>ENA-OYAI01000004-OYAI01000004.1-human-gut-metagenome-genome-assembly--contig:-NODE-4-length-37250-cov-10.023955_pt1 | contig 37250 bp, 36 predicted proteins | sample MGYA00244520_ERZ652825 | MGnify/ENA primary metagenome ERZ652825 (study PRJEB26926, sample SAMN06164483) | human gut metagenome | biome: ENVO:00009003; feature: ENVO:2100002; material: ENVO:00002003...
CTGAAAGCAGAAAAATCTTCCCGGCGGTCGCAAACAGACCGAACAAAGGGAAATAAAAAGAAAGGTTAAATATGAGTTACAACAAATTGAAATCATTGGTGGCAAACGTGGAAGCGATAAAGACAGCGTTACAAATCCACATTCAAGGCAGACAAGCCACAACAGAGGAAAAAGAGATTTTATCCCTATATTCGGGGTTTGGCGGTATCAAAGAAGTATTGAACATCGGCACGGAAAAGCCTGTAAGTGGCGACATGGTAGAACCGATACAAAGATTGCAGGAGCTTATCGACACCTACCCACATTTCACAGAACCCATGCGCCACAACGTCATGGAGGGTATCAAAGCCTCCGTCCTGACAGCGTTCTACACCCCGAAATTCCTTGTTCAAGCGGTAACAAAACAAATACACACTACATTCAAGGATAACGGACTGCAAATGCGCTTATTCCTCGAACCGAGTGCAGGCATTGGCGGTTTCCTCCCGGTAGCCATGTCCGACACCTGCGGCTATGCTATTGAAAAAGACCCGGTTTCGGGTCTGATACTCTCCCTGCTGAATGACAACACGATTACACGGACAGCCGGGTTTGAAACGATAGACGAACAGGGTTTTAAACATACGAAATTCGATGTCATAGCCTCCAACATACCTTTCGGTAACTTCCGTGTGTTCGATGCGGAACTCTGGAAGAAAGGCGGCATATACGAGCAGGCTACCAAGACCATACACAATTACTTTTTCGTCAAGGCTATGGAACTTTTGAACGAGGGCGGTCTGTTGGCTTTCGTCACATCAAGGGGCGTGGCCGACACACCAAGCAACAAATTCGTGCGTGATTACCTTGTGAGCCATGCTGATTTGATAAGTGCCATTCGTCTGCCCGACATGCTTTTCATGCAAACAAGCGGTATCGAGGTAGGCAGTGACTTACTTGTATTTCAAAAACATACACACAAGGCATCACTTTCACAAAGGGAACAGCTCTTTTTGCAGGTCGGCAGGGAAAAGGCAGATACGACAGGCACAATGACCGAATACGCCAACAAACTTTTCACATTGTCGAAAACCACCCTTGCAACAGGCAGCCGCATTGCGATGAACCAGTACGGCAAGTATGTACGCAAATACCAGTGGCAGGGTGATGAAAACGCCATGTCGCAGTACCTCGCCGCATTGCTCAAACTCGACTTTGGCCGCTATTTCCGCAAAAGCCTTTTCACAAGTGAGGGACAGGACGGCATACACACGCAAATGTCCCTTTTCGGTAGTGTGGCCGTTAAGCAACCACCAAAAGGCAGACGAGCCTATACGGACGAGCCGGAAGCGTGGATGAAAGAGGGCGCAATGGTACTGTTCGAGGGGCAGGTGGGCGTTATCCAATACCGCAAATCCGACCTCTACCAAGAGACGGCCACCGATTTTGTCCCGGTGGACGAGGGCAAGGTGAACACCGACAGGGCAAACGACTATTTCGCTATCCGCAAGGCATACTTTGAACTTGCAATCAAAGAGCAGGAGAAACAGATGGAACAGCCGCAACTGCGTGAACGACTGAACGCTTGCTATGATGCTTTTGTCGCCAAATGGGGCTTTTTCCACGAGAACGACAACAAGGAATTTATCATGCTTGACAGCCTTGGCGTGGAAGTCTTTACAATAGAAATGCAGGTCAAGGGCAACATATTCAAAGCCGACATCATGCGTGAGCCTGTAGCGTTCAAAAAGATAGACACGACCGTGCAACTCACACCGGCCGAAGCGTTGGCAAGCAGTCTGAACTTTTACGGCTGTGTGGATATGGGCTATCTGACACAGACCACAGGCAAAGACGAGGACGAAGTTATCGACGACCTCAAAGGCGAGATATTCTACAACCCAGCCACCGGAGAATGGGAACACAAAGGCAAGTTCATAGCCAGAAACGTCATTGCCAAAAGCAAGGAAACAGGCTCTTATCTTCCCGACCTCACAGGCAAGGAAAAGGACTGGGCGGAAACCGCTGTAAAGGCATTGGAGGAAGCCATGCCCGAAGCGATACCTTACGAGGAACTCGACATCAACATGGGCGAGCGTTGGATTGACACGAAGCTGTACGCCGATTTTGCCACAGAGCTTTTCGGAACGGAAACCGATGTGATGTATTTTGACGTGAACGACACCTATCTGGTACGTCTGCAAGGATATTCCCCTGTAGTCTATAACACCTATTCCGTAAAGAATTACAACGGAGAGGACTTGTTTGTACACGCATTGCAGGACACCGTTCCCGAAATAACCAAAGAGATAGAGCGGAACGGCGAAACGGTACGAGTGCCGGACGAGGAAGCCATACAGGAAGCGGCCACCAAGATACAGGAGATAAGAAACCGTTTCAACCAGTGGCTCGACTGTCAACCGATAGAGGTAAGGGACGAATTGGTAAGGGTGTACAACGAGCGGTTTAACTGCTATGTCCGTCCGCATTATGACGGCTCGGCACAGACCTTTCCGCAGCTCTCTTTCGAGAATTTCCCATACGACAGCCTCTATCCCTCACAGAAAGACGCTATCTGTATGATTAAGCAGAACGGCGGCGGTATCTGTTGGCACGAGGTAGGCACAGGCAAGACGATGATAATGTGCGTTTCAGCTTACGAAATGAAACGCCTCGGATTAGTGCAGAAACCACTCATTATCGGCTTGAAAGCCAATGTTCACGAGATTGCCGACACGTTCCGCAAGGCTTACCCCTCGGCAAAGGTGCTTTATCCGGGCAAGGAGGATTTCACCCCTGCCAACCGCAAAGAGGTATTCTCGAAAATCAAGAACAACAACTGGGACTGTATCATTCTGACGCACGACCAGTTCGCCAAAATACCGCAGTCGGAACAGACCATGATAGATATATTCACGGAAGAACTGGCCGATGTGGAGCGCAATTTGGAAGTATTGGAACAATCCACCATGCGCTACCGCAGCGGAAAGATGCAGGACGGTCTGGAGAAGCGCAAACAGAACCTCACGGCCAAACTTAAGGAGTTGCGAATGAAAATCAACGACCGGAAAGACGATACAGTCGATTTTCACTCGATGGGCATAGACCACATATTTGTCGATGAATGCCACATTTTCAAGAACTTAATGTTTCAGACACGCCACACGAGGGTTGCCGGTATAGGCAATACCAAAGGCTCGCAAAGGGCGATGAACCTGCTGTTTGCCATCCGTGACATTCAGCACCGGACAGGACGTGACCTCGGCGCAACATTCCTTTCGGGCACGGTAGTAGTTAACGCACTCACCGAGCTATATGTGATGTTCAAGTATCTTAGACCAAGAGAATTGCAACGTCAACAGATTTCTTGCTTCGATGCGTGGGCGGCGATATTTACGCAGAAGACAGCCGACTATGAACTGAACGTGACAGGTGCAATCAAGCGTAAAGAGCGTTTCCGCACCTACATCAAAGTGCCGGAACTGGCAATGTTCCTGCGTGAGATTACCGACTACCGCACCGCCGACATGATAAACCTCGATGTACCGGATAAAAACGTGCGCTTTCTTTCTCATGCGCCCACTATCCAGCAGGAGGAAATGATAGGCCGTCTGGTTTCCTTTGCACACAGCGGACAGTGGGAGGATTTGGGACTTGATACGCCCGAACCCGACAATCTCGATAAGGCTAAAATGTTGGTCGCTACCAACGTGGCACGGAAAATGGCTCTCGATATGCGTTTGTTGGGCGACAAGTTCAGCGACGATGCCGACAACAAGGCTTCAATCTGCGCAAGAACAATCTATGACTATTATGTGAAATCGAACGCCAACCGGGGTACGCAGTTCGTGTTCAGCGACCTCGGCACATACAAGCCGAATGAGTGGAACGTATATACTGACATTAAAAAGAAGTTGGTGAACCTCGGCATTCCGGCCGATGAAGTGCAGTTTATCCAGTGCGCCACCACCGAAAGGGCAAGAAAACGCCTGTTCGAGGACATGAACAACGGCAAGGTGCGTGTGCTTTTCGGCAGTACCACCATGTTAGGCACAGGGGTAAACGCCCAACAGCGGGCGGTAGCGGTGCATCATTTGGAGATTCCCTGGCGACCGGCCGACATGGAGCAGCGCAACGGCAGGGCGGTACGCAAGGGCAACACCGTGAAGCTGTGGGGCGGCAATGTGGTGGATGTGGTGATATACGGCACGGAAAAGACACTTGACGCCTACAAATTCAATTTGCTGAAAAACAAGCAGATGTTCATCAACCAAATCAATAACGGCACAATAGCCGTGCGCCGTATCGACGAGGGCGGCATGGACGAGGACAACGGCATGAACTTCGCCGAGTTCGTGGCTGTCCTTTCCGGCAATACAGATTTGCTGAACAAGGCAAAACTTGACAACAAGATTATGCAGTTGGAAAAGGAACAGGCCATTTTCAAGAAAGAACGCGTCCGTGCCGAGCGCAAAATAGCTTCCAATCGTGAAGAGGTTGAAAAGGCACGGCGTACAAAGGCCGGTTTCATCAATGATTGGGAATACTTCAACTCTTACGAGGGCACAAAGGTAACGCAGCTTCTCAACCTGCCACAAGCCACAACCGAGGAAACAGGCCGGGAATTACACCGCATCGCTAAAACCTACCGTAGCGGAGCGTATGGCACGATTGGTACGTTTGCAGGACTGAACCTGTTGGTACGCAGCGAGTACAGTATAACAGGGGTATTTGACCGCAACACGTTCTTTGTCGAGGGGACAAGCGGGCTTAAATACCGTTGTGGACTGACAGGTGCGTTACCGCTTGGCTTCGTGGAATCTGCTCAATATCCGCAGGCTACACTAAACAAATTGCCCTCACTTATTGAGAAGCAACAAAAGGCGGTGGAGCGGATTGAAAGCGAAATCCCCATATTGCAGGACATCGTTGACCGCCAGTGGAGCAAAGCCGATGAATTGGTAAAACTCAAACTGGAGTGCAAGGAGCTGCAGCGGAAGATTGACGAAAGTCTCAAGGATGCGGAACGCTCTCTAACCCCACCCGAAACACCGGCTACCGAATACGAACCTACAACCAAAGCCGCTTAAACCATACTCATATCTTAGCCTTTTCCCTCTGTTTGGTTGTGAGAACCCGGCAGAGGGATTTTTCTTGTGTTCCCCGATCTGACAGCGGCAATATCCGTTTATATGCTCCAAGAGGCTACTTTACTGTTATACAACCGATACTAAATGTAGTATATACTAAGGTTAGTAAAGTAGGATATTAGGAAATATCACATCGGAAATGATAGAATGCAACTACATTTAGTCAATCAGTATTTTAGTATAGTAGTAGATACTACAATACTAAAATATAAATAAGTAGTAAAATAGTATGCACTAATCGTAGTAAATACTAAAAATAGTAGTATCTTTGTATCAGATATAAAGATATGAAATTATGACAAAAATAATCGCAGTTTTGAACCACAAGGGTGGTGTCGGAAAAACGACTACTACCATCAATCTTGCTGCCGCATTGCAGCAGAAAAAAAAGCGAGTGTTGCTCATCGACATGGACGGTCAGGCGAACCTCACGGAATCCTGCGGTCTCTCCATCGAAGAGGAACAGACGGTGTACGGAGCGATGAAAGGCGAATATCCCTTACCGGCATTCGAGCTGGGAAATGGTCTTTCCGTTGTTCCGTCCTGCCTTGATTTGTCAGCGGCGGAATCCGAGCTTATCAACGAGCCGGGACGGGAACTGATACTGAAAGGCCTGATTGCAAAATTGCTTGAGAGCCGGAAATTCGACTATATCCTGATTGACTGTCCGCCCTCGCTGGGTTTGCTGACGCTGAACGCCCTCACATCGGCGGACTTTCTGATTATTCCGGTACAAGCACAGTTCCTCGCCATGCGCGGAATGGCGAAGATTACAAATGTGATCGAGATTGTCAAAACCCGTTTGAACCCGAATCTGAACATCGGCGGAATTGTCATCACACAGTTTGACAAGCGCAAGACGCTCAACAAGAGTGTAGCGGAACTCATCAGCGAATCGTTCTGCGACAAAGTGTTCAAGACCGTCATCCGGGACAATGTGGCATTGGCCGAAGCTCCGATAAAGGGTCTGAACATCTTTGAATACAACAAGAACAGCAACGGGGCAAAGGACTACATGGAGTTAGCAAAAGAAGTGTTGAAATTAAAGTAAAAACGATATGAGCAAAAGTGATTCATTGAAAAACGGCATGAGAAGCGGACTGGACGGCTTGCTGTCATCCACCGGGAAGTCCACGCAAAAGAAAGAACCTGCACCGGTCAAAACGGAAAAAGAGCCTGCTGTGCATTGCAATTTTGTTATCGACAAAAGCATCCATACCCGGATGAAATACCTCGCTATCGAAAAGAATATGTCGCTCCGAAATATTGTGAACGAGGCGATGAAGGAATATCTGGAGAAGCACGAGAAATAACCAGGGCGGCTTGCCGCCCAATCGACTTTTATACCAAATACCGCTATCTTATGACACACGTCCACAAGGTAGCGGTTTTCCCATTTATATCCCCTGACAGTTTACCTGTTCTATTCGCCTCTTATAGCTGCAAGGCTGCATTTCCCTTTCTATCCATTCCGCTTACCGCTTGTCCGGTCTCGTTCCTGCCATCGCCGGTTGGTTTTCCAGACGCAAATTTGGACTGCCGCGCTTGATTTCACCGCTTTGAAGTGCATTTCTCGTAAAATTCTTCCTTTCCTTGAAAGAGTAATTTTCCGGAAAAAGCGTTGAAAATAGCTTGTTCGTCAGTCCCTTGAAGCATCTGTAAATCCCAAGCGGTTCAGGCAGAAAAAAGAACCGAAAAGAGGGATAAAAAAGAAAATCAATTCAATAACAATTAAATTTTATGATTATGGCAACAACAGCAGCAGCCCAAGCAGTAGAGAAGAACATCACATCGGTAGCATTGGCAAACATTCAGCCAAGTAACTACAACCCACGCAAGAACTTTGACGAGACAAGCCTTGCGGAACTTGCCGAGAGTATCCGTCAGCAGGGAGTGCTTCAGCCTATCGGTGTGCGCCCCATTGCGGACAACCGTTTCGAGATTGTCTTTGGAGAACGCAGATACCGTGCTTCCCTCATGGCTGAATTGACGGAAATTCCGGCTACCGTCATGGAAATTTCCGACGAGACAGCCGAGGAAATGGCAATCACCGAGAACCTGCATCGCAAGGATGTTACCCCGATTGAGGAAGCCAACGCCTACCAAAAACTCATAGACAGCGGTCGCCACGATGTCCAATCCTTGACCGTGCAGTTCGGCAAGACGGAAGCGTATATCCGTACACGACTTAAATTCGTTTCCTTGATACCCGAAATCGCCTTGCTGTTGGAGCAGGACGAAATCACAATCAGTGTGGCAAGTGAAATCTGCCGTTATGGGGAAGAGATACAGCGTGAGGTGTACGACCAACATCTGAAAGAGGGAGTGCAGTACAATAGTTGGCGAGGCATGAAAGCCTCCGAGGTGGCACAGAGCATCGAACGGCAATATACCGCAGACCTCAATCGCTATTCATTTGACAAAACCCTTTGTCTTTCATGTCCCCACAATACCAATAACATGATGTTATTCTGTGAGGGTAGTTGCGGAAATTGCGCCAACCGTGCTTGCTTGGTGGAAATGAACACATCGCACCTTACCGAAAAGGCTATGCGGCTCATGGAACAGCACCCTGCCGTTCCCCTCTGCCACGAAAGCTACAATTACAATGAAGCTGTCATCGACCGACTTACCGCTATGGGCTACGAAGTGGAAAGCCTTAAAACCTATGCAACGAAATACCCCGAAAGCCCCCAAGCACCTCAAAAAGAGGATTATGATACCACCGAGGAATACGAGGATGCAGAAAAGGATTACGGGCAGGAATTGAACGGTTACACCGAAAAATGCGAAGCAATCCGCACCCGAAGCGAAGCAGGAGAAATCTCCCTCTATCTCCGTATTGAGAGCAACGACATTACACTGTGCTATGTTGCAAATACCGCTACCACCGTAAACGGTACAGCAACCGAAATGCCGCTTTCACCTATCGAGAAGTTGGAAAAGCAGGACAAACGCAACAAGGAGATTGCCCTCGAAAAGACCGTTGAAGACACCAAAAAGCGGATTTTAGAGGTCGATATGTCAGAGCGCAAATTTGGACAGGACGAGGAGAAAATGGTGTATTTCTTCCTGCTCTCCTCACTCCGCAAAGAGCATTTCAATGAGGTGGGAATTGAAGATAAAGGTTCTTATTACTACCTTACGAGCGAGGACAAAATGCGCATCATCGAGAACCTTACCGCCAAGCAGAAAGCCGTTATCCGCAGGGATTATCTGATTGCCAATTTCAAGGACGCATTCGGTAACAACGCCACAGCCTCCCTGTTGCTTGGCTTCGCCCAAAAGCATATGCCCGAAGAACTTGCCAATATCCAAGACGGATATAATGAAGTGTACGAAAAGCGGCACCAACGCATTAAGGAAAAAAAAGCCGCTTTGCAGGAACAAGCCACGCAGGAAGCGGAACAACCCGATGAACCGCAACCCGAAGCGGAAGCACAGACCGAACCGCAAACGGAAGAAATAGCTGCCTGACAAATGTTGTCATAACGGATAGGGGGACGGAGAAATCCGCCCTCTATTCATTTTTGTATGCTCCGGACAAAGAACCCAAGTGCCTATTTTAACTTTCTGACGAACCCGTCACCACCCGCCCTTTCTCCATTCATAGCTTCCGTTTCCTCTCTTTTTTACCATTTTCAACTTCCCTTTTATAACGTTTCCCCGGCTTCATTCCCTGTCAGCCCCGGTTTGGTTTTATCAGATGCAAAGGTCGGCCGTCGCGCTTGATCCGGCAGCTTGAAATGTATTTCCTGCAAATTCTTCCTTTCCTCTGAAAGAGTAATTGGCAGGAAAAGCCTTCCGTATGAAGCTGTACCGACAACCGTGTACCGCATCCATAAAATCCCAAAGCGGTTCCGACAGAAAGGAATCGAACGGAGGGAAGAAAAAACAAATCATTAAAATTCAAGATTATGGACAACATCAAAGAAAGCAAGGAGTACCAGCTTGCCAAAGACTGGGAAAGAGCAGTGAACGATTACGGCTTCAATCCCAAACGGTTTGCAGCCGCTATCCCCGAAATGCACCCCACGCTGCAGCAAAGCCTTTACAGGTTGGTAAAGGAGTGTATCGTGGTCATGGCAGACGAGACACGCAATTACGATGACCGCAACCGTGCATCGCACGAAGAAGCGAAGTGTATCATGGAATACCTCAAGGCAAACGGGAGACATATCCCATTAAGATAACAGGCGTATGAAAACGAAAGAACTACAATTTGACGGCAATATCTACATCTGCCGTATCGTGAAATCCAACGAAGGTGAAGAACTACTTATCGGCTCTACCGCTCTGCTCGATGCACTTCATCCGGGCAGTTTCGAGGACGAGAGCGAAGGTTTTGCAAGTAAGGAAGCCGAACAAATATATGACGAGGTTTTCTTTTTCGCCGATGCGAAGACCCTCAAATTACCGGACGATGAACTCATCACGGAATTAAAAGAGGATAACCCCGAATGGTTCAACTAACATAAATCAATAATCATATTAAAAATCAAAGTTATGGATAAAGAGTATGTAATGCACATCGCACAGACCATCAAAGAACAATTACTGTCATTTACCCCCATACCCGTCTTTATGTCGTGGGGAGTCAGCGAATTTGTCGCTACGGTATTCCAAGAATTACCGGCACTGCGGCTGAAAGTAAACGGACGGTTACACGCCGGATATGTCGTTATCGCTCTCAACGGCTCTGATTACTACGAGGTCTATCTACTGAAAGAAGATGATAGCAATGCAAAGTGTGTCAATGAAGAAGTCTGCTTCGACGAACTGGGCGATGTTATCGACCGGGCTATCGAAAGCGGTACAGACAAGGAGGAATACGATAAATTCTGCGACCGGCAACTTGCCGAACTTTTAAGCGGTACACGAGCTTAAATAAGCGAACTACCATATAAATAACACTGCCCCCATTTTCACGCGGGCAGTGTTATTTGTATGAGGTTGGATGCGTCCAAGCCGCAATATCCTATTATAAACTTACTTTTGAAATTCTTGTTCCACTTTTACCGTTACATACATCTGGTTACGGCTTGTGGGATTGTCCGGCTCCGTCATTTCCAATACCCCTGCACCAATCATCGGATTGATATAGACCTCCATAAGATTTTCCCTATCTTTCAATCCTAAATGTTGCAAAATATCAGATAGGGATTGCGGCTCAACACAGAACTCCAAGATTTGCTCTTTTCTCAAATCCTGCTTGCGAGGTTTTCTTGTCGGGTTTTCATCCCTAACTGCAAGGTCAGCACAACATAGTCCGGACGTGTTTCCTCGGCTACAGTAGGAAGCGGCCAACCCAAAGACTGCCAACCGCTCACAATCTTATCCACACCGCTACCGGCTTTCTCGGCACGCCCCAGACACATGAACATCTAAGTGAGTAGATTGGCAGCAAAGCGAGTGCAGGAAACCGGAACGCTAAAAATACCGAATAAGACCCACACGGCACTATAATATGTTGGCATTCTGCCCTGTATATCCCGTATTTTTCGTACCTTTGCGGCACAAAAACGTATGTATATGGAACAACAAGTTATCCCATCGGATTATACACAATATGCAGAGGCAGTAGAGATAATCAAACATGCCATCGAACGCTGCCGGTATAGAAGTGCGGCTGCGGTCAACAAAGAAACTCTCTCGTTGTATTTTGGAGTGGGGAAATTCGTGTCTGAAAATTCCCGCATCGGCTGTTGGGGTACTAAAGCATTGCCTACCATATCAAAGCTCCTTCAACGGGAGTTGCCCGGTCTGCACGGCTTTTCTGAATCGGGGTTGAAACGGATGCGCTCATTCTATGAGGAATGGAGGACGTTTTTAATTCGTCCAACAGTGTTGGGCGAATTGGAAAACCATTCGTCGGAAAAGGGTACGGCTTTAATTCATCCAACAGCGTTGGGCGAATTGGATATTGACGAGCATCTACTGCTGCAACTTATCGGGCAACCGGTCAATACCGAATTTACCTGGGACGATTTTGTCAAGATTAGCTTTTCACATCATATTGAAATCCTGACTCGTTCAAAAGACATCGCAGAACGATTGTTCTATATCCATTGTGCCGCTCAAAATGCGTGGTCGCTATCCTCTCTCAAAAATTACTTGAAAGAAGACATCTATTCAAATCGCGGATCTTTGCCGAGCAACTTCCTTCAAGTGCTGCCCGAAGCCATTTATGCCGTAAAAGCGACATTGGCGTTCAAGGATGAGTATATGCTCGAAATGGTTAATCTGGAGAATGTGGGAGAACGCGAACAGGACTGGAACGAAAAGGTCATCGAAAACCAAATCGTAACCAATATCAAGCAGTTCATTCTCCGTTTTGGAAACGACTTCACTTTTATCGACAGTCAGCATCGCCTGATAGTTGCCGGAGAGGAAATGTTTGCTGACCTTGTATTCTTCAACAGAGAACTGAATGCCAGCGTAATCGTGGAATTGAAACGGGGCAAGTTCCGCCCGAATTATCTCGGACAGCTTAGCGGTTATCTGACTGTATATGATATGACCGACAAGAAACCGCACGAGAACCCTTCAATCGGTATTGTCCTATGTCAGGATGCCAACCGCCAATTTGTCGAAATCATGGTGCGCGACTATGATAAGCCTATGGGCGTGGCGACATACCGCACAGCCCAAGAAATGCCGGAAAATTTGCGCAAGACTCTACCGGACATCGACAAATTACAAAATCTGCTGTCGGAAAACGATTCCAAATCGGAAACTGTCAGATGATTCATTTACGTCCGCAAAACCGGCTTTATGCCCACAAGATTTTGGGTAACTGAAATTGAATATAAAAATCCCTGCAATAACCACGAAATTATTGCAGGGATTTTGATTTATTTCGCCCCACGCTTGTTCAGTACATCCGCTATCATGTCTTTTACGTCCTGTCCGACTTGTATGAAATTTTTATACAAGATGCGTTCCCGTTCCTCCCTCGACTTGAAAGTGTAGAACTTCGGTAGAGGTACATAGGCCGCTTCCTCCGCTTTTATCTCCCTCATATCGAAATCCGTCTTGCAGAAGAACTTTGTAGTCTTGAACTCTTCCGATTCCTGAATGTTCATCGAGCCTCCCGTACCGGTTTTCGTCTTCACGAAATCCCTGGCCGTCTGTCCGCAAATCCATCCCGTCGCCATATCCGAAATTTTCGAGGCGGGTACAAGGCTGTCCATGTTCTCATTGAGATTGATACTCGTTTTGTCCCGGTCGATGGTTACACCTTTCTTAACTTGTACCACTTTACCGAAAATGTCATTCGACAGCCATTCCAATGTCTCTTTCGAGCGAGCCGAACCGCTCACCACGTTACCCACCGTCGTGATGATTTTTTGCATTCCCACTTTTCCGTAGTCAGCCTCCAACTGCGGCAACTCCTGAAAACCCAATGTCACGCTTACCTTGTTGCTTCTCGCCGTACCTATCAGTCGGTCTATCTTGTGGAAATACAGTGTCGGCAGCTCATCCACGATGATGCTGACCGGAATATTCTTCCCCTGCCCGGTGTTCACACGGGTAACGAGACGGTTCAATATCAGAGCGTTCAACGCTCCGATGATACTTTCCATTTCCGGATCGTTGGCTATCAGCAGATAACTGGGTGACTTGGGGTCACTAACTTTCAGGTCGAAGTCGTCCCCATCCTTGTGGAATATCCAGTAGGATTCTTTGGTGGCCAAACGGCTGGTATAGACACGCAGCGTACCTATCATACCTTCCAACTGCTCCATCGCCTTGTTCTTGAAGGCCGTCTGGAACGGGCCGAGCAACGGCGCGACCTCGTTGTCCGTCTCCAGTACCTCAAAAATAGTCTGGTAGCTCTCATTGAGAAATGAAAGGATATGCGGCATATCCGAGTATTTTCCCAGCCAATAGGCAGGCTCCACGATGCTGCCACCCTCACGGTCACGAACGACACCCGTCGGCTTCCAGAACTTCGTCTGCGGATCTTGCCGTTTCTCCGCATACAGTTTCTTTCCGTTTGCATCGTAGGGTTCCCGCTCGTAGTTCACGAAAAAGTAGATACAGGCGGCAAGAAAGTTCACGGCAGAAGTCTGAAAGAACTGGTCACTGCCTCCGCCTCCCTCTTTCTTGCCTTTCTGCAGGGATTCCAACAGGGTTTCCGCCGTTTCGCTTGCCGCCGCAAGATTATTGATGTACTTTGCCTGAATGGGGTTCACCCGTTTGCTGTACTCCACATCCACGAAGTTGATGATGTTGAACTTACATCCTTTTGGCACTTTGCCGAGCTTCTGGTTTTTCTTGTAATGATAGTAAAGTTTAGTGGCAAGTGTCGGAAATTTGTAGTCATAGACCACCATCGCAAAGCCCTTGGCACTATGTTGGCGGATGAACGGTTCTATGATGCTGAACGTCTTACCGCTGCCCGGAGTTCCGACTACCCATGTTCCTCTGAAACAGTTGCTTATCGACACCCATCCCTTGCGAAATTTACCTTTGTAATAGTACCGCATCGGTATATTCACGCTATACTGGTTCTCAACCTTCTCTTCGCTCTGCTCGAAACTTTCATTCTCGAAGTTGAACCGGTCTTTACCCAGTCCCTCCTTTATGAACTTCGAGATGTTATCCAGTGCGATATGTACCAATATCACACCGACAAGCGTGGTCGCCATGTAGAAGATGATATTTAGTGGCAACGTGTAGAGCCTCGTTTCCATCGGATGATGGTACAACCACACGGAGAACACAATCAGGAACAGTCCGCTGATTAGCGGATATAACACCTGTCTCCGGGCATCGAACTCCAGATGCTTCTTGTTCCTCGTGCCGATACAGGTGATGCAGATAAGCAGGAACGTCGCAATCTTGCTGTACACAAGATTACCGTCATTGTAAATCATCCACCGCTTGATGCGCCCGTGAATATCAATCAGTATGCCACCCCAGTGGTCGAGCATGGCAGGGTCGATGGCATACTCGAAGAACTCCATCAGCACGGAGATATAGATGACCGCACGGAATATCTTGTAGAACCCTTGTAATTCTTTGCTTTCTTCCATTGTCTTTGTACTTTCCCTCTTTTCGTTCCTACCTGTTCAGTGTGATAATCGGCCTCACCTTGTGTGCCTGTATCTTCGGGGTCTCCTGCATCGCACCGCTTCCTGTGGAGTAAAGCCATGCTTTCGCCGTCTCTTGTCCGGACACTTCCGTCGATGTCCAGTACCAGCAGTCGTTTTCATCCAACGGCAGCGGATGGCCGCCACACCGTTCGATGACAGGATTGACGGTTTCCCGGACGGCATACAGCAGCCGCATTTGTGCCACCGACGGGATATAGGCACTCTGTCCGTACCGCCACAGGTCGAAGACCGCTTCCGCCATAGGCGAAGCCGTCTCCCTTGTGTCGTACAGCGAAAAGGTGTTCATGTTCCCGTCCAATGCCCCGATGTCGGCCGACGTCCCTTGTGCGACACCGAGGCTGTCGGCGAATGCCACCGGAGCGATGTCCCACAGGTAAACCGCATAGCCGTTCCCTTCCGTACCTTCACGGCGTTCGGTATCAAAGACAACCGCTATTGCCCGCTTCCCCGATTGTTCATACTGCGCATAGGACAATGCCGTGCCGTCCTCGCAGAGAATATGCCCCGGACGTACCGCCGTATCGGGTACGTCGATATGAGCGTCACAGGCAGCGCACAATACCGCCGCCACTGCCATTGCAAACCATTGAATCTTTCGTATCATGTCATTTCCGTTTTTTGTTTTTCCTTTATTTTATCGGCAGTTTTACACCCAGCACGATACCTGTCCGCAGCAAATCCGCCCCTTTTATCATCATGTCACTCTTGACCTGCCAGAACAGTGTGCATCCCGACCGCAGTACATAATTGTGCTCGTAACCCACATGGATTCCGGCAAGAAACTTGTTCGTGTCGCTTCCTGCCGAAGCTCCGATACGCAAGTTGCCGTAATGGTTGCGTCCACGCACCACACAAGGTTTGTACGCCACACCGAAACCATAAGTGCGGTAGTTGCGCCAGAAGGATTCCGGACAAATATGACCGCAAGATTTACATTCCGTCCATTTCAGATAGCCGTTGGCGAAGAACTCCCACGCATGACGGTAGTTCATTTCATGCTCGTAAGCAAGCGTTACGTCCATGCCGTTCTCATACAGCAATCCCACGCCGAGCGAGAGGCGGCCGCCGTTGCGTTGCGCATGGGCATTGGTGGCAAACCCTATGCAGACAAGCATCAGTAACAAAACTATTTTCAACGTCTTTTTCATCGTCATTCCTCCTCCAATAAAGCTGTGTTAAATGAATCAGCCGACAGCACATCCTCGTAGTCGATGTTAAGGCTGATATTGCGCCCGCTGATTTGTTGTTCCGTCATTTCGATGGTCAGCAGCTTGTCGTTCGGAAAGGTCATCTTTTTCACGACAATCACATTCCGGTAGCCGTGCTTGAACGTCTTGCCATGTTCCAATACCAGGGCAGGCGTCAGCTCGATGGTCTGCGCGTTAGTTGCCTTCGAAAGTTTCTTGTCCGACAGTTTCACCCGTATCTCGTCGATGTCGAAACGGATGTTCGTTTTGTTCTCGATGGAAAAGTCGATGAAGAAGTAGTCGCCCACCGAGTAAATGTTGTTCAGGCGCATTACCATTCGGTGCGCCTTGGTCGCCACGTTGCGGATTTTCGCGGGCGAGTTCCACACCCGTCTTGCAAAACGCACCATGTCGGCTGTGGACATCGAGACCGTAGGATTGTTGTAGGCATCCCGTTCCTGTAGCTGAATTTCCTTGTCTGCCACCGCCTCGCTTATCCGCGTGGTGTAGATGAGTGCATACTGCGTGCGATAGCGTTCCGTTACGATGGTGACGATGGCCAGCACTTCACCGTCCTCGTGTCCCGTCTCTTTGGGCTTCAACCGGATGATGTTTTCAATGGGTTGGTCGCCCGCCACCTTGTCGGTGGAAATGTCCACGAAGCGGACCGGCTCCGATGCTGTGATGACGGTCGTTACCTGTTCATTGACCGTCAGCCGTTCCATCTCTTCGTATGTACGCTGAGCCTGTGCGTCCCGTGCGGCAAAAAGTCCAGCCGCCAGAAGAAATGCCGTTACAATTATTTTCCTGTTCATATCGTTTCTGTTGATATTGTTTATTTCTTTATTTCCCTTATTTCGCTTTCTTTAATCCATGACCACGTTCCAGTTCCTCCCGAATCCGTCGTCCGACAATTTCGCAATACGTCGGTTCAATCTCGAATCCGATGTAATGCCGCCCCGTGCGGATGGCGGCAATGGCGGTCGTACCCGAACCGATGCAGTTGTCCAGCACCACATCGCCCTCGTTGGTATAGGTACGTATCAGGTACTCTATCAAGGCTACCGGCTTCTGTGTCGGATGATAGAATGCTCCTGTCTTGTGTTCCTTGGGTATGGAAATGACAGAGGTCGGGTACTTGTCTTCGGCAACACGTACCGGAGCCAGTTTCATTTCACCGTAACAGCGGTTCGTGAAACCGTCCGTCTTGCGCCGTCCATGATTTTTCCGTTCCGGTGGACACGGCATCATCTGAGGATGATATACCGGCTGACGGTCGTAGAACACGATGATATCCTCATGCTGGCGTAGCGGCATCCGGTTGGCATTCAGGTGACCCGTTACCCGGTCTTTCCGCCACACGAGGTTATACCGCCACATCCGGGGTTGCGAGAGCATGAGCCGCGCCGAGAAGATGCCCTGCGCAAAGAGGATAACGGGGCTTCCCGGCTTGGTAATCCTGCGGTACTGTTCCCACAACGCTTCGAGCGGTATCTGCCTGTCCCAGTGTGCCGCCTTGTTGCTACGGTTCAACACGCCGTAAGGCAAATCCGCTATCACGGCATCGACACTGCCGTTCGCCATGAGCTTCATGCCCTCGATACAGTCCATATTATATATGTTGTCAATCTCTATCATGTTTTCCGTTTTTACTGTTTCTCACGTCCGTTCACCAGATAGACGAAAGTGCCGTATTTCAGCTTTACCTTATTCTTTTTGATAGCCTTGCCGATGGCGTTGCTCGTTTTCTGGTAGGCATTCGTAGCAGCTTGCATTCCCCATTGCGAGAGACTGTTGCCGTAACTGCCGGTATTCATGTTCAGATTCCCCGACACCGCACCGCTTGCCACATCCTTGCTCGTTTCCCGGAACTGGCTGTTCGGTACATAAAGCCCTTCCATGCCGTCCGTATCGTAAAGGGACAGGCTGACCTTCACCAGTTCGTCCTCGATGAGAATGCTGGTGATGTTCCCCTTCACACGCCCCGACGAGAAGCCGCTCATGGTGGCATACAGATACGACCCTCGTTTGACCACGCACTCGTTGATCTCCACGTCGTCGAGCAGACGCAACCGCACACGCGAGCCGTCCACCGCCTTGATGTCCTCGTCGATAATGGCCTTTATCAGTTTCGGTTCACGGGCATTGACCGCAAGCGTATTGAAGTAATCCGAAGCCGTCTTTACCTTGCGTACCACTTCGCTGGGCGGTTCGTTCTCTGACGGGGCTTTTACCGAACGGCTCTCTTCCTCTATTTTTCCCTTGACCTCTATGGTTGCCGTCGTGGGTTGCGCCGATGCGGTACTGTCCGTATCGGTCGCCGGTAATACCTCATTGCGTCCTCTCAACCTTGCTTCGGCAAGGGCTTTCTCCAGTTCCGCGAGAGCTTCTTGCTCGCGTGTCTTGGCATCGGCAATTTGCGCTGCCGCAGCCTTTTCCTGCTGTTGCTCATCGAGCAAGGCGATGTCGTCCACCGTGTATTGCGATTCATATTCTTCCTTGTTGTCATCGGGTTCATCTCGTTCTATGTTATCCACTGCGGAATAATCCTGTATCTTACCCCATGATTTGGCCATGTTCTCGTACTTGCTGCCTATGCCGTCACCGCCTTTAAGCCGGGCATCCGGCAAATCGGGGTTCAAAAACTCCGTTGTCTGCAGCGTCTTGTCCGGAATCTCCGCCGTTTCGGTATGAAACAGGTCGAAGATGAAGTACGATGCAACCAGAAGCGGGATATACAGGACAGCCGGAAGCATATACTTCGGCTCCCTGAAATTGATTTTATCAAATATCTTCATCATACATCTTTTAATTGAGTTGTACATACTTGCCTTCAATGCTGCAGTTTTTCAGCACTTCTGCGTTTTCCACTCCGAATGCGATCAGGATGCTGCCGCAACCGGGAGAATCGCCGCGTGTTCCGTCCGGGCGGTAAAACCGGATGCGGTGGCGCAGGAATTTCATGCCCGTCGCTTTCTCGAAAATGACGTCCTGAAACATTTTGGAATCGCAACGGTTGAACAACAGCGCGATTCCGTTGCCGTGTTCCGCCAGCTTTCGGACAAACTGTTCGATAAGGGGACGCGAGTACGGAGGATTGAGCCATACACGCCCTTCCCATTTCAGGGACAATCCGTTCATGTTCCGGTCATACATGACTTCGGCGGTCGGCCACAACGGACGGACAGGGGCGCAAGGGTCAAGGTCGAACCTGCCTAACGCTTTCAACACTTCCTTCGGGGTGTACCATTCGTCCGACGAGCGGACTGATTTTTCAAATCGTGTATTCATAAGCACTCCTTTATTGCGGTTCATATTTCTTGTTCTCGTTCCGATTTTCCCTTATTTCACCCCCTTGCAGCCTCTTGTGTCTTTCCCGTAGCACCGAATCCTGCATTTCCGTCGCCGTGCGTGTCGGCCGGCTGTTGCGGTATGCCATTGTAATGCGATAGATGTTCCAAGTGAACCCTCCGATAGCGAAACCAAAGACGATGACCAGAAAAAGTATCCGGTGTGCGTTGGCGAATCCCTGCACCTTGGCGGCAGCCTTGTCAATGCGTGTCGCTTGGGCGAACTTTCGTCCAGCGGACACCTCCCGCTCGTAACGGTCTTTGTATTTCGGATCGTTCTTGTCCGGCATCTTTTCACCGAAGAGCATCCGCCTGAATCCCTTGATATTCATAAACTCCGTTGTTTAGTAGTTGATCTTCGTTTTCTGTTCGATGTCCTTGTTCAGCAGGGTTCGCCAGTTCACGATAAGCAATCCGTGCGGGTTGTTTTCTGTTCGGGGCACACGCTTAAGTTGCCCCGCCGTGACCAGTTCCCGCATGAGGATGTTGCTCCGCCGCTCAATGCGTTGCCGTCCGTAGTAAGTGAACTCCATCTTCTCCTTGTTGAAAGCCACGCTGTCACAATAGATGGAGAACACCGAACTCGTACCCAAAATGTTGGAGTAGAAACCCTTTTCCTTGAGCGTGTTGTATTGTGCCAACCCCGTCTCATCCACCAGATACATCGCTTTTTCCATCGTATAGCGGATGTATTTGTCATCTGGCGGTAACGTGAAAAAATAATGGTGGAACATTTCCACATGGCTTTTAGCTTCCATGTCAAGCGTTTCGTCCATTGTCGTGCGGTTCACGAGGATAGGCACGTTGCCGTCCAGCACATACACCTTCTTCTGCGCATCCGAGACCATCGTCCGGGCTGTCCAGATACTTGACAAGCTGATGATGACACATCCCACGAGAAAAGCGGTACAGATGATGCCCACCAGTCTTATTTTGTTTTCCAAATTCTTGATGACCATCGGTTATTCCCTTTTACCGTTCAACATCTGTACATATTCCGTGTGCAGCATGGGTATGACCGCATCCCGAAGTTCCGTCAAAAGATTCTCGAACTCCGCCGAGAATATCTCCACGTAATAGCCCTGCATCTCCACGTGGACAAGCACCCACCAGATTCCTCTTTTGCGCTTACCTGCGTTCCGCTGCAGCAGGGCAAGACGCAGCTTGTACGTCAGGTACGTCACCAAGGGGGCGATGTACCGGTCGTCGTACTCGAAGGCTTCGTCCAGTTCTTCATACTGCGGGTCGATGCGGTGGTTTTCCGTCACCTCGCAAACCTCTTTTCTCGCTCGTTCCTGTGCAAAGGACATGAATTTCTCATCCTTGCACCAACTTTTGATTTTCTCTTGCAATTTCATGTTGTTATGATTTTTATTGGGTTTATATTATCTTTTGCGGATTATCTCATGATGCCGCCCAACCCTCCGGTTGCCGTCATCTTCGCCTGCTGTGCCACGCCCTCGCCGAAGTTTCGGGTAGAGAATGCCGTGTCGCCCTCCGGTATCATCCATGCCGCCAAGTCCGGAACAAGGTTCAGGCACTTGAGGGCTACAATCGAAGCCGCCATCAGGTAGCCTGCCGAGAAGAACGAGTTTTGCAGGTAGGCAGCCATCGTCTGCTCGCTGGCGGTTATCGCCGTCAGGTTCTCGATTTGGATGCACAATACAATGTCAAAGAGCAGCAGCACATAGAAGCCCACGAAGTAGAGCATCGCCCCGTAGAAATGCACCGTCAGATAGCGTGTCAGCCACTTCGCCCAAGCACCTTCCCATTTCGGCAGGATGCTGAACGCCCACTGTATCGGTCCGAAAATCGTCAGCATTCCCAACAGGATTTGTTGGCAGTAAATCGTTGCCCACCAACCGATTCGGAACACCACGAGAGCAATCAACATGATGATTTTGTCTATCCCCACGATGACTCCTGCCGTCAAAGACGTGAACCACAACTTCGCCGCATCCTTTTCCATGCTCGTCACTTCGTCCACGCCGGTCTGCTCCATTGTCGCCTCTATCAGGTTGGGATCGGATGTGCCCGTGTGGGCGACATCCGCCTGCGCCTGCAGGTTCGTGTACATCGTGTCACGCACATGGATGAGCTGTTGAACTTCCTCGAACCTGTCCGATATCTGTGAAGCTTCAGCTTCGTACAGGTCATGGGTGTACGACCCGATGCAATTCGGGATGTAGGACAGAAAGTCCAGAAAACACCAGTTGTTCCGGCTCCCCGCCATACCCGTGTCCGCAGGCGGATACCACCAGCAGATGATAATCGACACGGCAAGCGGCCTAAACAGCTTCATAACGTCCAACGGCTCGTGCTTTACCATCATCTTGTAGGCGATACCTGCCGCCATGACGATGGAGAACAGTGCCGCGAGTGCCATGCACATCTGCAATATCCACCAAAAAGGACCCTGCGCACCGGTAAAAGTCGCGTCCGTCAGAAACTCGTTGGTCTGAAAGATGACATCATCTATTTCCTCCTCCAACAGGTTGATGCCGAAATCCGAAAGTATATCTCCGTTTGCCATAGCCCTGTCTTTTTATTTCCCTCTGTTTACACTCTCGTTGTCATCTTCGCCGTTTCCGTTGCCGCCCGATTGCGAGCCACGCACCGCAAGGCGTGATTCCTGCCACCGGCTCATGGCATTGCGGACAATGCCGCCCTTATGCAGGGTACGGTTGTCCGTTGCGTTCAGCAGTGTGCTTGTTGCCGTTGCGTTCTGACGCTTGGCGAGGTAGCTCACTAAAATCTCGTTCTGCCGTGCCACATCCTCGTAGATGCGCAGATACTCCTTCTTTCGCTGGGCGTTTGGCATATAGGCGTCTTTCGTGGCGTTGATGGCGCACTGATAGACGTGGTAGTATTCCGTCCACCGTTCCTTGTCGGCCGGAGTACCGCCGGACAGGAGAATACGGTCGATGTTGCGCCGGAACCGGTCCATCTGTCTGCTGACCTTATCGCCCTCGGCAAGCCACGCGATGTCCGCCTGCCGGTCGGCAACGTTCAACGCCTCGACCTTCGCCCGCTTGACCAAAGCCGAATCAATGGCTTCCGCTTCGTCCACCTGGTTGTAGAGATTGATACCGGCAAGTGTGCGGAACGAGAGCTTGTTTTTGGCCGCCGCCGACTTCTTGTATTTGTTGTGCAGCACGGAATAATAGAGGTCGGGCGAGAGTGCGCCCGTACCGGTTTCCATGACCGTTACCTGATTCTGCTTCGGCGAATCATGGTTGTACGTTACATACTGTGCGTGTACGGCTGTCGTTACGGTGACCGCCACTGCCATGAGTAATAGTTTTCTGTTCATATTCTTCTCTTTTTGTCGTTAATAATCCAGTCTTCCGGCTCCGCGCCAACGCCCGAAGGCGTCATCGAGAATCTCCCGCATGGTGCGGGAGCGATATACCTTTGCTTTCCAATAGCCGATGCGCACTTGAATGTACCGCCATGTCTCGAAATAGGCCCGGTTCAGATGCCGCTCGATGTTGTCCAATGAGCGGTTGATGGCCTCCAACACCATCAGCAGGTCGGAGGTCGAGCAGGCTGCCGCTCCGGTGGCATACAGCACGAGGTCGCTCACGGACTTGTAGAGCTGTTCCCCCTCACGGGCAATCGCCCTCAGCCCCCTCGCATTGATGGAGATAATCAGGGTATCTGCGGATTCGATGCGTCCACGTTTCAAGATCTTCGCATTGAAATCCTCCAACAACGATTTATAGTCGCCGATACGGTCGCTGACCGATGTATAGGTATTCTTGACGTTCAACACCGTGCGCAACGACTGGTACATGACGTCGATGGCATCGAACGCACGGGTGTATTTGTCAAGGTCAATATTCAACTCTTTATAGTCCCCAATTTCTTTACAGCTGTACTCGTGCAACAGCTTGTTGCTGTACTCCAAGGTGCTACGAGCCAACAGCAGGCTGCGCTGCTTCTTGTGGTCGTTGATGTAGGCTTCGACGGAGACTATATCGAAAGTCCACTGCGCCTTGGCGATACCGGGCAGCAGGGCGAACAGCACGACGGCAATCTGTATGGTACGTTTCATGGCCGTACCTCCTTTCTGCTATTCCTGCTGTTGCCGCTCCGAAGCGTCCGTGCATTCTCCACCCAGCGGTCATGGCATTCCTCCACGAGTGTCAGCCTACGGCCTTCGTCCGTGTCCAGTCCGAGCTGCACATCCTTCATCACGTCAAGGATGCTCCGCTTGTAGTGCATCATCTTTTCCAGCGATACCAAGTCGGCATATATCTTGGTGATTCTGCTGTCCACCTCTCGCGCTATCTCAAGGCGGTCGCTTGACCACAGCAGATGGTACACGTCGCCTGATGGCGTTTCTTCCGTCGGTGCGCTGCGGGCGTATTCCGTCGTGATTTTACAGGACGGATGTTCACGGGCGATTTCGGCTATCCGGTCGTTTACCAGTTTAGCCTTTTCCGCATCCGAAAGTCCCGGATCAAGGGTCAGCACGTCAGCGACGTGTGTGTCCGTATATTCCGAAGTGAGTTCCCACTTGATTTGGATAATGGTACGGTGTATTTTTATGCCGAGAAAATATTTCGGCTTGCGGGCAATGGAGACCGTAGCCCTGAATGTGATGATACCGTTGATATTCGGCATGGTCGCCTTGCGTACATACGAGTAGCCGTTCCATGCTCCGCCGTCCTGCCAAGTAAGACCGTATGCCGCCTTGCAGTCCTGCATGATGGCAGGGATGCGGTAATAGTCATCCGTCGCCACGCTGTTGTCGTCTGCGGCATCCGACTTTGCTTGGGCATAGTCGGACTGTTTCTTCTTCCATTCCGCGAGTTCTCCTTTCAGACGGTCTATCCGTGTCTTGTTCGCGTTGTACTGCTGCCGGTAATTCGCCGCATCCTCAATGCTCGCCGTACTGATTTTCTTCAGCAGGACAGCGTTCTCGTTTTCCAATGCCCCGATTTGCGCTTCAATATTGGCCGCTTGGCTGTTCGCCTCGTTCAATAGCGCGTCCAGTTCCGAAAGGTCGAGGTCGTTTTCCGTCACCGAGGTCTGCATGGCGCACTCCTTGGTGTGGGCATTCAACGAGCTGCCGCACTTGCGGCACTTGTACTGTGTCGAGCCTTGTCCGAGCGTAACCCCGTCGGAACAGGTCACGCTGATGGTCACGCTCTCGCATCCCTTCAATTTGGCTGCGTCCGTTGCTTGGTAATAGTTCCGCGCACCGGAAGATATATAATAGGTGTAGCCGTCCTCGTTCTCGTTGAACTCCGCAAGCCGGACATTCAGTTGCGCCCGAAACGTGTTCAAGTCCATCGAGTAGGAATCGAAGACTTCCTCATAGACGACCTCTTCTTTGTTCCAGTTTTTGCTCACATGGATTTCGTATGCGTATGCCTTTTTGGTCTGCTTGTTTTTCTTGCTGATGATATAGGCACTCATCCAATAGTTGATGCTGTAGCTGAACCCGTCGTTCTGGTTGTTCAACTGCTGCACGCGGTTTCTTGACCAACCGGCATATCCTTCCGAGTTGGCAAGTACCTGTTCCCGTTGCGAGGCATCAGGATAGAAATTCGGGTCGCTCGTGTTGAACCGCACCCATGCGCCCCCGTTCAGGATGCTGTTGTCGTCCGTCGGAGGATAGTAGTCGCACAGCGATACGCTCCCTTGGTCACGCCGGGCAATGTACCACCGCTGCGTGTAATAGTTCCCCATCGCTTCGTCCAGGTAGTCGGTCATCCATGCCGTGAGGTTGTAGTTGCTGAAGTTGAACAGACCGGCCACGTTGTCCGGACCACCCACCATGTCAATCAGCAAGCCGCTGATGTCATGTTCCGCCTGCTCGAATAGACTCCCGTAGTGTTCATACAGGTTGCCGATTTCTTCAACCTTTCCACCCAGCAGGTCATGGAACGAGCTGCTTTGCAACAGGGCGTCACCAAGATTGGCAATGCCTGCCGTTGCAAGGCCGACCCCCGTGTTATAAAGGTTGTCGAGGTCGCTTTTCAGGTTCTCGTGGGTGAAGTTGCCCGGTATGCGGGCGAAGTTGTCCATCATCCGCTGCCAGTCGATGTTTCCCGTTTCGGAGAGTTTCAGCAAGGGGGCAATTTCCGGATTGATTTCGAGAAAGGCGATGTCCGAAAAGGTCAGCGTGCTGTTGGTCACCACGCTCTCGAACTGCATACACAGACTTTTGGTATCATCGCAGACTTTCATCAGGTAACTGCCCCAATAGATAGCCGTTTGCGGCGAATGGAGCATCTGCTTCGCCACCACCCATATCTTGGGCATGATTTTCTCCGCCACCATCCGGTAGATGCGCCGGTAGTAGTAGTTTTCCGTACGGCTGTTCCAGATGCCGAGGTCGCTCAGGGCTTTATGCTCCAAGAACTTGGCCGCGAATATCCCGGCGGTAGCGACCTCCGCTGCCGTGTAGTGCTTGAGGACGTCATCGACCTGCTCCCGGTAGTACCCTTCGGCGACCGCTTCCGTACCGAAGGCAGCCACCATCGCCGCAACGGTACGGGTGTCGTAGTTCACGCTGTAATACTGGGCGTGAACCGTCTGGCAGAGTGTGACCGAGGCGATGGTCAGGATAAGGAGTAGTCGTTTCATGGCTGCAATGTTTATTTGGATTCATGCACGGGACGGAGGTTGAGCACACGCCCCGTCTCGTTTACTTTTTGTGCAAAAGGCAGGGCCTTCCCGATACCGCTGGCATCCCAGTCCCGGCAATATGCCTCGATAGCTTCCTGATGGCTGCACCGAAGTTCCTTCTTGTAAAGCTTCAGTGCCTCCTTTTCCGCCCGTTCGGTCGTGTAGGTCATGTAGCACTCGTGCGGCTCTTCCACGCCGTACACGCCGCTGGTCGTCCCCCGACGGATAAACACTTCGCGGAAGAAGCTGCGCCCATCCTTGTTCTCCAAGCGGTTGATGGTAAATATCTTCTTGCAATCCACCTCGGTCAGACCAAGAATCTTTCGGATTTCGTCAAAGCGTTCCTTGAACTTGCTCTGGTCAAGCAGCATCACCACGTCCGAGTTGTTGATGATGGCCTCCTTCACGATTTCGCTGCCGATGATGTCCTGTATCTCCTGCGTCACCACGCCGACAGAAGCCCAAAACTTACGGGCGGTCTTGTACATGAACTTGATGTATTCCGCCATGAGCGGGCTGGCAATGGCCTTCCACGCCTCTTCGATGACAAGGACTTTACGGGTCTTCTTGATGCGCATTTTCTGCAGGAACACGTCCATGATAATCAGTGTGACAATGGGAAACAGTTTCTTGTTTTCCTTGATTGCATCCACTTCAAAGACGATGAATGTCTCGTCAAACAGTGCCGAATCCACATTCTCATTGAGAATCTTCTCATATGCGCCTCCCTTGTAGAACGGCTGCAGCATGGTCGAATAGGTCGAGTAGCTGATTGTCGTGATGTCATTTTCGGTGCAGATCTGCTCCAGACGGTCGAATGAGTAGTCAAAGAATGAGTTGAAGTTCAGTTCCGACACTTTGAGAGCCGCCCGCCGTGCCTCAAGCACCTCTATCTGTTTGCGCACCATCTCATCCACCTCTCTGGGTGGTTTGTTTGGGTTCTTTCGGCTGGCCGCCGCAAACAGGTTTTTCAGCAGTACCTCCCGTTGCTCGTCGGTGTATCTTGTAAATCCGTTGAAATAGGCATCATAGTAGTCTATGATTATCTGCTCGACAATGCGGAACTCGATTTCGGGAATCTGGCTGTCCGCCCCTTTCCAAATCATCAGGATAAGGTTCTTGAGGAAGTCTATCTTCTCGATGTTGTATTCCTCCCGGTTGATGCGAAACGGATTCATCGTGATAGGCCGTTCCTCGGTATAGGAGATATACTTGCCGCCCAGATACTCGCACAGTCCCTCGTATGAGTTTCCCGTATCGACCATGACCACATCCGTTCCCTGCTCATGGAGCTGGCGCACGACCGAGTTGATATGAAAGCTCTTGCCACTACCCGATGGCCCCAAACAGAAAAAATTGGAATTATCAGTCAGTTTATTCTTTCCCTCTTTTCCCGTGATGTCGATAGCCACCGGCACGCCCTGACGGTCGGTGTAGTAAATCTTCAGCGGTGTTTCCTCACTGTGCAGCACACGCTCCTTGTACATCAGGCACATCGCCGCATCGGAAAGGGTCAGGAAACGGTCGTATTCCTCATTGAGCGTGTAGCAGTTGCCCGGAAACGAACCGACGAACAGCTCCAGTTGGTTGTACGCCCGCTTGCTGATATGGATGCCCATGCGTCCGAATGCGTTTTCCAGATGGTTCGTACACTTTTGCAGGTCTGCACCGGCAGACACGGCCACCACCATGTTGAAGTGTGTATATACCAGTTGCTTGCTCTCACGGGCGATGACTTCTTGTACACGCTTGATGTCCTCGACAGCCATCTGGTTGTTCGGATTGGGAATGCTCGCGTGGCGGTTCTTCTTTTTGTCGAGCAGCGACAACTCACGCTTCTGGTTGGGCAGGAAGATGATTTGGTTATAGACTACCGTCTCGGCGTTCGGGATGCTGTCCACCACCGACACCAAATCGACAGGCATTTCCGTGTTGTTGACCTCGATATTCGTGTACGGACGTACCAGTGAGGGCAGTGCTGCACAGTCCACGTCCACGAGGCTATACACCTTGCAGCGTTTGTCGCCCATCGACACGGTTTCATCGTCCGCCTTGAAGTTCGTCATCGACACGGTGCGGTCTTTGAAGTTCATGGCGAAGTAACGATCGACGTACTCGCTCGCTTCGGCTTTGTTCAGGAATCTGGCCTGTACGCCGCCGTCACGCAACTGGTCGTGTACTTTGCGGATTTTCACAAGGAAGTCGCGCCACTTTTTGCTATCGAACGAGAACAGACGGCTTTTCTTCGCCTCTTGCGTGATGGTCAGGTAGCAAAGGCTGTCCGTGTAGGGACGTCCCTTGAAATAACGGAAATAGGATGAAGACAGGAACTCCTGTCCGTCAGCCGGTTCGCTTGCAAACTGTTTCCGGACGAAGATGTCTTGCTTGTGGATGGCGTACCCTTCGCCCAACGTCTGCGCAAGGGCGGTGAACAGGTGCGTGAAGTCGTAGTAACTGTCAATGTCCGCCGAATATTTCTGTACCGGATTCTCTATCTTAAGTACGGCGGAGTATTCGCCGGTCTTGGTATACAGCACACCCACACCGTCCGTTTCCTCCGCCGAGAAATAGATGTCCTGAAAGATTCTCTTGCGCTTGCCGCCCGTACCGAACGCATAAACCGACAAGGCCATACCAGCGCACAAAGCGACAAAACATAAAATGATGTATAGGGTCATTTCGATATACGTGTAATTAAATAGGGGCAGGTTCGCCTTGCTTCAAGACAAACCCGCCCGCGTTCAACAATCAATAAAGCCATGCACATTGCCGTGATGGTTTTTCTTTCGTCAGATCTTGCGCGAGTGGGCATACACATACACACCCGGAGCGACCTTCTTGCTATGCAGTCCTTTCCGCTGTTTGAGGAGGATGAGCACGATACCAACTGCTACGGTGGCTGCCAGCACGACAAGCCCGGCAATGAAACCGAGTAGGCAGTAGGCGGCGACAAAGCCGACAATGGCTCCGCACGTCGTCACCGCCGCCCAATATATATACCGGCCTTGGATGCCCAAAAACTCAAGAGGCCGTTGCAGTCCCTTGAACAGCGGGTAGTCCGGATAGCGTTCGTCCTTGCCTTTCATACTTATCCTTGATGTTTAAGCGGCAATACCGAAGAACAGAGGCAACGCCTTGGCCGCCGCAATGAGGAAGATACAGGCTCCCACGACCATCATGATCTTCTTCTTGACGTCCTGCTCCTCGTTGTTCATGGCGATATATACCGAGATTGCACCCACGATGGCCACAACGCCGGCAATGGCGTAGCACAATTTCACCATAATAGGCACATACTTGGCAATCTCCTCCGCGACAGTGGATAATGCGCTCGTACCGGCGGAATAGTCGCCTGCGGAGTTCTGCGCTTTCGCCACCATGCCGGACAGCAGCATGAAGGAGAACATCATTACTTTGGTAGGGATTCCGTTGACGAATCCGAATGCCTTGCGGCACAGTTGTTTGGTTTTCTGAAACATACGTTTACTTTTTTAGTGAATACTTTATTTGTCTGCGACCTGATACAAGTAAGGTTATATGCGGTAGCCGAAGAAAACCGGGAAAACATAGAATGCCCCGATCAGGAACAGGCACGCACCTACAAGCGTCATTATCGACTTGGTGATGCCGTCCTCGCCCGTGTTCATCTTGATGTATATCTGACAGACGGACACGATGACGTAAACTCCGGCGATAGCGCAACAGATATACTGGACATAGAGCATCATCGTCACCACGAAGTCGTGCATCGTGGCCAACGCATCCGCTCCCCAGCTATAGTTCACGCTGCCGCTTTTGGCAAAAGTCGTGTAGGGGAACGGGAGGCACAGCGCACATAGAATCTTTTTAGCTTTCGACATCTCACAACCGGTCTTGAATTGGGTTCCACTTTATTTCCGGTCGGTTGTCTAACCGTCCCTTGGAAATCATAGCCTTGTACATCTCCTCCGACGTGCGTGCGTCCGACAGGTAAGGCGTGGTCTCTTCCATCTGTTCCTCCGCCTCGGCCTTCAGCCGTTCCAGTTTCTCCTGCGCCGTTCCCGGTTTGTCCTTGACATCCTCAAGGGATGTTTCGGAAGAGGTAGCCGTACTTTCCGTCTCGTAGTTCTCGCTACCGATACTGAAGCCGGTCTCGCTTTCCGTGACAGCCACACTCTCTTCCTCTTCCGGTGCGCCGAGGTCGAAAACTTCCTCGTTCGGTTTGTCCGTCCCCTTTTTCCCGTAGATGTCATGCGCTATGATGACGGCGTAGTAAATGATGTAGGCAACCGTCAGGACGATGGCAAAAATGAAATATGAGTTCATGTATTTAGTATGAATATTAAAATTTGTATTAGTATGATTTTGCAAAGAAACGCACGAAATATAAAACCATAAAATAATTGAGCATTAAACATCTATTTCGTTAATGAGATTTATGTAATTTCCAAAAATCGAACTATTAAATCGTACTATATTGCAGTCTCTATGGAGGGAAATGGAGAAATCGGGGCATAAAAAAAGCTCTCGTGGTGGAGAGCTTTAGGTGGCAAAGGAGAACACAGAATATCAGCGTTTCTTTCCGCGCAGGTAATCGTTCAGGTCTTTGTATTCCGCATAGTGGCAGGATTCATCGCTGACACGTCCATCATACATCCCGGCAATGGTCTCTGTGGTTCTCTGCCCGGCAAGGTCATTGTCGAGATAACAGTGGATGACCGAATATTCCTGTAAACGTGCCAGCGTCTTTTTCAAGTTGTTTACCGAGTTCATCACGAGGTAGTCGCATGGTATGGCAAGACAGACCGTCCGGTCGCCTGCCAGTTTCAGTGTCATATAGGAAAGGAAATCCATGAAGCCCTCGAAAACACAGACATTTTCCTGTGTCTCTTCTGTCAGATGTCTTATCAATGAGATGTCCTTGTTGTTCAGGCATCCCTTGTAATAGGCGTTGCGCACCTCGTAACCACCGGATATATTGCCGAATGCGAGAGCGAAGTAATGACGGCCTCGCAGCTCATAATGCACCTCCTTGCAATACATACGGCCGATGTCCGCGTCGATAAGCCGGGATTGGAGGTAAGAGAACAGGGCGTGATGGCGGAGTGGAATCACGATCACGTCTTTCATTTCAGCCTCCACCGGTCGGGGTGGAGCGGTCGGCATACGGGTTCTCGGTAGAGATGCGCCATTCACAAGCCTCTCGATATACGCCAATGCCTCGCTCACGCTGTCCGTCCGGCAAATGTTTTTTGTCAGTTCCACCAAGTCGCCACCGGTCGCCTCGCCGAAATCGTACCATTCATTGATTCGGTCATTTACCTTGAACGACGGGGTACGCTCGTTCCGTAACGGTGAGAAGTACCAGTATTGTTCCGATTTTATATGCTGTGCATGGTGGCCGAGCTGTGCCAGAAAATCCACGATGCGTACTTGTTTTGCTTCTGCTATGGTCATCTATTTTTCTTTCTCTTGATTTCAAAAAAAGGTTTAGTTTAGTTTTTCCCCTATATATATAAATACTAAAGTAAACTAAATGATATAAGCCCGCGCACGACTTCATTCTTCATTAAAAAGCATGGCCTCGGTAGGCGTCATGTCGTAATAGAACAACTTGTCCCGTTTGATGATGAGCTTGAGGTTGTCTATCAGGTATTGCATCAGTTTTATCATGACACTCCGGCCGCGTTTGAACCCGATTGCCTCGTAGGAGACCATCAGGCTCTGCAGCAGGTTGTCGAATCCCCGGATGGGCTTTTCCCCGAATGCGGCGGAGAGAGCTTCGCGGTGCTGTTCGATGCTCAGCTCCGTAAACCCCGTTCTTGCTTTGGGCTTCGGGGGCTCGCCAAACGAGTGTACTTCCGCAATGACGGGCAGTCCTGTTTCATTGATGGTAAATGCAAACGGCTTGAACTCTTTTTCCCGGATATGGAGCGCATGGACTTCGCTGATGCCGGGATTCTCGTTGCTCTTGCTGATGACCAGCACGGTCTCCGCCTTGTTGCTCATTTCCGTTCCGATATGTCCGCGCACGTTGTTGTCCCCTTTGTTCAAATGAAGCACACAGTGGATGTGCAGGTCGTATTTCGAAGACCATTCCATCATCCGGTTGATGACTTCCACCGATTCACCGGCATTATTGATGTCGAGCATCAGGTCGCGAATGCCGTCGATGATGACCAGTCCGTAGCCTTTCTGTTGGCGCAGCGCATAGTCGATGACCTCGATACGCACTGACGGCGAATATTCACGCAGGCAGAAAAAATCGAGATTCTCCGGATCGGTCGTCGTGGGCAACCCGGCCAGCCGCAATATACGCTCCAATACCGAGCGGCAATGGAAACGGCTCTGTTCCGTATCGACGTACAGAATACGCTGTTTGCCTTCGGGCAGATGTGCACGGTAATTCAATACTTGTTTCCCCGCCAATGATGCGGCGACAAGCGCAGAGACGTTGAACGTCTTTTTCGATTTCGCCTTGCCGGTCGATGCACTGAAATTGCCGAGCGTGGCAATCGTTGAGTTATCTATCCAGATGATTTGCGGAGGGGTCTCATAAATGTCCGTCGCCTTGATTTGCGAGGCATGGAGGATGTCCGACAGGCGGTGTTCATCCATCCCCATGCTGGTTGTGCGGTCAATCCTTCTTTCGTTTTCCATAGCGTCTCTTGTTAAGGAACGGTTCTGTGGCAGCGGCTTCCGTCACCCTGCGCACAGCCTCGTTCATGGTAGGTTCATAATTCTGCAACAGCCATTCGTCCAATTCCTCCTTGGCGAAATAAACCATTTTACCGCGCGGTTTGTAGTGCGGTATCTCCTTGCTCGATGTGAGCTTGTACAGCATACTTTCAGAAACCCCGATATACATGCAGGCTTCCTGAAATGTGAAAACTCTCTTGGTCGTGAAGATGGTATTTTCCAGCAGCGTAATACGCTCCAAGAGACTTTCGACCGGTTCCAATTTCTTCAGTACCGATTCAATGGCGGCGAGCCGTCCGCTCATCCGCTCCATGAATGTCATTCTATTCGGCATAATAACACAGTTTGATTTTTGACAATGGAGATGAAACCTCCGTTATGCAGCGCGCTAACGGAGGTCAAAGGTATGTCCTGTAAACGAAGATGTCGTGATTTGGGGAATGATACTATGCACGTGTCATTGTAACTCTCATGCTTTTACCTTTCACATACTTCGCTTCTTGTCACTTTCTGTCATTCTTTCAGCCGATCAATGACCTTTCGGATGCTGTATGCGACCGATGTCATGTTGTTCTTGATGGATGACAGCGCGGAAGACAGGGTTGACACCGAAACGGAGCGTGTCCCGTCCTTGGACTGCAGGAATGCACCCTTGCCGAGAACATTCTGCCACCGAGATTGGATGAACGAGTTTTCAAGAAGCGCATCGAACAGGATTACCACACGGCGGATATTGTTCACGCGGATGGAAAAACCCTTCTTGCAGGCGAAGAGAGCCTCCATGTCTTCAATGCGTACAGAAACACAGAACAGATGATAAGTATTGGCGCAAGCCACTATACCTTCCATCTGTTCCGGGGTAAAATCACAACCAAAAGAAAGAGAGAGAGCCGCAGGTCGGTTGATACGGGGTGGACCAAGCGGAGACAACGATTCCGAGGTGTCATACATCCGTTTCAACTTCATGCACTCATTAAACGTGAAATCCGGTGCGGCAAAGCAGGGCTGGACGGAACTGGCGCACTCGGTCAGCAGCCCCTTGACAATGTGGATGTTCATTTCGTGGCAGTTCCGGCAGGCCGCATGGTCACAGTCTATGTACCGGTGTCCGTTTACGAAATCGTCCACATAGCGGTGGTACTGTTTACCACCCAACACAACATCGTGGAGATAAACTGTTTTTGCTTCGGTAAGCAGGGCGAAAAGTTCATTCGCCACATCCTTGTCCGCAGCGAAGTGCTGCAGGTGTTGGCTTCCTCCAAAAAGAGAGAAGGCCGTCTTCAGGTCTTTTCATGTCGATTTACCTTTTTGAGTTTATAATATGTGATGAAAGCATTAACTTCGGTTGCATTTACAACCGAAGAAATGCCGTAAATAGATGTTTGTAAATTAGACATGGACCACATAATGCCTTCAATTAGTGAAACAAACCGTTTACAAGATTCACAGCCTCGTCCTTTTTCTTATTGATAATCTTGGCATACACCTGTGTCATTTTCACATCGGCATGACCGAGCAGCTTCGAGACGGTATATAAGTCCGCTCCGAGCGTCAGCATCATGGTGGCAAACGTATGCCGGCTGGTGTGATAGGAGAACCGCTTAGAGATTCCGGCTGCTTTCGCCCAAGGTTTGAGCTGCATCCTGATTGTATTGGCGGACGGCAGGTCGAACACATTATCTTCTGATGATTTGCCCCCACGTTCCGGCATCCACTTCAATGCTTCAGGAGAGAGGGGCAGGTAAATAGGCTCTTTGGTCTTTTTCATGGACACGGCCAAACGGTACTGTCCCCGGTCAACGAACACGTCACTCCATTTCAGCTTGATTATATCGCTGATGCGTAATCCGCAGAAGCAGGAGAACAGATATGCGCATTTTACGATCTCGTATTCCTCGTGGGGCATAGGAGTATCAATTAACGCCTGTACCTCTTCGATGGTCATGTACGACCGCATACTCTCCGGCTTGCGGATTTTCTCCGACTTCTCAAGTTCGTTGAAAGGGTTGGCCTTCATCTTTTTCTTCCTGACGGCAGAGTTCAACGCACCGTTCAACGCACGGTAATAATTGTGAAGCGTGTAGTTCGATATGTCCTTGCCTTTCGGATGATATTCCGTCAGCAGATAAGTGATGTAGCCACGACAGAAGTCCCCGTCAATCTGATCCAGTGTGACCATTTCTCCGGCATAGTCTTTCAGTATGCGCATGGCAATCTTGATCTGACTGCCATCTTTCTTACCGGCACTCTCTTGAGCCTCCATATAAACCTGCATCCAATCCAGCAGGAAAGTCTTGTCCTTACGGAACACAATCCCAGCCTCATTACTGGTCAGTTCGATAATACGCTTCGACTTGATGGCATTGGCGGCGTCCATTGTCGTCTGATTCTGCCTGCGGGAGTTGCTATCCGTTTCCGGGATAATATACATCTTGAGGTATTCATATGTCCGCTTTCCGTCGCGGTATATATCCAGATACAGGCTCTTGCTGCCATTGCTCAGCGACTTCATCCGAAGACGAATCGGCTCTTTGACTTTTGTATGATTCTTAACTCGTGCCATAGGGATTCCTTTCTCATTTTTTCTACTGCAAATATACGGATAAGTATCGAATTTGAGAAACAAATGAGAAACAAAATTGCACCAAATAAGAACCAATCTACTGAAAGTTCTGAAAACAACCGAAAATAAAAAGACGTTTATAAAATACTGATTTACAACATATATATTATCACTTTATTGGATGTTATTTTCATTCTGTGCATATGATGTGTAAATCTGGTAAATTAAACATGGAATCTAAAATAATAAGTCTAAGCAGGTTTGTACCCTCACGAGGGCGCAGACTGTTTTTACTTATTTTGATTCCCGGCTTACCAGAGCCTAACCGAAAAAATAAGGAAGAGATAGTGTTGCGTCCTTTTCTTTTTGTTAGCAGCCGGAAAGCCATTAACCCGTTATAAATGGCGACTTAAATTAATTTATTATGGAAAAATTATTTAAAGTAACTCCAAACAAATCAAGAAATGTAAATAGATTTGTCATTTCTCCGGAAATGGAAGTAATCGTAACTACTAAATTTCACACAAACGACCCATTTTACAATGGAGCTGTAGAAGTAAAAGAGTCCTTTATGAGATTATATGGCGTTGATCTCAAGAAAGGATGTAGTACTAAAGGTGAATTTTAAGGTTGAAATTTTAAAATGATAGAATTATGAAAACATTTATTTCTTGGATTATAGCTAATTTTGAGGGAGTTTTAATTAGTATTGTATTTGCCATTTCCGCAATTATCCTATTTAGTAATCCTCCTATGGGAGATGATGGGACAATTTTGTCCACAAAAGCAATCCTTGAACTCTTTACAATATCTGCAGTTTTCCTTGCTGCATTAACTCTACAAACAAAAAGTTGTGGTGTGGGGGTTATTAAATATTTGTTATTATTAGCTTTTCTCATTTGGGGGCATGGTATTTTAGAAGATTCACAATTACAAATTTTATCATGGACATTAGCTTGGATAGTATTTGTCGGAGGTAGTGTAATTGGAATTGTATCTGCCATTTATGTTTTCTTGAATTTTGACGATGTCGTTTCACTTCGAATGCTATATCGTAATAGCAGTGTATCATTGTTTGAAATAGAGTGGCAGTATATTATAGAGAGGTTTACTTGCATTTCATTCGCTACATTCATTAATGCCTATTGGCTAATCTTTATATTTAAAATATTATGAAGGAAATTTTAGACAAATCATTTGATTCTGAATTTGATAAAATTGAGAATTTAACTTGGTATCCTTGGGTAGGTAAGGATTATACGTTCAATAAACGGCGAGTCTTAGTAATCGGCGAATCTCATTATGTCAATGAGAATACCGATGAAAATAATGGAAAAAGGGAACAAGAACTCTTAAGTGATAACACACACACAAGAGATTGCCTATATGAGGTACTAATAGATAAATCATGGAATAATAAAACGTATCCAAGGCTAATGGAAGCGCTATATGATAGGGGCATTATTCCAGATAACAAAATGGCTTTATCAAAAATCGCGTACTATAATTTCATCCAGACTCCAATGGATTATACAGTGCGAGAACGTCCAAATAGTTCTCATTATATAACGGCATGGGAATGTTTTCTAAAAGTTATCACTATCCTGCATCCTACTGATTGTATATTTGTAGGAGTAGGATCTATTAAATCATTTGAAGAATTTATGAAAAAACGTGGCGTTCCATATACCGAGATCAACACTCTCGAAAAAAGGAATAATACTTATCCCCAAAGGACATCCATTAAACTAAATTACGATATTAATATCGTATTTATCAAACATTCATCAGCCTTTTTCAGTCCTGAACAGTGGCATGAGTTTCTAAAGCAACAATTACCGGAAGCAATGAAATGGTTAAATACTAAATAAGTATGATTGTTACTGACGCACTACGTTTTATAAACGGACGAGCTATAGTATGGGTAAAGAATACCAATTTTGCTGATGATTATCCAACTGTTAAAGAGAAGTGTGGCTTGATTGATGATATGGGAGAATTTATTGTTCCTCCGATCTATGACAATATGATGTATGCCGGAGGCACTAATGTGACAGTAAATATTGGTTTTGAAGACCATGAAGAATACCAAATATCCGGAAAATGGGGTGTTGTTGATTTAGACAATCATATTCTTATTCCAAGGAAATATACAGATATTTGTCCTTGGGAAAATGGTCTGTATGCTGTGGAATATCAGGGGAAATGGGGTGCTATTAATATTTCTGAGGAGACAATTATTCCATTTGAATATGATTGGCTTTCATGCCCGGATAAATATGGGTGGATTGTAGCTAAATTTAAGGATAAATATGGGTGTATTATCAATAGAGAGGTTGTTGTACCTTTCATATATGATGATATTACGCTATATGAAGCAGAAAAATTGATACCGGTAAAATATGGACAACAAGCTTTTTATATAGATCGTGATAGTGGACACAGATTATTATTGTAAAGTCAATTACCAAAGACTAAAATAATAGAATTTATGGCAAAAGATTTATTTAACAAATATATTTGGTTAGTAGATACTATCTATAAGGCCTGTCTCTTATACACATCTGACGCTGCCGACG
>ENA-OYAI01000012-OYAI01000012.1-human-gut-metagenome-genome-assembly--contig:-NODE-12-length-19984-cov-13.382056_pt1 | contig 19984 bp, 25 predicted proteins | sample MGYA00244520_ERZ652825 | MGnify/ENA primary metagenome ERZ652825 (study PRJEB26926, sample SAMN06164483) | human gut metagenome | biome: ENVO:00009003; feature: ENVO:2100002; material: ENVO:00002003...
AGATGTGTATAAGAGACAGATTTTAAAAAAAATTTTGATTTTAAAGATTTTAAATTAGAAGTAATAATAACAATTCTATGTATAATTTTACTTTTCTTAGCTCATAATTTTGGGGATAATTTTAATCTAAAGTTATATTTTTCAGATGAAAGACAGTCTAATATAAGAGAAATTTTCTCAATAAGTATTGGAATATATGTGGCAGTTATAACTATTTTAGGAACTACAATGATAGCTATAACCAAAGATATACTAGAGAAAAAAATAGATAAGAAATTAATAAATTTTATAGTAATAGGTATAATAGAAGCATTATTAACTATAGTAATGTCTACATACATAGAAAGTAAATGGTTTAAATATTATTATGAAATATTGCTTATTTTAAATATTGTAACATTAATTACTTTTTCTAAATTTATTTATATTTTAACATTACTTTTTCAAAAAAATTTAGATTCTTTAGCTGAAAAAATTGATGAGGAAACAGTAGAAACTAATGAAATTAAAGAACATAGAAGAATAGTTGGTGAGATTTTAAAAATTTTGGAAAAAAATTATAAAAAATAAATTAACTAATAAAAAGAGAATCATTTTATTGGTTCTCTTTTTTATTAATAAAAAATAGGGGAGGTGATAGTAGTATGGCTTCAATATCTGAAAAACAAAGAAGATTTGCAGATTACTATATTGAAACAGGAAATATATATCAATCAGCAATTAAAGCTGGATATAGTAAGAACTATGCAAAAGCTCAAGCACATAAATTATTGGAAAATGTTGGTATAAAAAACTACATTGATGAAAGATTAAAAGAACTAGAGGAGAAAAGAGTGGCTTCAGCTACTGAAGTGATGCAATTATTAACCTCAGCTATGAGAGGAGAACTGGATGAGGAAGTAGTAGTTGTAGAAAGTATTGGAGATTATTGTTCTGAAGCTAGAGTAGTAAAAAAGAAAATAGGGATAAAGGATAGAATAAAAGCTGCTGAACTTATTGGAAAAAGACATAGATTATTTACTGATAAAGTTCAAGTAGAAGGAATAGTTCCAGTAATGATAGTAGGAGAGGATGAAATTGAAGATTAAGAAGGTAAGCCTACCCAAACTCATTGGCAAAGGATATAAAGATTATTGGAATTTTACTGGAAGATACAGAGTATGTAAAGGTTCCAGAGCATCTAAAAAGAGTAAAACAACAGCTTTAAATTTTATATTTAGACTTATGAAATATCCTGGAGCTAATCTACTTGTAGTAAGAAAAGTATTTAGAACTTTAAAAGATAGTGCCTATACAGATTTGAGATGGGCAATTAGACAATTACAAGTTGATGATTATTGGGATTATAAAGAAAGTCCTTTAGAACTTATATATAAACCTACTGGGCAAAAAGTATTATTCAGAGGATTAGATGAGCCTATGAAATTAACCTCCATAACAGTTGATGTAGGTTCATTGTGTTGGTGCTGGATAGAGGAATCTTATGAGATAACAAAAGAATCTGATTTTAATATGCTAGATGAATCTATCAGAGGACAAGTAAATGGAGATTTATTCAAGCAAATAACTCTAACTCTTAACCCTTGGAATGAGGGGCATTGGATAAAGAAACGATTTTTTGATGCAGAACCTTGTGATGATATTCTAGCCAAAACTACCAATTATCTTTGTAATGAGTTTTTAGATGAATCAGACTTGAGATTATTTGAGAGAATGAAAGCTGAAAATCCTAGAAGATATAGAGTAGCAGGATTAGGAGAGTGGGGAATATCAGAAGGGCTTATATATGAAAATTGGGAAGAGAAAGAATTTGATATACAAGAGATTTTAAATAATATACCTGATATAGAGAGCAGTTTTGGGCTAGACTTTGGTTATACCAATGACCCTACTGCTCTTTTTTGTGGACTAATTTCATTAAGTAGAAAAGAGATATATGTTTTTGATGAACTGTATAAAAAAGCTTTAACTAATAGAATGATTGCTGATGAGATTACTAGTATGGGAAAAGCTAAAGAAAAAATAGTAGCTGATAGTGCAGAACCTAAGTCAATAGATGAATTATATGACTATGGACTATATAGAGTTATCCCAGCAAGAAAAGGAAAAGATAGTATAAATAATGGTATTCAATTTATACAGGGATTTAAAATTATAATTCATCCAAAATGTACTAATTTCTTAACTGAAATAAGCAACTATACTTGGGATAAAGATAAATTTGATAAACCTATTAATAAACCTATAGATGATTTCAACCATTTAATGGATGCTATGAGATATGCATTAGAAGGATTTATTGAGGGAGATACATTTAGTTTTGATTAATGAGGAGGTGGAGTAGTGTTAGGATGGCTTAGAAGTAAACTATATAGAGATAGAGTTGAAAAAGGCTCTGATAAAGATGTTAGATATTTAGAATACATAGTTGAAAGATTTTTGCATAGTAAAAAAAGATTAGATATGATTACTGGAGAAAGATATTATCAAGGACATCATGATATCCTATGGACCAAAAGAGAAGTTATAGGAGAAGATGGTAGGTTAACCGAAGTTGATAACTTACCAAATAACAAAAGAATAGATAATCAATATGAAAAGCTAGTAGACCAAAAAGTAAATTATCTATTAGGAAAGCCACTTACTTTTCAGACTGATAATCAAATATACCAGGAACATTTAGAAAAGATATTTGGATTAGAATTTCATAGAACTATTAAAAATCTAGGAGAAGACGCATTAAATGGGGGAATAGCTTGGATATATCCTCACTATAATGATAAAGGAGAGTTTGTATTTAAGAGATTTGAACCTTGTCAAATATTACCTGTATGGAAAGATGAAGGGCATACAGATTTAGAATTTGTAATTAGAATTTATACCATTCAAGAATGGACAGGTTCAATGCTAGAAGATATAGAGATAGTAGATGTTTATAGCTTAGCTGGAATAGATAGATATAAATATCATTATGGAACTTTGAAATATGACTCACATTATAACTATTTCAATATAGGAGAAGAGCAATTTAACTGGGATAGATTACCAGTTATTCCTTTTAAATATAACTTACTTGAAAAACCTTTAATATTAAGAGTGAAAAACTTACAAGATGGAATTAATAAAGCCATTTCAAACTTTGAAAATAACTTAGATGAAAATCCTAGAAACTGTATCTTAATACTGAAAAATTATGATGGACAGAAACTAGGAGAATTTAGACAAAATTTAGCTACCTATGGAGCTGTAAAAGTTAGAAATGATGGTGGAGTAGAAAAGCTTACTGTTGAACTTAATGCTCAAAACTATAAGGATATTATAAAAATATTCAAAGATGCATTAATAGAAAATGGGAGAGGATTTAATGCTAAAGATGACAGGCTAGGAAGTAATCCAAATGAAATGAATATTCAATCCATGTATGCTGATATAGACTTAGATGCTACTGGAATGGAAGTAGAATTTAGAAGTGGATTAGAGAAACTGCTATATTTTGTTAATGCATATTTTAGTCATATGGGCTTTGGAGATTTTGAGAATGAGAAAGTAGATATCATCTTTAATAAAGATATCCTGGTAAATGAATCTCAAACTATAGCTAACTGTAAAGCTTCAGTTGGAATAATCTCTGATGAAACTATTATAGCTCAGCATCCATGGATAAAAAATCCTGTGGAAGAGTTAGAAAAAATTAAAAAGCAAAAAGAAAAAGAGTTAGATACTTATGGAGGAGTATTTGGGAATAATAAAAGTCCAGATGATGTAGATGAGTAGTTATTGGGCTGATAGATTTTTATCAGAAGAGGAGAGAAGAGATAGAGATAATAGGAGATACTATTCAACTATTGAGAAAGAATATAATAAGGCTTTAGCTGGTTTAGAGAAAGATATTGAGTATTGGTTAGGGAGAATAGCTAAGAATAATGATATCAGCCTCTCAGGAGCTAAGGAACTATTATCTAAAAAAGAATTACAAGAGTTTAAATGGACAGTAGAAGAGTATATCAAAAAAGGAGAAGAGAATGGAGTATCTGGCCAATGGTTAAAGCAATTAGAAAATGCTTCAGCTAGGGTACATATTCAAAGATTAGAAGCTCTTAAAATTCAAATACAAGATAGAATTGAAAATATGTACACTACTAGAGATAGAAGTATGGAAGATTACCTATGCAGAGTATATAAAGACACATACTATCACACAGTATTTGAAATTGATAAGGGAGTGGGAAGTATTCAATCTAGTTTTAATAAATTAGATGATAGAAAGGTATTACAAATAATCCACAAACCATGGGCAACAGATGGAAAAGACTTTTCTACAAGGATTTGGGAAGATAAAGCTAATCTAGTAAATACTCTTCATACAGGACTTACTCAAGCATTTATAAGGGGTGGGAATCTTGATGATGTAGTTAATGATATATCTCAATTTGTAAGTTCCAAAATAAAAAATAAGAAGTATGTGGCAAGTAGATTAGTTACAACAGAGAGTGCTGCTTATGCATCTAAAGCACAAGAACAAGCTTATAAAGACTTATCTGTAGATAAATATGAGATATTAGCTACATTAGACTTACATACTTCTGATATATGTCAAGACTTAGATGGAAAGATATTTGATAGGAAAGATTATCAAGTGGGAGTAACAGCACCACCTTTCCATCCAAATTGTAGAACTACTACAGTTCCTTGGTTTCCAGATGATGTGGATACTGGAGAAAGAACAGCAAGAGGGAAAGATGGAAAAGTGGGATATGTTCCACAAAATATGACTTATAAAGAGTGGTATAACAAATATGTAGAGCAAAAATTTGAAGAAAATGGTATAATAAAAGAAAAAGGAAATTGGATAGGATTAAAAAATATTTCAGATAAATATTCTAAGCTTGAAGCTATCAAAAGATTAAAAGAAAAGTATCAAATAGAATATGAAGAGTCTAGGCAGTATAAAATGGAAGAAGTATTAATGTCAAAATGTGTTACTTGGCTAGATTCATTTAATGAAAATTATCCAGAATTTATGGAAAATAATCCTTGTAAAATTCCTAAAATTTCAGTAAAAGCCCCTAGTAAAATGAAAAATTCTGTAGGATGTTATTCATATTATTTAAATAGTACTGAAGTTATTGAACTTTCTTTAAATGGAAAGTACCATTCAAACTTAGTAGAGTTTGAAAAATATGTAGAACTAAGTGTAAGTAGAGGATGGTATCCTAAAAATGCTAAAGTTTACAAAACTTTTGTGCATGAATTTGGGCATCATGTAGCAAATAGTTTAAGACATATTACAAATTCTGAAAGGTGGGAAAGAGATTTTATTGAAAGTTGTATAAAAGAATTTAATAAAAGTACAGGTAGAGATATAAAAACTTTTGTGGGTATGAGTGAATTTGTAAGTAGATATGGAGCTACTTCTCCAAGTGAATTATTTGCAGAAACTTTTGCAGAATATTTTGGAGGAGAAAATCCTAGAGAATTTGCAGTCATATTCGGTAATAAACTAGATAAAATTTTAAAAGAGGTGGAATAATATGGGATTAGAAATGCCTAGATTTATAAAAGAAAATTGGGATTATATAGATGAAAATGAAAAACTTTGTATAAAAGAAAATGCACCTGATTGGGCTAAAAAAGAGTATGAGGAATTTATGAAAAAAATAAATAAAGTTCCTGATGAAAATGGAATTGTAACTGAATATTAAGATTTAAGCACTTAGAGAAATTTAGGTGCTTTTTTAATACCAAAATATAAGGAGGAAATAGTATGGCAAGATTAATAATTGAAATTCTAGGAGGGATTATAATAGCTGGAGTTTGTTATAGTTATGGATTTACAAGAGGTTATAAGAAATGTAAAGAAAGTTATTTAGCAATTCATAAAATGGGTAAGTAGGAGGAAAAATAAATGACTAAAGAGCAATTAATAGCATTAGGACTTGGAGAGGAACTAGCTATAAAAGTAGCTGGAGAATCTAAAAAAGAGTTAGAAGGATATGTAGAAAGAGCTAAATATTTAGAGCTAGAAACAGAAAAAAATCAGCTAGCTGAGAGTAATAAGTCATTAACTAAGAATTTAGAGGAGGTAAAGAAAAATGTAGGGGATAATGAAGAGCTTAAAAAGCAAATATCAGATATGCAAGAAACCCAAAAGGCTAAAGATAAAGAGTATGCTGATAATATAGAAAAAATTAGATTAGATAATGCTTTAGATATAGCACTAATGGGAGCAGGAGCTAAAAATAATAAAGCTGTAAAAGCTTTATTAAATTTAGATGGAGCTAAAATAGGAGAAGATGGGAAAGTTGTAGGACTTGATGAGCAATTAAAAGCTTTAAAAGCAGCAGCTGACTCATCTTTTTTATTTGAAGTAACACAAACACCTAAAGGTGGAAATCCAGCAGGAAATCCTGAAAAGAAAGTTAATTTTAATGAGATGACTTATTCTCAAATGGAGAAATATTTAGCAGATAATCCAGGAGCAAAAATAGATTAAGGAGTGATGAGAAATGGCAAAATTTAATGAAAAAACATTTAATGGAGAAGCGTTTGGTAAATATGTAGATAGAATACCAAATCTAAAAAGAAATGAACTTTTAAAATCAAGAGCATTAAAAAGAAATGCTCAAATAGCTGAAGCTTTTAGTTCTCAAACAGGAACAGGATATGCTATTATCCCGTTCTTTGGAACTTTAGGTGGGGCAGCTTTGAATTATGATGGTAAAACTAACATTGATGCTGAAACTACAGATACATATGAAAGAGGGGTAGTAGTTACTGGAAGAGCTAAAGCTTGGATGGAAGATGACTTTTCTTTTGATATTACTGGTGGGGTAGATTTTATGGACAATGTAGCCGCACAAGTAGCTGAGTATTGGGCTGGAATAGACCAAGAAACTCTGTTAGCAGTACTACAAGGAATATTTTCAATGACTGGAGCTGACAACTTAAAATTTGTAAATGGACATACTTTGGATATAAGTAAAGAGGCATTTGCTAAGGGATATGTAACAGTTACTACTTTAAATTCGGCAGCACAAAAAGCTTGTGGAGATAATAAATCGAAGTTTTCTTTAATAGTTATGCACTCAACAGTAGCTACTAATCTTGAAAATTTAAAATTATTATCTTATTTGAAATTTACAGATAAAGAAGGAATAGAAAGAGAGTTAAACTTAGCAACATGGAATGGAAGATTAGTATTAGTTGATGACTCTATGCCTGTAACACCGATTGATTCTCTATATGTAAGATGTAAATCAATAGATGAGGGGGCTTTAAAAGTAACTGCAGCAGGTACTGGAGCGGGAGAAGTAGCTAAAGCTACAGTGGCCACAGATATTTCAGATATTAAAGAAAATGAGTATGTACAACATATCCAAAATGAGGCTATATACACTTCATATTTATTAGGAGAAGGAGCAATAGATTATGAAAATATAGGAGCTAAAGTGCCATCAGAAATGTCAAGAGACCCTAAAACTAATGGAGGGCAAACTACACTTTATTCAAGACAAAGAAAGGTATTTGCACCTTATGGAATTTCATATACTAAAACATCTCAAGCTTCATTATCTCCAACAGATGATGAGTTAAAAAATGGAACTAACTGGGAACTTGTAAATAATAAGTCAAGTAGAACTAAAAAATATATAGACCATAAAGCTATTCCAATAGCTAGAATCATCTCAAGAGGATAGTGATTATTATGGCACTATATGATGATATTGTTAATCGGTTAGGGATGTTTAATTGTGAAGTAGCTGAAGAACAAAAGAAAGCTATACAATACCTCATTGGAAAAACTTTGAATAGTATTAATAATTATACTAATCAAAATTATAATGAGGAAAATATGCCTTATGGAATTTATTATATAGTTGTGGATAAAGTCGCAGGGGAATATCTCCAAGTAAAAAGAGTTACTGGAAATTTAGAGGGGTATGATTTTACTCCTCTAATTAAAGATATTCAAGAAGGAGATACAAAGATAGGATATTCCACTTCTCTTTCTCAAGCTGATTTAGTAGATAAAGCTATTGATTTTTTAATTAATGGTAAAGATGAGGAACTTATTAAATATAGGAGATTAGCATGGTAAGAAAAAGTCCTTTAGAAATACTTTATACTGATAGATGTGATATTTACAACTGGGAGTCAGTGAAAGACCCTACAACAAAAGTTACAGAACATAAAAAAGTTTTAAGGTATGAAAATATACCATGTAGAGTATCATTTAAAACTATTTCAGCTGTAAATCAAAGTACATTTGAACCTGTAATATCTCAAGTTGTAAAACTTTTTCTTTCAAAAGATATAGAAATTAAAGCAGGCTCTGAGATAGTTGTGTATAGAGGCGGAAAAGTTTTACAATATAAATGTTCTGGACTACCAGCTGTATACTCAAATCATCAAGAAATTATTTTGCTTAGTGCAGAGGAGAAAGCTTAATGGGAAGAGCTGTAAGGGTAAATATAGATGGATTGAAAGAGTTGAAACAAAATTTGGTAGAACAACAAAAACAGGTGGATACTTATATGAGATTACTAGCAAGTGATATAGCAGCTCTTTTACTTAGGAAAGTGAAAAAAAGAACCCCAGTAGGAGTTTATCCTCATAAAACGGGTGGAAACTTGAGAAGAGGTTGGACTATTGGAGAAGTTGTTAAAACTAATAACGGATATAAAGTAGAAGTGGTTAACTCTATAGAATATGCATCTTATGTTGAGTACGGACATAGAACTAGAAATCATAAAGGTTGGGTTCCAGGAAAATTTATGTTAACTATATCAGAGAATGAAATAAGAGATAATTTGGAAAGTATTATTCAAAAAAGATTAAAAGTAATTTTGGAGAGAATGAAAAATGCTTAAAAAATTAATAATAGCTATAAATACAGCCTTAGAGAAAATAAACTCTGAGGCTGAAATTTATGTAGAGGAGATACCACAAGGTTTTAAGGAACCATGTTTTTGTGTGCAAGTATTAAATCCAGATGAAAAGCAATTATTAGGAGAGAGATATTTAAGAACATATAATTTTTGTATTCAATACTTCCCTAAAAAAGGATTATGGGAAAATGGGGAAATAGCAGAGTTACTACATAGGGCTTTAAATCAAATAGATTTAGGAAATGAAGACTATGTAAGAGGTGTAAATCGTAGATATGAAATAGTAGATAAAAAATTGCTCTATTTTGTTACCTATAAATTACATATTAGGGATGTAGATATGAGTGATAACTATATGGGGGAAATTTCCTACAAAGGAGGAGTGAAGAAAAATGGATAAAGAAAAAATAGAGAAAAAAGAGGAAATAAAGACTACTGAGTCAAAGTACTCAAAAGAGCAACTACTAAAAAGTAAAAAGTATTCTAATAGAAAAGATTTATTAGGAGTCTTATTAGATGATAAAAAAGAATATACTTTTGCAGAAGTAGATGCAGAGATAGATAAATTTATGAAAAGAGGTGTTAAGTAATGGCTAATGGTGGAGGAACTTTTTTAAGTTATAATAAGGTTATTCCTGGGGCATATATTAACTTTGTAAGTGCAGCAAAAGCTACAGTGAATGTATCTGATAGGGGATTTGCAGCAATAGCTATGGAGCTAGATTGGGGAGTAGAGGGGGATATATTCAAGGTAGAAAATGGAGATTTTCAAACAGATACACTAAAATTATTTGGATATGACTATACTCATGAGAAAATGAAACCTTTAAGAGATTTATTTATGAAAGCTCAAACAGTGTATATGTATAGATTAAATGGTGGGGGAGTAAAAGCTAGTAATGATTATGCAACAGCTAAATATTCTGGAACTAGAGGAAATGACATCACTATAATAGTTAAAGCAAATGTTGATGAAGATGGTAAAAAAGATGTTACTACAATGATTGGAGAGATTAAGGTAGATGTTCAAACAGTAACTAACTCATCTGAACTTGTAAGTAATGATTATGTAGAATTTAAAGAATCTGAATTAACAGAAACAGCAGGAGCTAAATTAACAGGTGGAACAAACCTTGCAAGTGTAACAGGAACACAACACCAAGCATTTTTAGACTTACTTGAATCATATAGTTTTAATGTACTTGGATGTACTTCTACAGATGACATTATTAAAAAATTATATGTTCAATGGACTAAGAGAATGAGAGATGAAATAGGGGTAAAACTTCAATGTGTTGTCTATAGAGTAGCTGCTGACTATGAAGGAGCTATTAATCTACAGAATAAAGTTTTAGATAGTGGAGCTCCTGAAAATGCTCTAGTATATTGGCTAACTGGAGCAGAAGCAAGTTGTACTGTTAATGCTACACTTACTAATACTAAATATGATGGAGAATATACTATTGATACTAAATTTACTCAATCAGAATTAGCTGCTGGAATAAAAGCAGGACAGCTATTATTTCACAATAATGCAGGAGAACCTTATGTGTTGACGGATATCAACTCTTTAACTACTATTACAGTAGAAAAAGGAGAAGATTTTACATCTAATCAAGTTATAAGAGTATTGGACCAAATAGGAAATGATATAGCTATGTTATTTAATACAAAACATCTTGGACACACTAGAAATATCGAAAGTGGAAGAGAAGCATTATGGAAAGATATAGTAGCCCATCATCAAGAATTAGAAAGAATACAAGCATTAGAAAACTTTGACCCTAAAGCAGTAACAGTGGAAAAAGGACCAACTAAAAAATCAGTAATAGTTAATGACCCTGTTACTCCAGTGGCTTGTATGGAGATATTATATATGACAGTAGTAGTAATGTAGAAAGGAGAGAATGTAAATGGCAGATGGAAAATTAACTATGGTTAGTAAAGATGCAATAGCTGGAGTCTGGGGAGAATGCTATGCAACTATTGATGGAACTAGATACAATATTATGACAGCTATTAAATTTGAAGCTAAGTATACTAAAAATAAGTCTAAATTACCTATTTTAGGTAGAGTTAATAAAGGGAATAAAGCAACCTCAGCAGAGGGAACAGGAACTATGACAATGTACTATAATTCAAGTGTTATGAGAGAATTATTAGAGAAATATCAAAATACTGGAGAAGATATATACTTTGATATTGAAGTAGCTAATGAGGACCCTAACTCAGCAGCTGGAAGACAATCAGTACTAATTCAAGGTTGTAATCTTGATGGTGGAGTTATAGGGCAGTTTGATGCTAATGGAGAATACTTGGAAGAGGAAGTATCTTTTACTTTTGAAAAATGGATACTTAACAAAAAATTTAATGTTTTAGATGGAATGATGTAGGAGGATTAATAATGGGTATAGAATTATTTTTTAAAAAACAAGAGGCAGTTACAAAAGAAGTAGTAGTGAGTGATAGATTTGTAGATGGAGAGGGGAAATCTGTAGCATTTAAAATAAAATCAATTACAGCTAAAGATGACCAAATATTAAAAAATGCTTGTGTAACAATAGATATGAAAACTAAATTACCAAAGACAGATACAGGAAAGTATCAAGCTATGTTATGTGCTGCTTGTGTAGTTTATCCAGATTTAGGTAGTGCAGAATTACAGGATAGTTATGGTGTAAGAAATAAGCCAGATTTATTATCTGAGATGTTATTACCTGGAGAATTAGCTACACTGATGGAAGAAGTAGCTCAATTAAATGGATTTAAACCTATGAGAGAGTTGATAGATGAAGCAAAAAACTAATAAAGGCAAACGATTATGAGGCTAACATACTTCATATTTGTTTGCAGAGATTAAAGATTAAGCCATCTGAATATTTAAATATGTCTATAGAGGAACAAGCTTTTATTTGTGCATCTATAGAAGTTTATAGTGAAAATAGAAAAAAAGATAGCACTTAGAGAAATCTAGGTGCTTTTCTTTTTAAGAAAGGGGTGGATAGAGTGGCAACAATAGAAAGTTCAATAATGTTAATGGATGGTATGAGTAGACCCCTTAATAATATTATTGGAGCAATAGAAACTACTATCAATGCTCTTAATGGTATCACTAATACTGATGTTAGTATTGATACAAGTAGGTTGTCCAGTGCTAGTCAAATGATAGCTAGTGCAGGAGCAGACCTATTAGCTTATCAAGAAAGATTACAAGCTCAAATAAATAGGAATACATCAGCACAACAAAGATTTAATGAAACTTTAAGAATGGGAAATGCTGGACAAGTAGGACCCCAGATTTTTAGCTGGAATAACTCTTCTAATATGCAAGTTTTTACATCACAAGGAACTCAGAGATATAGACAAGAGCTAAATGATTTGAACTCTATGTTGAATAGAATGAATGGTATAAATATTAATCCAACTTTTAGGATTAATAGTGGTGCTACATCAGATATAGAAAATATCAATCAAAGAATAGAAGCTTTAAAAGAGAATATGAAAGCTTTATCTACTAATAATTTAGGACTTTCTACAGAACAAAGTAATGCAAGACTTGAAAGAATGAGAGCTCAATTATCAACTATATTACAAGTTCAAAATAATTTAAATGGAGCTATGGGTAGAATGGATATAGCTGATATTAATGCACAATATCAAAGATTAAATGATATTTTAGGAAATACAGAGGCTGATATAAGAGATAATACAGCAGCACAAGATGAATTTAATAGAAGTATCTTACAGGGAAGTAGGCATAGTGATGGCTTATTATCTAAAATTGGAAGAATAGCTTTAGCTTATGCAGGATTTCAAACTTTGAGAAGTGGAATAAATTTATCTGATACTCTAACACAAAATGTTGCTAGACTTGATTTGATGAATGATGGAAATCAAACTACAGATGAGTTACAAGCTACGATATACCAAGCTGCTAGAAATAGTAGAGGAGATGCTTTAGCAAACATAGAGAGCATATCTAAAATGGGGCTTATGGCTGGGGATGCTTTTTCATCCAATACTGAGTTGATAGGTTTTATGGAACTTATCAATAAACAATTTAAAATCTCAGGGACAAGTGCTGAAGGAATCAGTGCTGCTATGCTACAACTAACTCAAGCTATGGGAGCTGGAGCATTGAGAGGAGAAGAGCTTAACTCTATATTAGAACAAGCACCACTTATAGTAAAAAATATAGCTAACTATTTAAAGGTGCCTGTTGGACAAATAAAAGACTTAGCATCTCAAGGGAAAATTACATCTGAAGTTGTAAAAAAAGCTATGTTCAATGCTGCTGATACTATTAATCAACAATTTAATAGTATACCTCTTACTTTTGCAGATATTACAACCTCTATGAGAAATGAGGCTGTGAAAAAATTTCAAAATATAAGTTCTCAATTTTCATCAGCACTAAATTCAGAAAGATTTAGAGGATTTACTAATTCTCTTGTTAATTCTATAAGTGTAGTACTTGATATAGCAAGTAGAGGAATGACAACTCTAATAACTTTAGGGGCAACTATATATGATAACTGGGCTGTAATATCTCCAGTTGTAAAATCTGTAGCTGGAATAATGGCAGTTTATGCTGGAGCAGTGGCTGTAAGTACAATAGCTAATGGTGCTATGGCGGTAGCTCAATTAGCAAGTGCTGTGGCAATGACTATATACAATGTTGCAACAGGACAAGCAATAGCATTAACTCATGCACAAACTATAGCTCAGTGGGGATTGAATGCAGCAATATTAGCTAATCCTATTACACTAGTGATAGGGGCAGCAGTAGCAACTCTATATTTAGGGGTTGCAGCTTTTAATAAGTTTGCAGGTACTTCAGTATCAGCTACAGGGATAGTAGCTGGAAGTTTGATGTATATGTGGACAGCTGCTAAGAATACCTTATCTGCTATGTATAATAACGCTTTGGGTGCTATTCAATTATTGAGTAATGCTGTATTAAGTGGAGTAGAGTTTATAGTTAATATGCTTTTTGGAAATCCTTTTAAAGCTATAGGTAATCTTGTCTTAGATGGAGTCAATATGGCTTTAGATGGATTAAGATTATTAGCAAAAATGAGTGATACCATAATGGGAACTAGCTATGCAGCTACAATAGATAGTATGAAATCAAAGATTGATGATTTTAGGACTAATATAGTTGGGGAAAATGATATCAAATTACCTAGATTGGAATTAGAGGGATATATGATAAATAATACAGAAAATCCCTTTGAGGTAGCTAAAAATACATATGACTACTGGGCTAATTTTAACTTTAAAGAAGAGGGAAAAGAAGTAACAGAAAAATTGTTAGGAGATATTGCTAAAAACACTGAAGTTAGTGCTAATAACTCTGACTTAACTACTGAAGAGATTAAATACATGAGAGATTTAGCAGAAATGGAAGTTATTAATAGATTTACTACTGCTGAAATAAAAGTTGAAGTTGGTGGAATTACTAACCAAGTTAATAACTCTGTGGATGTTGAGAGCATTTATTCAAATATTAGTGAGAAGTTAAGAGAAACTGTTTCAGTGGTAGCTGAGGGGGTGTATGATTAATAATGCTATTCAAAGATGGATATACTTTTTATATAAATGGGGTATTATTTCCTATTACACCTCAAAGAGTAAATATTAAATTCAAAAATAGAAATAGAGTAGTAACTCTAGTAAATGAAGGAGAATTTAATATTTTAAAAGAATCTGGATTACAGGAGATATCCTTTGATGCTTGTATTCCAGCCGTAAAATACCCTTTTGCTCAATATATTGGTGGGGTATTTTTACCTGTTGTTTATTATATTGAATTAATAAAAAGATTAAAAAACTCTAAAAAACCTTTTAATTTAGTGATAGTGAGAGAGGGAATTATTGGAGTTTTAGGTTACTCTCACTGTCTAAAGGTATCTCTTGAAGATTGGCAGATTAAAGAAGATGCAGGAGAGGGGAGAGATTTAATTGTATCTTTAACTTTTAAGGAGTATAGAGAGAGAAATAATTTAATAATTAGCACAGTAGAAAGAGACTTAGTTACAGCTGCAAAGGTAAGAGATAGTTCATCAAAAGTTATTGCTAAATCATATAAAGTTAAAGCTGGAGATACTCTTTACAATATAGCCAAAAAAGAATTAGGAGATGGTTCTAAATATACATACCTAAAATCTTTAAATAAGCTTGCAAACTCTAATGATATAAAAATAGGGCAGGTGTTAAGACTTGAATAATTTAGATTTAGAATTAGGAATACTAACTACAAAAGGAGCTATTTCTCCTACTACTCTTGAGGGAGTAACTTGGGAAACAGAAAGAAGAGGAAGTCCTGGAAAATTAACTTTTAAATGTCTATTTGATGAGAATAATCTATTTGAAGAGGGGGATTTGGCAACTGTAAAATACAAAGGACAAAAAGTATTTTATGGATTTATTTTTACAATAAGTAGAGATAAGGACAAAATACTGTCAGTTACAGCTTATGACCAGCTTAGATACTTAAAAAACAGAGATGTTTATGAGTATAGAAATAAAAAAGCTAGTGAAGTAATAACCATGTTAGCTAATGATTTCAAGTTAAATCTTGGTTATATTGAAGATACAAGATTTATTATTCCTAAAAGGTTAGAAGATGGAGTATCATTATTTGATATTATTTTAACAGCTTTAGGAATAACACTTCAAAATACTAAGAAGATGTATATTTTGTATGATGACTTTGGAAAATTAACTCTCAAAGATGTTGAAAATATGAAAATAGACTTTACAGTTGATGCTACTGTATCAGAAAACTTTTCATATAAGTCTAGTATTGAGAATAGTGCAAATACTGTAAAGATAGTTAAATCAGATAGTAAAGCTGGAAAAAGAGAGATTTATATAGCTAAAGATTCAAATAACATTAATAGTTGGGGAGTTTTACAGCATTATGATACTCTTGGAGAAAAAGAGAATGGAAAAATGAAAGCAGAAGCATTATTAAAACTGCATAATAGAAAGTTTAAAACTCTAACTATTAAAAATGTATTTGGAGATGTAAGAGTGAGAGCTGGTGTAAGTATAGTGGTTACTTTAGATTTAGGAGATATAAAGGTAAGCAATTATATGCTAGTTGAAAAAGTAAAACATACATTTAATAATCAAGAGTATTTAATGAATTTAACAGTGAGGGGGGCAGATATTCAATGATAGATGTTATCAAAGAAGTAATAGAAAAATTATTGGAAAGAAAAAAAATGACAAAATTAGAATTTGGAATAGTTGAATCTGTAAAACCTCTAACTGTGAGAATAGATGCTAAAAAGCTTTTACAGGAAGAGGATTTAATTCTTTCTCATCTTGTAAAAGATTATTATGTAGATATTACTGTTCAGCACTCAACAGATAGTATTTATGGTAGTTGGAATACCTCACATTCACATCCAGATGTAGGAAATAATACTATTCCTATAGATCATGAACATGAGTATAAAGGTAGAAAAAAGATACTTATACATAATGGTTTATTAAAAGGAGAAAAGGTAGTTATGGTAAGACAAGAGGGAGGACAACTTTATTATGTTTTAGATAGAACTAATGACCCTACAGTCCAAGGGGAGTGGATATGATGTTGCCTGTTAGAGAAACTAAAATTGAAATAATTGAAGAAAATAGAAGTATTCCTAGTAAAACTCATAAAATTCAGATGTTTGGAGATAGGGTATATGGAAAAATAGATGAATTAAAAGCTATGGAGCAAGCTTGTTTTAAAATATTAAATACTGAAAGATATGATTATATAATTTATTCCTGGAACTATGGAATTGAATTAAAAGATTTATTTGGTAAGCCTAAGAGTTATTGTAAGGTTGTATTAGTGGAAAGAATAAAAGAAGCTTTAAAACAAGATAACAGGATTTTAGATGTATATAACTTTTCTTTTACAGATTTAGCAAGAAGTGTATTAGCTGTAACATTTACAGTAAGTACAATCTATGGGGAGATAGAGATGAGGAAGGAGGTACAAATCTGATGTTTGAGAATAAAACTTTTGAAAAGTTAGTAAATGAAAAACTAAATAGCATCTCTAATGATATTGATAAAAGAGAAGGTTCTATAGTTTATGATGCTGTTGCAGGAAATTCTTTAGAAACAGCTCAAATGTATATAACCATAAGTGAATATTATACAGAAACATTTGGACATACTGCTAGTAGAATAAATTTAGTCAAAAGAGCTGCAGAGAGAGGAATATATCCCAAACCAGCTAGTGCGGGGATATATAAAGGTGTATTTAATATTGAAATACCTATAGGGAGCAGATTTAGCTTAAATGAATATAACTATATAGTTGTCAAAAAGCTAGATTCTGGCAGTTATGAATATCAGCTTGAATGTGAAACTTTGGGAGAAGAACCTAATGGAAATACAGGAACGTTAATACCTATAGAGTATATTCCTGGTTTAACATCAGCAGAACTAACCGAGATATTAATACCTGGAGAAGATGAAGAGGAAACAGAGAGTTTAAGAACTAGGTATCTTAACAGTTTTGATACACAGGCATATGGGGGAAATATTAAAGATTATGAAGAAAAAACAATAGCTATAAGTGGAGTAGGAGCTGTAAAAGTTACTCCAGTATGGCAAGGTGGTGGAACTGTTAGACTTACTATTTTAAATAGTGAGTATGATGAGGCTAAAAGTACTTTAATTGAAAGAGTGCAAGAGCTTATAGACCCCACAAAAGATGGAACAGGTAAAGGAATAGCACCTATAGGACACATAGTAACAGTAGATACTCCTCAAAAAAAATCTATTTATATTGCTACAAATTTAACTCTTGAAGATATAGAAGTTTCCAATATAAAAACTGAAATTGATAAGGTATTACAAGATTATTTATTGGAACTTAGAAAAAGTTGGGCATCTTCTAATAAGATAATAGTCAGAATTTCACAAATAGAAACTAGAATTTTAACTGTAAATAGCAAAATTATTGACATAAGTAATACTAAAATCAATGGTAAAGAGGAAAACTTAGAAGTAGATATCTATGAAATACCAGTTTGGGGAAGTGGAAACTATGAGGGAAGTTAACATTTTAAACTATTTACCTGATTTTATGAGGGGGTATAAAGAGTTAAAATGTGTTTTAGAATTAGAAAATAAAGAGCTACAAAAAGAGTATGATGAGATTGAAAAAGCTTTTAATAACTCTTTTATCTTTAGCACTGATAAGCAAGGGATAGCTTTATTTGAAAAAATGATGAAAATATACCCTAAATCAACTGATACACTTCAAGAAAGACAAAATAGAGTATTCGCTAAGTGGAACGCAGTATTACCTTACACTTGGAGATGGCTTGGAGAACATTTAGCAGCATATTTTAAAGATACACTTACTTCAGCTGCTCCTGTTTTATTTAATAATGAATATAGATTAGATGTAAGACTAGAAAAGCAAGAGGCATTTAATGAATATGACTATAATCTTTTTAAAGAGTTAAGAGTACTAATCCCAGCTAATTTAACTTTGAATATAATAAATATTATCCCTGAAAAAAAAGGGGATTTTTTTATGAAAAGTGTGGTTATATACAGACTAAAAAAACAAATAGAAGACAAGGCTGTGGATACTGTATCCGCAGGAGAATATTATATGAGAAGTGGGGTTATTTATAAAATTAAGAAGGAGATGATATAAATGGCATACAGAGGATTAACAACAGTAGGAGCTAATTATTTAGCTACAAGACTAGCTCAAGAACTAGCTGTTGAATTTACAAAAGTTCAGATAGGTGCGGGAACACCCACAGGAAATCCTGCTGATGTAACTGAACTTAAAGATTATAAACTAGATGCAAAAATTTTAAAAAAATCCCAAGAAAATAATACTGTAGAAATAACTATTCAAGTTGTGAATGATAATGTAGAACAAGGATTTTACTTAAAAGAGATAGGTGTTTTTGTTAATGATGATACGGAGAAATTGTATTGGTATTGTAATGAAGATAATGCTCAATACATTCCTGCTAAAACTGATAGTGCTATAGCATTTGAAATTGATATAAAAATGGAAGTGACAAATATAGAGAGTCCTATTTTAAATTGGAGTGGACAAGGAACATGGGTTAATAAAGAATTTTTGGAGGAACAATTAATAAAGAAACAAGATGAAACAGATAGTAGGCTTTTAACTAAAGCTAAAAAAATATGGGAAGCTATTAACGAGCTATTTAATGACAAGCAAAATAAAACAGATAATAATTTATTAACAACAGTAAAAACTGTTATAGGAGCTATCAATGAATTATTCAATAACAAATTAGATAAAGGTGGATATAATGGAAATGCTAAAAATCTTAATGATGAAATAGCTAAAAAAGCTTCTACTAGCCAACTAGGTAGAATGATGGTTGGAACAGGATTAATTGCTGATAGTAGTGGTAGAGTATCTATTGAAGAAAATTCATCAAGACGACCTGTTTCTGATGCTGAAAAAGCAGCTTGGAATGGAAAATTGACTCAAGGAACTGTTCCAAACTCCCTAAATAGTGCTGAAAAAATAGTGGCAGCACTGAAGGGAAATGGGGGATTAAAATTTGATGAAAGTTTATTATATTTAAATGATGCTGGAACAAAAAAAGTAGGCTTCATGTACTTAGACAAGCTAACAGATGGGATATTTGAGTGTACAACTCAAACTACCACAACGGTCAACAATTCATCATATTTTAAAAATATATCAAATAAGAATAATTCTGACAGATTGAATAATTTAAGTAGAATCTCTGAAGCAATTTATATAAATTTTAATTCAGAGGAATTAACAAGGGATGTTTCCTACCAATATAATAATGGTTCATGTAATGCTTCAGATGGTACTCTATTTATAATATTATTTAAGCATAAACTCCATTCTGACTTTATACAACATATACTATTGAAAGAAACACGACAACACTCAATACAAGTTCTTGGATTTTCTTCGAATACAATGCAACTAGACCTTAATGATAGTTCTTTTCGCTTTTTTGAAGGAAGTATACCAGAAAATTTTATTTTATATAAGATATTTAAAATAATAAACTAATTAATATTTTTAAATATTTAATGGC
>ENA-OYAI01000017-OYAI01000017.1-human-gut-metagenome-genome-assembly--contig:-NODE-17-length-18336-cov-5.003829_pt1 | contig 18336 bp, 20 predicted proteins | sample MGYA00244520_ERZ652825 | MGnify/ENA primary metagenome ERZ652825 (study PRJEB26926, sample SAMN06164483) | human gut metagenome | biome: ENVO:00009003; feature: ENVO:2100002; material: ENVO:00002003...
GTATAAGAGACAGAATCAAGCGTCTGCTGCGTGAGGAAGTCCGCAAAATGTAACTTCTTTTTGAATTTGATGAAAAAGTCCTTGACTTTTCGTCTCTGGAGGTGCATATATATGAATACTGATATGGATATAGACATAAACACCGTGACAGACATAATTACTTGCAGACTTGTTGAAGCCAGGGCAGATCTTGGCATTACCCAGAAAGAACTTGCATCAGCCTGAAAACTATTGCCAATATCGAGTCAAAACAGCATATCCCTTCTCTGCTTTATGCCATGAGGATTGCAGACTTTTTCCATAAGCCGGTAACAAGCCTGTTCTGCTATCATCCGGGTGTACAGCAGACACCAGCTAAAGGAGATGAGCCGAATGAACAATAAGAAACAGTTGGATTTCCAGACAATCGCTGTTGATTTTGATGCAGTTAATGACAATCTTCCGGAAATCATCGAATTCTATGGACACAACAGCCGGAAGATTTCCTGTGATTACTATATCGACGACCGGATGCTGCTTCCGGAAAACGCAAAGGCATAGAACCCGTAATGGGGCTATGCCTTTGTGCTTATTCTGGCATTCATTTTTAGTTAGTGCGGGTTATTTACCTAATGCAGTTCTTCTCATAATAAAAATCTGTTAGTTAAACTTTTTCAAATTTTGCTACTTCATCCGATAAATCTTCCGAAAGGTTCTTATTTTCGTCCGCCTGCACTGTAATTGCTGAAATTGCTGTTACAAGTTGTGATATCTCTTGTGCTACGTTTGTAACACCTTTTGCAGATTCTTCAATCGCTATAGAAATGTTATTGATACCTTCATTCATATCATTCATTGTACCTAAGCTATCTTTTGACTTAACTGCAAACTCGTTAAATGTATTACTTGCCTGATCAGAATCAGCATCATAATTTCCAATAATTTTTACAAAGTTGTCATAATCAAGTGCTACCTTTTCATCTACAAAACGAATCATTTCCGTTGCATTTCCAGACAGATTGTTTACTGCCTCAATAACTTTTCCACTGATTTCCTGAATATTGTTTGCTGTATCACGTGAACTATCTGCAAGCTGTCTGATTTCATCTGCAACAACGGCAAAGCCCCTGCCTGCTTCCCCTGCTCTTGCTGCTTCAATCGATGCATTAAGTGCTAGAAGATTTGTCTGTGCTGCGATATTTAAGATATTTTCTGTAAGTTTTGCAATTTCATTTACAGACTTAGATGCTTCTACTGCCTCCGCGACATCCTTTTGAATGCCATCAAATGTTTCTACTGTTTTTTCTTTTGATGCAATCGCTTCTTTATAGCTATTTTCTGCAGTAAGCTTCACTTCATGCAACTTCATTGCAGAGTTCTTAGCATCCTCATTCATGCCTGCCATTTTCTCTAGCAGATTATTACATCCTTGGGCTAAATCATGTAGAGAAGCAGATACCTCTTCCATGGATGCTGCAAGTTCTTCCGATGTTGCACTCACATTGGATGCACTCATATTTGAAGATTCCGCCTCATTTTGTACAAGATAGGAAGATTTTTTCATATCTTTTGATACACTCTGAATCTTTACCATAAGATTTTGTAATATTTCAATAAAATGGTTGACACCATTTGCAAGCTGACCAATTTCATCACTGGTTTCATCAAATACTCTTAACGTAAGATTACCCTGTCCTGATTCTATACCTAAAATGATATCATCCAAATCATTCTTTGCTCTTTTTGCTGGACGAACAATGGACTTATTAATAACAATCGAAAGAAGTACGATTACAATAATATCAGCTACCACAAGTGCAAGATCAAAAATGATGCTTCCATTTATTCTGTAGTTGCTATGTCTGATGGCTTCTACCACTTCTCCTTTTACTGTTTCAAAAGCCGCGGTATCATTATTTTCCACTGCTTCTTCATATTGTTCAAACTGTTCTATAAGCACATTATTCTTTCCTCGAATAGCTTGTAATGCCATTAAATTCAAGACTGTAATCAAAACTGCAAAAAAGCCTACAGACACTAACATTGTTACTAACTTTTTTCCCAAGTTCTTTCTCTTTTTCATGTTTATTTTTCTTCTTTCTGCGAGAGGCACCAATGCGTTATGTTTTGGAATTTTTTACCATCATTTTACCCCACCCCCAAAAATTTTGTCAATACTTTATTCTCTTGATAGAAAATTTTAAAAATGTCAACATTAAATTCGACATTTTTTCATGTTTTTATCGTTTTGCCGTTTTGCACAATACGTAGCCTGTTTTATTGTATATTTTCACTTTTAGGCAGCGCAATAGTAAGGCTGCCACTGCTGCCAGCCTCTCACGCTCCCTATTTTCGTTCTTATGCAAGCTGCTTTACCTCTTCCTCGAATAGTTCCCCTGCTGAATGATAGCCATGTATTTTGCGTGGGTATCCGTTTATCCAGTTCTCTATACTCTCTACCTCTTCCTCTGTCCTGTCGTCAAAATTTGTGCCTTTCGGTATCTTCCGGCGTATCATCTTATTTGTTACCTCATTTGTGCCACGCTCCCAACTGCTGTACGGGTGGCAGTAATATACCTTTGTCCGCTTTTCTCCCTCGTTGATAATAGAACGCTGTAAGCCCTCTGCATCTGCAAACTCGCTGCCGTTGTCTACTGTGATTGTCTTAAATACCCGCTTAAACATATCAGCGCCCCATTTTCTTTCTAATCTATCCAGTGCCGCTACTACTGCCTCGTCTGTATGGTCTGGCAGTTTAAATATAATCTCGTTTCTGGTTTTCCGCTCCGTCAGTACCAGCAACGTATTTTTTGACTTTCCCCGCTTACCTAAAACGCTGTCCATTTCCCAGTTGCCGAACTCTTCCCGTGTATCTATCTCTTTCGGGCGTTTGTCTATACTCTCTCCTGCTGCCGCCCTTTTCTGTTGCCTCTGTACTTTCTTATAATTTCTCTTCTTATTCTTCTTTACTGGCAAATTCTTATTAGACAACTTAAGGAAAATACCCTTATCAATGTAGCTGTATAAGGTCGTTACGCATACTGTTACGGAAAAGTCCCCCTCTTTTCCCTGTGCTTTCAATTCTCCCAGTACCGCAGCTGGGCTGTAATCTTCATTTACTATTTTATCCTCTATATAATTTGCGTATGCAATATCGTTTCCTATTTTAAGTTGTGTACCCCTTGCCTTTAAATTTTCCTCTGCTTTCATTTGTGCCTTGTTTGGGCTATAACTTAATGTTTCTGTATAGTCGCTATTTCTGTGCATATATTCCCCTCGCTTAAGCTCATTGTATATAGTGCTGCGGTGTACGCCCAGCTGTTCTGCTATCTCTATCACGCTATGCCCTGCTTTTTTCAATGCCTCAATACTTATACGGTCTGTCCATGTCAGCTGTCGGCTGCCTTTCTTATTCGCCATTTCTGCTACCTCTCTTTCGTTCCTGTTCTTTCCCCATATACGACGAAAAGCCGCAAACTCTTTTACAAGTCTGCGGCTTATGCCTTTACCTATTTACAACACTTTTTACAAGCGGTGTATTTCTTCTTTGCTTGGCTTAGCGGTATGCTCTTTGGGTTTTTCATTCCCGAACAGTTAGGCTTACTATGGTATTTTTTGTTGCTACGGTCTACATATACTGTAGTTTCTCCCGTATGCTGGCTTACGCTGGGCGTTGCGTCCTCGATTACGTCAAGTTCTATATTGCACCCGAACGTCTGTACCCCCCCCCCAGAAATTTCCAGTATTTCTGCGGTGTAGCGGGCTTTCGGGTACTTTCTCGCTAAGTCCCCCGCCAGTTCTGCCGATAGATTGCCTATTACCTTATCGCCCCACTTTACGTATGCGGCAGGCTCTCCGTTGTATGTGTACTTTTCTACTGTAATATCTTCACTACCGGACATTTTGCTTAAAATATCCTGCCTGTTTTCTCCGTCCTCATTATTGAACGTCACGCCTACTACTTTCGTTCTGATTGTATCTAAAACCCTGCTACCAGATGCGGCGGCAGGCGCTGGTGTTCTGTTTCCGTTCTCTTTTCCTGCGCTTTTCTTTTTCAGTCCAAAATAGGCGCATACTGCCGCAATCACAATACAACCCACCCCACCTGTTATATTTCCAGACGGCAGCGCCGTTAAACCGCTTACTGCAAATAATGCAGCCACTACCAATAAAATTACCTTTTTCTTTGTCATAGTAAGCCCTCGCTTTCGTTTCTACTTCAATTCTAAAATTTCATCAGCAGAGGCGTTAAGCTCTCTGCAAATTTTCGCAAGTGTTATTGCGTTTGGCGTAAGCTCGTTGTTTTCCCAGCGGCTTATATCTTTCTGGTATACTTGCAGGCGCTCTGCAAGTTCCTTTTGCGTCACGCCTGCCGCTTTTCGTGCTTTTTTAATGTTTTCGCCTAAATTCATGCCTTACCTCTCTTTTCTCTTGCCCTCAAAATGAAAGCAACCAGCAGCTTTACCAGTCCTACTGCTACTAAAAATACTCCTAATTTTAAAAGCATACTCTTTACTCGGCTTTGGGTTTGTGTTATATTTCTTATAGGCGGCGGGCTTATCGCCCGCCTGTTGGTTAGGGCTTTCGCCCTAACCTATGTACTTACCAATTATGATAAGTATTGTTCCTATGATTAAGTCTATCACTGCACTGATTGCCAATTCTTGCCAGTTGATAGGCTTTTTCTTTTGTTTCTTTTTCTTACCCATTGTGCCGTTTCTCCTTTCCAGTGGCTTTGCCTCTTATTTGTTCTTATCTCCTTTCCATGATTTTATTATATACCTTTTTCGGTATATTGTCAACACTTTTGTATAGATTTCTAAGAAAATCGCAAAAAAATAGAGGGCAGACAGCGAACCGCCCACCCTCGAAAACTTAAGCTAATCTTGTGGCATAATCTAAGCTAATCCAGCCTGCGCCACTCTTCAAGCGTCCCCAGCCAGCACTTGCGCCCTGTCCGGCTTTCACTTCCACAATGGTAAATACTCCCTTTCCTGTGGTTTCTCCCGTCTTTGCATAGTTCGTGCCTGCTCCTGTTCTGATATTAAGGTCTAAAATATCTACCTGTACGCTAAACGGAACGCCTGCGCTTGTCTGCTGCCCCGCTGCGGTATATACCGCCTTGCCGTTATCATCATATACAGTATAACCCGCCTTGCAAGCGCTCTTTGCATTTTCCAGCGACGTAAACGCCCCCAGCTGGCTTGCTGCGTCCGTCCAGCTCTTGCGCACTCTGTAATACTTTGTACCGTTTCCTGCTGCATACTTTTTATAGTATCCCTCGCCGTACTCTGCACGCTTTTTCTTTACTGTTTCGCTCTGGTCTGCTGGCTTTTCATATCCAGTAAGAACGGCATCAGATGCAGCACGCACACTGCCCGCCTTTTTCAGTGCGTCCATTACTGCTGTGTATCCCTGCAATTCTTCCCATAAAAAGCCCAGCTGCATATTAAGGTCTGCAATGGATACGCCCGCCTGTTTTGCATGATTAAGCAACGCCTGCTTTCTGCTCCAATACGTCCACTGCGCCAGCCCATAGCCTGCACTGTCCTTTACAAAATTGCCATAGCTGCCATTATCCACCGCTGCTGTATATTCTGCGTCCGTCTTACCCAGCTTATTGTTATAGGTGTTCTGTAAGTTGTTCGGCATAAGCCCGCTTTCAGCATACAGATTACCCATAATACCAGCCACGGCATAAGCATTTAAGCCCTTTCCTGTAAGAAAATTCCAGATTGTTTTTTCATTGCCGCCCTGCGGTGTTTCTGCCTGTCCGCTGATTTTACGCTTAAACTCGTCCCATGTGTGGGCGCTGGTGTTATATACATACGGGTTAGGGCAAATCTTGCCCGTTACGTCGTAATGTCTGATTACATGAGATGCAGGCACGCCGTATTTATTCATAAGGTAACGGGTAAGCTCTGCCGCTGCCTCTACTGTTGCGTCCTCAAAATACCAGTCTTTATCTGTTGCGCCCATGCTCTTTGTGTTTTTCTTCCTTACGCACATTTCAATACCGATACTATTAGCGTTTCGGCACTCTGCGTGCTTATAGCTCGACGCTCCGCAATGCCACGCTATATTAGCGTCCTCTACGCACTGCCATACCTCGCCGTTAAATCCTACAAAGTAATGCGCCGACGCATTTCTATTGCCGCCGCCATAATATCGGCAGTTGTCCTCTGCGCCGCCCAGTGCGCCTACATAATGGATAACAATATACTTAATTCTGGAAACGCTGCCCTTATTGAAATTGTACTTACTTATCTTTCTGTTAATGTTCATATTTCCTGCCTTTCCGCATACAAAATAAGCGCCTGCGGTGTCCCGCAAGCGCTCTTTGCTGCTATGTCCTTATTATTCTTATCTTTCCTGTGTCCTGTGTTCCTCTACGTTGCCTGTGGTGCTGTCCCCGTCCAGTTCGTCTGTGTCCGGCAGTTCGTCCGTATACTTCGCCAGAAACTCCCGCACCTTTTCCCATACCTTTTTTACGGGCAGCCCGCATAATGCCATATTCTTAAAAATGCTCACTACTTCATAGGCAATGTAGAGCAGTGCGAAAAATTCAGCCACGCCCACGGTATCAAGCCCTAAATATGTACGTACCTGCTCCGGTATAAATCCGATTAAGTTAATCTTAATCAGTACGTCGATTGCCAGCATGAATACCAGAGAAATAAGCATACCTACTTTTCTGATAGCCCCGTCAATGCCTGCGCAGCTGTTAAATTTCTTTTCTTTGATTGCACGCAGCACGCCAAAAACCGTGTCGCACACAATCGCCAATACTACCAGCTGGATAATTTTGTTATGTGCCGCCGCCTCAATAAATTCTGTAATAGTCATGTTCATAAATCCTGCCTTTCTCTTAATTGCAAATCTTTTGCCCGCTCTTTCAGCTCTTCGCCGTCGTAGCCCGCTGTCTGCTCCCAGCTTTCCAGAGTGGCTATTAAATCAGCAATAAGCCTGCTTTGCTTTTCTATGGTTTCCTGTTGTTCTTGTACTACCCTTAGTAAATTGCTACTCATGTACTCGCTCCTGCATTCTGCCGCTTAAGCAGCCTTTTCTATGGCTGCCTCTGCCAGCGTTTCTATTTTCTTTCGTAGGTTATAGCTGTCGGCGTGTCCTGCGTGTCCCGTCCAGCTCTGTATGCTCTTTTGTAACTGCTCTTTTGTGATTTTCCCGCTCTCGCACTTCTTGATAGTACGCTTTATGCGCTTTATGCTGTCCTTTCGTACTTTCCTGTGCGTTGCCCTGTGTTTGTAGCCTACAAAGTCTATACCGTTCTTTGCTGCCAGTATGGTAGTTTTCGGGTTAAACTCTAACTTAAGCTCTTCCCGTAAGAATTGCTCTATCCGTGCAAGCCAGCTGCGCAGCTGTTCCTTGTCTGGGCTTAATATTACAAAGTCGTCCATATAGCGTATGTACGCCTCTACGCCCAGCTCATGCTTAATAAACTGGTCTAATGCGTCCAGATAGATATTTGCAAATAACTGACTGGTAAGGTTTCCTACTGGTATCCCTACGCCGTCCGGCATATTGCCGTTGTGGTCTATTATCCTGTCCAGCAATGCCAGTACCCCAGCGTCTTTTATAACCTTACGTATTTCAGTTTTTAATACCGCATGGTCTATGCTTTGGAAATAGTGGTGTATATCTGCCTTGATAGCATAAAGCGGCTGGTCTGGGTGGTATTTGTTCCACTCATACAGCCACTCTTTTAGCGTATCAGACGCAGCGTGCATACCTTTGCCTTTCCGGCAGGCGTAAGACTGCGATATAAACCGCTTATCAAATATAGGCTCTAACACGTTGTTTATGGCGTGCTGTACCACCCTGTCATAGAACGGCAGCGCCATTATCTGCCGCTCTTTCGGTTCGTACACCTTAAAGTAATGGTATTTGCTTGGCTCATAGGCAAGGTTTATAATATCTTCCCGCACCTTGTCTAAGTTTTCCTCTTTGTCTTTCGTAAAAATCAGTACGTCTTTTCTGTGGCGTTTACACTTTCTGGCTTTGTTATAGGCTTTCTGTACGTTTCCATAGTCGCCCATAGCCTCTAAAAGCGTAATGCGCCGCCCGTCCTTATCGGTAATGTATCCTACTCTCTTCAAGTATTAAGCTCCTGCCTTTCGCCGTAGCTACTAACCAGCAGCCGTATTTTTTCTCTTTGCCTCACGGCGGGACAGCCACTCTGACTATAGGATATTAAACACTCGGTCTTATCCCTTTCTAAGTCCTTGCCAGTATTCCGTAGAACTCTGTGCCTGTAATGTTCTCACTAAGTCACACGCCCCACGAGCGCCAATGTTCGTATTGACATTCCACGGGTAATTGTTGCAATTCACGGCACGAGCGCCGCAATTCGCCCCATTGTTCCAGTTGCCGCCCGCTATCAGCGCCGCCAGAGGCTGTAAGTAAGCAGCTGCCCCATATCCTGCTATTTTCTGGTCTTTACCTCTTCTATCAGTTCGCCCAGCATAACGCCTATTTCTTTCAGCTTGCGGCAGCTCTCGCCGTAGTGCCGTGCGTTCATAGCGCTATACTTCAAGTCATGCGCCAGCCGCAGCAATTCTTTACTTTCCTGCAATGCCGTATCTACCGTGTATAAGTGGCTTTTCGTTGCCGTCTTATCCCACTTTATAACCTCTTGCAGCATTTCAAGAATTGCGTTTCTTGTCGCCGTCTGTAAACTGAATTTCTCATACTTTGGGTACTTCGTAAGCAGAGGGTAAATATATAGCAGAAAATCGTATATTTTCTGGTGTATAATATCTGTTTTTGTCTGTATGTCCATGCCTTACCCCCGTTTATCCGGCTGGGCTTTCGCCCGCCGTCTACAGAGAGTCACACGCCCCACGAGCGCCAATGTCCGGCTTTCTCCTAATAGTATCTTTCTAAATATGCTCTCAAATATCGGTACTGGTATGCTATTGCCCGCCTGTTTATAAAGCGGCATTGTATAGCGCCCGTTTCTTTTATGCACCGCTGCCGCCGCCTCAAAATCAGCGTCGCTGTAGCCCTGTAAGCGCCAGCACTCTAATTCTGTTAGATACCTATAGCGCCCGTTTCCCATGTCTATTACCTGTGCTGGTGTTCTGTCCTGCCTTGCAGTAATCGTAAAAGCATAATCTTCTATTACTGTGGCTCTTCTTATCCCTTTTTGTCCGATTGCCTCTAATACGCTCGGCTGTGTTACGTCATATACTGGCGGCGCATCTTGCAAAAGAAGTTTATTTATATCCTGCATGGGCGTTTTTATTAAATCGTCAAATATGAATTTTTCTTTCCCCAGTACAGAAACTGTAAAAACTCTTTCTCTCGCTTGCGGTAAACCAAAGTCCCTTGCGTCCAGTATCTCAAAATTATTGCTGTAGCCCAGCCGCTCCATTTCAGCCAAATAACGATTAAAATTCACTCTCATATACTTGCTTAAAACATTTTTCACGTTTTCCCAAATAACGTATTGTGGTTTCCACTCTCCCATTTGCTCTATAATGTGTATCGTTTCCCACATTAAACTGCTACGTGTTCCGCTCCCTTTATCTGCTCCCTTTCCTCTGTTTATGCGCCCGTCCTCTGCTTTTGCCTTTCCTTGATGCCCAGCAATGCTAAAATCTTGGCAAGGGCTACCGTGTATTAAAATGTCTGGTTTTAAATTCCACCCTACAACGCTCTGCGTTTTGTATGGCAGCTCGTCGGCAAACATTGCATTGTATGAACGTACCGCCTTTTCGTCTATTTCCACGTAATCAATGGCTTTTACTGGTACAGATGAAGTGCCCGGTATGATTGAAAAATACAAAGAATTGCATCCTGATTTTGATTATGATATCAACACAACAATTATTGCAACAACGGATGGTGCTTATCAGCCGGCACTGGATCAGGCACTTGCATCAGGAGGAGCTGATGCACCTGATATTTATTGTGCAGAAGCAGCATTTGTACTGAAATATACACAGGGTGATGCTTCACAGTATGCAGCAGCTTATGAAGATCTTGGCATTGATGTAGCTACTATGACAAAAGATGCGGATATTGCGCAGTATACGATGGATATCGGAACAAATCCTGACGGAAAACTGGTTGCACTTGGTTATCAGGCAACAGGTGGTGCTTTTATTTATCGTCGTTCCATTGCAAAAGATGTCTGGGGAACAGATGATCCGGCAGAAATTACAAAGAAGGTTGGTCCCGGATGGGATCAGTTCTACAATGCAGCAGCTGAATTAAAAGCAAAAGGTTATGGTATTGTTTCAGGTGATGGCGATATCTGGCATGCAGTGGAAAACAGCTCAGATAAAGGTTGGATTGTGGACGGAAAATTAAATATCGATCCAAAACGTGAAGAGTTCTTAGATCTTTCCAAAAAACTGAAAGACAATGGTTATCATAATGATACACAGGATTGGCAGGATGCATGGTTTGCAGATATGAAGGGCGAAGGTGCACAGCAGATTTTCGGTTTCTTTGGTCCTGCATGGCTGATCAACTATACACTTGCTCCTAACTGTGGTGGCGAAAAGGTTGGAGAAGGTACTTATGGTGACTGGGCAGTATGTGAGCCTCCAATCGGTTTCTTCTGGGGCGGTACATGGCTTCTTGCAAACAAAGATACACAGAAGAAGGAAGCTGTAAAGGATATCCTTGAGTGGATTACACTTGACAGCAGTGAAGAAGGTCTGCAGTATATGTGGGCAAACGGTACTTATAATGGAGAAGGTGGCACAAAAGACTGTGTAGCCAGTGGAACAGTTATGTCAAAATCTGACGGATCCGTGGATTTCCTTGGCGGACAGAACATGTTTGATGTATTTGTTCCGGCTAACTCTTATGCAAAGGGTACCAACCTGACACAGTATGATGAGACAATCAATACTTACTGGAGAGAACAGGTTCGTGAATACACAGCAGGTAATAAGTCCCGTGAGCAGGCAATTGCAGATTTTAAACAGCAGGTAGCGGATAATCTGGACGTAATCGTAGAATAAAAATGATCTGAAGCCTCATCCCGGTTAAGGGATGAGGCTGTATCATACATCTTTGATGTATGAAAGGAATTGGAGGTGAAAGATGTGAGAAAAAGAAAGCATCACGGATATGCAAAATACGGTTACATATTCAGTATTCCTTTTATGGTTGCATTTATATTGTTTTCTTTATATCCGATCGTATATACAGCTTTGATTGGTTTTACAGATCTGAAGGGTCTCGGAATGACAAATTTTCATTTTCTGACAGAAGATCCCTTTCGTAATTTTAAAATTATATTGACCAATCCGTCTTTTCAACAGGCGTTAAGAAATACAGTTTTCCTGTGGATCTGTAACTTTATTCCACAGATATTATTGGCACTTTTGTTAACTGCATGGTTTACAGATAAACGAAGTAAGGTAAAAGGACAGGGATTATTTAAGGTTCTTTTCTATATGCCGAATATTATTACTGCTGCAACTGTGGCAATCCTGTTTAATGCTTTATTCGGATATCCGATGGGACCGGTAAATGATCTACTTGTAAGACTTGGTATCACTAATGAGCCTGTAAACCTGCTCATTAATAAAGCAGTTGCAAAGGGTGTTGTTATTTTCATCCAGACATGGATGTGGTATGGCTATACAATGGTTGTCCTGATTTCCGGTGTACTTGGTATCAGTCCCGAGATTTTTGAAGCAGCGGAAGTAGATGGCGCGAATCGTGTACAGACATTCTTTTATGTTACGATTCCGAATATTAAAACAATTTTGTTGTTTACACTTGTTACAAGTCTTATCGGTGGTCTGAATATGTTTGATATTCCAAAGCTGTTCCTGCTTGGCGGACCGGATAATGCAACACTTACAACAAGCGTATTTATTTACAATCAGGCATTCAGTGGCAGTTATATGTATAACAGGGCAGCAGCAGCGAGCATGATCATGTTCCTGATCATCTGCGTTATCTCAGCATTTATGTTCTACATTTTAAGAGATAAGGATGAAGAACTCAGACTTCGTGAGATCAGAAGACAGGAAAAGAAGTACAGACAGGAGCTGAAGGCACAGAAAAGAATGGAAAGGGAGGGTGCAAATGTTACACAATAAAGAAAATAGAATTCTGAAGATTGTGATCTACGTTGTATGTATTCTGCTGGCGATCATCAGTATTATGCCCTTCTGGATCATGATCATGAATGCGACGAGATCGACAACGGAAATACAGCAGCATGCAATTTCTCTTCTGCCATCTACACATATGATCAAAAACTTGAAGATTCTGCTTGGAAAAAGCTTTAATCCTGCCAGAGGATTTATAAATTCCCTGATCATTTCCGTAGGTTCCACAGGGCTGGCGGTTTATTTCTCATCATTGACGGCATATGCACTGACAGCATATGACTGGAAACTGAAACGGCCGTTTTTCAGCTTTATCATGGCTGTTATGATGATTCCTGCGCAGGTTACGATGATCGGTTTTTACCAGATGGTTTATAAAATCCATATGACAAATAATCTGCTCATGTTGATTTTACCGGCAATTGCTTCGCCATCTATGGTATTTTTTATGAGGCAGTATTTACAATCCACTTTATCGATGGAAATTGTGCAATCAGCAAGAATTGACGGTGCAGGTGAATATTTTATATTCAATTCCATTGTCCTCCCTATTATGAAACCGGCGATTGCAACACAGGCAATCTTCAGTTTTGTATCCAGTTGGAATAACCTGTTTACACCACTTGTCCTGCTGACAGACCAGGATAAATATACCATGCCTATCATGGTCAGCCTTCTTCGGGGTGATATTTATAAGACGGAATACGGTTCTGTCTATCTGGGTCTGACATTGACCGTTTTACCACTGATCATTGTGTACCTGTTGCTTTCTAAGTATATTATTGCAGGTGTCGCATTAGGTAGTGTAAAAGGTTAATATAAAGTATCTCTCTCATTCACAAAAAAAGGAAGCTTTTGGCTTCCTTTTTTGTTGAAAAGAGATGTTTAATTTACCTGTTCTTCGCGGAATTTATTACGGTATTCCGTTGGAGAACAATTGGTACATTTTTTAAAACACCGGCAGAAGGTAGTCAGATTATTAAAACCCGTCTGGAATGCAATGTCCGTGATCGGAATGTCGGTTGCAAGAAGAGACTGCGCAGCCTGTACTCTTTTGTGAGACAAATAATCATAAAAAGTTGTATTTGTATGGAGCTTAAATAAACGTGAAAAATGGTATTTGGAAAAACCAATGTAATCAGCAGCCTGTTCCAGACTCAGATCTTCCTGATAGTTAGCATCAATAAAGGTCAGAAGGCTTACGAACTTATCATAATGTTCCCTGTGTTTATTAATATTATCTGTATCAGCCTGAGTAACGGACTGATCATATTGTTCTTTTCCAATCAAAATACAGCTTTTCAGTAAAAGAGAAAATATCGTTGTTTCCCAAAAAATATCATTGGAAAAATACGTATCGATCATCTGCATCAGATTAGCATAAAATTCCTGATAAATAGAAGGCTTAGTAATGGCAGAGCAGTAATAAGCATCCATAAAAACAGGATCAAGTGTATGATAATCTTCCAGATTGGAAAAGGAATCGATATTGATCAGAAAAATAAAGCGGGTACCTTCTTCCTGACAGATGATCTTGTGTAACATATTTGGTGGAATCAACAATATATCGCCAACATTTAAATGATAGGTCTTGTTGTTGGCAATAACAGTGTATGTGTTTTCTATGCATAGGATCATCTCCATTGCAGTATGATGATGTGTGGCATATCCTTCTACCTGATTATTGTACCATATGCGGATATGGGATTTGGGACTGTAATCGATCTGCTCCAGAGAGCCTGTCAGATTCCGCCCTACAAACTCAGTAACAGGCTGCTTATATTTTGGTGGTGTTTCTCTTTTTTCTGCCATAAAACTCCTCCTTTTACATGCATAAAACGCAAAATTACCTTCTTTTTCCATTATAAAATACAAATTGATAAATGGAAAGTTTTTGCGTGTATGATTCGCAATATTTGTAAACGATATCGCAAGAAATGTGAGGTTGCTGCAAAAGTAATTTTGTAAGATAAAAGCAGAAGTTAACAAAGGACGGAACAACAGTAGAGAGTATGAGGATTTTGCAATGAACAGAAAAGAAGCAGAAGAAAGAGCGGTTCATCTGGTTGATCAGATGACAGTAGAAGAAATGGCATCGCAGCTCAGATATGATGCACCGGCTATTGAAAGACTGCATATTCCGGCATATAACTGGTGGAGTGAAGGACTTCATGGTGTGGCAAGAGCCGGAACTGCAACTGTATTTCCACAGGCAATAGGGCTTGCAGCTACATTTGATCCGGTGCTAATAGAAAAAATAGGAGATACAATCGCGACAGAAGCCCGTGCAAAATACAATGCAGCTTCTGCGCATGGGGACAGAGATATTTATAAAGGTCTGACAATCTGGTCTCCTAATGTGAATATTTTCCGTGATCCGAGATGGGGACGCGGACATGAAACATATGGAGAGGATCCATATCTGACAAGCAGACTTGGAGAATCCTTTGTAAAAGGATTACAGGGTGATGGATCTTATTTAAAAACAGCGGCGTGTGCAAAGCATTTTGCGGTACATTCCGGTCCGGAAAAGGAAAGACATCATTTTGATGCCAAGGCCACCAGAAAAGACATGTGGGAAACTTATCTGCCCGCTTTTCAGGCCTGTGTGGAGGCAGGTGTGGAATCTGTGATGGGTGCATATAACCGCACGAATGGGGAGCCATGCTGTGCCAACACTTATCTGATGGAAGAGATATTGCGCGGTAAGTGGCATTTTGAGGGACATTATGTATCTGACTGTTGGGCAATCAAGGATTTCCATGAAAACCATAAAGTAACCAGAAATGCGGAAGAAAGTGCGTATCTGGCGCTGGAAAAAGGATGTGATCTGAACTGTGGCTGTACCTACCGGGAGATTATGCCTGCTTATAAAAAGGGAGATCTGCCACTTTCCCTGATCCGCCGTGCGGCAATCCGTTTGTTTACAACAAGATTTCTGCTCGGAATGTTTGACAAAACAGAATATGATGAGATACCATATGAAACCATTGCCTGCAAAGAACATCTTGCGCTGGCAAAAAAAGCAGCAGAAGAAAGTATTGTTCTTTTAAAGAATGATGGTATTTTACCGCTGAAAAAGAAAAAAGGTATGACAATTGGCGTGATCGGACCAAATGCAGACAGCAGAGAGGCACTGATCGGCAATTATCACGGAACACCTCCGAGATATATTACGGTTCTGGAAGGAATCCAGGATTATCTGGGAGAAGACGGACGTGTATTATATGCACAGGGCTGTCATTTATACAAAGACAGAGAAGAGGCACTGGCACAGCCTGATGACAGGATCAGTGAAGCAGTCAGCTGTGCAGAACATGCAGATGTGGTTGTTCTCTGTCTGGGGCTCGATGAGACTCTGGAAGGAGAGGAAGGAGATACCGGAAATTCCTATGCTTCCGGTGACAAGCTGGATCTACTTCTTCCACCGCCGCAGCAAAGGCTTTTGGAAGCAGTTGCGAAAACAAAGAAACCATTTATCGTCTGCCTGCTTGCAGGTTCTGCAATGGATCTTAATTTTGCGGATCAGGAAGCTGCTGCCATTCTACAGGCGTTTTATCCGGGAGCAGAAGGCGGAAGAGAAGTGGCAAGGCTTTTATTTGGAGAATATTCACCATCCGGAAAGCTTCCTGTCACCATATACCGGGATCTGACAGAAATGCCTGCATTTACAGACTATACGATGCGGGGAAGAACTTACCGCTATCTGACAAAAAAACCACTTTATCCGTTTGGCTATGGTCTGACCTACAGTGATTGTGTGATAGATGAAATACAGCCGGAAAAAGAATATACTTACGAAGATGCTGTAAAAGACGGTATAGAGATAAAAGTACATGTGGAAAACAGGGGCAGTTATGATACAGAGGAAGTACTACAGGGCTATGTGAAAGTACAGAGTCCGAATGAAGTGTTGCATCCGAAGCTCGGTGTTTTTGCAAGGATCCATATAAAAGCCGGGGAAGGACAATGGATCAGCCTGCATATTTCCAAAACTGCATTTTCTACTGTAACAGAGGATGGCGAACGTGTCTATGATGGTAAAAAGGCGCAGATCTTTATTGGATTCGGACAGCCTGATGAGCGGACAGCAGAGCTGCTTGGTGTCAACAGTCTGTCATTTGAAATCTGATAAAATTTTTACTATGGAATAGGCAGAAGGATCATACATAAATAATAAAAACAGGCATACACTGAAATAGAAAAAATACATGATGGTGTTTGAAATGGGAGAATTTACATCTCAGAATTATATGTATATTTTTATTGTGTGTGTCTGTCTTTTTGTTTTGTTTTTGAGCAGCTTTCAGAAAAAAAGACTACTGGTGCTTGGTCTGGTGGAACGTGGCATTTTAGGTTTTGTGACGATCATAGGACTGGATCAGCTCTTTTCTTATCTGGCACTGGATCTGTTCGTCGGGGTTAATGTCTGGACGCTTTTGACAAGCACGATTCTAGGAATTCCGGGGGTTTGCATGCTGTTTTGCATGCAGCTTTTCTGAAAATCCGGCAGTTTTCACAAAAATGCTCTTTTTTGTAAAGAGGGGTTTACTTTTGTAAATCCCTCTTATATAATGCAGCTTACAGACAGATAGCAGTTCTGCTATCGGTGAAACAGTTCCTGTTTCACAATTTCCACGTTTTTAAAATTATATCATTTTGGAGGATGTATGATCTTTTTGTATGGAATCCTCTGTCTGGCAGTTGTGATGGATCTTTTTACGTTCCGGATCAGTAACCGGATCATACTGGCAGGATATCTGGCAGGCATCTGTTATCGGTGGCTGACAGATGGCTGGATAGGAACAGGCAGAGGTATTTTGGAAGCAGCGGTTTTCTTTTTGCTTCTCATACCGGTTTACCGCTTTGGTGCATTTGGAGGCGGTGATATCAAGCTTTTCAGCGTGTGTGCCCTGTTTACGGGAATTATGCACAGTATTTCTATTTTTATCTATGCCTGCTTTGCGGGCGCGTTCATTTCCATTATCGTATTGGCATATCGCCTGATTTTCAAGAAAACAAGAAAAAAAGCAGTCATCCATTTCAGTATTCCAATCCTGTTTGGCGTGATTGCACTACAAACAGGAGGAAGTATTTTATGAATCAATTACTTGCAATCTGTGACAGGGAAACAATCCTTGTGAAAACACTTTCTGCGTATTTAAAAGACCGCTTTCATTTTCCTATCATGGCATTTGATGATGCGGATCGTTTTCTGGCATTTGAAAAGGAACGGGAGGAAGAGGATATCTGCCTGATCGGAGAAGATTTTCTGGATGCTTTTCAGACGGAGCAGCTTCTCACAAAAGTCAGACGTCCGCTGTATCTGACGGAAGCAAAGAACGGCTCCGGTATTTATAAATACCAGTCGATCCATGAGATGGCAAAGGCCATTTTGAAGCTGTGTGAGGAAGAAGCACTTTTACCGGTAAAGGGAACTGCAACTACGGAAACAAAGCTGATTGCTTTTTACTCTCCGGCGCATCATATGCTGCAAAGTTCTATCGCACTGACGATGGGACAGATCCTTGCAAAAAATAAGAAGGTGCTTTATCTGAATTTTGAACCTTATTCCGGGTTTGAATATATCATGCAGAAGAAATTTGTATACGATATGATGGATATTCTGTACTTTTTACAGGAAGATGCGGAAAAATTCAGATGCAGATTGGAAAGCATGGTGGAAATGACCGGAAATCTTTACTACTTACCGCCCGTTTTTTCCTATCCCGATATGGAGGAAATCGATGAAAAAACATGGCAGGCATTTTTGCGGAAGATCATCCGGGAAACAGACTATGAAGTGATCATTCTGGATCTGACGGAGCAGGTAAGAGGACTTTTCTCTTTGCTGGAGCTGTGTGATGAGATTTACAGCTGTATTCCTAAGGATGGACTGGCAATGGCAAAGATGGAGCAGTATAAAAAGCTGCTCTCCCATATCAAAAAAGAGGATCTGCTTTCCAAAACGAAAGAATGCAAAATACCTGTTTTTAAGGAATTTTCCTATCAGGCGGCACTTTATACACATACGGAACTGGCGGATTATGTACAGAAGCTGATGGAAAAAGAGGAAGAAGATGAATGAGCTGAAACAGGAAATCAAAAGCCGCCTTCTGGAAAAGCTGGATCATTCCATGGAAATGGAAGATGAAGCGGTGCAGGAACTGGTTGAAAACGAAGTCTGGCTTATGGGGAAAGAGACATATATCCCACTGGCAGAGAAAAAGAGACTTTGCCGGGAAATTTATTATGCGAT
>ENA-OYAI01000023-OYAI01000023.1-human-gut-metagenome-genome-assembly--contig:-NODE-23-length-16219-cov-10.832096_pt1 | contig 16219 bp, 20 predicted proteins | sample MGYA00244520_ERZ652825 | MGnify/ENA primary metagenome ERZ652825 (study PRJEB26926, sample SAMN06164483) | human gut metagenome | biome: ENVO:00009003; feature: ENVO:2100002; material: ENVO:00002003...
CCCTGTTCCCCATTTCCCCATTCCGCTGTACAACCTGCACAAAAAGCTAGTGAAAATTTGTGCATTATTTTATGTTAAAACCTATTGACAAAAGTCGGTACAAATGATATAATTATATCAGAAACAAGGAAAGAGAGGAAAGAGAACAAAGAAAAAACTTAAAAGAAAATAAAGAAAGCACTTGACAAGGTACAAAGAATATGATATAATAAGTACATAGAAAGAGAGGTATTAGTGAATAGGTAGGTTCAAACCCTACCCTACCATTCCACACAATAATGTGTGAGATATAAAACAATAGAAAAGGAGAACAAAATTTATGGCAAGAAAGAGAATGGTAACAAGAACAGTGGAGCAGACAACAGCGCAGGTTATGACACTTGATGTAACAACAGCAGATGCACAAGTACGCCCTTACGACATTGGCGGAAAATATACCGATGAAGAATTACTCAAAAAATTACAAAAGATTTTCCAGACTGACACGCTTAAACTCGTACACATTGAATCTCAAGAGTGCAAAGAGGTATTACTTGGCATGGATGAAGAAGATTTTATCAGACTTGCAAAAGTTTTACCACCACGTACAACAAATAAAGATGAGGACTAGGGGAACTCTAGTGCCCCCACAAAAGGAGTGATTTTATGCTATCTATTTACGAACAAGAATTACTTGTTGACGAATTACAAGAAATAGAAACAAAGATATTTAATATTAGTGAACAACTTACTTCAAATCATGAACTATCAAAAGCATGGCTTATTGTTTACAAATGCTTACAAAAAGAGAGACAGAAAGAAGCTAAAATGAAAGGAGAAATTTGTAATGAGAAAAAGTAAAATATATTGTCCAGTTAATGGGTGGGGTTGTCCGTATTATAAGGACGGAGAGTGCGGGATTGAAAGTCCTTATAGTGAGTGTGATGATTTTTACGCAAATTGGGGTGATGATGTTAATGAAAATGATTATACTTGCTTTGACGAAGTAAGAACAGCGTTTGAATAATTTAAATCATTGTTAAAATTTTCACAAAAGTACCAGAACTAGGGTGCGTGGTTGGCACGATTAAACTTTCGACGGTTTACACCCTATCGGGATTAACAGCCCACTTGTACATTGATAACTGAATAAAGAAAAGAAAGGAGAAATGTTATCATGGAAAAGATTTTCAGATTTAAACTCAAAAAACAATTACAAGAACGTATCAAGGGAGATATAAGTGTACACATTATAGATGACATGCTGATTATCGACATTCAACCAGTAGGTTTGTATAACTGGCATTATACTATTAACAATATTGCGGTACAAATGTCAACAGGTTTGTCGAGTAGAATTGTAGCAGATGTAATTGTTAAACAGTACAAGAAATATATTCTATCAAAGCATTTTCACACAAAATAATTGTAATAAAGTATTGACTTTTAAGGTACAATGTGATACAATTAAATAGAATCAAGGAATGATTCAGATACGTTTGCCAGAGTGGTGTGCTCCAACATAGGTACACCCTCACCCCTTAGCAGGTGTTAATGGTAACACTATAAGAAGTAACTACGAAATCATGTTGGGTGATTACATGATTTATAGAAATAGGTTCAATTCCTATACCTGCTACTTAGCACATTAGTGTGCTAATACAACAATCAAACAAGCAAGAAAGGAGGACAAAATTATGGCAAGAGTACCAATGGTAACAAGAACAATTATCGCCACAAAAGCAAATGTAATGTGTCTGGACGTACAGGCAGGCGAACCTTTTAACAAGGTTGTAAGCGTACCCCGTACATACAAGGACAACGAAGCGCTGTTAAAGAAAGTGAAACCACTTATTGAAACTGATACAGTAAAAGCAGTACACATTGTTGACAGCGAGGAGATCGAAACCTTGTACGGAATGACAGAACAGGATTTTATCCAGTATGCAAAGGTTCTTCCGCCTAGAAACGGCTCAAACACTGATACTGGAGAAGAAACAGTGGAATCAGTATAGGAATAAAAGCCTCTCCACCCTAAACAAAGAAAACAATAGAACAATTAACAGCAAAATAGTGAAAGAAAAGGAGAATAAATATCATGATTAACATTAAAGAAATGAGCAGAGAGTTTAACGAAGTAGAGCAGTACCTTATGACTATCGCACCGTCAATCGTTTCGATAAAAGATGTTGAGGACGGCGAACATATTACAGTTGACGGAGTTCTGATGTTTGAGGATGTTAAAGAGGACAGCGGAGAAGTAGTAGAAGTTATGTCAATCATTACACCAGAAAAGCAGGTATACAGTTGTCAGTCTGCCACGTTCAAACGGTCAATCAATGATATTTCAAACATTATGAAAGGTAAATCTTTCACAGTTATCAAGACGTCTGGCAAAACAAAAGCCAACCGTGATTACATTAACTGCGTACTTGATGTTGACTCACTTGCATAAGTTCAGAGTGTAACATGTAGTTAAATGGGGGGGCACTCACAGTACAAAAGTGGGTGTCCCTCTTATTCATTTAAAGGGGTGAACGCTATGGCAAAAAGAAAGTCAAAACAAACACCTAACCAACGTGCGTATGCTAAACAGGTAAAACGTATTAAACAGTTTATACGTAGAGCAGAAAAACGTGGTTATCAATTCAGTGAAAATGTGTTACCACAAAAACCAAATCAGATAACACAAGCAAGTATAAGAAAACTTGCACGACTTACACCGGAAAAATTGTACCAAAAAGCGGTGTATGGTGGGGAAGCAACTGGTGGAGAAATTGTAAAAGGTACAGAGGGTATAAAGCTAGAACGTAAAATTAGGGCACAGAAAGCAGCGCAAACACGAAAATACAGACTAGCAGAGCCTACACAAGAGCCAACCAACACCCCTGGTTTTGTTCCACCAGAAAATATTTCAGAAGATACATCATTTTTTGATGCAACAGTTATAACCGGATTTAGGGCACATGTTAGACAATTTAATGAGAGAGCCAGTGAACTTTTATTAGGTTGGTTAGACAGGATATTACAGACAAATGATGCGCATGATGTGGCAATAATGTTAAATGATGGTGCAGAAGCAGGTAATATTGTCACATATCAGATAGTTTATTCTGTTGATAAGTTACATGAATACATGTCTAACATGTTGGAATATTTACCAGAAGCCGGACCACTGTTTAAGGCAGAAATGATGGACGCTATTGAAATGGAAGAGGATTTTAGTAATCCACTATGAGAGTTAAAAAGTATCGGTATTTTATGTGCGACTTTGAAACAACTGTCTACAAAGGACAGGTAAACACAGAAGTATGGGCTAGTGCGTCCGTTGAATTGTTCACAGATGATGTTATTATATTCCATAGCATTGGAGAACAATTTGATTATTTCAAAAGCCTAAACTGTAACATAGTAGTGTACTATCATAACTTGAAATTTGATGGTGCATTTTGGTTATCGTATTTGTTAGTAGATAAGGGATATAAACAAGCACACCGACAGTTAAGTGAGAAAGAAAATGACGTTGAATGGTTGCCAGAAAAAGAAATGGAAAATAAGTCATTTAAGTATTCCATATCTGATAAAGGCATGTGGTACAGCATTATAATAAAAGACAATAATCACTTTATAGAGATTAGAGATTCGCTTAAATTGTTACCGTTTAGTGTAAAACGTATCGGAGAAAGTTTTGGAACTAAACACAAGAAACTTGATATGGAATACACAGGTTTTAGGTATGCAGGTTGCCCTATAAGTGATAAGGAAAAAGAGTATATTGCTAATGACGTACTTGTTGTAAAAGAAGCGTTAGAAATAATGTTTCAAGAGGGGCATAATAAATTGACTATTGGTTCTTGTTGTTTAGAAGAATATAAGTCAATATGTAAATCCTCAACAAAGAACGTACTGGATTACAATGAAATGTTTCCAGATGTGTACGCAATGACTATAAATGAGAAAGCACATAAATATGCAACAGCAGGAGATTGGCTGAGAAAATCATATCGTGGCGGTTGGTGCTATCTTGTAAAGGGTAAAGATAACAAGGTATTTAAAAATGGTACGACAGCAGATGTTAATTCTCTGTACCCTAGTATGATGAGTAGTGAAAGCGGAAATCGTTATCCCATTGGTGTACCACATTTCTGGCAAGGTAATAAAATACCAGATGTTGCACTTGCGGACGATAGGTATTACTTTGTTAGAGTTAAGACAAGGTTCTATATTAAACTCAATAAATTACCATTCATACAAATTAAGTCGTCATTCTTGTACAAAGGAACTGAAGCACTTGAAACTTCTGATGTGTACGATAAGAAAACTAATCAGTATTACACACATTGGACAGATAAAGACGGTAACATACATGACACTAGGGTTGAACTTGTTTTAACCATGACAGATTATGAGTTATTAAAAGAACACTATGAACTTGTTGACTTTGAAATATTAGATGGATGTTGGTTTTATAGTGAAATTGGTATATTTGATGAATACATAGAAAAGTACAAAAAGATAAAACTTGAAAGTAAAGGTGCATTACGTGAGTTAGCAAAACTATTTCTTAATAATTTGTACGGTAAAATGGCAAGTAGTACAGACAGTAGTTTTAAACTAGCATACGTAAAGGAAGATAAAACCATAGGATTCTTACCTGTTGCACAGGCTAACAAGAAACCTGGCTATATACCTGTTGGTTCAGCGATTACAAGTTACGCTAGAAATTTTACAATAAGAGCTGCACAGAAGAACTATCACGGTGTAAATGAAAGGGGATTTATATATGCAGATACAGACAGCATACATTGTGATTTAGAGCCTAATGAGATTGTTGGAATTAAGGTACATGATAAAGACTTTTGTTGTTGGAAACTTGAAAGTTGTTGGGATGTTGCAGTTTTTACAAGACAGAAAACATATATTGAACACGTTGTAAAGGAAGATTGCAAACCTATTGATAAGCCGTATAACAATATTAAGTGTGCAGGTATGCCACAAAAATGTAAAGATTTATTTGAAATATCTCTTGACGGTAATGCGGATATTAAAGGTTACACAGATAACAAAATAAATGTGTTCAAAGAATGGACAGATGAAGAAAAAGAATTTCTGTTTGATAGTGAAACTAGATTACCAATAAAGAGAACAATGAGAGATTTTAGAGTGGGGTTAAAAGTTCCAGGGAAGTTACGGCCAAAGAGAATACGTGGTGGCATATTATTAGTAGACACACCATATGAAATGAGGTAATTTATAAATTGTATAGGTTGTTTCGGAGTATCATTTAATGAATGCGTAAAATGTTATGAAAAAAGGAGAATAAAAACATGGGTACAAAACGTATACTTATCAAGTACACAAAAGATGGAATGATTAAAACTGAGCAGATTAAAAACGGCGATTGGATTGATTTGCGGGCAGCAGAGGACGTAACACTTAAACAAGGGCAGGTGACACTTATCCCGTTAGGTATAGCAATGGAGTTACCGCCCGGGTATGAAGCCTTAATCATTCCACGAAGTTCCACATTTTTAAAGTATGGCATCATCCAGACAAACAGTGTGGGATTGATTGATGAAACGTATTGTGGTGATAATGATGAATGGAAGTTTCCGGCACTTGCTATGCGTGACACCACGATACCTAAGAACACAAGAATATGCCAGTTCAGAATCATTGCACATCAACCGTCAATTTCCTTCTACGAGGTACAGCATTTAAACGGAAATGACAGAGGTGGTTTTGGTTCAACCGGAGAAAGGTAGGTAGAAAATATGTTAAAAAGTACCGCTTATGATAGGTATGATGATTTTCTTAAAAGGTATAATGAATTATGTATCAAGACAGGTATAACCATATCACACGAAGACACACAAGGTGCTTTTATATTGGAAAGTTTTAATACAGAAAATATAAAGCGGATTGAATCCTCTATAAGAAAGTAATATTATGTTAAAATTGATAAGCAGGGGCGAACTAAGTTCGTATCCCTGCTTAACCTTTATATCTATAACCTATGTACCAAACAAAGCGGTCAGCGAAACCGACAAAGCGTACAGGTGGCGTCCTTTCAGCCATGCTATCCTGTCGCCTCATTGGTGGACACATAGGAAGATACCTAAAAATTTATCAACACTTTCCACAATTTAATGTGGATAACTCAATAACTAAGTGCGCTAAGTGCTGCTTCTTTACATCTCATGTCCTTAAAACGGAACGCACCTCTTTCAAATAAATATCTAAGGTTTGACAAGAAAAAGTCATTTCTCTTTAGCATAACATAGTTTACACTATGGTCATCAGTTGTAACAGTAATTCTTGTCTTAAAACTCATGTCTGGTTTATCGTCACAATAGATAAAACCATTCTCTGTAAATTCTCTTAAACCAAAGTCACAACCTTTGTACTTTAATGTGCAAATATATCGACTTTTACCTTGTGGCTTATCGACAAAACTTTTGTTATCATTTAAGTACACACATTGACTACTATATGCTACATATGAGTTCTTAGCAAATGCCCTATTAAAACCACTACCTAGCTGTTCTTTGCTTGCACTTTCAATAAATCCCTGTTCAAGCACAAAACCGTCACCTCTTAGAAACTTAGTATCATCTCTTAATCTAGCACTTATACCCAACTCAACATAGTACGGATTTATGATACTAACTGGATTACTAAGCATGTAAACTGGAACATATCTAACCTGTTCTCCTTGCCCTCTTGCTATGCTAGTATGTACACTAAGAAGTTTTTTAATTTCATCGCTACAATAGTGATTTGTTTCACTTTGAAATTCGTCAAATATCATACGCATAATATCGGAAAATAAATGACTATATTTCTTAATCTGGTCTGCGCTATTAAGACTTAAAGCATATCCACAGCTTTTATCATCTAAGAACAATTCATGGAATATACCGCTTGCGCGACGTTTATTCGTCATAGTGTGTCCAGAGAAGAACAAACTACCTAAATCTTTGTAAAACTTATCTACAACGTCATCAAGTTCATAATTGTACCTATAAATAAGTCCAAACTTTTCTCCTTTATTAAGGAATCTATTTATACACAACCTACCAAAATATGTTGTCTTACCACCAGTACGGTTAGTAGTACACATATATATTTCTGGTTTGTTACCATTTATATCAAGCATTGACAAAAGTTTTGTCCCATCATAATATTTTCCCATTCTATTTCTTCTTTCTTACTCAATATTTATATTATTTATTATAATATAAATATTGATTTTTGTCAATACAAGTGATATAATAGGTTAAAGAAAGGGGGTGTGAGGTGGTATGGAATCGTATTATTCGATTTTGGTTGCGTTGTCTTTTAACTTATTGGACTTGCTGACAGGGATTGTAACAGCAGTCAAGAATAAAGACATTCAGTCATCAAAATTAAGAGACGGTTTGTTCAAAAAGTTTGGTTTTATTTTATGCTATTTCCTAGCTTGGATGATTGATACAAAAGGTGTTTACGTTGGTTTTCAACTAGGCGTAAAAGTACTCCCTGCCGTTGTTCTGTATTCATGTGGTACAGAATTGGTATCCATTCTGGAAAATATCTGTAAGCTAAATCCAGACTTGATGAAAGAGAAACTTTATGATATGTTTCATATTAAAAAAGGGTGATAAGTAATGGAATTAAGAGTAATTGATGTAAGCGAACATCAAGGAGTAATCAATTGGGATAAAGTGAAGAACAGCGTTGACGGTGTGATTTTACGATGTGGTTACGGAGATAATGTTGTATCTCAAGACGACAAGCAGTGGAAACGAAACGCTGACGAATGTACAAGGTTAGGTATTCCGTTCGGTGTTTATATTTACTCGTACGCAACCTCAATAGAACAAGCAAGGAGCGAAGCCGAGCACGTACTAAGACTAATCAAAGGATACAAATTATCATATCCAGTATACCTAGACTTAGAACAACAGGGAACAGAATACGGAGCAATTCAGAGAGCAAATACATTCGGTGATATCATTGAGAAATCCGGTTATTGGTGTGGTATTTATGCAAACACAAACTGGTGGACAAACTATCTGGTAGGGTTGGAACGTTTTGTTAAGTGGGTGGCACAGTATAACACAACATGTGAGTACACTGGTAAATATGATATGTGGCAATACACATCAAAAGGTAGCGTCAACGGAATTATTTCAAATGTAGACATGAATGTGTGTTACCGTAATTATCCATCTGAAATAAATGGAAACAGTAGTAACCCTATTTTGAAAAGTGAAGACACTATTGTAAATGAGGTACTTAAAGGTTTATGGGGTAACGGTGAAGACCGTAAAAACAGACTTACGAATTGTGGTTATAACTATTCATCAATTCAGTCAAAAGTAAACGAACTACTTACACAACTAAAATCAAACGAAACAATTGCAAATGAGGTAATCAGAGGATTATGGGGTAATGGTGAAGAAAGAAAGAACAGACTTACGAATGCAGGTTATAACTATACTGTGATTCAGAGCATCGTTGACAGAATGTTATCTTAACAGGAGAAAAAATATGCCAGATATAAATAAAGCTTATTCTTGGGCAATCAGCACGTGTAACGCTCCTAATATAGGGTACAGTCAAACGTATAGAAACCAACAAACAGTTGGCGGTATAACGTACTACGATTGTTCTTCATTTATAAATTATGCATTACTAGCAGGCGGTTTTGAAACACCCTCTTATGCACCAAACAGTAATGCCTTTACAACTTATTCAGAAGCGTCAGAACTTTTGCGTTTAGGTTTTACAGAAGTTAACGCAAGTGGTGAATACCTAGCAGGAGATATAGGCCTATCAAGTGGACACACAGAAATGTGCTATCGTGGTGGAAGTGGTAAAGGTGTTTTCATGGGCGCTCACACAGACAATGCACCTCTTTCAGGACAAGTAAGTATTGGTTCTAGTAGCGGAAACGTGAATTATGAACGTTCTTTCCCTAGATTGTTTAGGTTCGGTGATGGTGGAGCAACAGGATACGGAGCAAGTGAGTACGTGGTTGCTTCTTTAGCTGGTAACGCGTGGAGAGAAAGTGCAATTAATCCAACAATATCACAGTTAGGTGGCGGGGGGTTTGGTCTGTTTCAGTGGGATGGTTCAAGGCGTGAAGCATTATTTAAATGGTTGAGTGAAAATGGGTATGAAAAGACAAGTCCAGACGGTCAGATGCAATACCTAATCGTAGAAAACGGGTGGTTAGGGACTTGTAACGGAATTTCATCTGTATCAGAATTTATGTCTTCCACATCTACAAATGTAAAGCAATTAACGGAAGCATTTTGTAACTGTTGGGAACGTCCAGGTGTTCCGGCTTTAGAGGAACGTGTTAATTTTGCATTCGAAGCATTGGAATATATTCTACTTCATGCAAATGATACTTCAATAGTAGAATGGGAAACAGAACCAATGTACTATTTATCAAGACAACAAGCGTTACACAATGCTGTGCTTATGTATCGTTTCTATTCAGCAGGTGGAGGTGGCGGTGGTACACCGTCTACACGTAAAAAGAAGATGCCTATATGGATGTGGATAAAATACAATTACTAATAAGAAAGGAGAACAACATGGCGGTAAGAACAAGAGAAGAAATTCTAGAAGCAATTAGAACCAGAGTTGGCGAACAGACAGATGATGAAACAATATCATTTCTGGAAGATGTTTCTGACACGCTCACCGACTTAGAAACTAAGACAAATGGTGACGGTGAAGATTGGAAAACTAAGTACGAAGAAAATGATAAAGAGTGGAGAAGTAAATACACAGAAAGATTTTTCAGTACAGACCCAAACCCTAAACCAGAACAAAACCCAAACCCTGAACCAGAAAAACCTAAAAAGTTTGAAGATTTATTTACAGTAAAGGAGAATTAAAATATGGCAAGAAGAATTGCAAACAGTACGCTTAATGCGTCAACCATTGACATTATGAATGTTATCCGACAGAACGCTTCTTATGATTATCAGCAGAACGTACCGGAAGTTACACAAGCAAGTGATATCCCGAAAGTAGGAGAAGTAATCTACGGAACACCTGCCTTTGCAAATCAGTTTATCAATGCACTGGTAAACCGTATTGCTATTGTGAGGGTACAGAGTGCAACCTTTAACAACCCGTATTCTATCCTTAAAAAAGGATACATTGAGTACGGCGAAACGGTTGAAGATATTTTCGTTTCTATTGCAAAAGCGGTTGACTTTAATGTTGAAAAAGCGGCTAAGAGAGAGTTCCAGAGAACAATCCCGGATGTGCGTTCAGCATTTCACGTTATGAACTGGAGAGTTATGTACCCAGTAACAATCCAGGACGAAGATTTAAGAATGGCATTTCTGTCACTTGAGGGTGTGCAGAATCTTATCGCTAAGATTGTGGACGCAGTTTACACTGCGGCAGAATACGACGAATTTCTGTTGTTCAAGTACTTGCTTATTAAGGCAATCAGCCACGGAAAAATGAAGCCTACTTCTATTGGAACTGGTGCAGACTTGTCAGAAGCGGCGGTGCAGTTTAGAGGTACTTCAAATGTGCTTCCATTTATGAGCACCGATTACAATGAAGCAGGTGTTAAAAATAATACACCTAAAGACAGGCAGGTTATTTTTATGGACGCTATGTTCAACGCACAGTTTGACGTAAACGTGCTTGCAAGTGCTTTCAATATGGAAAAAGCTGATTTTATGGGTAGACTTTTCCTTATTGATAACTGGACAGAGTTCGATAATGAAAGATTTGATATTATCAGAAAAAACTCTGATGGTATCGAAGAAGTTACAGCAGAAGAACTTGCGTTGTTAGCAAATGTTAAGGCTATCATTTTGGACGATAAGTGGTTTCAGGTTTACGACAATAACAACAAATTTACTGAAAAGTATGTTGCTTCTGGCTTGTACTGGAATTACTTCTACCATACATGGAAAACAGTGTCTAACAGCCCGTTTGCAAATGCTGTCGTATTTGTAACAAGCACAGCAGATATTACGTTACCCGCTTCTATTACAGTTCATATTGACAGTAAAGATGAAAGTGATATTGCAACTGTACTTACATTCAGTGCTGACTTTGAAAGTGCAGGTCTTAATCCTCAGAACGTCAACTTTGTTCAGACAGAAGCACTAACAACTGCTGGCATTGCAGTTCAGAAATATGGTGGACTTATTATCCCGGCTTCACAGGTTGGTACTGACATCACACTTGTTGCAGAAATCAATGGTACAACTTATACAGCAACAACTAACATCAATGGTTCAACTGCCGTTGACACAACTGTAACACTTAACAAAGGCTAAGTTTTAACGGTGGTGGTACATAGTATTAAATATGTATCACCACTAGAAAGGAGAAATTATGCAGAAAATGTATCCTGCTGATAATGTAGGAAAAGACGGTAAAGTTTATCCTACCGTTGGCGAACATATTAGAAATTCTGGTGAGAAAAACGTAACAGCAGAAACAATTTCAGACGCTATACATGATAACACTGATAGAGCGAAAGTTAGTATGAAACTTGATGTTACTGCTGATGACTTAAAAACAGCACTGATTGCACTTTTAACTGGGAACACAGCGTACTTTGGCGGATTAGATACTGATGAACTTACATCTTCACAGTTATCAGATATTAAAGTATACTTAGGCATTGGCTAAAGGAGTGATTATATGTACATTGAGCCGGGTACAAACATACGGTTATTAAAAGATGTGCCACTTGATACAACGTATGACCACACAATATACTTTTCAAGTGCTTCTGCTCAAAGTACCTACTTCATGGGGTTGCAGAAATATAATCTCACAAATTACGCCTATCAGAGAGTAAAGAAAGGTGTTGCAAGAGTAGGAATAAAAGCAGATAATTTGTACGATTGTAATTACATGATGTTTCAAAATACATCATATGGAAATAAGTGGTTTTATGCATTTATAACGGCGGTTGAATTTGTGAACAATGAGTGTTCAGAAGTTTACTTTGAACTTGATGTAATGCAGACATGGTTTTTCGATTGTGAACCGGACTATTGTTTTGTAGAACGTGAACACGCACTTGTTGATGATATTGGGATGAATATTACACCAGAAACACTTGCAACTGGTGAATATGTATTCAATGATTATGAAGCAATAACAGGTATGCGTGACATGGTTGTTTGTATCGCTATTGTTGATACAAATGACGCAACAGATGGTACACTGTATGACGGTATATATGGTTCAGCACAGTTATGGGTGTATGATTCAACTGATGTCCAAGGTATCAATGATAAGGTTAATGATTATGTTCAAAAACCAGACGCCATTATTGGTATGTACATGTTCCCTAAAATATTCATTGGTGGGAGTATTCCAGATACACATAGATTGAGTTATGGTGCAGGTGCAACTAAAACAACTGTTAAATTGTCTAAAATTACTAATAATGATACCATAGATGGATACAAACCTAAGAACGCTAAACTGTACACTTATCCGTATAACTTTTATCACGTTGACAATGCAAGCGGGAGTGAGTTAAGTTTAAGGTATGAGTTCTTTGACAACTTGACACCTGTTGTTGAAATAAGTGGAACAGTTACACAACCTGTTATTGCTTGTCTTAGACCGTGTAGTTATAAGGGTGTTGCAGGGTATAGTGAGTTAGGTGGTTATACCACACTTAACACTGAAAGTTTGCAACTTAATAGTTACCCTATGTGTTCATGGAATGTTGACGCATATCAAGCATGGGTAGCACAAAATAGTGTACCTATCGCATTGAACACTATTGCAAGCGTAGGTCAAATGGGAATTGCCGGAGCATACAGTACAAACCCTAATGCAGTTATTGGTGCAGGTGTTATAGGTCAAGTTAGTAATATCACTGGTCAGTTTTATCAAGCGTCAATAGCTGCTGATATTTCAAAAGGAAATCTTAATAACGGTGGTGCAAATGTAGCCAATGGTAAACAACAGTTTTACGGTGGACGATGTAGCGTAAAAGAAGAATATGCTAGAATAATTGATGATTATTTTACTATGTTCGGTTATGCAACAAGGCGGTGTAAAAAACCAAACAGAAATAGTCGTCCACATTGGAACTATGTTAAAACAATAGGTTGTACTATTACTGGTAGTGTACCTGCTGATGATTTAAAGAAAATTTGTAGTATCTATGATAACGGTATAACTTTCTGGAAAAATGGTTCAGAAGTTGGAAATTATAATCTTGATAATACAGTTTAAGGTGGTGGTAATATGGGAAGAAAACGTGGTATAACCGGTGAGTTTGAAGATAGTCTGTTGATGAACAACATAACGTACATGCAATACTTAAATCGGTTGACAGAATTATCAATCAGCATGTTTGAATGGAAGAACTTACCGGAAACAGTAGACGCACGTTACCTTGAACTTCATTTGTTTGAAACTGGGTGTATGGTTTACTTCAATGATGAAGTAATAGGTGACTTGTGCTTGGATTGCATAGCAAGTGGTAGATTGGATGTGTACGGCAACCCTATTTTAAGGAAAGCGTATTCTGGTTATAATAACTACCAGAAGTTACTTAAAGAGAGTAACAGTGTAATTATCTGGAACAACTACTTGCATACTAACAGCGTACTTGATGTTAAGATGTTTGCTAGACGCTTGTATGTTTTAGATAGAATCATTGACGTTAATGCTAATGCGCAGAAAACGCCAGTGTTAGTACATGTAACTGAAAAACAGAGATTATCGCTGTTAAATCTTTATAAGGAATTTGATGGCAACGCACCTGTCATTTTTGGTGACAAAAACTTAGACTTAAATGCGTTGAAAGTTTTGCAAACAGGAGCTCCCTATGTTGCGGATAAAATTTACCAATTAAAAACGCAAATATGGAACGAAGCGCTGACTTATCTTGGTATTAGTAATATCAATATTCAGAAGAAAGAAAGGTTGATTACTGATGAAGTAACTAGAAATCAGGGTGGTACTATTGCAAGTCGTTACAGTAGGCTTGAAAGCAGACGACAGGCCGTAAAGAAAATCAACGATATGTTTGGAACTAATATTGAGGTCAATTATCGTGAAGATTTTCAGCAGGTTGGGGAAGATAATGATCCTCAAGACCCAGGTGCTGATACGATAGGGGGTGTAGGAAATGAGTAAATACACAACAGAAGTTAGGTTCATTTGTGAAAGCAAAAGTGGTCTTGAAAATAGTTCCAGTGCTGATAATGTTAATGAAGTAATTGCAGGTGCGTGGAATAAGATATTTACAAGTAAAGCACCGTTCTTTGATGAAAGTTACAGAAGTGTACTTTGTCAGAAGATTTTAAAGCACTATTATTTAAGAGAGATATGTTGTGAAACGGTGGGTATCTGGAAACTCTGGATGAACGAACGGCTTGAAACAATTATGCCGTACTATAATCAGTTATATGAAAGCGAACTGATTAAATTCAATCCATTATATGATGTAGATATTACAAGAAAACATGACAAAACTGTTGATGGTACAGAAGAAAGAAACGGAGAAACAAGTGATACAGCTAATGGTACAAGAGAAGTTACTGGAACAAATGATACTAAAGAAACAGGTACAAGTAAAACTACGACAAGTGCAGAGAGTAATGAAACTAAAAGAGATTTATACAGTGACACCCCACAAGGTGCAATCACTGGTTTAGAAAATGAGAACTATCTAACAAACGCAAGAAAGATTACTAATGACGCGACAAGTAGTGGAAATGAGAACACAGATACTACTAGAAATGTTGACAACGATTATACAGAAAATGAAACTACAAATAACACGAAAAATGGAACGAACAAAATAACGGGAACTAGCAACACAACAGAAGATTACCTTGAAACACTTGTTGGTAAACAAGGTAGTGGAACTTATAGTAAAATGCTTATGGAGTTTAGAGATACATTCTTGAATATTGATATGATGGTTATTGATGAATTTAAGGACCTATTCTTTGAACTTTGGTAGATTGAAAGGAGATTTATTATGAACACTAAAACTATAACACCTTTACCACCTGCTAATTTTACACCAGAAATGGGTAATTACAGGGCATTACAACCGTTCAGATATTGGTGTCAGAAAGTGTTGCCACTTGTATATGATGATAGTTTAAGCTATTATGAGTTGCTTTGTAAAGTGGTGGATTATCTGAATAAGACTATGGAAGATGTTGAGACATTACACGGTGATGTTAATAATCTTCACACAGCTTATGAACAATTGCAGAACTATGTGAACATGTATTTCAGTTCACTTGATGTTCAAAAAGAAATTGATAATAAATTAGACCAGATGGCTAATGATGGAACATTAAATATTTTGCTTCAAATGCACGCAAGAATGGTTTTACCTAGTGGCGACACATCCGGTAATACTGACGCAAAAAATATTCAAAGTATGCTCGATAAATTCGGGTATGTAGAATTATTCACTGGTATTTACTACATAAATGAACCTATTAAGTTAAAAAGTGGAAACACAATTATAGGAAGCGGTAACGAAAATACAGTTATTGAATGTTCATCTGATTTTTGCATATTCAATGAAAATAATAGTGCTGATAAATTAGTGCTGAAAAATTTCAGAGTAAATGATACGACAGGTGAGCATATTGGGTTAAATTTTATTGGAACAACTGTAACACCATATACAGGAATTCGGTACTCATTTATTGAAAATGTACATTTATTCGGTTTTAATATGTGTGTCGATATTCGTGGTGCTTGGTGTGTAAAATTTAATCATTGTAGATTTGAAAGTGATAATATGTGCGTAAAACAGAGTGGAACTTGTAACAACATTGAATACACAGAATGTCAATTTTATGGTCTACAAAATGTTTCAACTGGTGTAAGAATAATTGGAGATGGTGGTGCAGAAAACTACGGCATATATTTCAACAATTGTGATTTTGAAAAACATAAATACGGGTTTAATTTATATTCTTGTGTTGGTGTATATATTAACGATCTATATGTGGAAAAAATAGACACCGTAATTAATGCAGATAACGCTATAAATCTTGTTCTTAACGGTGGCACATTAAATACCATAAATAGAGTTGCTAATGTTGCAAAATCACAAACAAACAATTTTTACAATGTTACAACATTTACTATGTTAAACACTTATATTCGTTATAATAAAACAGAAAAAAGTTGCCTAGTATACATTCTGTCTCTTATACACATCTCCGAGCCCACGAGACACTCGCTAATCTCGTAT
>ENA-OYAI01000032-OYAI01000032.1-human-gut-metagenome-genome-assembly--contig:-NODE-32-length-13697-cov-3.933954_pt1 | contig 13697 bp, 14 predicted proteins | sample MGYA00244520_ERZ652825 | MGnify/ENA primary metagenome ERZ652825 (study PRJEB26926, sample SAMN06164483) | human gut metagenome | biome: ENVO:00009003; feature: ENVO:2100002; material: ENVO:00002003...
GGGCAGCAGATCATATCGCCCCGGTTGACCTTACAGCCGTAGTATTCGGCGGCCTGCTTCACGGTGACAGCGGATTTTACAGTTTCAAATAAATTCATAGGCTTTGTCCTCCATTATTTATTGACGGTATCTGCCCGTCTGCCTGAATATACGGGGAAAAAGCCTATAAACCGAAAAATCCGCTAAAAGTGCAAGAAATGAAAAAACGCCGCCCTGAAATCTTGCAAAAATGCAAGACCTCAGAGCGGCGAAGCCAGCGGAAAGCATTTGCCCGCGCTGGTTTTATCAGGTATAATGGATAAAGAGAGTTTTCAGAAGAGAGGTGCGTCACATGGAGGGAGCCTATCTGCCCGGCAATATCCGGCAGCGGATGCAGGAGCTTATGAAGGAACATAAAATTACCCAGGCACAGCTGGCGACCCGCATCGGCAGCACCGAGAGCGCCATCAGCCGGTTTGTCAGCGGTAAGACTGATAAGATCAGCACAGAACATTTGCTCCGCATTGCGAAAGTGTTTGAAGTCTCCACAGATTTCCTGCTGGGGGAAGTCAACACGCCCGACCGGACAAATTTTGATATTGAAGAACTGGGCCTGTCGGTGCAGGCGGCGCGGAATCTGTACACCGGAAAAGCCAATGCAGAGATCGTCAACCGCCTTTTGGAAAGCCCTCGCTTTGCAGAAGTCACCTATATGATTGAGCAATATTTTGACGATACGCTGGCCGCCGGTTTCGCCGGACAGAACCAGATGCTTACTACTCTCAGCGCCATGCTGCGCCGAAACAATAAAACAGACGCTGCGGTGCAGGCGGCCAGAACTGTCAACCGGCAGAAAGTTCCCGTATATCAGGCAGACCTGACGATGATACAGAACACATTTATGGCGGCGCTGCGGGAAGTGAAGAAAGAGATCGGCAACGATTTCACAGCAGCGCAGTCCTTGACCAAGGGCATCACTCAGCAGATGTTTACCGAACTCACCAAAGGGGCGGATGTTCATACTCCGACCATCACGCCCGAAATGATTTCCGCCGCCGTCACCCAGAGCGCAGCGGGGATGGACGGTGTGCAAAAGGAAGCATTAGACAAGTTCGGTCAGGCGCTGACGGAATTTCTCCAATCCACCTTAGACCACGCGCAGGAGAAGCAAAATGCCGACCCGGAGCAATGAGCAGCTGTGCAGACTGGCACAGAAAGGGGATACGGCTGCCCGTGACATTCTGCTGGAAAAGAATCTGGGATTCATCCGAAAAATTGCGCTGGAGCAATACCGAAACATGGGGCTGGATGAAAATGATATTGGAATTGATTTGGATGATTTGATGCAGGAGGGAAGTATCGGCCTGCTGAACGCGATCCCTTTGTTTGATGCCGGACGGGGCATGAAATTTCTGACCTATGCAGCACCGGCGCTCCGCAACGCCATGACGGACTGCATCCGCGCCGCCCTCGGTTTATTTGAGCAACGGATGGTGGATAAGAAAGACGCCCCCGGCTTCCAGAGAGTATATCTGGATGACGTTCTCTCAGAGGATGAACGGATGCTGCGGATCGAAGCCATAGCCGACCCTCACACCCAAACGCCGGAGCAAATCTATATCCAAAAAGAGCAGCTGATAGAATTGTATGCGGCGCTGGACAAGCTGACAGCCAGAGAGCAGACCTATCTGCTGTACCGCTATGGCTTTACCGATGGAATCGAGCACCCGCTGATCGGCGCGGCGCTCCATTTCCATCTCAGCGAGAGCCGGACAAAGAAGGTGGAGGGCGAGGCGATGGACAGCCTGCGCGGAAAGCTGCCGTGGTGGTTCTGATACGATGGGAAGCAGCGGCTGACGGGGGCTTTGATATACCTTTGTTCCGCAAATGACACGGCTGACAGACAGTGCTTGCCCGCACCGCCTGCCAGCCTTTTTCTGTCGCTTATGCTGCCCCGCAAGGGGCAACCTTTCCCGCCAGAACGCCGCAACTGTGGCCACACTTTTCAGGGTGTGCTACAATTCCGGCTGCCATCTGCTCCACAAAGGTATAACACACTAGACTTTCCTACGGAAAATCGTGTGCCACGAAACCGCCGGTTTCTTTGGATTCTTCCGGTCAAAGGGGAACACTATCCCCTCTGAACACCCCAGACAAAGGAGAACGCTGTTCCCTTTTGGAATCCCCTTGCCAATAGGGATGCTACCGCCCTATTGAATGATTTAGATAAAAAACAAAATAAAGCATAGTTCGCCAGCACACCGCTATTCTGTCATTACCTTACACAGACATCTTGTAACTTTTTCGTTAAGCCTATTGACTCTGATACTTCGGAAGAGATATAATATAGTTGCTACTTAGCGAGCCTAAATAGCAAAGCTAAAGAGAGGCGACGATATGAATAACAAATATGTCCAGCAATTCAAAAAAGGCTCTCTGGAAATGATACTTTTGTGCCTAATCGGACGCAAGGAAACTTATGGATATGAAATTATAACTGAATTGAACAATAGTGCGTCTGTTTTGGGATATGCGAAAGAGGGAACCATTTACCCCATTTTGTATCGTTTGCAGGAAGCAGAACTAATCAAATGCCGATTGGCTCCGGCTGCGGCAAATGGCGGCTCAAAAAAGTATTATTCTTTAACGGATAAAGGCAGGAATGTACTTGATGAACTAATCTTATTTTGGTCAAGCTATGAAAACTGCGTAAACGGCTTTATAGAAAGTTATCAACAAGCGAGGGTATCCAAATGAAAGAACAATATATCAAACAGGTTGAAAAGGAACTATCTTTACCACGCAAAATGAAAAAAGAGGTTGTACGTGACTTGAATGAAGTTTTTGCGTCTGCTATGGAGCATGGAGAAACAGAGCAGCAGATTATCCAGCGTTTGGGGACGCCAAAAGAATTTGCAGACAGCACCGCAGAACAGTTTGGCATTGATAACACCAAATCGAAAAAAAGGAACGGTATCATTTCTACTCTTGCTGCGCTTGTTATCGCGGCTGCTGCCTTTTCGGTATATGCTGTTACACAATCAGGAAAAGTACCAGAAGGAGCAATCGGACAAGCCGACGCGACAACAAATATACAGATTGAGGGCGCGTTTGCCTTTGATATTTCGCAAATCCTTTTGGCTATTGGGTTTGCAGCAACAGCTATTGCTCTTTTGTTAATTATCCGAACCATACACAAAAACAGGAGGTAACCAATGAAGAAATATATTTCTGTATTCACAATCATGATTATGATTTTTTTGGCTGCGTGTTCTAATCAAAATACCTCATCTACACCGACAAGCAATGAGAACAATACGCAATCTAATAGTGTTACAAAATTGGACGAGGGTGTTTGGCCTGAGAATGAGTACACAGAGGGGCTTCCTGTTGCGCCTGGTACGGTTGCATGGGCTACACTTGATACAGAACATGAGAATTGTAATATCAACCTTACCGGTATTAGCGAAAACGACTATAACGAGTATATGGAGCTTTTGAACCAAGAAGGCTTTTCCGTAATTGAAAATGTGTCAGAGGAAATCGAGGGAGAAAACTATGTTTCTATCGGGACACTTTTATCAAACGACGAAAAGTGGTTAAGTATCAGCTACATACCCAATAGTCTAACTATCTACATTTCCTTTGACAATAACTGAAAGAGATCACGGAATAGCAAAGCCAGCCGAGCCAGTCAACGGTCAAGATGAACGGCGCAAGCGCCGCCGTTGACAGCCCCGCCCGCCTTTGCAGATAGGCAATCAAGGGGCGACAGCAAGGAGTGCTGCCGCCCACAGTATTATCAGAGAGGGAGAATTCTATGAGAAATCGGATTGTAAAAGTGACAGAAGTTGTAGTCAGAAGCGCTTTTTACATCATCTCAAACTATGTATTTGTTAGCATGGGACTATCATTTCATACTCAATGGATTTCAATTCTATTTTTGCTTTCAATGGTATGGTCTACTATTGATTACGGAAAGTCCATAAATGAAATAATCGAAAAAAAGGTAATTGCTGAAATACTATGTATATGTTGCATTGCACTGAGTATAGCGATGGCATATTTTGTGGGATATATTCAAGGAGCATTCGTTTCCCTCTGAAAATACAGGGCCACAACTTTCCGCTTAATATATCAGTATGGAACAAGTTATCAAAAAGTCATGAATGCTCGTAGCTCACCGGCCCGGCCAGCAAAAGCAGTAAATCTGAAATTGATTTACTGCTTTTTTGCTCAATAGACTCTTAAATCATCTGAAAATATTTCAACGCATCCCTGATCGCCGCTTCCTTCTCCGGCGGACATTTTGGCACTTTAGCATCTTCCTTCTTTGACAGATTATAATTTTGCCCCACATCCAGCCCGCACTTGCGCTTTATTTGCGAGATGTAGAGGGAAGACACCTTCAAGCCAGTATGCTCCAACACATACGCCTTGATCTGCTCGTAGGTCGCCCCCTTCTGGAACCCGGACATATCCATATCCTCCAGTGAGAACTCCACACGAACCTTCTTCGAGTCGATTTCTCCCTTGGAAAGCAAGACAACCGTCTCAACGTGCACCGTCCCGGGGAACATATCAACCGCCACAGCCTTCTCCATCTTATAACCGCTTGCCTCAAATACGGCAAGATCCCTTGCCAGACTTGTTGGCTTGCAGGAAATGTAGACAATGCGGTCTACGCCGTAATCGATGATCTTCGTCAGTGCCTTGGGATGAATACCGTCACGCGGCGGATCTAAAATGATAAGATCCGGCTTTTCTTCGATCGTGTCTAAGACCTTCAAGACATCCCCTGCAATAAACTCGCAGTTATGTAAACCATTTAATTCTGCATTCTTCTTTGCAGCTTCTACCGCTTCTTTAACGATTTCCACCCCGATCACCTTTTTGGCAACCGGTGCCATCAACTGTGCGATCGTTCCGGTACCGGAGTAAAGATCAAATACGATCTTGTCCTTTTCCCCGTTTTCGTTCAGAGAACCGATATAGGAACGCGCTGTCTCATACAGAACCTCTGCGCCCAGCGAGTTTGTCTGAAAGAAAGAAAACTCCGTGATCTTAAAACGCAGTCCCAGTAATTCCTCGTAAAAATAATCCTGTCCGTATAAGATCTCTGTCTTATCATTCTTAACTACATCTGCAACACTGTCATTATACGTGTGCAGAACACCTACCAGTTTTCCTGTTAAGTCAAGTTTACATAATTCATTTACAAGTGGCTGCAGATCATAGGTGCCCAGTGTTGTTGTGACAAGTGCAACCATCAGCTCTCCTGTTTTCACAGCACGTCTGACAAGCAGATGACGCAGATATCCGGTCTGTCTCATACGATGATAAAACGGAATATCATTCTCCTGCCCCCAGGTAAGCACTGCGGAAAGTACTTTTCTGAAATCAGGATCTACGATCTGGCACTGGTCTACCGTCACAATATCATAAAAGCTGCCACGCTTATGCATACCAAGGCTGAGCGGACCGTCCTTATAAGCATCTCCAAAAGAAAACTCCATCTTATTCCGATAGCCATACCGGATCGGACTTGGTTTAATGCCTTCAAATACATAATCCGGCTTCTGATTCTGACTTATGTAAACTTCGTCAAGGATCTGTTTCACCTGATTTTCTTTGATGGAAAGCTGTGCTTCATATGGCAGGTTCTGATAATTACAGCCACCGCAGATTCCAAAATGCGGACATGGAGAAGCTATCTCGTCCGGTGCTTTTTCCAGAATTTCCAGCACATTTGCTTCTGCTCTGCCCTTTTTCTTTTTTGTGATGCGGCAACTCACCTTCTGCCCCGGTATTGTATTTTTTACAATGACCTTGGTATCCTCTACACTCATAATACCTTTATTCGGAAATTGAATGCGCTCAATCACGCCCTCTACGATCTCACCCTTTTTCATAGTACTCCTTTTCGCTGTCGCTTGATTTTGTTACCATACTCGAAAAGCATGCTGCCATGCAGCATCCGCACTTCGTGCTCTCTACTTTTCTCGTTGTACGTTCGGTCAAAATCAAATGCCAGCTTCGCTGTCGCTTGATTTTGTTACCTCACTACAAAACGGGATTCCATCGGAATGGAATCCCGTTCAATGCGTTCTGTTCTGTTTCGATTTATTCCTCTGTCTCGTCTGCCTTTGCATCTACTTTTTCAGTATCTTCTTCATCAAAGAAATCATCATCAAAGTCATCATCGAAATCATCTTCGAAGTCTTCCAGATAATCCGGTGTGAAATACAGATATACTGCATATGCGATGCCTGCTACTGCTGCAATAGCTCCAATGATCGCAAGAGCCCAGAGAATTGCTCTTGGAAATTTCTTTTCCTCTTCTTCCTTCTTCAGGAAGTCATTTGCCTTGATCATTGCTGCAATGTCTTCTACCTTTAATTTGTTCATGTTAATTCCGCCTTTCTTATATTTGATTTGTAACGGCTCAGCACCATACAGATTTGTGATCAGCCGGTCTTTTATCAGCTGCCTTTACATCGTTTAATTGTAGATAGTATACCACATTTTCCGCTTCATTACTACCAGTATTTTCTGCATAGCCCAGTAAAAAACCAAAAACATAAATTCCGCAATCAGATCTTCTGCAGCTTTGCGAAAGCCGCATACATAACCTTCTGCCCATACGCATTGAAATTGACGGTAACCTTGGTATCCTTCGGACCCGGCTCCATTTTCAGCACAACACCTTCTCCGAATTTCATATGGCGCACCTTATCCCCGACCGTATACTGTACAGAAGCATACGCGGGCTTTGCCTGCGTCTGTGCAATAAACGGCTTGACCTTTTCCGGTGTTACCGCAGGCTTACGAAGGCTTGCGGATCTTGCGATCGTCTGGCTGCCCGGTGTCACGTAGACCGGCTTTACAGTTGCTTTCGGCTTACCGCTTCCATGTTCCGCCGTTTTCTTTATGCCACTTGCGGAAAATGTATTGGCACTGAATGCCTTTCCGAATTCCTGTCTTCCCTGCCCAAATGAAAGCGATCCCGAACTGTACGGCTTCTGCTTAAACAGGCTCTTCTCGTAGGAGTCATCCTCATAATCACTGAAGCTTCTCTTATAAACAGGCAGTTTATTGTCTAAAAGCTCTTCCGGGATCTCCTTGATGAAACGGCTGATCGGATTATACTGTGTTTCGCCGCGCACCATACGCTGCTTCGCTGCTGTGATCGTCAGATCCTTTTTGGCTCTTGTAATACCTACATATGCCAGCCTGCGCTCTTCCTCCAGCTCGGAGCTGTCGTCCGCTGTGATGGTCATATAGCTTGGGAAGATGCCATCCTCCATACCTGCCAGATAAACATGGGAAAATTCCAGTCCCTTTGCACTGTGCAGCGTCATCAGAAGCACTCTGTCCTGCTCCTCATCCACATTATCAATATCCGCAACAAGTGCGACTTCTTCCAGAAAGCCGGAAAGTGTCGCCTCCTCATGCTCCGACTCATAGGCAACAACCTTGGAAAGGAGTTCGTCCACGTTTTCCATACGGCTTTCCGCTTCTTCCTGCTCTCCCTCTGCCTGCAGCAGATCCATATAGCCCGTTGTATCGATGATATCCTGCAAAAGCTCTTCCAGCCCGTAAACAGTCAGACGGCTTCTGAATACCTGTATCATATTGACAAACGGTGTGATCTTGGCTGCGCTTTTGCCGAGTGTCGGGATCTGTTCCGCCTGCCGCAGTGCATCATAAAAACTCAGATTATTTTCGTCTGCATAATTCTGTACCTTTGCGATCGTTGTCGCACCGATCCCACGCTTAGGGATATTGATGATACGTTTTACCGCCACATCATCGCGTCCGTTATCGATCGTCTTTAAATACGCCAGCAGATCCTTGATCTCCTTCCGGGCGTAGAAATTTACGCCGCCCACGATCGTATAAGGAATACCGGATCGTACAAACTGCTCCTCCAGCATACGGGACTGGGCATTTGTCCGGTAAAGCACCGCGCAGTCCTGAAACGCTGCCTCTCCTGTCCGCTGCTTTTTCTTAATATCGGAAGCAATAAATTCCGCTTCTTCGTAAGCCATGTCAAACTGACGGAAATGGATCCGGTTTCCCGCTCCCTGATCCGTCCAGAGTGCTTTGTCCTTCCGCCCTACGTTATTGCGGATCACGGCATTTGCCGCATCCAGGATATTCTGGCTGGATCTGTAGTTCTGCTCCAGCTTGATCACATGCGCATCCGGGAATACTGACTCGAAATCCAATATATTGCGGATGTTAGCGCCACGGAACTTGTAAATAGACTGGTCATCATCCCCTACAACGCATAAATTACGGTTAGCCGCAGACAACAACTTGATCAGCTCAAACTGTGCTGTATTGGTATCCTGATACTCATCCACCATAATATATTGCAGACGATCCTGATAATTCCGGCAAACCTCCGGGCACGCCTTAAACAGCTCCACCGTCTGCATGATCAGATCATCAAAATCCATGGCATTATTCTTCCGCAAAGCTGCCTGATATTCCCGGTAAGCCTTGCCGATCCGCTGCTTGGTAAAATCCCCAAATGCATGCATTTCGTATTCCTGCGGTGTGATCAGAGAATCCTTGGCAGAAGAGATCGCAGATAAGATCGTACGCTCCTTGAGCATCTTCGTGTCGATCTCCAGACGTTTACACACGTCCTTCATCACAGTCTTCTGGTCGTCCGTATCATAGATCGTAAAATTGTTATCATAACCGATCCTGTCTGCATAACGGCGCAGGATCCGCACACAGCTGGAGTGAAAAGTGGAAACCCAGATGCTCTCCGATCCCATCCCGACAAGGGCATCCACACGGTTCCGCATTTCCTGCGCTGCTTTATTGGTAAAGGTGATCGCCATGATGTTCCATGGGCTGACCTGACATTCCTCGATCAGATAGGCGATCCTGTGGGTAAGGACTCTGGTCTTACCGCTTCCCGCACCTGCAAGGATCAGGACAGGACCTTCTGTCTGCAAAACTGCCTCCTTCTGCTTTTCATTTAATGTATCGTAAATACTCATACATTCCTCCGTATTCAAACAAATGTTCGTTATCTTTCCTATTATAACACTGCTACAACAATTCCTGCAATAATGACAGCCGCACAAATCAGTTTATAACCGATATTTTTTTCATGGAAGATAAACTTACCCGCAAGGATCGTCACAATACAGCCGGATTGCTTGATCAGTGTCATAATACTGATCCGGCTTTCCGGGTTTGCATTTGCCAGAAAAAGCGACCGGTCTGCAATGACAAACAAAATGGCAAGCAGCCAGATCCAAGGGTTTTTCAATGACTCCTTCACGTGGATCTTTTCTTTTGCGATAATTATGTAAACCAGATAGTACAGCACCAGAAACAGCATATACCAGAACTGCAGCTGTGCACTTGTAATATCCTTTGTCAGTATTTTATCCAGAAGTCCCGATATCGCATTCAGCATACAGGAAGCCAGTGCAAACAGGACTAAAATGACCGGTACATGTTCTTCATTTTGCTGTTCCTTAATTTTCTGTTTTTCTGAAATCGTACACGCAGTACCGCTATCTGTCTGTATATCAGAGTTTTCCCGTACCTTCTTCTGCATTCTGCAAACCATTGGCCATTTCGGTCTTTTCAGCATCAGAAGTCCGACACAGACAAGTAATAACCCGATCATCTGATTTCCCGACAGTACCTCATGCTGCACGATCACCGCCAGCAGTGTGGCAAACAGCACACGTGACAGGTCTAAAAGCCCGTACAGACTGATCGGCATTTTCTTGATGGCTTTAAAGCTGCACATCCATGCCAGAAAAATGATAAAAGACTTAAATGCCACCGCAGGCAGGAAATGCATATCCATCTGCGCTGCATTTTTCACATCCGGGCATACAAATAAAAAAGCAAACAGTGTATAGAAAAACAGCACTTCCATGACACTGCTTCTCTGCAATGATTTCTTTTTAACAATCTCTCTTGTACCTTTTAAAACACCATAATTTAAAACGAATAACATCCACATAAATAATATTCTCCCGATTTTCCTCGGATAACGTATCATACTTTTCCCTGTCTTGCAAATAGTTTTCATTTAGTCACGCCATGCAGAATCTTTCATACTTTATAAAGAGGGCTGTTGCCCATCAAAAAAAGGAGGATACGATTATGAACAGAAAAAAGAAACGCAGCATCTGTCTGCTCCTGCTGACGGCACTTGTCACACTTTCTCTGACGGGCTGCGGGCAGAAAGAAAAAGTCACCGGAGAAAAAGTCGTGCTGAATGAAGTAGCACATTCCATCTTCTATGCCCCGATGTATGTAGCGATCGAAGAAGGCTATTTCGCAGAGGAAGGCATTGATCTGACACTGGTGACCGGCTTTGGTGCAGACAAAACAATGACCGCCGTTTTGTCCGGTGAAGCGGATATCGGCTTTATGGGACCGGAATCCACGATCTACACGTATCTGGGCGAAACCGATGACCCAGTGATCAACTTTGCACAGCTGACGCAGCGTGCAGGGAACTTTATGGTTGCAAGGGATGACAGCGACTTTTCCTGGCAGGATCTGAAAGGAAAGACTGTTCTTGGCGGACGCGCAGGCGGTATGCCCGAAATGGTCTTTGAATACATTCTGAAGAAAAACGGTATTGACCCGGCAAAAGATCTGACGATCGACCAGAGCATCGACTTTGGTTCCACTGCTGCTGCCTTCAGTGGCGGAAAAGGGGATTACACCGTAGAATTTGAACCATCCGCTACCGCACTTGAATCCATGGATGCAGGCTATCATGTAGTCGCTTCCCTCGGTGTGGATTCCGGTTATGTTCCGTATACCTGCTTCTCCGCAAAGAAAAGTTATGTAAACAAAAACGCTGCTACAGTCCAGAAATTTACCAATGCGCTGCAGAAGGGAATGGATTATGTTGCAGGCCACACCCCGGAAGAGATCGCCAAAGTGATCAAACCACAGTTTAAGGAAACAGACGAGGCAACACTGGAAACGATCATCAGCCGATACTACAGCCAGGATACCTGGAAAACAGACCTGATCCTGCAACAGGACAGCTTCACACTGCTGGAAGATATTCTGATCGATGCAGGGCAGTTATCAGATTATGTAAACTATGAAGATCTTGTCACAACCAAATTTGCAGAAGAAGCGAAGAAATAATCAGCTGAACGATCTTAAAATAAAGAATGTGACAGGAATTTACTATCACAAAAATAAGAGACAGAGATCAGCACTACTTCTGATCTCTGTCTCTTTTCTTTTATCCTTCTTTATAAAATTGTTCTATAATCCCATCTGCAAGCACTCTGGCGAATAAGGTACCCTGTTCCCCCATCTCCTGGTATACGAAAAGCTCTTTGCGGAGATTTCCCTCTCTGCTCTGCTTTGCGGCTTCTTCAACCGCACCGTTCAGGCTCTGGAGGAAATCCGAAATCTGTCTGCTGATATATTTGTCATTCTGTTTTTCGAGAAACTCTCCTATCTTTACAGCCTGCTCATCAATTTCATTCCTAAGAGCTGAAATATTCTGCCTTTCTCCTGTATAAACGGCTCTCGCATAATCTGCAAGTTTTTCTGTATATGCAGTAAAAATCTGACTTAAGCGGCTCGTCATGCTGACCGGATAAAAAGCGCTGTAAATAGTTGCAAGCTCTCCCGGGACTTCCAAAAGATACTCAAGACTCTGCTCTGTTCTTTCTTCCGTTCCGCTAAAAGAAGCCATATACAATTGCAGGAAGCCAAGATACTGATATACCACCTTGTTAAAATCACTTACAATCTGCAGCTCATCCAGTCCCTGCTTTTCCTCAAAACGTTTTCCTTCACAAATATTCAGTTTATCTCCTACCCGCAGATTATAGGGATTTACCCCGGGATTTGCAAGCAGTATCAATGGTACCGTTGTCTTATACTGCTTCGCCAGCTTATAAAGCGTATCTCCTTTTTGAATCTCATGCACCGTCATCTGACATTTCATAACTGCCTCCATAGGTTGTTATCATTCCCTATCAGTATATGAAAACCGGACGGCATATGTGAATCTCTAATAGCTTCTGATCTTATCCTCCGAATCATCGTTTGTCTTATCAATCTTCCGGATCACCACAAAATAACTGTAATTGTCACTGACTCTGATCTCGACCCGGTCGCCAACCTTATGTCTCATTAGTGCTTTTCCCATCGGAGACTCAATACTGATCAGATTTTCCAGCGAATTGCTTCTTACCGTAGTTACAATACGATAAGTCTCCTCACAGTCATCCTCCTCCACATAAACAGTCACCGTATTATTCATACCGACTTCATCTGTTTTGGAATCATCGGAAATGACCTGTGCTGTTTTGATCATACGCTCCAGATAGCGGATCCTGCTCTCGTTTTTATTCTTCTCTTTTTTGGCAGCATGATATTCAAAGTTTTCACTTAAGTCCCCATGTGCCCTTGTCTCTTTTACCGCTTCCAGAAGCTCCGGTCTTTTTACCAGCTTCCGGTATTCGATCTCCTGCTGCATTTTATCTATATCAGACTGTGTTAATTGGTCTCTCATAACGTCAACTCCTTCTGTCCAAAATAAGTTCTGATCTTCTCCTCATTCAGTTCTTCCCCGATCACGATCAGAACCTCCTGTCCTTTTTCCACTTCTTTTACGGTCATGGCATCCTGCATCGCATTCAGCTCCAGCCATTTATCATCCTTACGGATAAAACCTTTCACCCGGAAGATCTTTCCGCATTCTGCATCCTGCAGTACCACAGATACCGTCTGCCGCATCTTCTCTTCTGTCATACCCAGATTCAGGAAATACACAGACTGGAAGCCATCCTGTTCCCCGGACAGCTTCACATGATCCGCCGGTTGATACCCGCTTGTCATGATCTTTTGATAGTCTTCCTCTTTCAGCAGAGCCCAGTCCTTGCAGATCATCACATCTGCAAGCTGTCTGTCGCATTTGATTCGCTGCATGGCACGCCCGATATGTGCCTTCGTCCTTTCGATCTCCTGCTCCGTGGCTTCCTGCACCTTGCTGAATAAGATAACGCCCGCACCTGCAACCTCGGAAGCCAGCAGATAATCGGCGTTTTCAGACATTTCATCCGGCAGTTTCGCATCTACCACAGCGATCACATTTCCGATCTCATACCACTGATCCAGCGGTTCTTCCCGCAGGGTATCAAAAAATTCGTCCACATCGAAAATACCGGATGGCTCGATCAGCACCCTGTCAAACCCCCGCATCCCCATGGAGATCAGCTTTGTTTTAAACCGGCGCTTATGGCAGTCCTTATCACAGCCGCCCGCTACCATTTCCAGATCACAATGATCTCCCAGAAGATCCTGCATCAGCAGCATATCAACATTGACTGCGCCGAAATCATTTTCCAGAATACAGATATGCTCACCTTTTCCGATCAGATAAGACGCATATTTCTTAAAAAAAGTTGACTTCCCGCTTCCTAAAAATCCGGTGATCAGATCCACCTTGATCATTTGATTCACATCCTTTGTCAAATAGTTTTCCTTTTAATACACATATGCTGTGTCTACATCAATAACCACATAGTAATCCGGCCACTTTTCCCATACTTTCTTTTGTATGATGTCTTTCAATTCTTCCTGTGACAGCTTAAAATCAGCCGGTATAACCACATCAAATATCATATTGTGGTGTGTCTGTCTCTTATACACATCTCCGAGCCCACGAGACACTCGCTAATCTCGTA
>ENA-OYAI01000037-OYAI01000037.1-human-gut-metagenome-genome-assembly--contig:-NODE-37-length-13396-cov-4.502661_pt1 | contig 13396 bp, 13 predicted proteins | sample MGYA00244520_ERZ652825 | MGnify/ENA primary metagenome ERZ652825 (study PRJEB26926, sample SAMN06164483) | human gut metagenome | biome: ENVO:00009003; feature: ENVO:2100002; material: ENVO:00002003...
GGAAATTTGACACCGAGGCGATGCTAAACATGTTAGAGAAAAAAGTGCTGGAACCGACAGGGGTTGATTACAGCAGCATTAAAATCCGGTATATGGCAAAAGGGCAGGAGCAAGCAAAAAACATAGAGCAGGATGTTTTGGAGCATGAGGAGCAGGAACAACATGCACCGGTGCAGACAATGTGAAAAATGGACGGAATCAAGACTCCAAGTCTATGACAGGTTTGGAGTTTTTCTTTTGTTCCTTTTCCAAATATAAAAATTGATTGTATAAAAGAAATGGGTAAGTTATAATATAGGTGTGGTCAGATGCCTTTTTGGGGATGACTATATCTGTTACAAAAAGGAGGAAGGCCAGTGAATACAGAATTAAAAAATGCAGTGAAAGTCACAGATTCAAAAGCACAGTATGATACGAGTGCAAAGCGTCTGTTAGGACAGAAAAGCATACTGGCACATATACTGGTAAAAACAGTTGATGAGTTTAAGGGCATGAATCCCAAGGATGTGGTTGACTGCATCGAGGGGACACCACATATCAGTACGGTACCGGTAGAGCCTGGACTCACAAATGCAGCCAGCAAAAAAAATGGTGAAAGACTGGTCGGTTTCAACACAGAAAATGAAGAAATCAATGAAGGTCTGGTAAGATTTGATATCGTTTTTTATGTGCGCATGAAAGATGGATTGTCACAGATTATCATCAATGTAGAAGCACAGAAAGACGAGCCGACGGGATATGAAATCTTAAACCGGGCAATCTTTTATGTGAGCAGACTGATCTCATCACAAAAAGAACGTGATTTTGAGAATTCTAGCTACGATGACATTAAGCGTGTATATTCAATCTGGGTATGTATGAACATGGAAGAGAGCAGCATGAGCCATGTGCATCTCACAAAAGAAGATTTGATCGGTTCCTATGAATGGAAGGGAAATCTTGACCTGTTGAATATCATCATGCTTGGACTGGCAAAGAATCTGCCGGAACATGATGAGACATATGAACTGCACCGTCTGTTATGTGCGCTGCTGTCACAGGAACTTACAATAGATGAAAAACTAAACATAATTGGAAATGAATACGATATTCCTATTGAGGAGAACTTCAGGAAGGATGTGAGCGTTATGTGTAACTTGAGTCAGGGAATTGAAGAAAAGGGTATTGCGATTGGAGAGGCAAGAAAAGAAGAAAAAATTATTCTTAATATGCATAACAATGGTTTTACTGTAGAGCAGATTGCTATGGCTACAGATAAAAACGTAGAAGAAGTGAAAGCGATTATTGCAGGGAAGGAACCTGCGCTTGCATAAAGTTATGTAAGAAAAAGAGAGCCTTTGAGTTTAAATAACTTGGAGGCTCCTGTTATATGAAGATTTGGGAAATAATAGATACAGTTAAATTATCTGATGAAAAAATGGGTATATGTGGAAATACGGATGGAGAGTGAATGTGTAAATGAATGAAAAACAATTCTTAAAGACAATGATAGAAACTATAAAATATGATGAAGATATTCAGAACAAAGATGATTTGTTGGGGATTTTAAGATATTCTATAGTTACATTTAGAAAAACCGGTGCATATACCCATGTATCGAATCAGAGGCAGGAATATATGGATTTAAGAGTGCCAATTCCAATGCTGAAAAAAGCAAAGGAATATAAAGATGTTTTTTTTGACTTAGCCAATGATATTTATATTCCAGATGATGACTATGATTTGTATGGAGTTGAGATTAAACCTAAATTGGTAGAGTTGGAAGATGATGGACAAAATGAACATGATGTAGCATTTGATGGAATCAAAGATGTAATTATTCAAGGCATTCGGAATGCAAAGTATACAATCTGGGTAGCGGTTGCGTGGTTTTCTGACCGAGATATCTTTCAGGAATTACTTGCAAAGAAAAAGCAGGGCATAAGTATTAGAATTATTACATCAAATGAAAAATCTAATATGACGTTGATGAGTGAATTGGAAAGTAATTTTGAGGTGGTAAAAGTGCCACTTAAAGGAGCATATTTGTCCAATCGGCTGCATGATAAATTTTGCATTATAGATTTTGAATTTGTAATGCATGGTTCATATAATTGGAGCAAAGCAGCACAGTATAATGATGAAACATTGGCAACTGCTTTGGATAGAGATTTTGTAAAGAAATTTGCGGATGAATTTATGAGACTGTACAATAATCATAATGAGTAGTTTGCTAAAAGCTTTAATTGTATAAATGGCTGGGATCAAGCCTCCAAGTTTGCAACAGATTTGGAGGTTTTCTTCTGTCCATTTGCGAGGAAGGGAAATTCCAAAACATAATCATCTGTGATACAATATATAAAAAATTGAAGTGAAAGTTAAACGATGTAGATGATATACTAGGGTGAGGAGGATTAAGCTATGGCAGAGAGAATTAGAAAACTTACTAATTCAGAAGTTGAGGTTTTGGCGCGTATAATTGCAGATACCATGACGGGAAGTCAGATGAATGAAATTTTTCAGGAATGTGGAGTTCAGGATGTCAGTAATGAAAGTACAAAATGGAAGAGAATTTATTATACATTTTTAGCAAGACAAGAACAGGATGGAGCATCGAATTCATTTCTTAATTTTATAAAAAAGAGTCTGAAACCGGTAAGGTTTATCAGTGGCCAGAATGGTAATTATGATGAGATTTTATTAGAAATTAACAAACCGTTAATGTTAATTGGACTTCAGATGACAAACGAAGGAAAATTGTTAAAGGTTCAGGCAGCAACTACAATTTCAGAAGTTGAAAGAAGAACCAGAAATCTGGTGAGTGAATTACAAAAAAGACATATTCATCAGGATGTAATAAAGTGTTGCAAAGAGGAATATTTACAAGAAAATTATTTTCATGCAGTTTTTGAGGCGGCTAAGAGTTTGTCTGAGAAGGTAAGAGAAAAAACAGGAATGCAGGAGGATGGTTCAAATTTATTTAATAATGCTTTTGCAGTTAATAATCCTCGATTAGCAATAAATTCATTACAGACACCTTCGGAAAAAAATGCTCAAAACGGTCTAAAAGAAATGTTAAATGGGGTTACGCATATGGTAAGGAATGTAACAGCACATGAGTTGAAAATAAAATGGATTGTAAATGAGCAGGATGCAATTGATATATTAACTACAATTTCTTTTTTACATAAACAGTTAGATGAGAGTTTTGTTGTTCCGCAACATATAGCATAGATTTCTTTGAAAAAGAGTAAATGGTCGGAATCAAGCCTCCAAGTCCACAACAGATTTGGAGGTTTTCTTCTGCCCATTTGAGGAAAGTGATTTCCAAAACAAAATGATCTGTGATACAATATATGAAAGAAATTTTGGAAGTATTGGATCATAGAGAAAGAGCAGAGTCAATCGTAAGCTGATCTGGCTTACATCTAAAATACAATGCAATCTTTTTCTATGCAAGGGCAGGAGAAAGTGCATCATGTCAATTTTTTGCGGCCTCATCAGAGAGGAGTGCAACATTTTTCACGCCCAGAGTACAGTGAAAACTCTGGAAAGTGCATCTCAATTACCCTATCGACACATGTGGAGACGGTTGTTCTTTTGTCCCAACTGAGATAAAAGCCGGATGATTACATTGATGTCACGATTGAACTGGATGATGTGGATATAACATCTGCAGAGACTAAGGCAACATATGATGAGATATAATTTACCTAAAAATGAAGATAGCAGGCAGCTGCAGTGTCCAGAAGATAAAGAGAGTGCAATTGTGGAGGCATTGAAGCATTTTAAGATGAATAGTTAATAAAGAGAGGTGCGGATGCTATGCCAGGTATACTCGTGGTTGAAGATGATGAAAATTTAAATCGTGGAATTACATTTTCACTGAAAAAATCCGGATATGAGGTTTTTTCAGCAGAATCAGTGAAAAAGGCGAAAAGAATTGCAAGTGATAATAATGTGGATGTTACCATTTGTGATGTGAATCTTCCGGATGGGAATGGACTGGAATTTGTAAGGTGGATGAGATGCAATTATAATACATACATTATTTGTCTTACAGCACTAGATCAGGAGATGGATCAGGTCATGGGATATGAAGCAGGGGCAGATGATTATATTACAAAGCCGTTTAGTCTTTCGGTACTTCTTTTGAAAATAGAAGCACATTTCCGCCGCAGACAGGAGAAAACGGAAGCCGGAAAGATGATTTCGGGAGATATCGTATTTATCGCAGGAGAAATGAAAGTCCTGATAAAGAGTCGTGAAATCAGTCTGACAAAAACGGAGTTGAAAATGCTGACTTTTTTTCTTCAGAATCCGAAACAGATTCTTTCAAAAACACAAATATTGGAAAATGTGTTTGATCTGGAAGGGGATTTTGTGGATGAAAATACAATCGCTGTCAATATCAGAAGACTCCGTGAGAAAATCGAAGACAATCCGGCTGCACCGGTCTATATAAAGAATATCAGAGGTCTTGGGTATATATGGAATCAGGAGGTAAGGCAGTGACAAAGAGATATCGCAAGAAGATTACAGTAGTGCTCTCCTTGGTATTACCTGTCATAGTATTGTTTGCAATATTAAATTGCTTTACCACGTATGTGTTTTATGAAGATTATAAATATAAAATGAATCTTATGACAGAGATTGCTGCAAAGGAAGAATTTTCCGGGCTGGATGCTGTTTCGGAATTGCTTAAGGATAAGGATATTGAAACTAACGAACAGGGAAGGCGATTATTGGAGCAATATGGATACTGGGGGAATAAAGGGAATGCATTTTATTCACAATTCCGGCATCAGGTTATGGTGATCGGTGCTGTAAGCACTGTGATATGCGTGCTTCTTTTGACTTTTTTACTTTATTGGAAGAAAAAAGAAGATGCGTGTCATCAGAAAATTTTAGACCAGTTGGAAGAAATTCTGATCAGATTCCGTGAAAATAAATTTGATGATTTACTGAAAACGGAAAATCATGCAGAACTGGAAAAATTGAATGACCAGCTTGAAGCAATCGGACATCATATTCAGTTGATAAAGGAAGAAGCAAGGGCAGAAAAGGAGAACACGAAAGAAATGGTTTCTGATATTTCTCACCAGTTAAAGACACCGGTTGCAGCTTTGGATACATGTTTTAGTGTGCTGATGCAGAATGACTTAAGTGCCACAGAACAGGAGGAGTTTCGTATCCGTTGTCGGAGTGCTCTGGATGGACTGGAGACATTATTGCAGTCGCTTCTTGAAATATCCAAGATGGAAACTGGACTGATTCAGATTAATAAGAAAAAACTTCCGCTTATGGATACTGTCATATCTGCTGTGAACCGCACTTATCCTAAAGCGGATGAGAAAGAAATTGAATTCGTTTTTGACTATGAAAAAGAGCTGGAAACATGCATGGTTATGCAGGATAAAAGGTGGCTTGGTGAAGCTGTGATCAACGTTCTGGATAATGCGGTCAAGTACAGTCCGTGTGGTTCAAAAATATTTATCCGGTTACAAAAAAGAAACGATCTTGTAAGAATGGAAATTGAGGATCAGGGAATTGGTATTCCGCAGAATGAGTATCACAAAATTTTTCAACGATTTTACAGAGGAAGTTCCAAGGAGGTCATGGAAAAGAGTGGTACAGGAATCGGACTTTTTCTATCGAGAGAAATTATCGAAAAACACGCAGGTACGATTACGGTAACCTCCGGCAAAAAGAAAAAAGGAAGCACGTTTGTGATTCAATTACCATATGTTGGTTAAATTTTAAGTGAGCAGAAATCTTACAATTCTGTAAGACTTCTGCTCGTTTTTTGAAAGTGAAATGAAAGATTGCCCTGATACAATTTGGATGTAGGATGAAAAGGAGGCAACACATGAGTGTGATATTAGAAACCAAGCAGCTTTGTAAGTTTTATGGCGCAGGTGAGAATCAGGTTAAAGCAGTCAATCAGGTGGACATTCAGATTGAGCAGGGAGAATTTGTTGCAATTGTTGGAAAGTCAGGTTCCGGTAAAAGTACATTACTTCATATGCTTGGAGGGCTTGATACCCCGACAAAAGGCAGTGTTACTTTAGCAGGGAAAGATTTATACAGGATGAAGGAAGATGCCCTTGCTGTTTTCCGCAGAAGAAAAATCGGATTTGTTTTTCAGGCATTTAATCTGGTTTCATCTGTTAATGTCTGGGAAAATATTGTACTGCCACTGGGGCTGGATGGAAGAAAAGTGGATGAAGCGTATGTAAATGATATTATTGCAACTCTGGGGATTGAAAAGAGGATTTACAATCTGCCAAATCAGTTATCCGGAGGACAGCAGCAGAGAGTAGCAATTGCAAGAGCACTGGTGAATCGTCCGGAAATTATATTTGCAGATGAGCCGACAGGAAATCTTGATTCTAAGACCAGTGATGAGGTAATCGCTCTGCTTAAGATGACAGCAAAAAAATATGGACAGACAATTGTAATGATTACCCATGATGACGAAATTGCACAGGTCGCTGATCGTATTCTGGTAATTGAGGATGGACAGGTGGTGGATTTCAGATGAAGACAATAAGCAGGATTGCATATAGCAATGACAAAAGGAACAGGACAAGAAGTATACTGATTATGATGTCCATATGTCTGACTACGATGCTGCTTGTTATCATCAGTACTGTGGGAAATGGAATGATACGTTTGCAGAAAAGTCAGGCGGCAGGCTCATATGGAAGCAACTACGGCCTGTTTATCGCCGCAGATGGTACGCAATTAAAAGAAGTGGAACGCAGAGCTGAGATATCTGATATCGGCATCATGTGTACGGAGGGCATCCTGAAAGGAAATGAAAAAGGCGGGTTTGTCTGCATGGATGAGACTGCAAGAAAAATGCTTCCTTATAATAAAGAATATGAGTTGAAGGAAGGAAAGTATCCGGAAAAAATGCAGGAAATTGCCGCAGGACGCGCTTTCTTTGATGCAGTGGGATACCATGATGTAAAGGTCGGAGACACCGTAACATTGGAGTACCGTTCCGGCATGCAGTCGGAATACGCACCGGTGGAATTTACTGTCAGCGGGATTTTATATGACCGGGATGAATATACCATCGAGGCATCCTATGTTGTATTTGGTTCGCAGGATTTTTATAATGAGCGTGTTGCGGAGGGTGACAGGCAATATAATATCTATTTTACCTTGAGCGATTCTGCAAATGTATCTATGAATAATGTTGCGCCTGTTATAAAAGAAATCGCGGATTCCTGCGGCATTGACCAGAAAAACGTGATCATCAATGACCTCTACCTGCAGTGGGTATTGCAGCCGAGCTATGAAATGATTGTGGTTTGTGGAACCCTGATCCTCGGAATCGTGCTGTTTTCCGTTGTGGTCATTTATAATATCTTCCAGGTCGGGATTGCCCAGAAGGTTCAGGAGTACGGAAAAATCAAGGCGCTGGGTGCAACCAGAAAGCAGATGAAGCAGTTGATCTTTCGTGAGGGCATTCTTCTGGCGGTTCCTTCGATACCGCTGGGGCTGCTGTTTGGTTTCCTGATTGCAAAAGTCAGCTTCAACTGGCTGGTGGAGCAGGGAAATCTGGTATCGTCCGGAATCAAGAACCATCAGGTGCCTCTGTTTTCACTGACAATTATGCTCATCTGCATTTTTGTATCGTTTCTTACGGTCGTTTTGGCTCTGCGCAAACCCATGAAAATTGTTTCCCGGATTTCACCCATCGAAGCGACACGGTATCTTGACGGCTCCAAAACGCAAAAACAGGGCAGACGAAAAGGCAGAAAAGATGTCACCGTTTTCTCCATGGCAATGGCAAATGTGACAGGCAATCCGAAAAGAACCATTGCTACGATTCTTACCATGGGGCTTTCCTGTGTATTGTTTGTAATTATCTCTAATTATGTTGGGAATATTGACACGGAGCACGAGGCGCGGATTGCAATCAACCATGGACAATTTGAGTTGCAGCTGGATTATTCCCAGAATTATGATGAAGCCTATTCGGAGAATAATCTGGACACAATCCTACAGAACAACCCACTGAATGATTCAATGATTGAAGAAATCAAAAGCATTCCGGGAGTGACAGATGTCATGACGAGAGAGATTGTCTCTGTAAATCTGAACGGAACAAGATTTCCGGCTGATATTGTGAGTAAAAATGATTTTGATTTTATGCGCCAAGACGGGGATATTGGCTCTATGGACTATGATCAGGCGGTAAAGAATGGTGAAATTTTCTTTGGCTGGTCGGCGTGGATGGAACAAGATGGATATGCTCCGGGTGAATCCATTGCATTTGACTTTGAGAATGGAAGTGAAACCTATACCTATCAGGGAAAGATTGCAGGATCCTTTGTAAGCGCGGACACTTATCTTGTCATTCCGGAAGGTGTATACCGTTCCATGAATCCGAGGGGAACAGCCTATGGCTATCTGTGGGTGGACTGTGATAAAAAAGATGTTGCATCTGTGGAACAGAGTCTGAATACTTTGATTTCTAATACTTCGCATATAAAAATGGATACCTATCATGCGCAGTTACAATCTGCAGAATACGCAAGCCGTATGATGAAGCTTGGCTGCTATCTGTTCATGGCAATTGTCGGTCTCATTGGGTTTATGAATCTGGCAAACACCATGATCATCAATATCACCACGAAGAAGCAGGAATACGGTGTGCTGCAAGCGGTAGGCATGACCAATAAGCAGTTGAATCTGTGCTTACAAATACAGGGCTTGATTTTTACGGTTGGCACCATCTGCGTCGCACTTGCTGCCGGTCTGCCCCTTGGCTATGCACTGTTTTCCTATGCGAAGCATAATGGGATTTTTGGAATGAACGTTTATCACGTTCCTCTTATTCCGATTCTTGTTATGATTCTTCTGGTTGGTATTCTACAAATTGTGCTTTCCTGTGTTTTAAGCAGTAATCTGAAAAAGGAAACGCTGGTAGAAAGAATAAGGTATCAGGGATAGCAAAAGAGCTTGTGAGGAAGGTAACGGTTGTTGTGGCATTAGACCTCGGTTGTGGGAACACAAAGAATTTTGAATATGAAAGTAAATAGAGAACTATCAGATATGTTGATAGAACGTAGGGATACTTGAAAGAGTGTCCCTATTTTTTATATTAGGGCATTCCATTAGGAGTGCCTTTTTCAATTCAATTTAAAAGGAGGTTCACTATAAACAACACAGCATTTGGAGCAGAAAACAAAAAGGAACAGGTAAACGAGTGCAGGCAGTATACAGTGGAGGATTTGTTCTGCTGTGCCTATGCACCTTTCTTTTGGCAGGCGATACAGATCCGTTATCCGGAGTATGCGACTTATAACCGGGAACTGTATGCCTTGCTAAGGTTGTTTTGGGCACACATGGAGGGTGTGTCAGTATAAAAAATTGGTAATAAATTTACAGTTTGCAAAATTTTTTGCAAAAATTAATGAAGCCTTTAATCATTTGGAAAATGTCAAGCGTTATTATATATAGAGAATCACAAGGGAGGAGGCTGGAGAGTGTTAAGTGATGACAAATTGATAGATCAAATTAAATATGGAAATGAACGGGCGGCAGAAGAATTGATTACTCGTTATTATGCATCTATACTGCGCTATTGTAGGTGGCATTGCTCCAGCGTGGAAAAGGCTGAAGATTTGACGCAGGAAATATTTTATAAGTTGTTTAAAAATATATCCGGCTATCAGGGAAAAAGAAAATTTAAAGCCTATTTATACACCATTGCAAATAGAGTGTGTATTGATGAAAGCAGAAAGATACATTTTTGCCCGTTAGAGGATGAAGAAAGTATTGTTGACGAATGTAATGAAATACTCAGGCTGGAGGATAAGGAGGAGGTAAATTATCTTTTAAGTACCTTATCCCCCGAACAAAGGGAAGCAATTATATTACGATTTGGAGAGCAGCTTGAATTTCATGAAATAGCAAAAGTAATGGGATGTAACATGAGAACTGCACAAAGTAGAGTCCGTAATGGATTAAAAATCATGAGGAAGGCGAGAAAATGAAAGATAGAACATTGAAAAGCAATTTGTATCATTCTTTAGGACAGGAAGTACAACCAAAGAGACTGGAAGAAACCATAAATTACTGTACTGAAATTATGAAAGAACAAATGCTTTATAAAGAAGAGCCACGAACAAGTTTCTTTCAGTATTTGTCAGATGTTTTTCGGTTTGAAGGGATACCGATATTTATTTTGCAGGCGGTAACCTTATTTTTTGTTTGTCTGATGATTGCCAGCGTGGCGGATATTCCACAGAATATTCCAATCTTTATGCCACTTTTTGTGGTGACTGCTATGCCCGTTCTTTTCAAGAGTCAGTTATATGGAATGAGTGAAATTGAGGCGGTAACGAGAGCATCCGGTGCCCAGATTATATTGGCGAAATTAGTCTTGGCAGGTTCTACTAATCTGGTCTGTATCACGATTGTATTATGGCTGGAAGTATCATTACAGAATGATTACAGCAAGCTAGGACAAATGGTGTTGTATTGCCTAGTTCCTTATCTGGTTTGTATGACAGGAATGCTTAGGCTAGTACGGTTACAGAGAAGGGAGAGCATATGGACATGTGCGATTGTAATGCTTGGTTCCTGTGTTTGTTGGGCAGTATCATCAAGGGTAATACCGTGGTTATACGCAACATCCGCAATTGGATTTTGGTTGATTGCATTTGTAGTATTCGGGATATTTTTTATGAAAGAAGTTCTATTTATTGTAGAGATGAGAAAGGAAGGAAAAATGTATGGAATTATTGCTTGATCGATTAACGAAACAGTATGGGAGTAAAATAGCAGTAGACTGTGTGAGTGCAACTTTAAAGCCAGGGGTATATGGTCTTTTGGGAGCAAATGGTGCTGGAAAAACAACTTTGATGCGTATGCTGTGTGCTATTTTGGAATCAACTTCTGGTGAAGTGTTGTGGAATGGAAAAGAGATAACCTCGCTGGGGGCTGATTATAGAAATGTATTGGGATATTTACCACAGGATTTTGGATATTATCCCAATTATACAGCAATGGAATTTTTGATGTATGTTGCAGCTCTTAAAGGGATACCAAAGGATATGGCAAAGAAAAGGGCAAATGAATTGTTAGAGGTAGTAGGGTTAAGTAATGTGGCAAATAAGAAAGTAAAAACATTTTCCGGCGGTATGAAACAGAGAGTTGGAATTGCACAAGCATTATTGAATAATCCGGGTATTTTGATTTTGGATGAACCTACAGCAGGACTTGATCCAAAGGAGCGAGTGCGGTTTCGTAATTTACTTTCAGAATATGCCGGAGATAAAATTGTGATTCTTTCAACGCATATTGTGTCGGATGTAGAAGCAATAGCAGATGAAGTGTTATTGATGAAGAAAGGCAAATTTGTGTTGCAGGGAATGGTTCAGGAATTAACAGAAAAAGCAAATGGTAAAGTTTGGGAACTTACCGTTTCCCCGTCAGAAGCAAGAAAATGGCAGACAAGAACGACAGTTGCAAATTTAAGGCATGAAGGAAAGGATATGGTGCTGCGTATTGTTTCGGACAATATGCCTAGTGAGCAGGCAGTTTCGTGTGAAGCAACCTTGGAAGACCTTTATTTATATTATTTCCCAACAGAAGAAGGGGGACAGTAGGATGGAATTATTTTTATTAGAACATAAGAAATTATGGAGAAAGCGAATCGTTAAGATTTGCGTACTGTTGTGCTTTATTTATATCGTAATTTTTGGGAGCATACTTTCCTTTCAGTGGTTTAGTTTCGGAAGTTCAGACGATTATACAAGTGCATTTGGCAATAATTTTGATGGATATGGGATGATAAGAGAAAGTCAGGAGTATGCACTTACTTTTGGAGAAGAATTAACGGATGAGACTTTGCAGCAATATCCTGTTGTTCGTGAAGGCTATAGAACAGCGGAAGAGCAACAGGAGATACTGGATGATAAGATACAAAGCTACATAAATCAGGGATATTCACAGGTCAAAGCAGAAAGAACGGCGAAAGAGTGGGTAGCATTGCCGGGAACCAGTGAACATCAACTTGGGATCGCAGTAGACATCAATGCAGACAAATCAAAGTGCAGCAATGAAGATGTTTATGGGTGGCTTGCTGAGAATGCTTATAAGTATGGTTTTGTTTTGAGATATCCACCAGGGAAACAGAAAATTACCGGGACAAGCTACGAACCATGGCATTATCGTTATGTGGGAGAAGAGGCTGCAAAGGAAATTTATGAACGTGGAATATGTTTAGAAGAATATTTTAAGCAAATGATTGAGGAGGTAGGATTATAGCTAAGTTATTATTACTTTCCCTTGAGAAAAGTGGGGATGAATTGTTAAATGCTGTTATGTCAGTTTTGGATGGTTTTGAAAACACAAAGCGGGTAGTAGAAGAAAAATTATGTGCAAAATTAGTTTATGAAGGAATAGAGATTGATATTTCTAGACGATTGATAGTTTTTATCCTTTGAATGTGTTTGGGAGAGTTATGTATTCTGAACCATTTGGTAATTGGTCGAATAATGTTACGCTGTTTTTGGATTGTGAAATAATGATTGCAACTAAATAGTTAAGAGAATTGTTTGAATTCTGATTTACACATTGTGTAATTATGAACCATATGATATAATATACACAAAGTGTAAATGGAGATGATTGATTATGGAAAAATTTACAGATTGTCAGATTGAAATAAAAAAACTTCGCGAATCTACCGGCATGAATCGAAAGGAGTTCTGTGAGTGTTTTAATATTCCTTATCGTACAGTTACAGAGTGGGAAAGAGGAACTCGTAATGCGCCAGATTATGTTCTTAGGCTGCTGGCATATTATATTAAGATGGAAAATATGGTGAAAGATAAGAGTAACGAGAAAATATGAGAAATATGGAAATGAAAGAGGTGGAAGGCAATGCCAAATTCCAATATTTTGATGTACACAACAGAAGATGGACTGATAAAAATAGAAGCAACATTTGAAAATGATACCGTCTGGTTGTCAATTGATCAGATGGCAGAGTTGTTTCAACGCGATAGAAGTGTAATTGGAAAACATGTTAGAAATATATTCAAGGAAGGAGAGCTGAATAAAGAATCAGTTTGGGCAAAATTTGCCTACACTGCCGTTGATGGCAACAGGATGAATTGCTGTCAAATGTAGAAAATGATTTTATTCATAGTATTGAAATGCTTGAGAAAATTGAAGATAGTAATATATCCGCTGCAAAATGTGTGTCAGGTTGTAACCTCGGATTAGATGTCGCGATTTGAGGCAGTGGAATAGATGTTAAGAGAGGTTATACAAATCGTTAAGAAAAGAATCGAAGGTGGTGCAAACGAAAAAGCAGTATTGAGACTTTTTATTAACTGCCCTTTCGTTTGCATCAATTTCGATTTTTTCTGGTTGAACAAAGCGC
>ENA-OYAI01000039-OYAI01000039.1-human-gut-metagenome-genome-assembly--contig:-NODE-39-length-13286-cov-6.934245_pt1 | contig 13286 bp, 10 predicted proteins | sample MGYA00244520_ERZ652825 | MGnify/ENA primary metagenome ERZ652825 (study PRJEB26926, sample SAMN06164483) | human gut metagenome | biome: ENVO:00009003; feature: ENVO:2100002; material: ENVO:00002003...
AAGACGATTTGAGGGCATTGGCGAAAATCATGGATTTTCTGCGTGCCGTGAGTATCATTTTAGTGGTCATGAACGTGTACTGGTTCTGCTACGAAGCCATCCGGCTATGGGGCGTGAACATCGGTGTGGTGGACAAAATCCTTCTGAACTTCGACCGCACGGCGGGGCTGTTCCATTCCATTCTGTACACGAAACTGTTTGCCGTCCTGCTGCTTGCCCTGTCCTGTCTGGGTACGAAAGGGGTCAAGGGCGAGAAAATCACTTGGGGAAGAATATGGACGGCACTCGCCGCCGGATTCGTGCTGTTTTTCCTCAACTGGTGGATACTGGCTCTGCCGCTGCCGGTTGAAGCGGTGACGGGCTTGTATATCCTTACCATCGGCACGGGCTATGTCTGTCTTTTGATGGGCGGGCTGTGGATGAGCCGCCTGTTGAAACACAATCTGATGGAGGATGTTTTCAACAACGAGAATGAGAGTTTCATGCAGGAAACGAGGCTCATCGAAAGCGAGTATTCGGTCAATCTGCCCACACGCTTCTATTACAAAAAGCGTTGGAACAATGGCTGGATCAATGTGGTGAATCCCTTCCGTGCGTCCATCGTGTTGGGTACGCCGGGCAGCGGCAAGTCATACGCCGTGGTAAACAATTTTATCAAGCAACAGATTGAAAAGGGCTTCTCGATGTATGTATATGACTTCAAATTCAGTGACTTGTCCACCATAGCCTACAACCATTTGCTGAACCACCCGGAGGGCTACAAGGTGAAGCCGAAATTCTATGTGATCAATTTCGACGACCCGCGACGCTCACACCGTTGCAATCCCATACACCCGGATTTCATGGAGGATATTACGGACGCTTACGAGAGTGCCTACACGATAATGCTTAACCTCAATAAAACTTGGGTGCAAAAGCAGGGCGACTTCTTCGTGGAGTCACCTATCATTTTGTTTGCCAGCATTATCTGGTATCTCAAAATCTATCAGAACGGGAAGTATTGCACGTTTCCCCATGCCATCGAGTTTTTGAACCGCCGCTACGAGGATATTTTCCCGATACTGACCTCTTACCCGGAGCTGGAAAACTACCTTTCCCCGTTCATGGATGCTTGGCTCGGAGGGGCTGCGGAGCAGCTCATGGGGCAGATAGCGTCGGCGAAAATCCCGCTTTCGAGGATGATTTCCCCGCAGCTCTATTGGGTGATGTCGGACAGCGAGTTTACGCTGGACATCAACAATCCCGAAGAGCCGAAAATCCTATGCGTGGGCAACAATCCCGACCGTCAGAACATCTACGGGGCGGCTCTCGGATTGTATAACTCCCGTATCGTGAAACTCATCAACAAGAAGGGAATGCTGAAGTCATCGGTCATCATCGACGAGCTGCCCACGATATACTTCAAGGGGTTGGACAACCTTATAGCCACCGCCCGAAGCAACAAGGTTGCCGTGTGTCTGGGATTTCAGGATTTCAGCCAGCTGGTGCGCGACTACGGTGATAAGGAGGCGAAAGTGGTGATGAATACGGTCGGTAACATTTTCTCCGGGCAGGTGGTAGGTGAAACGGCAAAGACACTATCGGAACGGTTCGGTAAGGTGTTGCAGAAACGGCAGTCTATCTCCATCAACCGGCAGGATGTTTCCACCTCCATCAACACGCAGATGGATGCGCTCATTCCGCCGAGCAAGATTTCCGGTCTGACGCAGGGAATGTTTGTCGGTTCGGTGTCCGACAACTTCAACGAACGTATCGAACAGAAAATTTTTCACTGCGAGATTGTGGTGGATGCCGAGAAGGTGAAGCGGGAGGAACGTGCCTACAAGAAAATTCCGGTCATTACCGATTTCACGGACGAGGACGGCAACGACCGCATGAAAGAAACGGTGCAGGCGAACTACCGGCGTATCAAGGAAGAGGTGAAGCAGATTGTGCAGGAGGAACTGGAGCGCATCGCGGGCGATGATAACCTGAAATATCTGTTGCAGCAGAAGTAAATAAAAAAATGAAGAAAGGCTTACCATAAACCTTTCTTCATTTTTTTAGAACTTAAGCATTATCCATACTTACTAAGATTCCGTTTTCCAAAATTTTTTGCAATGGAATTTTCTTTAAGATTTCTTGATAAGTGCTATAGAAGTCATTATCAAGTCCTATATAAACAATATTGTCATGTAATTCTTCTATAACACTAATATGTGAATGCAATTTGCACTTTTTATCAGAACAATCTGATACGATACTTTTAATTCGTTCCAACTTATTTAATAAATCATCATATTGAGATAACCCTTTTGTAGTTGGTTGTATTTGATAATTAGTTTTCTTTGCCGGTTGTATATTATGTTCAGGATCTAATAATACTATGTGAAATATAGAAGAATCCCGATCAAAATAACCTACAATACGCCCCGTACTTTTTGTTATCGAAAATTGCATTATTGGAAAATCTGTCTCATTGTCCAATATTTCTTTTGGTAGCCAATCTAAATCTTTTCGTTGAATAGGAATGTTTTTAGCACTCCAATCTATTGGATGACATCTTAATGCAATACTACCTCTATTTTCTTCTAATACTTCTTGCGGTGTCATAGTACCCAAAGCACCTAATCTTTCAAGAAGCCCAATATGCCATCCCTTAGAACACTCTCCAATCTGAAAATTAGGTATCTGCTTAAAGTAAGAGAAGGAAAAAGTTATCTTCCTTCTCTTTAACTCATTTTCTTGTTCTTTGGTAACTAATGATTTGTTTCCGTATTTAGGAGAATCTGAATTAAGATTTAATAGTTTCCCATTTTTTCCCATAATACTCAATCATTAGTTCTGGAGTAATAACCTTGTCACAACGCTCATTTACATTTAAATCTCCACGTGTTTCAATCCAAGGCATCTCATTGTGGGACAATCGTTCTAATTCAGCACCGCTATATTTAAGATAATTCTCCAATATAAAGTCAATGAATTCAGCGTCTTCTGATGATAAACTCACATTGTGATTCATGCAATCATCAATATTGATTTCTGAATAGAGATATTTTGTAGAATTAAATCGATTGTAGATTTCTCGATTTACCGGACCATGAATCCATGCTTCAAACTCGCCGTCAAACATAGGTTTTTTATTGATACCATAAGACCATGCTTGAACATAATACAATAACTTCTGCAACTTTAAATTTATTAAAGACGCAAATCTATCTTCCGATTTTACTCGTAAGATAATGTAGTCTGTTATATCGTGTATTGAGTTCATCTGAATTATGACTATATCAATTTCAATGCAAAGTTAATATCTTTTTCTAATATAACAAAATAATGAATTGAATTGATGTGATTTATTCTAATGAATTTGTTTTTTATCTCCTCATACGATCCAACTCATCATCGCGCAGCATCCTCTCGTTCAATTTCTCCTGCATTCTGTCAAGGAAGTAGGTGCGGCTTTCGTTCTTCCGGCGTTTGATATCGGTGTAGAAACGGTAGCAGTCCTTCGACTCAACCCCGAATATCTTGTAAAGGAGCGGGGCAAGCTGTTTGAGCGGCATGTTGCCGTTGTTGATGCAGCCCATCTCGTCGATGCCGTAGATAAGTTCCACGAGGTCGATGGCATTGCCCGTCCATTGCAGGAGGCTGGTGGCGGTTTCTGTTGTGTTGTTGGCGGATATCAGTGGCGGCACTTGGGGCGTGGCAAGGAATTTCTGCATCTTCCTCACGAAAGACAGGGCCTTGCTGACATAGGCGGCAATCTCTCTCTTTTCTTCTGACAGGTTGCGCACGGGATGGTGCTGCAACTCGATTTCGATGTAGGCAAGCGCGATGACGGTAAGGTTCGCGTCCATGCTACCGTTACACAGTTCGATCACTTGGGTGGCAAAAGCCGTGTATGCCGTTTCCATATTGCAGTCACCGGCTTCGTTTATCAGGCGGAAAAAGTCGGTTTCCGCCAGCAAGAAATAATTCATGGTTCTGTCAATTTTGAAAATTACACTTTGTTTTCTGCGTGCGCACATGAATATAATTGGCAAAAAACGCGGCAGAAAATAAAAAATCCAACACTCAATTTTACAAAGTACTGGATTTCAGAGGTATAAAATTCAATATTTTTTCACAAGGACAAATTATCTCCGACTTAAATTGTTTGTAATCGGAACATTTATTCTATTCCTGAAAATAGAAATGTATGCTTGCCGCACATTTTGGCTATCTTGCTTTTTTATCAAGGATATAGATAATGCGACATACACCGTTGGAATAGCTTTTCAAGGAGGAAAGCGTCCAGTGTTGCTCTGGCAGAGCCGACTTAAAAAAATGTCGTCCGCTTCCGGATATGAAAGGAACGGTGTATAGTATGATTTCATCCACAGCGTGCATACGCAGTAGTCCGTTTATATAATCTGCCGTATCCAGTGTGGCTTCCGCGAGGTAACGGATGTTTGTGCCGTCTTTTCTCCATTCGTGCAGCATTGAAATGGAATAGTCCGGTGTCACACGGTAAAGGGCTTTCTTCCTGATTTCATCAAGACCGCAACGGTCAAGGCACAAATCCTGATGTGCTTTATCATATAACTCTGAAGAAAGACATCCGTCCATCGTCAGTACGGCGAGAATCTGAACTTTACCCATAATCGTTTCCTTTCGTTAGGCAAGGGTAAAAAAGTAGCGTGCAATTCACACTACCTTCAAGCGATGGCTCTGGTAAAGCCTTTACGGAGAGTACGTGAATGCACGCTATGCGTAAGCATAGCATAAGCATCACGCAATCGTCTCCGTAGTTTCAATTTACCAGATTTTCGCTCGAAACGCCTTGCGGTCTTATGTCTATATCATCGGCGAAAAGTTACCCGATCGCCTGCTATTTTCTGAAATACAATTGCAAAGTTAATCAATTATTGCCATTTACAGCCATACTCCGGTCAGTTTTCTTCATTCAATCCATATTCTACCAATTTATTATACAGCGTTGTCCTGCCGATACCCAGTATCTTTGCAGCCATTTTCTTGTTACCGGCTGCTTGTTTCAAAGCACGCAGGATACGTCCTCTTTCTTCATCCCCGCTCTTCAATGTAAAACAAGCGGAAGTAGCGGACGGTTCATTGTCAAGTTCCAAATCGGCTTCGGTTATCATATCGCCTTCTGATTGCAGGACTGCCGTCTGTATCTTCTGTTTCAACTCGCGCACGTTGCCCGGCCACGCATGGGCGAGCAGGGCATTACGGGCAGATGCGGCAAAACCTTTTACTTCACGTTCCAACTCACGGTTTGCCATTTCACGGAAGAACTCGGCCAATGGCATGATGTCTTCCGGGCAGTCGCGCAAGGGCGGCATGGTTATCACATACTCCTGCAAGCGATAGAGCAAATCCTGCCGGAACCGCTTTTCCGTTACGGCTTTCTGCAAATCCTCGTTGGTTGCAGCCACTATCCTCACGTTGGCTGTTTTGTCCTCCTTTGCACCGACGGGACGGTAACGGCGTTCCTGTATGGCGCGGAGCAGCATCTGTTGCATCTCCATTGTTAGGTTGCCCACTTCGTCAAGGAACAGCGTGCCGCCATCCGCTTCCAGAAAATACCCCGTCTTGTTTGCTTCGGCACCCGTAAACGCGCCCTTGACGTGTCCGAAGAAGGCGGATTGTATCAATGACGGGGACAAGGCTCCGCAGTCCACTGCCACAAAAGGTTTATCGGCAAGTTTGCTTTGTTGGTGTATATGTTGTGCGATATGTTCCTTGCCCGTACCGTTCTCGCCCAGTATCAGCACGCTCATCCGGGTGGTGGCTACAAGGCGCACACGTTTCTTGATTTTCTGATAGGCTTCGCCCTGCCGGACGAATATCGGAATGTTCCATTGTAGTCGCTTTTCATGTTCTTTTTGCAGGGTGCGGATAAGCGGTATCAGTTTATCCTCCAACAACTGTTTCTGTATGTAATCCTTTGAGCCGAGCTTCATACTTTCCACTGCCGTATGCACCTCCCCGTAATTGGTCATAACGATAAACACCTGTTGTTTGTCGTTGGCACGCATCCACCGTAACAACTCTATGCTTTCACCGTCGGGGAGGCGTAGGTCGGCAACGACAATATCATCCACCTCTGACTTTGCCAATAGTTTCTTGGCAGTGGCAAGATTATATGCCGACATAGTATCGAAGCTGTCTTTCTTCAGCAGGTTGCAGACATAATCGTTATAGACGGGGTTGTCCTCAATCACAAATACTTTCATCCGACAACCTCCTTTCCTTTTGCGCAAGTTCTATGATAACTGTTCCCATACGAAGCATGGCATCCACGCATTTCCGCAATTCCATTTCGGAACATTCAGATTCTTGATGCAGCAGTTCATACAGGTTCCACAAGGGTTTGTCAGCACGGATAACAGCCCATGAACTTCGCTGACGGTGCATCCATTCGTCCAACGCCTTGCGGTCATTCCTCTCCATGATTTCCCGGACAGCCTGCATATCCTTTTCTGTTTCGGTTATCAAACGGTCGAGCATCGCCCGTTTGTCACCATATGCAAGCAGAGAGGACAAGTCGGGAAGTTCATCCTTGTCCGTACTTGTCAAAAGGCATTTGTCTGATACAGCAACCAGTTCGGAAATGGAAAATGGCTTGAACAGGCAGGCGGTAAATCCATTTTCCAACAGCTCCTCTTCGCTGCAACTGCCGGAGGCGGTCGCCACGACAATGGGAATCTCTTTCGAGTTGCTGACACTTGACGAGCGTAACAACTCCAACACCTCATAGCCGTTAATCTCCGGCATCTTCATATCGGTTATCATGAGGTCGTATGTGTGCTGCCGCATGGCTTCCATTGCATCGCCAATAGTGGTGAACGTGTCGCAATGCACACCTATACCAGCATACATTTCCTTTGTCATGGATAATACCATCGGATTGTCGTCCAATACGATGACAGAATAAGGTCTTTCTATATGAGCCAGACTTTCTGCGGCTGTCTGTTCTTCAATACCAATATCGGCAGTGTTCATTGGCAACTCCACAGTAAAACGACTGCCTTCTCCTTTTTCGCTTTCCAAGCGTATAGTGCCGCCAAGCATCCCGACTATCTGTTTCACAATGCTTAACCCCAATCCGAAACCGTCTTGCGTGGCGGCGTTGGAAAGCCGCTCGAACGCTCCGAACACTCGCTGTTGTTCTTCCGCACTCATGCCGGTTCCGGTGTCCTCTACTACAAGGGTCAGCCTATTGCCGTCATAGCTTATGACAAGTGAAACGCTTCCGGCATTCGTGAACTTGACGGCATTGCCCAGCAGGTTGTCGCATATCTGTATGATGCGCTCCTTGTCGCCATTCAGGATAATACCCTCCGGGCACTCGATGGTAAGTTTAAGATCTTTTGCTTCTGCTTGTTGCGTAAACTCCGTTTGCAACAGCTCCGCGATGTTTTCCAAACGAAACGGACGGACATTCGCCTGTTCCTTGCCGCTGTCCAAGCGGAAGAAGTCAAGCAGGGAGTTGAGCATGTCGGTCATTCTCTTGGAGGCTTGCAGGATATTGTCCGCATAACCGCTTATCTTTTCTTCTTCGTTGTCCTGCATCAGTTCCGCATATCCATGTATGGCAGTCAGTGGTGTGCGTAGCTCGTGGGTGATGGTGTGCATCGCTTTCTTGCGTGAGGCTATCAACGATTCGTTTTGTTTTACTGACTTTTGCAGTTGCCCGATTAAATCTGTTGTCTTACGTTTGTACTGCTTGATGCGGGTGGCATAGCGGTGAATGATGATGTATGAAATAATGAGCAACAGCAGCATGACACCCGTTATGATACCTACCTGCAAGAACGACTTTTCACGCATAGCGGATATTTCCGCCTCACGTTCCTGCAAGTCAGCCTGCACCTTGTGGTCCATCTGCTGGATAAGGGTTTGCAGTTGGCGGTTCAGTTCCGCATTGCGGCTGGCAAGGCTGTCGGCATATTCCGACAGACGATGGCTTTGGGCACGTTGTTGCGCTATCATATCACGGTTCAGTGTGTAGAGCATCGTGGTGGTCGTCGTCGGAGGTGCTTCCTGTTTCTTGCCGAACAACCCGAGAAAACCTTTCCTCCTCTGTTTCTTCGGCTCTTCCTGCCTGCTCGTTTGCACTATCACCGGCACCTGCTTGGCTATCCGGCGGTTGATGTCCGCCTGTTGTTCCAGAGCCTCCATGATGGCGCACAGCCGCTTTTCCTTGTCCTCCAGCAAGTGGCGCACGCTGTCTATGCGCACCGATTCGTAATGGCTCTTGAAGCGGCAAAGCATACTATCCACCGTCATCCGTTGCCGCCGGTATGCCGCCACATCCTTATCGTCCCATTCCAGCACCGACTCGCCCAAAAGAGACAACTCCACCACACCCACATACGCATCGTGTGTTTCCTTGCGGAAGCGGTTGATTTCACGGTTCTCCCGTTCCAGCAACTCCAAGTCGCGCCATTCTCCGAGCCACGTGCAGATGATGCCGCCCACCAGCAGGACTATCAACAGATAGCCTGCGGCAAGCAGCTTGCGGAAATGCTTGGTAGTGGTAACGAATTGTTCGCTCATTTGCTGTTTGTGTAAATACCGTTATTTAAAATACGCATATAGGTCGTGGAACTTCGCAGGTTCATGGATGAGAATGGCGGCCATGCTGCCTATGACCGCCACCAGAATTATATATCCGAATAGAATTCTACTCCTCAATGAAACAACCATTCTTCCCTTATTTACAATTGTTATAATTATTAAGGCATCTGACCACCGGCGATAGGTGGAATTTCTGTTAGTATGGGATTTCTCGGGATTGAGTTAAAAATTCTTTGGCCACGTATGGCTTGACTTGGAGGAGCGTTTTCATTTACATCAAGCCGATAACATCTATCGTTAAATGTTATAATTCCCCAAATACCAATTGTTCCTGGGATTCTCGCCAATCCTTCAGTAGGTTTAAAAAGAACAACATTATCTATTATTCGATTTTTAACCGCCCGATTCCATGATGTTTTAATACTATTGTTAGGCGTTGGAATATGAGCAACATACCTAATGCCATTGTGCCTAAAACTGGCCATATAACACCCCGAAAAACCTGAACTTAAAGTATCTATGCCATTTGAAGCAACGACTGCTATTCTATCCGCAATATATATGACACAGGCATAGTCTAATCTAAGAAAACGATAGTTACGGGTATATCCTTTTATTTGAAATGTCAAATTACTTTGCGTGACAATCGGAGGGGTCAAACCTACATTATAAATATTTTGATAATGAAACCGTGCAATATTTGTCATTACTGCTTGACTGTTTGGCAATCTTAATGCTTGAATCAAATTCATATATTTACTTACTGTTACTTTCGTTTGTTATAGGCTCGATACATGATGCCATTATATCCATCAGTTTAGACAGACCTTCGGTCTGCGGCTGCTGACTGGCTGTCACATGTATCTGGTATTTTGCCGTTTGGTTGGTCATGCGGGTGTTCTCGCGGGCGGTCGTGACTTTGCCGCTGATTTCCGCATTTATAAACCAATGTTTTGCAGAAGCTTTTGCCTCTACTTCTGCGTTGGTAGTGCTTTTTACGTTTGATGTATCGGTAACCTCCATCTGGAAATCGACATCCACGCGATCTATGAGCAGGGAAGGAATAGGCACCAATCCTATAAACGGAGCCTTGACACTTTGTGACATTGTTGTCATTTTTCCATCCTGCTGTATCGGTCTTTCGACATCGAATTCCAATATACGCGCTTTATTGCCGCTTTTACCATCAAATGCAATTTGCTGGTAGAAATTCCATGCTGTCGCTGCCAATTCCTGTTGTGCTTCGGCTGCTGCAATAAGTGGAGCTGCAATAAGTTCCCGCATGGGAAGCCCCTTGAATTTGTCAGTCACGTTTGAATCTGCTTTAAGAACTGGAGAAGTTTCTCTGTTTTGAGTCTCTTCCAATGCAGCGGAGATAATTTCTTTCGCCTGTCCGCTTACATTTTCATTCAAGTTTTCCGCATTTTCTTGTTGCCCTTGGTTCTTTATTTCTTCTGCCATAACATTTGAATTTTAAAATTGTTAGATATTTTTTACAAAATCGTCAATGATTCGGGAAATACTCTCCGGAGTCTCCTGAACCTTAAAATTGACGCAAACCTCCATGACATCATCCGCATCCGGTTTTATGTTGCTCATCTGCATCTGGAGATTGGCTCTTTGTGGGCTGGATAACAATAAGTTGTTTTCTGGAATCTGTGATTCCACGCTTCCGACCTTCGCCTTGAACTTTATCTGCACATTATCCATTGCAAGATAATGATGGGATATCAAGGCTATAAGTGGAATATCAATAGTCTTGTCTCCAACCATGATTTTTTTTGATTGGAACGTATTTGCGTTATTTGCATTTGTTCCTTCAAAAAGTCTGGTCAGATTTTGTATCTGATGATTCTGTAATGTATCTTGTGCACTGTTTACGGCGTACTGCAAACCATTCATAATATCAGAGAATGAATTGGTTTGAACACTGTCCGGCTCATCGTCATTATTTTTCTTGTCTCTGTGAAAAAGTCCCATGTTTTTAATTTAATTACTTGATTTGTTGCCTTTAATGAGCACCAATCTTGACAATGTCCGGCTTACAGCTTCCATATTTACACTGGAGTCTATATTATTATTAACAATGCCTTGATGCCAAAACCTATATGGTGGATTCTCCGTGTGTTCCAGACGTCCTCCTTTTTTTATTGGGGTTATACTTCGGTTAATGTTCGTTGCGGGCGGAACATTTCCGCCCGCAACGGCTTACTGCTTCCTCAAGGTAGGCAATGCTCCTTTAAGTTCGTAACGCCACTTTGAGCCTGCGTTCTGCAAGGCGGTGTTCATGGCATCAACGGCGTTCTTCCAGGTTACGCTGGTGCCGTCCACCTTCGTGGCTTCGGTGCTTCTCCTATTGTAGCCGATACCTTGTTCATGATTGTTCTTCCAATAGCAGGCGGTCACGGTGGTGTAGTTATTTCCCAAAAAGCCGCCGATATGTACTTTGCCAGTGCTACTACCCGTACTGGTTACGTTGCCCGTGGCATAGCAGGAAAGGAGGCTTATTCCGTCGTTGAATCCTACCAGACCGCCGCCAGAGATATTCTGTGTGCGGTCTATTTCTATGATCACGTTGCCTGTGGCATAGCAAGCGGTCAAGGTGGCACCAAAACTCGTCTGACCTGCCACGCCGCCGACATTGAGCGTTCCCTTCACTGTGGCAGAGGAACTGCATCCGGTGATGGAACGGTCCCTTTGAGCACCCACCACACCGCCGACATACACCGTGCCGCTGACGCTGCCCGACACCGAGCAGTTTTCAATGGTGCCCCAGCTATATCCTACCACGCCGCCAATACTGCCGCCATATATTTGATTGCTTGTTATCTGTACGCCCTCCATCACCACGTTCTTCACCGTACCAGCTCTATTGAGCCAGCCGAACAGACCCGCATATTCGTCATTTGTCGTAAAGGTCAGCCCCGTAATGGTATGGCCGCCACCGTCGAAGGTGCCTTTGTATGAGTTGTCGTAGTCTGTGCCTATCGGTGTCCAGTCTTTGCCTGTGAGGTCAATGTCTGTGTCGAGGGTAATGTTAATGTCGCTCTTACCTCCGTTCACTAATTTGGCTATATTCATCAGGCCGTCGGCGGAGGTCACGGTGTAGCTGCCGTCGCTCTCTATGGTATAGCCCAGGTCTTTTGCCGCAGCGAGGGAGACGGTGTAGGTATATTCACCGCCCGCCTGCCAGTCGGTAGCATTCTTCATCTTATAAACGAAGACCTTGCCGTTGGTGAAGGTGCAGGTGATAAAGGTCGTGCCAGCTTCCACACTTTGCGGGGCTACGAGGGCGATGTAGGTGTTGCTGCCCTTGTCATACGGGGTGATTTTATCTGGATTGTCATTCTCGGTGGAGAGACCCGTCAGCTGCACGGATGCCAGCCCCTCGGTGTAGTCCGTCAGAACGACGGTCACCCGCGCCGTGCGGTGGGTGAAGCGGAGCGTGGGGCTACCATAGGTCACCGTCTGTCCGTCGGCTACGATGAGGTCGCTGCCCTCGAAGTCTTTCCGGGCACTTTGGTTGGCTTTTACCTTCACAGCAGAAGGGGTTGTCTCGCCCTCGGTGTAGGGCCACCACGCTGTGACGGTGATGTCTTTGTGGTTGGTCCAGTAGTACGGGTCGGTGGAGGTCAGCGTGGCGCTGGTGGGGTCGGCGGTGGAGGGCGTCACGTCGTACGTCTTCACCATGCCGTCCATCAGCACTGCCACGCTCTGCACACCCTCCCAATTGCCATCCGCGGGGGCACGGGTGCCGGCGATGGCTTTCGCGGCGGGATTCAGCCCCGTGGCGGTGAAGACGATGGGTGTGCCTTCCGCCCCTTCCGGTAGGAAGCCCGCTTCGTCCTGCGTGCAGGCGGCAATGCCGAGCAGCAGGGCTATGGCTGCAGATGTATGGATGATTGTTCGTTTCATGATGCGTGTTGTTTAGGGTTCGTTATTGTTTCTTTTGCAATACGGGCAGACCGTCGGTGCCGAGTATCCACTGGTAGTCGCCAGCGGTGAGGGCGGTGTTCATGCCGTCGACGGCTGTCTGCCATTTCACGGTCGCGCCGTCCACCTTCGTGGCATCTACCGTTCCTCTTTCAATACGGAATACTCCTTGCCCGGCATTGCCTCCCCAATAACAGGAAGTTATAATTTTGTAGTTATAACGCACTATAGCTCCGGATTCATACTCTTTCAATGTGCCGTCGAACCAGCAAGCGATGATATCGCCATAATTTGATTCGGCTATACCACAAGTTCCACCATATGATGCAGAAATTTTTCCCGTCACAGAGCAGGCAATGATTTGGCCATGATTTCGGCCCACTATTCCAGCAGTATTTCCACTACTGCCATACAGATTCACATCTATGAGTTGTAGGTTCTTTATCACTCCACGTTCACTTAAGAGTGAACCCAAAAATCCAGTATTATTCATTGCTGAAGAGTTAAATCCTGTAATGCGGTGTCCCTGCCCATTAAAGACGCCGGAGTAGAATGTAAATATGCCTGACCGTGTCCATTCCTTACCCGTCAGGTCGATGTCAGCGGCGAGGGTGCAATTTATCGATTCATCTTTTTGTGAGGCTTCGTTCCATGCCAGCAGGCCGTCGGCGTTATAGACCGTGTAGGTATTGGTGTTGCTGTCGTAGATGTAGCCCAAATCCTCGGCTGCGCCGCTCTCGCCGCCGCCGTCAACCCAGCTGCCGATGGTGCAACCCTCTAACGTC
>ENA-OYAI01000040-OYAI01000040.1-human-gut-metagenome-genome-assembly--contig:-NODE-40-length-13283-cov-4.662232_pt1 | contig 13283 bp, 6 predicted proteins | sample MGYA00244520_ERZ652825 | MGnify/ENA primary metagenome ERZ652825 (study PRJEB26926, sample SAMN06164483) | human gut metagenome | biome: ENVO:00009003; feature: ENVO:2100002; material: ENVO:00002003...
AGATTAGCGAGTGTCTCGTGGGCTCGGAGATGTGTATAAGAGACAGATTATAAATTTCGTCACAGATCTTCTGGATGGAAGGATCCTGCGTTGTCTGGATCTGCAGACCGCCGGAATAAACCAGATTATATGCCTGTGTTTCATTATAGCCTTTTTCTTCCATCAGAACGGAAGTAACCTGATCGATCAGCGCATCAACGAAGTAGGAGTTGATCGAATCGCTTTCTGTTGTTTCATTTACCTGCTTGATGCGGGAGTAGACATCGTCTGCCATAGCCTCATCGTATTCATCCTGATCGATCCAGCCCTGATCAAGCATATCATTCAGAACCTTTGTACGCCTGTCTGCATTGTCTTCCGGATGTGTGATCGGATTGTATTTGGACGGGTTCTGTGTGATGCCGGCAATAACCGCACATTCGGATAAATTCAGCTCAGATACGGGCTTATTGAAGTAACGCATGGAAGCTGCCTGTACACCAAGTGTATTCTGTCCTAAGTTGATTGAGTTCATATAAAGCTCCAGAATATCCCGCTTGCTCATTCTTTTTTCGAGCTCCAGTGCCAGATACTGCTCCTGGATCTTACGCTTGATACGGACAAGATCGGAGTTTTCCGTTACCCAGCCCTCAAAGACGTTGTTTTTCAGAAGCTGCTGGGTAATCGTGCTGGCACCCTGTCCGAGGTGCCTTGTCTTGATCGCGGTCACACCGGCTCTGATAATACCCTTGATATCAATACCGTTATGCTGGTAGAAACGCGCATCTTCGATCGCTACAAAGGCGTTAGCCATATTTTCAGGGATCTGATCCATCTTGACATAGCTTCGGTTGGAATTGGTGCCGACGAGCTTGGCGATCTGTTTGCCACTGTTATCGTAAACGACGGTCGCATAACCGCTCGGCGTAACGTCCAGGCTGGAAATATCGGGAGCAGATGCCAGAATTCCCTTAAACATACCGATACCGAGACAGACACCGATAATGCACACACTGATCATACAGATGAGCAGTGCTTTCAAAAATGCCAGTAAGAACATTTTGCTGAATTTCGTTGATTTAGAATTAAGCTGCCGCTGTTTTTTGCGGATGCTTTTTTTACCATAATTCATGAATAAAGCCTCCTTATTCTCACTGATTATACCAAAAACAGCCATTAAAGGAAAGGGTAATCTTCCATATATAGGATTGTTCACAAAATGGTACACTTTTATACCGAATCTGTGGTATCCTATGTATAATGTCAGGGTCAAAAGGTCTAAACCCATGTGAGCTCGCTCATAGGTGGGTGAAAGACCTTGAGACCCGCTCCGATATGAGCATAAAAGTGGGATGATAATCCCACGATATGCGAATATTGGGTAGGGTGCTATGTGCCAGTGGCACATGTCTAGCACGGACCGAAGCGGAGCGGAGACGTGGGAGCGCAGAGCACGGAACAATCCGCCGGCATCAAAGCCCGGGCTTTTAACCCCGACATCATAATAAAAAGGTTGGTCAAAGTCGTCCGTGGGGGTTTGCTTTTGTTCGGATATTCGTATATAATGTAATGTGTTGAGTATTATCCATGCGGAGGTGCGGTATGAACGGAATCAAGGGCTATATCTCCATTCGGGAGGCGTCCTACCGTTGGGGCGTATCGGAGCGGCGGGTCAATCAGTATTGCGCCGAGGGGCGGATCCCCAGTGCGTCCCGGTTCGGGCGTTCATGGGCGATTCCGGAAAACGCGGAAAAGCCGTCCGACCCGCGCTTTCAGGAACAGCACCGCGATCCCAGCAGGACAAGCACCTGACGGATCCTCTCCGCATTGGAATTAGAAGCATCCGCAAAAAGGAAGTGAGTGCGATGGCCTGCGATGAAACCCTATACCGCCAATATCTGAGCGGCGACGACGAAGGGCTCAATGCCCTGATGAAAAAATACGGCGACCCCCTGACCTTGTATATCGACGGCTATCTGCACGACGTTCACGAGGCGGAGGAGCTGATGCTGGACGTTTTCGCCTATCTGTTCACCAAAAAGCCGAAGATACGGGACGGCGGCTTCAAGGCGTATATCTACAAGGCGGCGCGGCACATGGCGCTGCGCCATAAGAGCAAACGAAAGACCTTGTTCAGCCTCGATGCGCTGACCGGCGAGCCGGACGGACGGCTGCTGGTGGAGGAGGTCATCCGGACGGAGGAGCGAAACCGCATTCTGCATTTCTGCATGAGCGAAATGAACCCGGGCTATCGGGAAGTCCTCTATCTCACCTATTTTGAGGATATGAGCTACGCGCAGGCGGCGGAGGTCACGGGAAAAACGGTAAAACAGATCACCAACATGGTGTATCGCGGAAAAGAGAGCCTGCGAAGGCTCTTAGAACGGGAGGGAATCACAAATGCGGAGTCATGAGGAACGGGTCGCTGAGACGAAGCGGCGCATCGCCAAAATGGAGCGGGAGAAACGGCGGCGCAATACGGTCACCATGGCTTCCGCCGTGGCGGCGTGCCTTGTGCTGCTCATCGGCGCGTCCCTCGCCATGCCCGGTATTGCCGAGAGCATCCAGACAGGCGATTATTCCGGCTTTGAAACGGCGGCCAGCATCTTTCACAGCGGCGCTGCCTTGGGATACATTGTTATCGGGCTGCTGGCCTTTCTTCTCGGCGTGTGCGTGACCGTTTTGTGCTTCCGGCTGCGGCAGATGAACCGTGAGGACGGGCAGGACAAAGAAAGCGAGGATGCGCATGGAGCTGATTGAGAACCTGCTGCAATTACTGACCACGTTCGTCGGCGCGCTGCTTTCTGGCATATCCTACCGGAAAAGCCGCAGGCAGGCGTATTTCCTGCTGCTGTGCTTCTACGGCTGCTTTGCCCTCGGTGCGCTCTACTGGACGCTGTATCTACTGCTGTTCGATACCACGCCGCGGGTCTTTTATGTGTCGGAGTTCGGCTGGGTGGCCAGCGTAATTTTCCTGCGCATTTTGCAAGCAACGCTCGCCAGTCAGGACGAGCGCAGCTTCCGCTGCCGCAGGGCATGGCTCGCGCCTGCGTTCGGCGTGCCGCTGCTGGCGTTCTACTGCACCTACGGGGACATTCTCTCCAACCTGATCTGGTGTGGCATGATGATATGGCTCTCCTTCTGCGCTATCCGGGGGCTGGTCTACGCCAAGGGGCAGACAGGCGCGGCGCGGAATATGCGGTGGTTTCACATCGGCGTGCTGTGCTTTGTCGGTTCGGAATACCTGCTCTGGACGGCGAGCTGCTTTTGGCCCAACACCTCTCCGGCAAGCCCAACCTTCTGGTGCGATATGCTGCTGACGCTTGCGATTCTGAGGCTGCTGCCCGCCACGAGAAGGGCGGTGGAAGCATGACCTATATTGAAAACATCTTCCTCTGCATGGTATCTCCCCTGCTGGTGGCCGCTCTGTGCATGGGCAGGCGGAAGCTCCGCTTCTTCCTGTTCTGCATTGCCGGAATGGGGGTGTGTCTGCTTTCGGCTTACATCAATACCTTCCTCGCGGCGGTATGTCAGGCAGACGCCCTTGCCGCTACGGCGGAGATCGCGCCGGTGGTGGAGGAAATGATGAAGCTGCTGCCGCTGGTGTTCTATCTGCTGGTGTTCGAGCCGGAGGGCGATAAAATCAAGGCTGCCGCAATAACAGTCACCCTCGCCTTCGCCACCTTTGAAAATGTGTGCTATCTCATCCAGAATGGCGCTGACCGCTTCTCCTTCATCTTCTTCCGTGGCTTCGGCACGGGAGCCATGCACGTCCTCTGCGGTCTGATCGTGGGCGGCGGGCTTGCCTTTGCGTGGCGGCGGACGTGGCTGAAGGTCGCGGGCACCTGCGGACTGCTGGGCGCGGCCATCACCCTCCACGCCATCTATAATCTGCTGATCGCCTACGGCGGCGCGGCGCAGTACATCGCCTACGCCCTGCCGGTGCTGCTGGTGGCGGCAGGAAGGCTATCCGTTTTCCGATTATCACGGAAGCAATAACCGAATATCCACTCCTTGAGAGCTGCTTTTTGGCGGCTCTCAATTTTTTTGAAAAATTTTGCGTTTTGGGTGAGAGTTTTTTCGATTTTTTGTACCTATATAAGTGAAGGGGTTTTTAAGCCGCATTTCAAAAAATCCAGAGAGGAGGTTCAAACGAAATGTACGATACCGCAAGACGGGTCGCACTCGTCAAGCAGCGGGTGCGGGAAAACACCCGCCGAAGGCAGCGGCGCGAGGCAATAAGCCTCTCCGCAGCGTGTATGCTGCTGTGCGCAGCGCTGACGCAGGCGGCGGACGCATTTGCAGTGCAGGGACAGACCGCCGCATGGGGCAGCTTCGGCGCGATGCTGCTGCGGGAGGACGCAGGCGGCTATGTGCTGGTGGGCGTCGTCTCCTTTGCTGCGGCGGCAGCGATCACTGCGCTGTGCTTTCGGCTCAGAAACAGAGAAAACCGTAGAAAAGACGGGACAGGTAAGCCAGACCCGCAGAAACAGGAGGGAAAAACGACATGAAAAAACGAATACTCAGTATCTTGCTTATATGCAGCATGGTGCTGACCATGCTGCCGACAACTGCGATTGCATCAGTGAGCGATTCGCTGGGCAACACACCCGAGGAAAATCAGGCGATTTTGGAGCAGCTCTCCGCCCTGACTGGCGGTAGCAGCGACCAGGTGCTTTCCATGCTGAACGCTTTGGGGCTGCTGGATGAAGACGGCAATTTCAAGGTGGATCAAACCATCACGCTGGACGGCCAGGTGTTGACACTGGCGGCTGTCATGGAGCTGCTGGAAAATCCCGCCACGGATCTCACCCGTATAGCCGACGTGGATGGGACTCCGGTGGCGCTGGGCGATTTGAAGACCATGATCCAAATCGAACAGGAGCTGCAGCGGATCAAGGACACCTATTTCTCCGGCAGGGAGTTTACCGGGGAAGCACTGGAGAATCTCAACAGCCTGATGGAGCAGATGGAGCTGCAGGGCATCAGTTTGCAGTATTCCGCCTCTGCCACAGCGCCTGCGGGCGTTGAGACGGTGGATATGAGCGGCATGATGAGCCAAACGCTGGAGAATCTCGCAAACAACACTTGGAGCTCCGGGACTTTTACTGTATACAGCGGAAAACCGGTCGGCTTTTCCTACCGCATTCAAAAAGGCCAGCTCAGCGAGTATATCACCGGTGTGGAGGTCTCGATAGGCGGGACGAGTGGGGTCGAGCAAAGCGACGGGTCCTACAAGCTGACCTATGCGTATGACGTCCCGAATCCCAGTTTAGGTGGTTGTAAAATCACTGTCAAGGTTCAAACCAAAGGAGGTACCTCAGCCTGGCACGATAATACTTATTCCTATGGCGACCTGCTGGGGATGATTGAATTTTACGATGCGAAAAATTTGGTGTTCTATGACGGCGCCGGTTATGCCGACCACTGTCAGCTCAAGCTAATAAAGACGGTTGGCGTCCCCACAATACAAACATCAATGACCGCGCCGAACTATGAGGAAAGATACGAAAGTACAGACACAATACAGGGGGATATGTATATTCCTTTGCTGGCAGATGAATACAATGCCCTCGGTGCCAACAATCCGGACTTCGTTGCGTTAAGCGATACCATCAGAATTCTGGATGGCGCTCGCAACTCGGTGCTTCCCGTCGGCTCCGATCCATTTTATCAACCATACCAAATCGACGCCAGCATCGAGTTTAACTGGAGTACCGAAAAAGCTGCCTATACTGGCCCTGCGCCGTATGGCAATAGCGCCACACGACCCTATGCCCCGTTCTGTCTGACGGAGTACAAGTTCAATGGAACACCTCTGAAGATCAGCGGCGGCGGAAAGAAACCGGAGGACTGTACGATTAACAAGGGCGAAACGGTCAACATCTCCCTGCAGTCTACCACTCAAAACAGAGGGGATCAGCAGTACTGGCTACCCTTCGAACTGTATCTGAAGAATGTAAATAGAGATATCCTAAATTCCACCACCTCCGCCGAGACCAGCAACGCCACCGCCAAGCTGTTGGACTCGGACGCCCCCATCATTCAAAGCGTCACGGCCCCGGCGGGAACCTATGCCAGCGGACAGCACGTGCCCATCACAGTTACCTTTAATGAGTTCGTGGATCTTAGAAACGCCCGCGTGGCCATCAATGGCAAAGAGTATACCGCCGCTGAGCTCTCCATGAACAACTACGGTGTCACGGCAATGCTCTGGTACCCAGTGCAGGATACGGATGCCACCACGGTCACCGTCAATGATATGACCGGTGTGAAAGATGTTTTCGACAATATGCTGGATACCACACTCTATCAAAGCAACTCGATTGCCGGCGCCAAGCTGAAGAGCGTCTTGATGCGCAACGCCCCCACCGCACTGACCGCCGACTACGCCAACGGCAAGGCATCGTTCACGATGCAGGCCAACATGGCGCAGGCCTACAAGACCGTATACAGCAATTATCACACCCCGGAAGGCACAGAGCCGAAGGAAGCCCCTTTCCGCCTCGAGCTGAGGGACGACTCCGCGGTTGAACCAATCCATCTGCAGGTCTATCTGGACACAGAGAACGAAGCCTTCACCATTAGCGACTATGCAATCGCACCCTCTGCTTCCGACCGCACCTACACGGTGACGCTGCAGGCCAACGAGGGCACGAAAGACGCGCCTAACTGGGTGAATGTTCTTCCCCTGACCCGGCAGTTCACGGTGACAAAGAAAGTTTCCGCGCACACGGTGACCATCGTCCCGGAAGCGAATGACGCCGACTATACGATTTCCCTCGGCGAAACCACCCGCCCCACGCTTCAGGCCGAGGTTTTGGGGGAAAGCGGTGAGACGGCCAGCTACACCACCGGCAAATGGAGCAGCAGTGACACGCTCATTGCCACCATCAACGAGGATACCGGCGTTGTTGCCACCACAGGAACCAAGGTGGGAGCCGTCACCTTTACCTTTACGGCGGACAACGGGACTGAGGACGCTGCCGATGATGTGAAGGGCGAGTCAAAGCCCTATACCGTGACGGCAGGCGATTCCCTGGCACTGGTGATTTCCGGCGGCGCGTCCATCGTGACGCGGGTAAATCAGCCCGCCACCGTGCTGTGGAGCTCCAACGCCGCGCTGATGGCACCGGACAAAGAGTTCAATTACAGGATTGACCTGTATGAGGGCAACTACGCGAATGAGGCGGCGCTGAGCGGGCTCAAGCCCGTTGCGACTTATACCGCCGGCAAGGATAAAAACAGCGTGCGGATCGAGGAGAATGTGCTCTCCAAGCTCTCCAACGGCAATACCCCTGCCTACACGGTATTGGTCTCCATGCCGCACCCCAACGCCGGCGGTGAGGACGTCCGCCTGTCGGCACTTGCCTGGATCATCGTGCAGGCACCACCTGCCACAGCCAAGCTGACACCGCCCCAGAGCATTTACCTCAAGGATACCGACGACCCCGTCAATATCAAATGGTCGGTGGAAAACGCCACTGTCGGGGCCTCTCAATCGGCCACGCTGACCATTACCCGGGTCACAGAGGACAACACCACCCAAGAGGTGGCCCGTGAGCGCCTATCCGGTACCTCCGGAAGCTTCCCCCTGTCATTACAGAGTGTGAAAGACGGCAATCTGAAGGACACCTATCAAGTGGTTTTGAGCGTGAAGAACCCTGGTGAGGAATCTCCCAGCACCGACTCCTTCCCCCTGTATGTCTACGATGCCGACGCACTGAAGGTGCAGGATGACAAAGGAGACACGATTTCTAAGTTGACCATGGACAATACCTCCAAGGTCAGCGGCAGCCTGCCCACCGATACAGCTGAAATTTTGCAGCTGCGCCAGGAGTTGGGGCTGATCGAGTACATAGGCATCAACTATGACGAGTACGGATGGAACTCCTTTAAAGACGGCATCCGGTGGCTCTCCAGCAACAACAATGCCATTTCCGTCAACTACAAGCAGGGCGGACTGTATGAGGACATCAGAAACTTCTCCTTTGATTCCTACCTTCCCGAAACCAAAATGGCACTGTCCGGCTTGGCCAACGGCACCGCAACCGTCACGGCTACCCATGCCGCCACGGGCATGCGTGCCGATGTACAGGTGACAGCGAAAACGCTGCAAAATAAGTTCTATCTCTTCCAGCTGACGCCTGCAGCGGAAACTACGCTGCAATACACCGACGGCAAAGGTGTGCCCAAAACGGTCACGACCAACAGTGAAGGCGTGCTGGCGCTTTACGAACCCAACGGAATCGCCAGTGAGGTGTCTCTGCGGTCCGGCTCCGGCGCGGATATTTATCTGGGCACCATCTATAAAGAAAATCTGCGTTCCGGCGAGCGGGATGCCACAAAACTGCAGCTTTATCCCTTGAATACCTTCAGCCTTCGGCGAGTCGCCCGGGCATCTGTGACGCTCATCACGCCGGGCGGCGATCCGCTGGCGAACAAGACGGTGACCGTTCGCGGCGGCGTTTATAAAAACGGAGGCTACTGCGAAACAGCTCTGCTGGGCTCCAGGGCAGGAGCACTTGTCAGCGGCATCACCGGCGACACCTATACCACGGATGCGGCGGGAAATATAACCGTCTATCTGGATTCCACCCAGTTCTGGTCGGCCGAAAAGGGCGAGCGCAACACTACGGTGCTTTCCGCTCTGGATCAGCTGGAGTACATTCTGGAGATCAGCGCAATTGACGGCAACAAGTACTATCCGCTGCTGCTGACCGTCAACGGCAAGCTGGGCGTGGACGATGTAATGCGCACCGCAGAGGGCGTTGTCTCTCTGGAGCGCGTGCCGGCGGGGGAGGAAAACAAACCCTTCATTGTGGCGCAAAGCGTTGATTACGGTCTTGCCAACGGTCAGAAGGTGGATGTTCGCAACTCGACTGGGAAGATTGGCCCTAACAGCAGCTTTAAAACAGCAACCCTGCACACCACCATGTTCCTCTGGGGCGAGAAGATTGCCAACGCGAAGAATTACAGTCTCAAGATGGCGGACGAATACGGCGTACTTCCTGCCGCCCAGAGCAGCAGTACCAAACAGTATCCCTTCTCATCCATCCCTGTAGCGGAAAACGATCTGACCCTCACCGAGGCCACCATGACCACCTCTGGATGGATCGCCGACGGCAAGGATGTAGGTATGAAAACGCAGCTGAGCCTGAACGGCAGCCTGCTGCAAGAGAAAATAATGCCCTTCCGGGTCGTTGATCTGACCCGAGTGCCCAAGGTGACAGAGGATGAGCGCGTCACCGGTATTCTGCTGACGATGAAGGACTCCAGTGGAGTGAATGACGTTGACTTTGGCGGAGTGGGCGATAGTAACATTCTCAAGGTACTGACCGGACGGCTGGATGATCTGAGCGGTCCGGTGGACACATCCGTGTTCAAAATGATTATCACCCCTAGCGAAGATCCCTCCGTGTTCCGTGCCATGATTTGGGCCGGGTACAATACGCTGGAGATGGAGGACATGGACTATTCCGAGGACGGCGTGGCCTTGGGTGCGAATGTGCTGACGCAGAACCTGGAAGTGGGCGTGCCCGGGACCGGGGACCTGAGCCAGATGGCCCAGGGCACCTATGATCCCAAGGGGGACTACAAAACCAACTCCATAGCCGACAATGTCACCAGCACGGATCTCAACTTGCAGTTGGAGGGCTTTTACGAAGCGGAAATCCGCTATAACGCCGAAAAAAAGGAGTGGGAGGTTTTCACCGTAGGCGGCGGCTTTACCGCCGGCGTTGGCGTGGGCTTCACCTTCAGCGTGAACGCCATGGCTGGCCCCGTGCCGTTGACAGCAACCTTTGAGCTGGGTGGTGCCATTCAGCTGGATTTCCGTACCGCAGTGCGCTACGGCCGGCAGGGCGAGGGTACAGAGCTTGCCTGGAGCGATCCCACGGCCACGGCAGTGAATGACTTTTTGACCACGCTGCGTATCAACGCCTATGTCCACGCGTTTGGCGGCATTGGCTTTGACTATTCGGTCGTGGCGCTGAAGATCGGCCTATTCGGCAATTTGGATGTGGACAGTCAGAATAAGTTCCTTTCCCGCACCTATCTTGCCGACGAGACAAAGCGCCAGATCAACGGTCAGGCCCTGGGGATCCAAAGCGAAGTGGGAATCAAATTTGTGGCCAGCTTCCTGTTTATCTCCTACGAGGCGGTGATCGCCTCCGGAACCCTTGAAGGCACCAAGACTTTTAATGACTGGAAAACAATCGACAACTACTGGAATAACGCCACCAGTGGGCTGAACCTTGCCTCGCTGCGGATGGCGGCGGCCCAGAGCGGAATGCAGGTGGCTTCTGGCAGCGCAACGCTCCAAAGCCGGGACTATCTGGAGCAATATGCCCGTACTTGGGGCCAGCCCCAGCAGCGGATGATGCTGTTCTCTCTGAACTCCACCAGTGGGCTGGAAAACATCCAGACCAATGCCAACCCCACATCCTATCCACAGCTCAGCGATGACGGGAAGGTATTGGCCTACATCAACGACGGCAACAGCAGCAGTATTTACGACAGCCGGGCGCATTTCGCTACCCTCAATGACGGCGTCTATACCTCCTCCAGCCAAATTGACGATCCCACAGGGTTCTCTGGCTACGGCGACACGAGCGTTTCTTTGTCCGGCACTGGCAGCTTCGCGGCGGCGGCTTGGGTTCGCATGGGCACCGACCTGCCGGGTAAAAATGCCGGTGATCCCGTGACATTGGAAGAGCAAAACCTGCTGATGAACAGCACTGAGATCGTAGTGTCCGTCTATAACGGCACAACCTGGACTTCCACCCGCCTAACCAACGACGGCACGCCGGATCTGGCCCCAGCCACGGCAGTGGGCGGCGACGGCAAGGCCATCGCGTTCTGGCGCAGCGTCTACACCCCCGATCCCGGTACGCAGGGCAGCAACCTGCTGAATTTCACGACCAGAGATTGTATCATGTACAGTTGCTATGACAGCAGTAACGGCGACTGGAGCGAGTCCAAAATGCTTTATAACGGTGCTACTGGCAGCGTGAAGGCATTGCAGGCGGCCATGCTGCCCGACGGAACCGCTATGGCGGTTTACTCGCTGGACCGCAGCGGAACCGGAGATACCTCCGCCTACGAGATCGCCTATTGTACCGTGGCTGCTGACGGAACTCCCGGTACAGCCATGCTGGCGACCTGTGACAGCAATCTTGACGAAAACCCCCAGGTCGTTGCAGCCAACTTCGGCAGCGGGGATGACCGATTTGTCATCGGTTGGCACAGTGTCCGAGACGGCAGCAGCGATATTCAGCTGTTGGCTGTGGACGGCAGAGGCACCATGTCCAACAGTTTCCCAGGCTCTTTGTCTGCCTTGACCAGCAGCGGCAACGCCGTCGTGGGCGGAGACTTCCGCTTCGCTTCCCTCAGCGGGGATCATCGCAGCCTCAATGATCTTACCATCGTCTGGAATGAGACTGTCAATGACGCCAACGGCGCGGTAGATCACGGCATTTTGAAGGCGGCCAAGCTGCGCTATGCCACAAATACCTACACTCTGTCCGCACCATTGGAACTGGCAGAGCTGCCGGATCGCACGCTGGTTGACCACTTTGATGCCTATGTCAGCGGCGCCAATCAGGTGCAGGCTGCCATTCAGGCCACCCGGTATGACGATAAAAACCAGGAGGTAATCGGCGGCGTGACCGTTCCGGGGGAGGAAACGATCCTCTATACTGCTACCTCTGATTTTATCACCGATGCGGTGGCAGTGGAACAGATCGGTGTGGATTATGCAACGCTGGCGTTGAACAGCCTGACACCCATTCGCTTTACCATCCGCAACACCGGGCTGAACGATGTGACAAACCTAAAGGTCAGCATTGGCAGCGGGGAAACCGCCACCCTTACAGAAAAACTGCTGCCCAATGAAAGCACCACCCTTACCGTCTGGCACCATGTGAGAGACCGCGTGACCAACCCGAGCTATACCATCACCGCCGCCGGCGGCATCAACGAAAACGGCACAGTGTATCTGGATTATCCCGACATTGGCATCTCGCAAATGGAAGTGATTGCGGAGAGCGCCGGCAAGCGCACGGTGCGCATGACCCTCTATAATTCCTCTGCTGCCACTCTGGCCGGCAAAAAGGGTCGCGAGGTGAAGCTTGCGTTCTATGCGGATGATCTGCATACCAAACATGCAGAGGTAGCCTGCGCCACAAACGGCGTATCGATCCGCGATAATGAAATCACCATTTCCGAAGACAGCGCCCTCGCCCGCATCGATCAGGGAACCTTTACACTGGACCTGACCTATGATCTGGGCAAGTATATGAACTCCATTGGCAAAACCGAGATCCCCGATGTGGGTACCTATCTGTACGCCGAGGCGTGGGCGGAAGGTCAGATCGGTGGAACGGGAAGCAATCAGCGCCTGCCGGAGTATGACGGCAGTGACAGCGAGGCCAGCGTCCATATGACCGGCGCACTGGCCCGCACCGGAGAGCGGATGACGATGGATGTGACACAGGGGAACGACGGCAACGGTCACAGCACCGCCGCCATTACCCTGCGCAACAACTCCCTGCAGTCTCAGACTAGCGCAGAGCTGGTGGCCACGCTGCTGGATGCTGCCGGGACCGTTCTGGAAACGAAAAAGACCAGTATTGGCGGTGCCATCTCCGGGGAAACCTTCCGGACGGAAACCGTCACCTTCTCCCGGCTTGGCACCCGCGTAGTGGTGCGAGCCGCAGTGCCCGGTAATGACCTTCTGACCTTTGAAGGTCTGGCAGTGGGGCTCGGCGATTTTACCGCCAACGGAACGAACTATACCTATACGCTGCAAAATGATAGCGGAGCAACATCTACGCTAGTCACAGCGGTGTCTGGAAACGGCGAGCCCGTGAGCATCAACGGACAGGCTCTGTCCACCGGCGGCAGCGCAACCGTTGCCATCCCCAACAGCGGCACAACCGACATTGTCGTGGGAATCGGTGCTAAAACCTACACGCTGACGATTCTGCGCAATAGCGGCACAGGCGGCGGTGAGCATACTCACAGCTACGGCAGCGAGTGGAAGTACGACGCCGGCAACCACTGGCATGAGTGCTCCTGCGGAGATAAGGCCGATAAGGCGGCGCACGACTTCAAGTGGGTTGTTGACAAGGAAGCGACCGCAACGCAAAAGGGTTCCAAGCATGAGGAGTGCAAGGTTTGCGGCTACAAGAAGGCGGCAGTTGAGATTCCGGCTACCGGCTCCACAACAAAACCGACCGATCCTACGCAAACCAACCCGGACACCTGTCTCTTATACACATCTGACGCTGCCGACGAAGCTA
>ENA-OYAI01000041-OYAI01000041.1-human-gut-metagenome-genome-assembly--contig:-NODE-41-length-13225-cov-3.988231_pt1 | contig 13225 bp, 12 predicted proteins | sample MGYA00244520_ERZ652825 | MGnify/ENA primary metagenome ERZ652825 (study PRJEB26926, sample SAMN06164483) | human gut metagenome | biome: ENVO:00009003; feature: ENVO:2100002; material: ENVO:00002003...
TTTGTCTTCGGCGTCACTGCTTTTTTCAGATCCTCCACTGTCAGCTTAAATTCATTTTCATACTGAAGCGGAATGATCACCGGCACACCATCCGCCATAATCGTACATGGAAGATACGATACATAACTCGGCTGCGGAATCAGAACCTCATCTCCCGGATCCAGCATACAGCGAAGTGCCACATCAATGGCCTCACTTCCGCCGACTGTCACCATGGTCTCTTGCATCGGATCATAAGATACTCCGATTTTCCGCTCCAGATAGCTGCAGATCTCTTCTCTTAGTTCTTTCAATCCTGCATTGGATGTATAAAATGTACGTCCCTTTTCCAGAGAAAAAATGCCTTCCTCACGGATTCTCCACGGCGTATCAAAATCCGGTTCTCCAACACCCAGAGAAATCGCATCCTTCATCTCATTTGCCACGTCAAAAAATTTACGGATGCCGGACGGCTGGATCTCTACGATCTTTTTTGATAATGGATTTCTCATTACGGTGTCACCAGCATCCTTTCTGACTCACTTTTTGAAGAAAGGATCGTTCCGTGGTCTTTATATTTCTTCAAAATAAAATGAGTCGCTGTACTGATCACTGAATCCAGAGTAGAAAGTTTTTCTGAAACAAACTGCGACACTTCTTTTAAAGTCTTTCCTTCCAGAGAAACCAGAAGATCATAGCCGCCGGAGATCAGATAAACGGAATTTACTTCCGGATATTTGTAAATACGTTCTGCGATATTGTCAAAGCCCTGTCCTCTCTGTGGTGTCACACGTACCTCGATCAGAGCGGATACCTTTTCGATATTGGTCTTCTCCCAGTCGATCAGTGTATGATAACCACAGATAATACCTTCCTCTTCCATTCTTTTCAGCTCGTTAGCAACCTCGATCTCAGGCTCGCCCATGATAACTGCCAGCTCATGCAGATCAATACGGCTGTTTTTTTCAATTATAGATAAAATTCTTTCTCTCATTTTTACTCTCCCTTACTTGCCATTTTTGCAGTATAATTTAATATTTTTCTGATCTGATCCGGTTTGGGCAGATCCAGATAGCGGATCTCCTCTCCGTTTTGAATGATCCTGTCATTTCCGTCCGTCGTCTGTCCGATCACCGCCGCAGGAATGCCAATTGCTGCCAGCTCCTCGCAAAGCTGCTGTCCCTGCTTTGCAAACAGAAGTGCCGATCCGGATGATAAGATCTCGTATGGATTCAGATCATAATAATTGCAGATTTCCACAACGGTCTGATCCATCGGAATTTTCATCAGATCTATATGAAGTCCAACGCCTGCTCTTTCTGCCAGTTCCCAGAGGGAAGCGAAAATACCGCCTTCTCTGACCGCCTGCATAAAGGAAACGCCGGACTTACCGGCGGTTGCAGCCTCCGGAAGGATAGAAAGATACTTCTCGAAGCCTTTCGCCTTTTCTACCATGACTCTTGGAAAACGTGCAAGCAGCTGTGCTTCCTTCTCCTGTGCCAAAAGCGCCGCCGCTTCCATTCCGATATATTTGGTTACAACAATATCCAGTCCCGCTGCCTTTTTCTCCGCCGGGGCAGCGCCTGTTCCGGTCGCTGTAACGCTCAAAACAGGAGTGGATACCGCATCTGAAACTTCTGTATGACCACCCAGGATCTGCAGATTCTCCTGCATGCAGACATCCTGCGCCGCTTCCATCATGGTTTTCAGTCTGATCTCCCGCATGCGCTCCGGGATAGAAATGCCCAGCAGAATATTCTGCGGTGTATATCCCTCCGCCGCCAGTGCATTGACCGCCGCATAAATGCCATGGCGCATCAATACATCTCCCGCTACAGGCAGCGAGATCGTCTGCATTTTATATGCCAAAAAGGCGCAGTCTGATCCTGTCACTGCGCCATTTGCTTTTTTCTCAGTATGCGATTGGATTGGTTTTAAAACAGAACGCTTTAAGACATTCTCTGCGATCTTTCCCTGTTTCAATACTGTCCACCTGCCACGTTTTCAACAATTTTTACTGTGCCTGCTGTTGTGCCTGCTCAATTGCAGCCTGCTGTGCTGCGATTGCTTCCTGCTGCTGACGGATCGCTTCCTGCTGCGCCTGCTGTGCTGCAAGAGCTGCTGCCTGTGCAGGATCATTGTAAGTACCTGCATTGATCGCTGCTGCTGTTGCCCTGCACTGATCGATGCTTCCTGTTGCGATCGCTGCGTTAATTGCCGCCGCTGCTGCAGGATTTGCTGTCGCGGTTCCGACTGTTGCGGTACGTGGTGTTGCTGCGTATGTACTCTTGTTGACCTGTGTACGGCTTTCTTCCTCACCATCCACGGTAACAACCTTCCAAAGCTCTGCAACATAGCCTGTATGTGCGGACTGTACACTGACGGAACCTGCTGCCATAGCACCGTCTGCTATGACTTTTTCTCCTGTCGGCTCTGTCTTGCTGATAACCTTACTCTCATATCTGACCTTGCGGTTAGACGGTCTTGTCTCCTGACCGTAGATCGTAAATGTAATATGCTTATCGGATGTGGTATATCCTTCGATATATACCGGGCAATCCAGATTGTTTGTAAATTTCAGATCCTTTGCGGTCCCTGAGATCGCTGCATCTGCGGACGGATCCACATAATTAACGATCATGGAATGATTGAAACGCTCTGTCACGTCAAGCTCTGCTAAAAGGACAGCATTATATAAAGTCGTGGATACCTGACAGATACCACCGCCTAAGGACTCCACAACCATACCATTGCTGTAAGAGCCTGCCATGTAATAGCCGTTTGCCTCTGTGAACGGGCTGACTGTTTCATAGGCGGAAAAGCTGTCTCCCGGATATAACAAAGTACCGTTGATCTTGCTGCAGCCGTTCTTTACGTTACCGCTTCTGTTGGCACCGGATGTAGAATAACTTGTTGTAAAGGTACCAAGCACATCCTTGACCTTGGAAAGCTCCTCCTCCGTACCACGCGGCTGTGTTGTCTCTGCTACCAGATCAATGGAAGCTGCTTCCTTATCCCAGTCATCTGACAGATAAGACTCGATCACATCTACGGACTCATCTACATTGATCTCAACACCGGTCTGTCCCGGCTCATATACGAAAGCACCGTTTTCTCTTTTTAAAGTGCCATCCACTGCCTCTACATTATACTGCAGACATTTTTCCTCGATAACGGATCTGACTGCTGCCTCATCAAAAGAAATAGAAAGCGGAAAGATCTCGTTCTGATGTTCCAGATCCTTCAGTGCTTTATAACGCTGCACGATATTTCCTGCTTTTCCAAGCTCTCCTGCCTCATCAACGACTTCCTTGTTATCCCATTCGATCCCAAGCTCCTCAGCCGTTACGGTAACGGTATTACCGTTTAAGGCATTTAAAGCGATCTCTTTCTCCTTCAGTCCGTCCACATAGGAATTGACTGCATCTTCAGCTTCCAGCGTTGTCATACCGGAAACATCGATATCACCGATGAATACGCCGTTTTCAATCGTATTAAAGGTTCCTGCTGCCTCTGCATCCATACCTGTCATAACAAGCGCGGCCAGTATGACTGCAGGCAGTATGCTGATAAATTTTTTCATAACTTTTCTCCTAGAAAATACCCACTGCCGAAATAGCGAGCGGTACGACCATTGCAAGCACCAAAATGATAACAATAATAGTTGCTACAATGCGCCTTTTTTTGCTATTATTAAACATAGAATTTCACCTCATCTTTACGAAAGGATATTATAAATGAACTTAATTGTTTTTGCAAGTTTTATCATTTTTGTACTCTGGCTTACCGTAAACCTCAAAAAGACGGAAAAAACCAATCAACAGATCGAAGAAGAATTCTGGGAACGGGAAACAAAGGCAAATTCTGTCAGGAAGAAAAGTCTGGATCATCTTCCTTATATTACCTTTGATTTTGATGCGCTTCCAACTGCCGACTCCTTTTCAGAAAGCGGTGCCCAGGTTCCGGAAAGTCTGGAAATTTTACAAAATCTCCGTGACAAGAAGATGCTGAACCTGAACGGGATCTCCAACACCGATCTGAAGCTGAAATACGGAGCGCCCAATATCACGCGCCTGTCCGAATATGAGGAAAACTTTACCATCTTTTCCATTCATATCGTCAGACTTGCGCAGGCACTTTATGACATAGATCGAAAATCCGAAGCAAAAACACTTTTGGAAAAAACGATCGTAACCGGAACGGATATCAGCGAACACTATCTGCTGCTTGCCCGGCTCTATCTGGAGGAAGGAAAGCCCGGTAAGATCAATGATCTCATTCTGCTCGCCGAAAAGCTTCCCACCATGATGAAGGATACGATCCTCACACGTCTGAAGGAGCTTTTATAACGCCGCTTCGGATCTGGTCCGCCAGACGGCTCGCCTCGTTTTTGGTAAGCTGCGAAAGATCTCTGTCGCAGGGGATTCCCCGTTCCTCCAAGAGACGCCGGATCTGCTCGATCTGCTTTGGCATGACAGGCACTTCTCTTTTGATCTGATAATGCAGCGGAAAGGGTATAAAAGCCGAAGGCGTCCCCTCTTCATAAAGATCCCACAGCTTTTCATATAATAAAAAGGTCGCCTGCGCATCCGCAAGTGCCCTGTGCGGCTCATGTGGGATCTGAAAATAGGCAGTCAGTGCAGAAAGCGCTTTTTTCTGCTCTGCAGGCAGAAACCGTCTTGCAATTTTCAGCGTATCCAGTCCGTTTCGCTCAAAAGCAAAGCCCTTTGGCTGTTCATTGACAAGTGCCTTTTTCAGAAAGGCATAATCCGATATAATGCTGTGTCCCAGAAGCACATGCTCTCCCAAAAACGCCAGCAGCTTCTCTGCAATGTCCGCAAAGACCGGCGCATGCTCCAGCATTTCATCCGTAATCCCCGTGATCTCCGTCGTCTGCGGCAAAAGCTTTCTGCCTGGACTGACAAATGTTGAGAAGGTATCCAGGATTTCTCCGTCTTCGACCAGAAGGGCTCCTATTTCTATGATCTTATCTGTTCTTGGGTTCAGACCTGTTGTTTCCAGATCCAGAACCACCGCTTTTCCTCTACTCATGCTTTTCCCTGCAAAATTCCTGTAAAAAGCATTCCTCACACTTTGGGCTTCTTGCAAAGCAGATCTGTCTGCCAAATGTGATGATCTGGATATTGAATAAGATCCAGTGATCCTTCGGCAGAACCTTCTCCAGATCATGTTCGATCTTTTCAGGATCTGTCTCCTTTGTCAGTCCCAGTCTGTTTGAAATGCGTTTTACATGTGTATCCACAACAATGCTCGGCTCATGATAAATATTGCCGCGGATCACATTGGCTGTCTTTCTGCCCACGCCCGGAAGAGACGTCAGCTCCTCGATACTGCGCGGTACTTCCCCGTGGAATTCGTATACAAGCTTTCTACAGCAGCCTATGATATTTCTTGCCTTATTATGATAAAAACCGGTGGATTTGATATCCTGCTCCAGTTCATCCACATCCGCCCCGGCAAAAGCCTCAATCGTCGGATATTTCCGGAACAGATCCTTTGTCACGATATTGACGCGGGCATCCGTACACTGTGCGCTTAAGATCGTCGCGATCAGAAGCTGCCATGCGCTGTCATGCTCCAGATAACATTTGTATTCGGTTGTGTACACCTCATCCAGTCTTCGTAAAATTTCTTTTGTCCGCTTTGCAACCATCTACTCTGCCTCCGAAAGAGCCGTCACATCGATCACGGAAACTTCGCCCGTGAGTGGACTCTTCTTTGTATAATCGTACAGGAAAAAGGATTCCTGTTCTCGTTTTTCCCCTGTTGTCAGGTCATAAAAATATGGTTCTATATGTGTCATCCTTGCGATCGTCCTTGCATCACAGCCCACATAGCTCTCCGAAAGCTGCTCCGGCTCCTTTGCTACCCGCTGGCAGATCCTGCGGATCTCTTCCTTATATAAGACGGGATCTTTTGCAAATGCAGGTCTTGTCTTGCAGTTTTCACGCAGATACAGATCCTGCGTCAGTGCTTCCCGGAACAGCTCCGTTGGCAACCCCTTTTCTCTGATAAAGTCATACAATACCTGATATCGGTAGCTTCTCGCCGGTGCTTTCAAAAAATAGCCCTGTCCGGCAAAATAAGCCGCAAGCTCTTCAAAAAAAGCAAACGGAGAAGCAAACTGTGGAACAAGCAGCTTTAAGGTCGTCACAAACTGATTGCTGTTATAGTACAGCTCCACCATTTCCTCGATCTGCTTGAGCCTGCGCACTTCTTCATAACTGAGCCAGCTTGTATACAAAACCTCATAAGGCGGCTCGTCCAGATAGACAAGTCCGTATTTTTCACAGTTGTCATGCATTTTAGAGCCCTTCAGCACCTTTAAGAAGCCAAGCTGCAGCTGTTCAGGCTCCATGGCATACACATCGTCAAAGGAATGCCCGAAGGAAGTATAGCCCTCCAGTGGCAGTCCTGCGATCAGATCCAGATGAATGTGGATATTATGCCCTGCGTGGATCTTTTGCACGATCTGCCTGAGAAGCCCGACATCCATATGCCTGTCGATCTCCCGTATCGTTTCCTCATTGGTAGACTGTACGCCGATCTCAAGCTGCACAGCGCCCGGTCTGAACTGATTCAAAAGCCGGATCTGCTCCTCATCCAGAATATCAGCGGCGATCTCAAAATGGAAATTGGTGATGCCATTGTCATGCGCAAGCAGATATTCCCAGATCTCCATGGCATGTTTTTTATTACAGTTAAAGGTACGGTCTACGAATTTTACCTGTGTCACCTTCTGATCAAGGAAAAACTGCAATTCACGCTTCACAATGGAAAGATCCCGCAGCCTGACCTTCTTATCGATGGAAGACAGGCAGTAGCTGCAACGGAACGGACAGCCGCGGCTCGACTCATAATACAGGATCTTGTTTTCAAACTTCTTCAGATCATCATATAAAAAAGGGATCACAGATAAATCTGTCAGCACGCGTGGTCCGGTCAGTATGACCTTTCCGTTCTTCCTGATAGCAAGCCCCGCAATCCGGGAAAGTGCCTCTTCGCCGCTCTCACCGCTTCTGTAATGCTGTGCAAGCTCTAAGAAGGTCTGCTCGCCTTCCCCCAGCATAATACCGGTAAGCTGCGGATATTCTTCCATCACCTTTTCCGCATCAAAGGATACTTCAGGTCCGCCCAGCCAGATCTGTACCTGTGGCAGGAGCTTCTTCAGCTCCCTGACAAGCTTTTCAATATACGGAATATTCCAGATATAGCAGGAAAAGCCGATCACATCAGGTCTGTGCTCATACAGATCTGCCAGTACATCTTCCATCTGCTGGTTGATCGTATATTCTGCCACAAATATCTGCTCTTTCAGCGTCGGATCCTCCTGACAGGCATACGCCTGCAGGGAATACACCGCCGGATTTGAATGAATATACTTTGCATTAACTGCTGTCAGTAAAAATCGCATGTCTGCCTCTCTTATAAGAACTTCTCAATTTCTTCTTTTGTCGGAAGTGCCGGAATTCCGCCCATCTTCTGTACACAAAGACCGCCTGCTGCATTTCCGTATGCAAGCGCTGTTCTTACCATATCCTCCGTCACTTCTTCCGGCTTTGTGACGCCAAACATCAGCATACGGGATAAAAAGCCGCCCCAGAACGCATCGCCTGCGCCTGTCGCATCGACTGCATTTACCTTCCTGCCTGCTGCGACATCACTGTTTCCCTGAAAGAAATAGCGAGCTCCCTTACTGCCAAGTGTTTCTATTAAAACGGTGATCCCGTGCTCTTTCATAAAGGCTTCGATATTGTCCTCTCCGCCTACAAAGTAAAGCTCTTCGTCCGAAATCTTCATAAAATCAATATAAGGCAGAAGCTTTTCCACCTCCTGCTTGCAGCGGTCCCTGTCATGCCAGATCATATCTCTGTAGTTGACATCAAAGCTGACCAGCTTTCCATGCTTCTTTGCGAGCGACAGTGCATATCCGATCGCTTCCCTGCTCGGATCATCGGAAAGAGAAACGCTGCCCGCATGGAGCATTCTGCAATCTGCGATATCCGCTTCCTTCACATCCTCTTTGGAGAGCAGGATATCTGCACCCGGTTTTCTGGCAAACGTAAAAGATCTTTCGCCGCCTTCATATAAGGTAACAAATGCCAGTGTTGTGATCGCTTTATCTGTCAGATCGGGACAGAGCATCTTCACATGATCTTCTTCCAGTACTCCCTGCAGCTTCTTTCCAAAATCATCATTGCCCAAAATACCAAGAAATGCTGTGTCAAGTCCGTTTCTCGCCGTTGCGATCGCTACATTCGCAGGCGCTCCACCCGGATTTGCCATATAAGCCCCCTGCTGCTGCATCGGTGTAAAATCAATCAACATTTCTCCCGCACAAATAATATCCATCGGTTACCTCCTCTTATTGTATTTTCATCTACTTTACCACTTAGTATAACGACAACTCATTTTTTTCACAATAGAATATTGAAAAAACTGTGAAACAATTTTATACTGTATATGATATCGTTTTCATACAGGTTTACAGCATAACATCCGGAGGTAATGATAAAGCATGAATATCAGTGACATTGCAAAAATGGCAGGTGTTTCACCTGCTGCCGTTTCACGCTATCTGAATCAGGGATATATCAGCGAAGAAAAAAAAGAAGCGATCCGCCGCGTGATCGCGCAAACAGGGTATACCCCATCGAAACAGGCACAGACGCTGCGGACAAAACGTACCAAAGTCATCGGAGTCGTGATCCCGAAGATTGATTCTGAATCTATTTCGCGCATTGTCGCCGGTATCAGCTGTGAGCTCAATGAAGCAGGCTATCAGCTTCTGCTTGCCAATACGGAAAATAATACCGATCAGGAGCTGACCTATCTCAGAACCTTCCGCCAGAATAATGTGGATGGCATCATTCTCATTGCCACCATGCTGACACCGAAGCACAAGGCTCTTTTAAAATCCCTGACCATTCCGGTTGTTGTCCTCGGACAGAAAACAGATCTTGCCTCATGCATTTATCATGATGACTACCATGCAGCCTACGATCTGACAAAGTATCTGATCGAAAAGGGACGTACACATATCGGCTACATTGGCGTTACGCTGAAAGATATTGCCGTCGGAACAGACAGAAGAAACGGCTTTCTGGACTGTATGAAGGATCACAATCTGCCGGTTTCCGAAGAGCAGCTTGCAATCGGAGCTTTTGATATGGAAAACGGCTATGACAATGCCCGTCTGATCCGCAAAAAGAAGCCTGAAACAGATGCTCTTTTATGTGCGACCGACACGATTGCAATAGGCGCCATGAAATACTTGCATGAATTTGGTGTTAAAATTCCGGAAGAGATCGCTGTGTGCGGCTTCGGAAACGGAAAAACAGCCGCCGTCGTGACCCCATCCCTGACAACGATCCATTATTATTACCGGACAAGCGGTATCGAGGGTGCAAGAATGCTGCTTGAAAAGCTGCAGGGAAAAAATGTACCGTTGAAAACGATCATGCTCGGTTATGAAATCATTGAACACGATTCCGTATAAATTTATCAGAAATTGTAAAAGCAGGCATTTGTACGTTTCTTTCCAAAACCGGAAGAAAGGCACAAATGCCTGCTTTTGATTTTATACATTTCCCTTCTCGATTATCCCCATCGAATGTATACCTAATATATGCATCAAATGCGCATTTATTACAATACCTTTTCCGCAAAACGACGCGAATGATGCATATAACGACACGAAACAGAGAAATACTTGTCTGAAAATGTCAATCTTGCTATAATATGCTCATATTAAAAATGCGGATATGAAAAGGGATTTTATACTCAATGCAAAAAATACTAATCGTTGAAGATGACACTGTTCAGCTTGAGATGCTTTACGAAACTATCCATTCCAGGTATCCGGCCTGGGAGATCAAAAAAGGATCCTCTTTGGAAGCTGCACAGGCATCCTTGCAGGAATCTGTTACAGCAAATGAATATTTCACTTTATTTTTACTGGACATCCAGCTGAGTAAAGAACCGGGAGACCGGAACGGCTTTCAACTGGCGCAGTCCATTCGTGAGATCAGTGTATATTACAAAACACCGATCCTCTTTCTGACATCTGTCTCAGAAGAAATGTCCAGAGCCTTGACACAATTTCACTGCTACAACTTTATTACAAAGCCCTATCGGAAAGAAACCGTGCTGGAACAGCTCAGACAGATGCTTTTGACCGGTTATCTGCAAGATGTACTGGACATTGCGGACACACAGCGGATCCACCACCGTTTGCAGCCGCAGGATATCCGCTATATCGAATCCAGATCACACACTATTTTCATTTATACGGTCTATGGCTGCATCCAGACAAGAGAATACTCTCTTTCTGCCATGGCAGAGCAGCTTGGAACTTCCTTTATCCGCTGCCACCGGCGTTATCTGGTCAATCCGGATCATATCACAGGCTTTGACAGATCTACACGTTATCTGCAGGCAGACAAAGATACGATCCCAGTCAGCCAGAGTGGCATTGCTTTACTGAAAGATTACATTTAAATAAAAAGGCAGACAACTATGAACAGCATACTTACTTTGATTATTACATACATTTTTAATCCGATTTTGGAAACCTCTGCAGGGATCTTTGTGATCAAAACACAAAGCCACCGGTCTCTGCGTCTCCGACCAAGTGATTTCATTCTCTATCTCAATATGATACTGACACTGCTTCTGTTTTCTTCCGATCATCCTGTTTTTATGTGGGTGTTCGGTCTTTTATTATATCTTGTTTATATTTTTGTAACTGTCGAAGATACCGCATTAAATCGCTTTCTCCTTTTTATGCTCACACATGGCAGCATTTTTCTTTTGCAATGCATACTTCTTGGCATCATGTATTTTATATTCCGGATCGAGGCTTTCAACGGAACCGGCATCAGCCTCCTTGGTAACTTCCTGACATTTGTCTCTGCTGCTGCATTTTTTCAGCTTCCGTTTGCGAAGCATCTGTTTGACTATGTAAAGCAGGCTTCTTATCTGCTTCGTATTCTGACACTGAATACATATCTTGTGATTTTGTTCTGTCTGGCTTTTTTCAAGATCTACCCTCAACAGATCTATGAAATACTGTCCCTTGTCATTACACTGTTGACACTGCTTGCAGCGATCAATATCTGGATCCTTTACTACGACCAGCGCACCAGACTTCAGCAGCAGGAAATCGACAGCTATCAGAAAAATATGCCGATCTACGATTCTCTGATCCACGAAATCCGGGCAGGCCAGCACGAGTATGCAAACCACCTGCAAAGTCTTGCGAATCTTTCTGTTATGTACAAGGACTACGACTCGCTTTCCAGAGCGCTGCAGTCTTATTCGCTGGAGTTTTCCAATCCGATGGCAAATTATCCGCTTCTGCAGATCAACATGCCACTTCTGGCAGCTTCTCTGTACAGCATGGCAAGCCATGCGCAGGAAAAAGGGATCGCGCTGCAGTTTGATATTGTAAACGCGGTATTGGAGAGCCACGCACCGGAGCATGAGCTGACCGACTATATCACCATTCTGACGCAAAATGCGATCGAAGCCTGCAAAGCGGGCGATACGGTCTATGCCCTATTGGATTCCAAAGAGGGATCTGTCCAGTATGAGATCCGCAATCCGGTTCCTGCCATGATCTCGCCGGAGGAGATCGGCAATTTCTTTAAACGCGGCTATTCCACCAAGCAGTCGCAGGCGGATTCTGACGCTGCTTCTAAACAGGCAGATTCTGCAGCTTACGGGCAGGCAGATGATAAACGCGGGCTTGGGCTGTACTACTTACAGACGAATGTTACAAAGTCAGGCGGCTCTGTCGGGGCTGACTGTGTATGCTATGAAGACAGCTATTTCATCATTTTCAGATTGATCTTATGAATCCTGTCGCATAATTTTGAGACAAATGTAAGACCCTATTCATGCGTGATAGTTTCCGCAATGTTTCAGACCGTCATATTCCACAATTCCCTTTCAGATAATTTATTGATTTTTGACAATTTACAAGCGCCATCTGCTCTCTTATAATACAATTGCAAAATGAAATCGTTTTCATATCCAATCATAATACTCTTTCATATAATCAGTTGATTATTTCGTAATAATAATGCCAGTGAATATGATAACGATTGCATTATATAGAAACTGCTATTGACAAGCCTTGGGAGATACCGGTCTCAGGCAATACAACAGGGAGGAATATTATTTATGGTTCACAATACAATACAGGATAATGAAAAGATCAAAAAACTGGAGCAAATTCACATGACCAGGGTTTCTCATACAGATTCCGCACTTTCCTTTCATCTGATGCCACCATCCGGATGGCTGAATGACCCAAACGGACTCTGTCAGCTGCATGGTACTTACCATATTTTTTTCCAGTATTCTCCTTACTCCGCCATTGGCGAGGGAGACAAATACTGGGGACACTATGAAACAAAAGATTTTATAAACTATACTTATACAGGCATCTTTTTATCACCGGACTGTGATCTGGATAAGGATGGTGTATATTCCGGAAGTGCATTTGTCGAAGACGATACCATGTATCTCTATTACACAGGCAATACAATGGAAGACGGTGATTTCGACTTTACCTATGAAGGCCGCGGCTCCAATACCACGCTGGTCACGTCAAAAGACGGCATTACGGCTTCTGCCAAAAAATGCCTTTTAACAAGTGCAGATTACCCGCACACCTTATCCTGCCATGTCAGGGATCCTAAGGTTTTTAAAGAAAACGGGAAATACTATATGGTGCTCGGTGCCAGAACCAGAAATGATGTTGGCTGTGTTCTTCTTTATGAAGCAGAGGATAAGGAACACTTCCGTTTCAAACAATATATTACCTCCGAAAAACCTTTTGGTTATATGTGGGAATGCCCGGATCTGTTCCGGATTGACGGAAACCGTTTCCTTTCCATTTCGCCCCAGGGCATTGCAGCAGAGGAATATCAGTATCAAAATGTTTACCAATCAGGATATTACCGCATTCTCGGAGATTTGGAAGATTATACCTTATCTCCTTTCATAGAATGGGATATGGGCTTTGACTTTTACGCACCGCAGAGCTTTATCGATGAATCAGGCAGAAGAATCCTGATCGGCTGGATGGGCATCGGTGATATCGAATATGAAAATCCGACTGTTGCGGAAGGCTGGCAGCATACGCTGACCGTCCCAAGAGAACTGACTCTGGACGCATCCGGCGCTGTCTCTTATACACATCTGACGCTGCCGACGA
>ENA-OYAI01000051-OYAI01000051.1-human-gut-metagenome-genome-assembly--contig:-NODE-51-length-12074-cov-4.698810_pt1 | contig 12074 bp, 11 predicted proteins | sample MGYA00244520_ERZ652825 | MGnify/ENA primary metagenome ERZ652825 (study PRJEB26926, sample SAMN06164483) | human gut metagenome | biome: ENVO:00009003; feature: ENVO:2100002; material: ENVO:00002003...
CGCGACTACGGTTTACATCAGATTTCTATTGAAGAAGATGGAAAAGAGCCCTCTCCCTCCCATCTCAAAAACCTGATAGATACCTGCAAGGAGGAAAAGATACGTGTCATCTTCGTACAACCCGAATTCGACCGTCGCAATGCAGAAATCATAGCAAAACAAACAGGTACGAAGGTAGTTCCTATCAATCCGCTTTCTTACCATTGGGAAGAAGAGATGCTGAACATTGCCAGGGAACTGGTCGTTAAGAAGTAATCGGAGACTGTAAAATAGAGTAAAGAAATGAGTACGCCCCTTATCGAAATAAAAAATCTCAGCGCCGGTTATGATAGCCGTACAGTGCTACGTAATGTAAACCTCACCGTTTACGACCGGGATTTTCTGGGTATCATCGGCCCCAACGGTGGCGGAAAAACAACGCTTATCAAGTGTATTCTTGGTCTGCTGAAACCTACAGCAGGAGAAATTTTATATAGTGATAAGCGATTCGTGGCAAGTGACAAGCAGAGAGGCACAGCGCAACGCCCGGCACTGACTACCAATCGCTCCGTTCTAAAAATGGGGTATTTGCCTCAATACAACAGCATTGACCGTAAATTTCCTATAACAGTAGAAGAAGTGATTCTTTCAGGACTCAGTTCACAAAAGTCACTGATTTCACGCTTCACTGCGACGCATCGGGAAAAAGCCCGGCAAGTGATTGCACGTATGGGATTGGAAGGTCTGGAAAAACGTGCTATCGGTGCATTGAGTGGCGGACAATTGCAACGTGCCCTACTGGGACGTGCCATCATTTCCGATCCGGCACTTGTTGTCCTCGACGAACCCAGTACGTATATAGACAAGCGCTTCGAAGCCCGCCTTTACGAATTGCTGGCTGAGATTAACCATGATTGCGCTATCATTCTTGTCAGCCATGACATCGGCACAGTGCTGCAACAGGTAAAATCCATCGCTTGCGTGAATGAGACGCTGGATTACCATCCCGACACGGGTGTAAGCGAAGAATGGCTGGAACGGAACTTCAATTGCCCGATAGAACTGCTGGGACATGGAGCTCTGCCGCATCGCATATTGGCGGAACATAAGCACGGAGATGGATGTGGATGTTGTAACAGCAAACATTAAAAAGAACAAGGAAGGATACAAATCATTACCAGAACAAGTACAAAAGTGATGTTTTGCACATATTTCAAACAAAGTTATACATAGATGTATTATACATTCATGTATAATTTGTATATTTGTCCTTAGAATCAAGAACAAACAGCTTATGAAATCACCTTTTCAATACGGTACGCTGGTCGATAAAGAGAGTTTCGTCAACCGCATAGAAGAACGTAAGCAACTGAAAGAGTTGCTTGGATCGGGCATTAATGTAATGCTTATCTCTCCGCGTCGTTGGGGTAAGTCTTCGCTTGTAAAGGTAGCAATGGACGAGCTGATGCATGAAGACAAACATATCCGTGTATGCTTCATTGATGCATTCAGCATCAAAACCGAAGCCGAATTCTACCGTGCGTTTGTCCGGGAAGTCATCACATGTGCAGCCTCCACGCTCGAAAAGCGGCTGGAAGATGTAAAACACTTCCTGAAAACCATCTCTCCCAGTATTACTCTGAAAAGCGATGCCTCCGACATAATGTCTTTCGACCTAAAGTTCGAGTTGGAAGAAAGAGATGTCATGGAGATACTGGAATTACCCGAAAAAATAGCTTCTGCCAAAGGCATACAACTTATAATATGCATTGATGAATTCCAACAATTGGCATTATTGCCCGACTATAAAAGCATGGAAGGCAAGATGCGCTCTGTCTGGCAGCAACAGCAGCGGGTAGCCTATTGTTTCTATGGGAGCAAGCGGCACATGATGATGGACATTTTCAACAATTCGTCCAATCCCTTTTATCGTTTCGGTCAAGTGCTGTTCCTGCAAAAGATTAAGAAAGAGGAATGGGTACCTTTCATCATCAATGCCTTCCGCCGAACCGAGAAAGAAATCAGCGAAGAGCAAGCAGAACATTTATGCGACATCGTGAAGTGCCATTCGTGGTATCTGCAACAACTGTGCTACTTTATCTGGAGTGGCACTTCCGAACGAGTGACAGATGATGTCATCGAAGTCCGTACCCGCCAACTAATAGATACCAATATGCCCATGTTCATGAACGACACCGAGAACCTGACCGCCGCCCAAACAGCCATGCTACGTGCTGTTGCCGACGGTGAGTACCACCTCAACTCTGCCGCCGTAGTGCGCAAATATGAACTGGGAAGCGCCCAAACTATCACACGCAACAAACGAATACTGACTGAACGTGACTTCATGGAGAAAGAGGGAGAACGGTACGTGTTCTCCGACCCGGTGTTCGAGTTGTGGTTCAGGAGGGAGTACTACTAAAAAGGAAAGAGAATATACAAAAAGGGAGGCTGTATATATTCTCATTTCAGATTGAACATTCCAGATACCGTTCATTCAACTATTTTATTGCCAATGCTCTTTCGGCTATTGCGACTTACTGTTTTTTGAAAAGAGGTCTGCCATTGATGTGATTTTCGTCAATGACAGACAATTTGCTCTGTCTTGAGTTATATCGAACTCACGTTATTTATGATAAAATGGAATACCAGTGACAATGATTGATACGATTAGAGAAATAATAGAAATTATTAAAGATGTTATCTCCATATGGCACAGAAACAAAATCACTCCTTCACCGGAACAAAGAAGTTAAATAGTAATAATGCAAGCTTTACTTCTTTATTATCATCTTTAGGATGTTTAAAAATAAAGACCTTATTAGTATCATCACCTCCTTGTTCCATTCGTTTATACTTAGGATGATTTTTGAAAACTGAATGTGCCTTAGCAATTAATTCCGTAAAGTCTTTATTCTTTTTATTAAAAATAATAATGGCAAGCTGCGTATCTCTCCAGGTTACATATCTATCCAACAGTTGATTGATGGCATCCTTTAATAGAGACTCCCCGTTCCACAATTTACATTCAGCAATGAACAAATTTTCACCAGAAGTATTTTGAATTAGAATATCTGTCTTTCCGCTACTATTATAGGTTTCACCTGTAGTTACTGTTGAAGTAGATATTGAATTTAAGTGCGACAAAAAAGAATTTCGAAAATCTTCTTCACCAGAAGTACGATATGTTAACGGAGTTTTCTCCATATTCTTCCCAAATTTAGAAATTGCAGATATAATTTTTCCGTATACCTCATCACTCAAATCTCCTGATATCAAATTTGTTTCCACATTAGGGTCTATTACATTCCCTGAAGTATATTGCTTCAAAAAATCATCTACCTCTTTTTCTACAACCTCAATGGAATACGCCTTATTGCGATAGACTATTAATTGTTTTTTTGCATTATCTGCAATATTTACCTTATAAATACTATCCATCTTGCCCAAAGCATTCTGCAATTTAACAATTTCATTCTTATTATCAAGAGATATTTTCAAATAATGGTCACTTGGTGACTCCATTTTTTCGATGAAATAATTTTCCATAATCAAATATAATAATGAAATTACAAACCTTTTATCATTTTAAACACAGAATTCCATGAGTCACTATTTTTATATTCAGTGATACTACTTGCAGGAACGCTTAATACAGCCGCTTCACTGATACCCAAGAAACTCATATTTCCTACAGTAGGAGGTATTGTAGTACCTAGTCTGAGTGCGTTAAGTTCAACATCTCCATAAAAAGCGGCATCCCCTATTGTTTGTAATTGCGTACAGTTTTCGGCATCTAATACTGTCATTTTTTTGCAGTATGAAAAAGCACCATTATATTCATCGATACCACCTTCAATAAAAGAAAGTTTTGAACCTTTTTCGAATGAAACAGATTCTAATGCCGTACATCCTTTAAATGCTGTGGCACCTATTGATTCAACATTTGCAGGAATACGGATGGAGGACAATGCTGTACAATCTGAGAATACCCCCAAATAAGCTTTATCATTATATTTGCCTTCTATTGATTTCAAAAGAGAATTATCTTCAAAAATTACTGTTTCCAAAGTTCTACATCCCTTAAATGCTGCCACATCAATTTTTGTCACTGATGACGGAATAGTAATTTCTTTTAGAGCTGTACAAGCTACAAAAGCACTTTCACCAATACAATCCAAAACAGAATTTGGCATAAATGTTACACTCGCTAAAGAAGCACAATCTTTAAATGCCCAATCGGATATTTGCTTTACTGCTGAGGGAATAGAAATCGCAAATAACGTAGAACAATGATAAAAAGCAGAAGCACCTATTTCTGCAAGTATTGAACCTGATTCAAAAGTAACAGATTGCAAAGCAGAACACTTTACGTATTTACAATTGGTTATTACTCAATAGTTTGCAAGTAATAAGTCGGAAATATGGTCGTAGCCTTTAAAGGTACATTCTAAAGGGTGAAGATTTAACGTTTTTATTAATTCTTAACTCGTTTAGAGTATCAAAACAAGCGTTCATTTCTCAATGTTATTTGTTTCCGATATCCACTTCTATTTTGGAGACATTGTACAAGCCAATACAAAACTACAATATTTTATCCGATATTGTTCGTCGTTTATGGTCTTTGGGGAATTACTTCTTGTAGATAGATATTCACTACCTCCATAGAGGTTCTTGTTCCCAATTACGAGGGAAGCCCAACAAACGAGTTTGCACAGATGGATGTTTTATCAAAAGTTGCTTGAAGTCGGCAATGAATGTATTTTCTGGTGTAATGGAGTTGAGCCAATACACAACACAGCATAATTGTGGATAAAGCGTTTGTTCTCGGAATGAGAAATCGCCAATCCATGTATTGGGCATACGCTCCGGCATCTTGGGTTTAACAGGAAAAACACGGTTGGATAATCTTGAATGGTGGGCGCAACAATTGCGAAGCACGGCAAGGCACTCTAACCAGCTTCTCAAAAATTTATGATGATTTAAACCAAACTCTCTCGCTACAGCATGTTTTGCAGTAGCATCCGAAAAATTAGAATAGAGCTTAGATAATGTTCCCATTGAGATAACCTCCAGTGTTTTCCATACAGGTGGTAAATCAGGTTCGTTGTATTTGCGGAAATGCTCGGTAATAAAATCATCGTGAGAGCGTTCCACTTCTTTACGAATGACAGCTAAATTGGCTGCGAAACGTGTTTCATTGGTGGCATGGTTTTCTTCCATAAACCAAAATGCGCCAAATTCAAGTGCAAAGTGCTTGATTATTTTTGTACGAACTGCAACTTCAATCGTTTGGATGGCAGTAAAGAGTAAAGCCCGGAGCTGTTTGTCAAAGGAATAAAGGGTTATAATGTCAGCAAAGCGACAGCCATCCCTAAACCGATGTGTAGCGTGGTCAGCTTCAAAATTTCGCCAATAACCTGCAAGGCGAAAATAACTGATGGTGTCAAGCACCTTAACAGTTTGCTCAACATCATCAATAAGCAAACCTCTCTCTTTGAGAATATCAATTTGCCGCTCTGTGGTTATGGCTTGATGTGTATATCTAACTCCCATAAATAAAAATGTCCCGCTGGGTACGCTAATCTTACGGGAAGCGAGCGGGATTTGTTGATGCAAAGGTAATCTTTTATTTTTTATCTGCAAAAAAATAGCAACCAGATATACAATTAAATGTGTATTTAGTTGCTTTTTACAAAGTAATCTCATAATTTTGCGATTAGTCAAGTCCGATGTTTTATTTTCTCTTCCTCTTCCTACAATAAAACATCATGGTAAGATTGGAAAACATGTCTTACTATAATGTTTGGATAAGTGGAAATGTTTTCTAATGCCAGTTTACAGACGACAATGTGCGAGTGTAAAATTAAAAGTTCAACGTAAATCAACAAGCCATGGCATTTGGATTAATATTGGAAATCGATGGGCATAAGTATAAGTTATTAAAGTATAACCGCCGCTTTAATCAGAAAGGGTATTGTATGGTTCTACCTTTTCTCTCTGATATGAAAGAAATATCTGAATCCATGTTTCACTAAACTTATAAATACACAATGACCGATAAAAGCTATTTTGACTATCTCATAGAGATAGCAAGTATGATGGAAATAAATCATCAGTGTATTTATGATGAGAAGACATGCCAAAAATGGCGAGTATGCAGTTACATTGATAAGAGTCTGATTCATAATATAGAAATTGATATTATTGAATATCCACAGAGTAATGCACCGGAGGTATATCCAACATATAAATTGTTACAACAACTCAATCCCATATCACAACATATACATCTTCATCTGGATAAAATGGGAAAGATTATTTCCATTGTAAACAATCAAGAGATTGAGGATAAGTGGACTGAAATAAAGGATGCGCTTGTTTCTGAGTACGGAGATGTAAAACAGGGGAAAAAAATGATTGAGAAACTGAGTATCACTTACTACAATTTCATTGAATCCATTAAAAAATCTCTATTGCATCTGATTTTTCTTATGCGATTTAGAAAAGAGGATAAATTTAAAGTAGAACTCCCATCCGTGCTGAACGAGGGGTATATGATTGATGTTGATATGAAGTGTGCCATATCAGATGGGGGGCAACAATGTCTGCAAGGGCAAGGTTATGTCCAACATAGAGCCTCGATGATGGAAAAATATGAAAAACAGATAAGACCTTTGACACAATGTCGTTTTGATTATAATTTCAATATTGAGGCTGTTTATGGATTCAATACTGACCGTATTCTTCAGAATATAGAGGTTCAGATGCAGGAGCAGTCTTGTGAAAACTTGATACACACAAAGAAAATCACATTCACTAATCTCATAATCAACTAAAAATATGGCACGTAAATTTTTGATTGATGGGAATTGGCTGATTTGTTCCGAGGGAACTTGTATGCAACGCATACAGGTAAACAGCCAAAGTACAATATATGCGCATGGTAAACTTGTGGCAACCATGAATGACCGCATGGACGGGAATTTCTATTGTTTGAAGATGGTTACAGCAGGGGCACTCGTTGGAGCTCTTGTTGGAGCTGTTATAGCAGCCGGAGCTATTCTCACCGGAGGTGCTGCCATTGGTGGAATTGTAGCTGCCATAGGCTCAGGGGCTCTCGTTGGTTCAATTAGCGGTAAATTGCTATCGTTGATGCCATGTATCTGCGCTTGTCTAACGAAACCGAATAGGTGGACAATGGTAAAAGACACTGTTCTACTACAGAATCAAAAAGCATTGATGCCTGATGCAAAATTGAATTGTCTTTTGGGTGGTATGGTATCTATCATCTTACCCCAAATTGAAATTGTTTTGGATGCTCTCGCCTTGTCTAATTGTGCATATAATGTAGATAATGAGGACTCTCCAAGATATAAAGACAATGCAGAAATCCCTAATGGCTGGACTGAAATTAAAGATTTGGAAAAAGAATTTGGTGATGAAATAGCAGCCGTTCTAATCAATAATCAAAATGGCTTTAAGGCTAAGCTATTCAAAAATGGAGATATTTATATTTTAGCCTTTGCCGGAACAGAGCTAAAAGATGATGAAGGGAATTTTAATCATAAGGATGCTGTTACAGATGGGAAGCAGGCTTTTGGATTGGATGATAAGGAAGACGGTCAATATGCTAACGCAGTATCTTTATCAAACACAATATGCTCAAAGATTGAAGAAGATAATGAAAAGGGAGAGAATAAAAAACTCATAATTACAGGGCATTCTTTAGGTGGAGGATTAGCGACTATTGGAGGCGCGGCAACAGGTGCAGATACATATACATTTAATGCCGCTGGAGTTCATAATCAGACTTTTCAAGACCAAGAAGTTAACGCAGAGAATACCCAACATATACAAGCATATTACTCAGATAAAGATCCGCTGAATATTGCGCAGAATCATCGAAGCATATTGATGGCTTTATTAGCATCATCCAAATGTGGGTTCCTCTCTTTTTTAGGAAGCGGAATTTTTTTGACTAATAGCTTGCCACAGGTGGCGGGACAAAGAATTGGACTTGAAACGGATTGCTCTTTGCTTTCCGGGCATTCATTAATGGAGTCCAAATTAAAAGAGGCTCTTATGGCGGAACAAAAAAATACTCCTGACATACAAGTTTATACTGAATATGAATAAGTTTTTGTATCTAACAGTAAGCATATTTTTACTAACCATTTTCAAATGCTGTAACATGAAAGTAGATAAATTTAAGCCAGAAACATATTTTAGTCGTACAGACTACTTGGAAATTACTATGGCGAATGCAATATATCATGAAAACAAGAAGAAAGTCAAAGAATATATTCAATCTGGTAGAATTGATGTAAACAAACCTGGAGCATCGGGCTTTACATATCTTTTATATTCAATTTACATAGAGAAATACGATATGACGAAAGCCCTATTGGAGCTTGGCGCTAATCCCAATCAATTGTCTATAGTAAAACACCCTGATGGAAGCATTGAGAAATTAACTCCTTTAGTTTGCGTATGCAGAAATCATTGGTACTCTATAAAGTATATAAAATTATTGATTGAAAAAGGGGCAAACGTAAATGATACAATCGTTTCTCCTCCTTTAGTGACTTGCATAATGAATTCGGGGAAAGATCAAAAGAAAGTCCGTTATCTAATAGAAAATGGAGCGAATATCAATCTGGTATTTGGAGATTATACGCCAATGCAACATGCCGTATTAAGTAGAAGGTTAGACTTGGTAGATTTATTATGGAGTTATGGAGCAGATCCACTATATATCGGTAAAAAGGGAAATAGTTTAGCGTACATGGTGCAAAAAATAGTCAATAAAAACTTGGGCACTCCTAAATATATTAACCACGCACGTGAGATTATGGAAAGGCTTAAGGGATTGGGCGTTCAATTTCCTGTTTCATTGAAGCCTGCAAAAAATGTAGAAGAGAAAACAGATTCTACAACTACTAATCCCTGTCAAAATCAAACTGATACGAACAAAGTAGAATGGAATTGGATGTAAATGTGTGTCAGTCAGTAGATTTCGGTTGATTGATATAAATTCAACCGAAATCTACTGGGTTATATTTTATCTTCCCATCGAACGCCCCATCTTTTGCTGTTGGTCATAATGTCCCTCCAGTATGTTATCGACTTCCCGTCTGGCTTTAATTTGCTCCCGATTATCCAGTTTGCCTTTCTGCATGGCTGTGATATACAAGAAGTCTCCGGCTGCTTGGTGCGACTGTTTGTCATCACCGAACAGGTTTAAGGCACTCTTGATGTCCGATACCTGCTCCGCATCGAAACGAGGCTTGTAATAATCCCGTGCCAAACGGATGATGCCATTTACCGCCTTGCAGAAGATGTCGCTTGTTTTGAGCAAGAGGAAACTGAAACAGCCGATAATCTGGTTCTGCCACGAAATGCGGTTTTTGAGCCTCGCTGTTTCCTCCGTATGCGCTGCATCCTTACGGTTAAGTTCGGATTGGTACTTTGCCTCCAGTTTCATCAGTTCACTGTGGTGATTGTTCTGCATGGTCTGGATTTTATCCTGCAACCGCTCAATGGTCTCCTCGTGCGTGGAAATCTCGCTACGTAAATCCTCGATTTCATTTTTCAAGGCTTTAGATTTGCCTGTAGCCCAACAGACAGCGGCATCAAGCAGTTCACTGCCTTTCTCCCTATTCAGTTTGGAGCGTTTTTCTTTGATAGCCCTGTCAAGGTCTTCACTCTGCCGCTCCTTTTGATAAGCCGTTTCGATAAGGATGTTGGTTCTGCTTTCAACCTCCTGCATCTTTTGGTTTGCGGTTTCCAGCTGATGCTCCCTGTACTGCCTTGTAGCATCAAGGCGGTTCATCTCCTCTTTCTGCTTCTCGATGATGAAATCGTTACGCTCCAAATGCTTCTTACCCGTCTCGGCTTTGGATTGCCCACGTTTCATGGAGAGGATGTCAGATGCCAAAGTCTGCATCGCCATCATATCGTCATCATTGAGCTTTTGGCTCTTGCCCGTGTCATGGTTCATCCAGTCGAATACTATGTGCGCATGGTAATTCGGCTTGAACCATTTTTCACCCACTTGGAAACTCTCCTTGTCCTCTGCATCAGGCTGTCCGCTTAGCCAATGCCCCTCATCCTTGTGCAGGAAGATTTGAAGCGGTATGATGCCCCAGCGTCTTTGGCATTCCTCGCCAAATTTTTTCACGTCTGCCAGTGTCGTGTCCGGTTTGATGAGCAGTACCCCCTCACGGATTGGTGAACATCCTGCCACTTTGATGATTTTGCCGTTTTTCCCTTTTCGCTCACGTTCTTTCTCCTGCATGGCACGACCTGTCTTTTCCTTTACCATCCGTTTGATGTTGTCGTAGTGCGTTTGCAGGTCGGAGCTGCCGAAGTCCGGGTTTATCCATTGCTCGTTGCCGGCGGAGAGTTCGGGTACGATGTAGATTCTGGACTCACCGATATTGCACATGTATTCGGCACTCCTGCGGTTATGAGCCTCACTTGATTTGGTGTTGCAAGGCTTGATATGAATGCTTGATTTTGTTGCCATACTACTATTAAAATTTGATTTGTGGATAAAATTATTTTCCGCTGTCCGCTCGTAACCGTACAGGGTTCTTAGGGGGGGGTAACCCATAAGCGGAGATTGCAAAGAGAGGGTCACTCTTTGCTCGGGGTTCTCAGGGGGTGAAACGCCCTGAGTGGGTTCTTAGGGCAAAGTCCTAAGTGGGTCGGGGCAAAGCCCGGCCCCTCGGGAGAGCCCACAACTACGAAAGCGGAGCGTGTAGTTATAGTGGGCTATATCAAGGGCAAGCCCTTGTCCGTGTACCACAGCCTCCGGCTTCCGCTCTCCTGCCGTCAAGGAGGGCTTCAGTCACCGTATCTGATTGGACTTGCACCAACCAGTACAAGGTCTAAATCGTCTATCAGCTTTTGCAGGAGCGGATTCTTTTCCATCATCCGTTGGAGGATTTTTTCAGCCTCTACCAAGTGGTCGGCTGTACACATCAGTTTGCCCTCCCGTATCTGGTAAATAATCCAATCGGCAATGTCGATATGGTCAGCCTTTTGCTTCGGAGTGGCATTTTTCTCGATGATGTCAGATACAATCGCCTTGCAAAAGTTCATACTTCCGGCACGTTGTTTCCATTCGGCATATCCGTCCGCATCAGGAAAAAGAAGCACGGTTCTCCCGGTTAACACACGGAGCTTTTCCTCTCTTAATTGGCTCTTGCCACCTGTCGCCAGCCATACATAGCCGGGGAATATGGATGAGCCGATTACGGCACTCTTTTCGGATTCCACCAAGACCACCACTTTGTCGGGATTGCCGCCCAGCAGATGTTCCCCGAAGAGGCACTGGGAGAGTTGCCACTTTTCCGGCAGTACCCGTTGCCTTTTCAGTATGCTGTGTATCCAGTCCACTGCCGATGTCTGTCCTCCCTTGATGCGGTGTCCATCCTCGGGATTGTACTGTATTACCTTACCTGTGCGTACCTTGTTATTGCTGTCTATCTGCCAGAAAATGACAGCCCCGTCACGGGTAGCCCCCAAACGGTATTCCTCCAGCAACCGTTTCAGCACGTCTTTTGCCTTACTGCCATAATAGGAAGTAAGGAGCGAGAAAATGAAGCAGAAGAAGTTGCTGTGAACGCTTTTCGATTTCTCCACATAATGAGGTGGTATGTAACCTATGGCACCCGGCTGTGATACCTGTTTAGGCTTTTGTTCCACTTTTCGCCCGCCGGAAGAGAAATCATTTGTGGCACGACATTCGGGATGTTCCCGAAAGTATTGCTTGGGGGTGTAGTGATACCCGCAACTGCTTTCATGGTTGCACCTACCGACCGATGGATGCAGGGGTGTGTCCTGCTCATCCACATAATAGGCAAAGGAATGTCTGTCGCCACAACCCGGACAGGTATGCCGTGTTGCCGTTCCTTTATATCTCTGTAACGAATAGCCGCTCATTGCTTTTCTCCTTTCTTTTTCCATTGATTGTTCCCCTGTCCCGTCCTGTCCCACTGTCCCGGCTCATAGGGCATGGGACGATGGGACACCTTGGGACATTTCGGGGAATACCGATTTTTCATGGCTTGTCCTCCCCATTTTCC
>ENA-OYAI01000058-OYAI01000058.1-human-gut-metagenome-genome-assembly--contig:-NODE-58-length-11388-cov-2.858202_pt1 | contig 11388 bp, 5 predicted proteins | sample MGYA00244520_ERZ652825 | MGnify/ENA primary metagenome ERZ652825 (study PRJEB26926, sample SAMN06164483) | human gut metagenome | biome: ENVO:00009003; feature: ENVO:2100002; material: ENVO:00002003...
ACGAGATTAGCGAGTGTCTCGTGGGCTCGGAGATGTGTATAAGAGACAGCTACAGGATTTTCTTCGGGAATGAAGTCGGGAGAAGTGGAAGCATATACTTTTACCTGTCCTTTCAGTATAGGTGCTGTTTCCCATTTGATAATGGCGTTTCCTACATTGTTCTCTTCACACACTACGGATATAGTGGGCGAAGTGCCGGAACATGACGGAAGTACCAGTAGGATGGTCAGCCAGTTTAACAGGTTTCTGTACATAGTTTCTTTGTCTGATGAATCATGTAATGCAAAGATAGGAATTACCGTTAGATGTGGTAATTCCTTTGCGATTATTAGCCAAAGTTAATAGTAATTTAGGGGATGGTTGTATCCGTAATTACTTCGATGCGTACTGTCCGGCAAACTCCACCGATACCGAATTACTGAAACTGCGGCATACTTCGGCGGCAAAGTCTTTCCCGCACTGAACTACTTTGTCCCAGACTTCTTCATTCAGATTATTAAGGTCACGGTATCGTACATCATATTTAAGCAATCCGTAGATCAATCCCGCATTGAAATTATCTCCGGCACCGATGGTGCTGACTGCTTCCAGCGGTTCTATCGGATATTCTTTGCTGACCAGATTGGTGCGAAGTGATACTTTGTCCCCACCGGCCGTGCATATAAACCGCGGGCAGTAGAATTTAATCTTGTCTTTATATATCTTGTCCACGTCTTGCAAGCCATACATATAGAAGAAATCTTCCAGCGATCCCCGTACAATATCGGCGTATTCCAGATTCTCGATAATCGTAGGAGCTAGTTTCATTGCTTCGTTCTTATGTGAAGAGCGGAAGTTCGGGTCGTAGTAGATGATTGCTTTCTTCTCGCGTGCCTGGTCCAGCAGTTCCAGAATCTTCTCCCTGAGTACCGGGTTCAGCGCATAGTAAGAGCCTACCATGACGATATCGTCTTCCTCTAACTTAGGATAAAGCACATCCAGACGTTGCTTGGGATAATCCTTATAGAAAATATATTCCGCATCACCATGTTCGTTCAGGTAAGCCAGTGATACGGGAGATTTGCCATCGGGGAACACATTGACATATTCGGTAGACATGCCGCTATCTTGCATGAATTGCAGAATTGTGTTGCCCACCCGGTCGTTTCCCGTTTCGCTGATGAAGCTCACAGGTACGCCAGTCCGTGCCAATGACACGATGCCGTTAAATACTGAGCCACCCGGTACAGCTGCTGTCGGCTGCCCGTTGCGGAAAATGATGTCAAGGATAGTTTCTCCTATACCGATTACTTTTCGCATAATTTTCTTGATTTTTCACCCAAATACCCACCGTGATGACGTTTGGAGTAGTCTCCAATCGTAAAGCCTGTCTGTTGCATTACCTGTACTACAAGAATATCACCGATAACGGTCATTACAGTAGTCGAGGTGGTGGGAGTCATTCCCAGAGCACAGACTTCCTTGGGTTTTCCTGTACTGAGACATACATCAGACTCATGAGCCAACGGACTATCCGGATTTCCGGTAATAACAATAAATTTAAGCTCTGGGTTCAAATTATGAGCTAATTGTGTGAGTTCTACGATTTCGCGTGTTTTGCCAGAGTTAGAGATCAATAGCAGTAAATCGTTTTCCTGCAAGATGCCCAAGTCGCCGTGTTGAGCTTCGCTGGGATGCAGAAATACGGAAGGGATTCCGGTAGAACAGAACGTAGTTGCGATGTTCATGGCAATCTGTCCTGCTTTTCCCATACCCGAAGTTACCAGTTTCCCTTTCCGCCGGTGAATTTGTTCCACGATAAGTTCTACTGCACGCTCGTAAGCGTCTGTCACGGGGATGTTTAGAACAGCTTGTGCCTCTTTCTGCAAAAGCTCTTGAATGGATTCAATCATTATACTATTTTTGTTAGTAGTTAGGTTATAGCCTACAAATATCTGCAATTTTCCATAAATGGCAATAAGTTTTATTGTATTTCAGCATAACTTTTTCATGCAAGCATGAAAATTCTGCATTCAATTTGCACTATCTTTGCGCCTTCAATCAGTTTTGAACGTAAGAATGAAGAAGTTAGCACTTTTCCCTTTACCGGGACATAACGAATATACACTTGCCAACGGTTTGCGTATTATCCATCAACCGGCCTATTCCAATGTAGCTTATTGTGGTTTTGCTGTTGATGCCGGAACCCGTGATGAGCTTGAGAATGAACAAGGCATGGCGCACTTTGTGGAACATCTTATATTTAAAGGTACACAGAAGCGGAAAGCCTGGCATATTCTCAATCGTATGGAGAATGTGGGTGGTGACCTGAATGCTTACACCAATAAAGAAGAGACGGTTATCTATTCTGCTTTCCTTACCGAGCACTTCGGCCGGGCTTTTGAATTGCTGGCGGATATTGTATTTCACTCCACCTTTCCGCAACGTGAGATTGAGAAGGAAACGGAGGTAATCATTGATGAAATCCAGTCTTACGAAGACACGCCTTCCGAACTTATTTTCGATGACTTCGAGGATTTGATCTTCCGCGGACATCCGTTGGGACGTAATATTCTGGGGAATCCTGAGTTGCTGAAAACCTTCCGGAGTGAAGATGCTGCTGCTTTCACTTCCCGCTTTTACCATCCGGGTAATATGGTTTTCTTTGTTTGGGGTGATTTGGATTTCAAGCAAGTTATCCGTTGGGCAGAGAAACTCCTTATAGATGTCCCTGCGGTATCGGTGGATAACCGTCGTATGTCTCCTCCTCTTTATACGCCCGAGAAGCTTACTATACATAAAGATACGCATCAGGCTCATGTCATGATTGGTAGCCGTGGATACAATGCCTATGATGATAAACGTACAGCCCTTTATCTGCTGAACAATATTCTTGGAGGCCCCGGCATGAATAGTCGTCTGAACGTTTCTCTGCGTGAACGCCGGGGATTAGTTTATAATGTGGAGTCCAATCTGACTTCTTATACGGATACAGGCGTCTTCTGCACTTATTTCGGATGCGATCCTGAAGATGTGGATACATGTATGCGGTTGGTTATGAAGGAACTTAAAAGCTTGCGTGATAACAAGATGACTTCCCAGCAACTGGCTGCTGCCAAGAAGCAACTCATCGGACAGATAGGTGTAGCTTTGGATAATAATGAGAACAATGCCCTCGGTATGGCAAAGACCTTCCTGCATTATCATAAATATGAAACCTCCGAAGCGGTTTATCAACGTATTGAACAACTTACTCCGGAGATTCTATTGGAAGTGGCGAATGAAATGTTTGCGGAAGATTATCTGTCGACGTTAATCTATCGCTGAGTATCCTTTATTGATTGGCATAAGGCAACGTCTGCAACCGCAACTCCATAAACTGGTCGTAGATGCAATAACCTTTGTCGGATTTGAATACATATTCCTTGTTTATTAATGTTTTTAGAGCCGTGTTTATGCTACTGGTATCACTATGGGTATAGGTTGCACGGTGTTATTCTATTCATAAGCAAAAGTTTATGTGTAGCATAAAAAGTGCAGCACTTTTTGTGCTACATAAATTACGCAATAACTTCCGCCTTCTGTAAATGTCTCAGGGTGAATTATGAGAATTCGTATGAACCTGACTTTTTTCTTTTCTACTGAAAGCAACACTATTGTTGTCTGTAGCTATCCCTTCTCTTGTATTTTAGACAATATGTTCCCATAGGTCTTTGGTGGTAAAATCTTCCGAAATATTACTGCTCAGTTGTTTGTTTTGTACAAAAAAAAGGCCTCTGGTGATTTAATGGAAAATATGAGCATATGCGATGGAAAATAAGTGTATCTCCATAAAGGTATGCTCTGTACTTTTACTTCCCGAAATGCGAAAATAGAAAACGTTATCCTAATCTAATTTAACAACTAATTTGATCTATTTATGAAAAGAAAAACATTTCCTGATTTCTCAAGAAGGACTTTGCTTTGTGCACTTTGCGTGTTGTCGAGTGCTGGTATAGTGGCAGGTCCTGTGAGTGGCGGAAGCCTTCCTACTGTTGATGCTGTACAAATGGTAGCTCAAAATGGTAAGACAGTGAAAGGTGTTGTAACAGACAATCTTGGTCCGGTTCCAGGTGCTAACGTCTTTGTGAAGGGAACTACAAATGGTGTGATTACTGATGTTGACGGTAACTTTACTCTTTCTAATGTTCCGGAGAATGCGATTTTGCAGATTTCCTTTATCGGTTATGTCACGCAAGAAATCAAGGTGAACGGTAAGACTACTTTTAGAGTTTTAATGGTTGAAGATGCTAAGGCTTTGGAAGAAGTTGTGGTAGTAGGTTATGGTGCACAGAAAAAGGTGAATTTGACCGGGGCTATCGGACAAATCGATTCTAAGGTTTTGGAATCACGCCCTATTACAAGTACCTCCAGTGCCTTGCAGGGAACAATTCCTAATTTGCAGATAACAAATACCAGTGGTGAACCCGGACAAAATGCGTCGTTGAATGTGCGTGGTACTACTTCTATCAATGGTGGTAGCCCTTTGGTGCTGGTAGATGGTGTAGAAATGAGCCTTGACTTGGTGAATCCCAATGATATTGCGAATGTAACAGTATTGAAGGATGCTGCTGCATCTGCCATTTATGGTGTACGTGCTGCTTTTGGTGTAGTATTGGTAACAACCAAAAGTCCTTCAAAAGCAGAAAAAGTAACGGTTAGCTATAGTGGAAACTTCTCTTTTGCTAAGCCGTCTATTATGCCGGAGTTTATTGAAAGCCAGTCACAGTACGCCGAGTGGATGAATGAAGCTTGCGTGGCCGGTGGGGTTGCAACGAAATTCAAGACAGAGAGCATAGAGAAGATGAGAGCCTATGAGGCAAATCCTGCCGGTAATCCTGAATATGAAGTTATTGATGGGACTCTGTACTATTATGGCTATTCTGATTTTAAGGAACTGATGGTTAAGAATGTGACTCCCACGCAACGCCATAATCTGAACATCTCAGGTGGTAATGAAAAGACACGCTTTTATACTTCTGTAGGATACTTGAATCAAGATGGACTTTATAAGGTTGGGGATGATAACTTTAAGCAGCTGAATACCCGTTTGAATGTAGAAAATCAGACGACGAAATGGCTAAAGTTAGGTTTCAAGGCACTGTATAATTATAGTACACAAGACAAACCTTTTACCTATGATAGCAAAGATGTTTGGAAGCGTGTCGTTTATTCTACTCCTACAGAGTTTATTTCTTCTTGGAAGAAAGATTCACGTTATCCGGAGTTAGATAAATATGAGGGTATGTATATGGAAAATAATGCATATTCACTGCTTAAGGACGGTGGAAGAAATAAATATGACAAGCATGATATCTGGTTGACAGCGAGTGCTGATCTTAATATTCTGAAAGGATGGAAAGCTCATGTTGACTTTAATTATAATCTGAATTATAAGAAAGCCTCTGAGCATTCTAAACCAATCAAATTCTTCGATGGTTCCTTTAATGAGACCTATGGTCGTACAAGTACAAATTATTATAAGATGAGTAATTATAACACAAGTTACTACTCTTTCAATGCTTATACGGATTATGAAAACACATTTGCAGAGAAGCATTATCTGAAGGCGATGATAGGTTTCAACCAAGAATTAACAAAATATTCCACCTTCAGTGGGCAGCGCAATGATATTCTGAATGAAAACCTGCCTTCATTGAGTCTTGGTTCAGGCACACATACAGTATCACAGGATGGTTACGAATGGGCTTTACGTGGAGCTTTTTTCCGTGTGAACTATATCTATAATGATCGCTATTTGTTTGAGGTAAACGGACGTTATGATGGTACTTCACGTTTTCCGTCGGACAATCGTTTTGTGTTCTTACCTTCATTTTCCGGTGCATGGCGCATTAGTGAGGAGGGATTCATGAAGAATACCCGCTCTTGGTTGGATAACTTGAAACTTCGTGCTACTTATGGTATTTTAGGTAATCAGATGATTTCTTCCAGCGACTGGAGTGGAAATACTAAATATTATCCATACATTCCTTTTATGAGTAATAGTACTTCTCAGTATTGGCTTTTTGGTGATGAATATGCTACCACAATCAATCCGGGCAACCTGATAAGTTCAGACCTGACATGGGAGAAAGTTACGACAGTCAATGTCGGCTTGGATGCTACCTTCCTGAATCAACGTCTGGATATGAGTTTCGATTACTATGTTCGTACTACTTCAGATATGTTGATTAAGGCTACTTATCCCGATGTACTGGGTACTACAGCACCTCCTGCAAACTCTGCTGAGCTGAAAACCCGTGGTTGGGAACTTTCCATCAATTGGAGAGACCGGATTGGGAAGAATTTTGGCTATGAGTTAGGTTTTGTATTGTCGGATTCTCAAGCAGAAGTAACTAAATACAATAATCCTACCGGAGCTATCAGCACTTATTATGAGGGGCACAAGATTGGTGAAATCTGGGGATATAAGACAGAGGGATTGTTTCAAAGTGATGAAGAAGCCGCTGCCTGGTATGATCAAAGTGACATTAAGAACGTAGAGTGGGGAGCTGGTGACATTAAGTTTAAGAATTTGAATGATGATGAAAAGATTGATGACGGCAATGGTACTTTAGATAATCACGGAGATATGGTGATTATTGGTAATACTACTCCACGTTATCAGTATGGTATTACCGCTAATCTGACTTATAAAGATTTTTATCTGAATATTTTTATGCAAGGAGTTGGCAAACGTGATTTCTGGCCGGGTGACGAATCTTTCTGGCCGGCTGCTACACAATATTACAATGCGCAGAAATGGCATATAGAGGATTCCTGGACTCCGAATAATCCGAATGCTTATTTCCCCATTGCGCGTGCGACGGACGCCAGGAACAGAGGGGTGAAGACAGATCGTTATTTGCAGAATGCTTCTTATTTAAGAATGAAGAATCTGACATTCGGATGGAATCTGCCGAAGCAATGGATCAGTAAAGTGTTCTTGTCAGGTGCATCGGTTTATGTCAGTGGTGAAAATTTGTTCGAGTTTACCAAAGTTAAAGGCCCGTATGACCCTGAGGCAGCTCGTGGAAATGGTACAATGCTTTATCCCTTTATGAGAACTTATTCATTTGGAATTAATCTAACCTTTTAAAAAACAGGACAATGAAAAACTTTATACGAGAATGTTTGGTGTTGAGTGCAGTCGTTTTATCAATGACTGCATGTAACGATTCCTTTTTGGAACGTACCCCTACCAATGACTTAAATGATGCGGCTTATTGGAATACATCTTCTGATTTGGAGGCATATACCAATGGTATTTACAATGAAGCGGCAAGCAATGGTACTTATAAATTCATGGTGGGTTTCCATAGTGACGCTTATTCTGTAAAGGTCGTAGGACCTTATACAATAGAAGCTATGTCTGATAATTTTGCTACAATGGATGCTTCCCAGACTTGGGCGTCTGCCGTAGCTGCCGGCATTGAAAATCAACCGAGTGGAAATCCTAATTATGGCAGTTGGTCATGGACGTTGTTACGTCGTATCAATGTATTTATGGCCAATTATGAACGTGCAACGGAAGTTACGGAAAGTGTGAGGAACCGTTATGCCGGTGAGGCTCTTTTCTTCCGTGCATGGTTCTACCTTTATATGGTTCAGACTTATGGTGATGTACCGTTGATAACCAAGCCTTTAGAAACAGATTCCGAAGAGTTGTATGGTGAACGTACTCCGCGCAAAGAGGTTATGAAACAAGTGCTGACAGACATTAATAATGCTTGCTCATTTCTACCCGAAGAAAATTGGGGCGATAATCGTTTGACTAAAGGTGCTGCATTGGCATTAAAGGCTCGTATCGGACTGTATGAAGGTACGTACCGTAAATATCATAATCTGGGTGATGAAGCAGAATTCCTGAATGCTTGCGTAAGTGCTTGTGAAGAATTGATGGGAATGGGATATAAGATTCATGATACAGGTAATCCGTCAAGCGACTATACAGCTTTATTCACTACTGATGATTTATCAAGTAACGAGGAAGTAATATTCTATAGAAAATATGCCGATGGTCTGAAACGTCATCGTATATGTGGCTATACAGTTAATCTTCGTAATGGCGGTACCAAAGATTTTGTGGATGATTTCCTCTGCATTGATGCAGATGGAGTGGCGAGAGCTGTAGCCCTGAGTCGGGATTATAGTAACGATACTCCAGAATTGGAATTTACGAATCGTGACCCGCGTTTGAGTCAGACTTTTCTTGCTCCGGGAAATGACGCTGCAAAGGCTTTGTTTATAGATAATGCACATGCCAACCGTACATTCCCCCGTATTGGAAATATGCAAGGATGGCCTACGCTTACAGGCTATCATCCTATCAAATATTATATCCGTGAACAGGATAAAAAGGGCTTTAATGCAGAGACGCATGATTATCCGTTGTTCCGTTATGCAGAAGTCTTGTTAAATTATGCGGAGGCGAAAGCGGAATTGGGGGGATGTGATCAAGCGGTATTGGATAAAACGATTAATGTATTACGTGATCGTGTGGATATGCCTCATTTGACAGTAAACCCGGAAATGGATCCCAAATATGCAGATAGTAATCTTTCATCTCTCATTATAGAGATTCGTCGCGAACGTCGTGTGGAGCTTAGTTTTGAGTATTTGCGTTATCAGGACTTGATGCGTTGGGCATGGGGTGAAAAGCTGAAAGACCGTGTTCTGGGTATGCGCTTGGAAGATGCTGACTTTGATGATCCCCGTTATGAAGGGGTTATTTCCAAAGGAGGAACAGAAAACGCCGGTCAGAATCCTGTTTACGTATTCAAAGATGCGGATGGCAAGCAGTATATCGATGCTTATGAAAAAACGAACTATGCAATTAATCGCCGTACATTTGATCCGAAAAAGGATTATCTGCGTCCCATTCCGTCTTCTGCGATCAGCAAGAATACGAATCTTGGACAAAATTACGGTTGGACTACCGGACTTAAAGAATAATGATGTATACACACAATTTCGACTGAATCTAATTCTCTTCAATCAGGCTCCTCTTTATGGAGGAGCCTATTCTTCTTTCCTTCTTACTTTCAGCGGTGGCAATCCGAAGAATGATTTGAAACATTTACTGAAATAGCGTGCTGAAGAGAAGCCCAGCATGATGGAAATCTCTGAAATATTCAGTTCGGGGCGATTCTTGAGTAATGACATCGCTTCGTCTAATTTTACTTTCAGAATGAATTCGTTAGGTGTCAGGCCGATTATCTGTCTGAATCGCATATATAACTTACTGCGCCCCATGCAAAGATCGGCTGCCAGCATATTCACATCAAAATTAGGATTGTCAAAGTGCTTTCTGATAATATCTACGCTCTTTTTCAGAAGTTCTTTATCATAGGTATTGGAAGGGGGGATGGATTCTGTGATCTGCACTGTCGACACATTGGAATAGTGTGCAATAATCTGCTGCTTGTTACGAATCAGATTACTGCAACGTGCCAATAGTATTTTAACATTGAATGGCTTGGTAACATAATCGTCGGCACCAAACATATATCCCTCTACTATAAAATCTACAGAGTTCTGTGCTGTAAGGAGCACAATAGGAATGTGGGAAAGTTCTACATTGTTTTTTAGTTTGTAACACATTTCTTTTCCTGACATTTCCGGCATCATTACGTCACTTACAATAATATCAGGTTGGATACGCTCTGCGGCAATTAGCCCTTCACGTCCGTTGCGGGCTGTATGCACTTTATAAAAAGTGCTGAACATATCGTTGAGCATCTCTAATAAATCCTCATTGTCTTCTACCAGCAACAGAACCGGTTTATGGGTATCTATTCCGGTTTCAATCGGTATTCGGAACTCGGTGGTTCTTTGAAGAAGGTCGGTTGGTGAATCTATAAAATAGATTGCATCAGCTTGTTGCGGGTCTGCGGCAATATCTTCTTTATTGAAATGTTGGTTGCCTAAAAGTAATGACAATGTGAAATCACTTCCCTGATTTACTGTACTTTTTATTTCTATTTTACCATGATGGGCATCCATGATGCCCTTTGCCAGAGCCAATCCGATTCCAGTGCCGAGGCTGAAAGATGAAGGGGTGGAGTCTGCCTGATAGAATCTGTCGAAGATTTTAAGGATGGCCTCCTCCGGTATTCCCGAACCGTCGTCACTGACAGTAATAAATACCTGAGTGGAGTTATGGCGTAAGCTGATGGTAATATTTCCTCCTTCCTTGGTATACTTGAAAGCATTGGAAAGCAGGTTGAATATGACTTTCTGCAATTGTACCGGGTCAAACCAGGCGTTGACAACTTTTTCCGTATGCTTGAAATTATAGTTGATATTTTTCATTTGGGCATACTCGTAGAAGCTATTATATATTTCATGTAAGAAAGGTACCAAGTCACGTTCTTTTACTTTAAGTTTCAGATAACCTTGTTCTTGTTTGCGAAAATCCAGTAATTCAGTGATTAGATTACGCATGTGCCATGCGTTTTTATATATCCGCAATATCCGCTTGTAGAAAAATGGTTCCAGTTTATCTATTTGCATGATAGCCTCTAACTGCCCGATGATCAGTGTGAGTGGAGTACGAAATTCATGAGAAATATTAGTGAAAAAGCGCAGTTTAGCCTGATTGAGTTCTTCTATGTGTTCTTTTTCCTTCTTCTCGTTTTCAAGGGAAGCTTGTAGCCGAGCCTGGCGTAATTTGAAGTGGAGGAACAGGCTCAAAACTCCCGCCAATACTAATGCATAGAGGACATAGGCATATGGGTTGGCATAGAAAGGTGCGGAAACATGTATCTTGAGAGTTATTTCTTCTGCGTTGGCTGAGTCAAGCTCTACGGGACGAACACGCAAAGTATAGTTTCCGGGAGGGATATTGGTGTAGGTGATGGAATTGTTTGAAGTTTGTATCCAGTGCTTATCTAGATTTTCGAGACAATACTCAAATAAGTTGTCTCGTTCTGATAGGTAACGGAATGTACTGAATGTAACAGTAACATGATTTTGATTGTGTTTCAGTTGGATTTCAGAAGTTCGGGCAAGGATTTGTTTCAGAATGCCGGTAGCATCATCTGGCAGGACCTCTTGATTGAGTATCAGTAGTTTTTCGAAATAGAGCTTCTCTTTATCGGGAGAATTGTATAGATCTTCTTCCGGTAAAGAGGCTAATCCGTTGATACCACCTATATACATAGTACCATTACGGCTGATATATAGGGTAGAACCCTGGCTATAGTTCTGCTGAAATATGTGGTAGGTTTCTTCTACAACCTCTGTTTGGGTATTGAATATAGATAAACCTCTATTATGGAGTAACAATAATCTATGATTAAGAGGTGATTCCTGAATGTAATAACAATAATTGTTAGGCAAGGAACCATTTTGGGTATTATAGACTTT
>ENA-OYAI01000070-OYAI01000070.1-human-gut-metagenome-genome-assembly--contig:-NODE-70-length-10265-cov-3.470813_pt1 | contig 10265 bp, 10 predicted proteins | sample MGYA00244520_ERZ652825 | MGnify/ENA primary metagenome ERZ652825 (study PRJEB26926, sample SAMN06164483) | human gut metagenome | biome: ENVO:00009003; feature: ENVO:2100002; material: ENVO:00002003...
GCTTCTGCGGCAGCAGTCTGTTCAGCCCCGGCAGTACTTTCGCTCTGCTGCGATGCGATCTGCCGCTGCACCTGATCCAGCTCTTTCTGCAGTCTGTCTACCTTGATAAACAACAAAATACATAACAGGATCGGAATCAGAATCCCTAAAAGTAAATACGCTACTATCAGCCTCTTCATGGAAGAAATCCGGCTGCGTCTCTTTTCCTCTTCACTTTTTGGCATACCAAGACTCCATTCTTTGCATATTCGATTTATTCTATCATAATTTTTATCCGAAATCCAGCGTTATAGATACAAATTGACAGACTGTATTTGGAACATAAACAAAGCTCATCCATACAATCTTTTTCCTGTTGCTGTACAGATAAGCTTTTCTGCTTCTTTATCCCTTATTTTGTTTTCTCAAAAAGCTGTATACCACGGGCAAGGCGCGTAAGCCCGTCTTTAACTGCTGTATGCGGGCATGCGATGTTCATACGCAAAAAGAGATTCCCGTTTCCGTGATAGCCGCTGCCCTTGGACAGATACAGTCCTGTTTCTTTTCGGAGAAATTCCTGCAGATGATCCGTGTCATCCGTTACCTTGGAACAATCCAGCCAGAGCAGATAAGTCGCTGTATTTTCCACCAGATGGATCTGCGGCAGTTTACCTGCCAGAAATGCTGCAACCATATCCCTGCTTTCTTTCAAATAGCTCCGCAGGCTGTCAAGCCATGCATCTCCCTCTGTAAAAGCCGCGATCGTGCCTGCCATGGCAAAGGCATTCGGCTCTGCCACTTCATCGGAATTCAATCCTCTGTCCATCTTTTCCCGGATCGCTTCATCCGGTATCATGACTGCTGCCGACTGCAGACCCGCCATATTAAAGGTCTTGCTCGGTGCCAGACATGTAATGCTGTTATATTTGCAATCGTCCGATACGGAAGCAAACGGTACATATGCATAGCCGGGCATCGTCAGATCACAGTGGATCTCGTCCGCTACAACCAGTACATGGTGTTTTTTGCAAAGTGCACCGACTCTGGCAAGCTCTTCCTTACTCCAGATCTTTCCTGCCGGATTCTGCGGATTACATAATAAGAGCATCGTTGTCTGCGGATTTGCCAGTTTTTTCTCCAAATCCTCAAAATCCATTTCGTATTGTCCTTTTTCATAAAGAAGCCGGTTTTCCAGTACATGTCTGCCATGATTTTCAACACAGTTATAAAAAATATTATAGACCGGTGTCTGCACAACAACATTATCTCCTACATTTGTCATGCGTTTGACCGCCACATCGATCGCAGGGATCACGCCTGTACAGAAGATCAGCCAGTCCTCCTGCATTTGAAAATGATGTCTTCTCTGCCACCAGCCGCAAATTGCCCGGTTCCACTCCTGCGGAACAACGGAATAGCCAAAGATACCATGCTCTGCCCGCCGGATCAAAGCTTCCTTGACACAGGGTGCTGTTTCAAAATCCATATCCGCAACCCACATCGGGAGCTCACCTTCTTTGATATCCCATTTATAGGAGAAGGTATTTCTTCTGTCAGTTATCCGATCAAAATCATATGCTTCCATTTTCCTTCCTTTCCACTGTTTGCAGTTTACATAATGTTTTCGTACCACCGGTTACAATTTTTTCAGAAGCCGGATCAGCATAAGGATTCCCCGGCAGATCAGCTCCAGACACATGGCGATCCATACGCCTGTCAGTCCAAACGGCTTTGCCAGTATCCAGGAAAGCGGGATACGCACAAACCAGAGACTGATAAAATTCAAAATGCTTGGGATCATCGTATCCCCTGCCCCGCGCAGTGCACCTGACGCCACAATAGAAGCCGCATACATCGGTTCCGCAAAAACTTCGATCCGAAGCACCTTCGTTCCGAGTGCCTGTACCGCCGGATCCGGGGAAAGCGACAGCATCATGAGCGGTGCCAGAAAATACATCAGGATTCCCGTCACAGTCATAACGCCAATACCGGTCCACGCCGTCATCCTTGAAAAATGATGTACCAGATTTTTGCGTCCCGCGCCTGTACTCTGTCCTACCAGTGTTGCTGCTGCCTCACCGATTCCATAGCCCGGCATGTAACACAGACTTTCCGCCGTTACCGCAAAAGAATTAGCAGCCAGTGCCACCGAACCGAGCGGCGCCACGATCCCTGTCGTTACGATCATGGCAAGACAGACAACAAATCGTTCAAATGTCACAGGGAGCGATAAAGTGATCGCCTTTTTCTGACATTCCGCCGAAAGATGAAATCCTTCTTCCTTCCGGATATGCAGGATCGGACTTTTCACGCAGGCAAAATACAGCATGATACTCGCAATGATCAGCTCCGATACACCCGTGCCAAGTGCTGCACCTGCCACACCCATTCTGCAGCCGTATATAAACAGTACATTAAACAAGACATCCAGAAGACACAGCAGGGAATTTAAAATACCGGGCACTTTCATATTGCCGCTGCTCTGCAGCATACTGCCTGCCAGCACATTCAGTCCCGAACAAGGCAAAAAGCAGACATAGATCAGAAAATAGTGTCCTGCGTCCTTTAAAATAGCCTTTTCTCCGCCAAGCCAGCCCGGCAGAAAGCTGCTGATCGCAATACCGATCGCAGCCAGAAATACGGAAATGCACGAAATGGTAAAAAGGGCCTGCTTCAGTACATCTCTTGCCGCCTCCAGCTTATTGGCTCCGATCAGCTGAGCTGCCTGTACGGCAAATCCGACCGAAAAAGAATTGCAGACGCCGCCAAAAAGCCATGTTGTCGATGCAACCAGACCGATCGCTGCTGCTGCCCCCGAGCCAAGCCGCCCCACCATGGATGCATCAATATACTGCATTGCCACAGAAGTAAGCTGTGCCATGATCGCGGGAAGTGAAAGCTGTATCACCAGCAGGATCTGCTGCCTGCCGGAAAGCTCCCGCCCCATCCTTATATAGGAGACCAGTTCCTCTCTGTTTTCTTTTTTATTTTTTACGTTCTCTTGTTTCATGTAACTGATAGTCTTTCTTTATTTCTTCCGGTCTTCACATCACAACACTTCATTCTGAAAATACTCATGCAGTTTTCTGCTGTAGATTTCCCGTTAGTCTTCGGTAACAATATCCGTATTTTCCTTTTTGACATCCGGATTATCAAAAATGATCTCGTCGATCTGTTTTGCCCGGATTTTTCCGGAGATCGGATTTTTCACGCTATCGATCTTAGAGTCGATCTGTGCATCTACGGTTGCATATTCAAACGCCAGATTGGTATTCAGCAGCCTGCAGTTTTCCATCTTCAGATTATCCATATAGCACATGCCCTGCTCACTCTCGATCGTACAGTTGATCAGTGTGACATTTTTGGCATTCCAGCCCAGATATTCTCCGGATATAAAGGAATCATAAACCGTTACATTTTCGCAATTCCAGAAAGCATCCTTGGACAGCATTCTGGCATTGCGGATCGTCAGGTTCTTTGCGCCGTCAAAGCTGTAATTGCCGACCAGCGTAAAATTATCGATCTCCATATCGGAGCTTCCCATTGCAAAATAGTCGCCCTTGGCTGTCACATTCTGCATTTTTACCTGACTGCAGTTCCAGAGTGTTTCTGCCGCATTCGGGAAATTGATATCCTTGAGCACGACATCCTTGCATCGTCTGAAACCCTTCGGTGCCTGATAAGTAATATCCTCCATGGAAATATGGTCTGTATACCAGATACCGGCTCTTGCCATTTCAAACATGGTAGAATGCTTTACTTCTACATTCCGGCAATACCACAGCGGATATTTCCACTGAAACAGACAATTCTCTATTTTTAAATTTTTACTTTCCTTCAGCGGTGACTCGCCGTCCGCAAAGGTACAATAAGAAAGCTCCAGATCTCTGCTTTGAAATAAAGCACGCTCTCCTACAAATTTTTGTTGTGTATACTGATTCATGTTCTTCCACTCACTTTCTTCTTATAGCATACCCAGATTTCGTTTATCCTGTTCTTTTTTATCATGACTTTCGCATGCTGTCAAGGTAAAGTTAGGTTTAGGTATCTATTTTGTATAAGTACCGGTCAATTTACCATAGGCGGCTATATTTCCACTCGCTCCTGCAGCATCTGCATCCAGTTCCTGTGCAATCTTGTCAATACCATCACACACTGCATTAACTTTTCCTGCATAGTCTGTCTTTGCCTGCTTTAATGCAAACACATACACTTCATAGGAATGAGTTCCGGCAGGTGGATACGGTCCGATATAACCGGTGTCACTTGTCCCCTTATTGACCTGTGTGATCTCTCCCTGCACTACTTCTTCTTTAGTCAGAGTACCTGAGATCAGATGGATCCAGTTATTTCCATCCGGATCTATCATATAGATCACATAAGCCTGTGCATTTTCTGCCTTTTCCCAGCTTAGCTGCGGCGAAAGGTTTTTTCCACGCTCCGTATTGGCAATGCTGTCATCCCATACACCGTTTTGCAGATTTTCGCTTGTTATGGTCAGCTCGTCTATCCCCGCCCAATCGAATGTGGACGTTGTATTTAGTTGTTCATGACTAACTTCCATTATTGGCACTATTGCCAGTAATACCGCCAATAATAGCACCAGACAGAGCATTCCAGTTATGAATGCCATGCTTTTATTCTTTTTATGTTTTCTTTTCATATAAGATTCACGCTTCCATATTTCTTATGTATTTACATTTTGGAAAAGCCCATTTGTATGTTTTTCCCGGTATTGGATAAATTTCTGTAATTATTCCTAAGCCTAGATCTTTATCTTTGCTTCTCACAATCTATCCTGCCATCCACAACCCTGATCCCATACTTCTCAAGATCAACTCTGCCGTCCACAACTTCGATCCCGTCTGCGCGCAGGCGGTCTGCCTGTGCATTTTCCCCACCAAATGCAAAAGCGCCTGCAAGCTCCCCTTTGGCATTTACAATGCGGTAGCACGGGGTAAGTTCCGGATCGGGATTTTTGTGCAGTGCATTCCCGACTGCTCTGCACATCTTTTTATCTCCTGCCAGCTCTGCGATCTGCCCATAGGTTGCAACCTTCCCTTTCGGTACCTGCCTGACCGCTTCATAGATCCGTTTTGCAGGGCTGTCCGTGACCAGATCGTAGCTTTCTGCGATCATCCGTCTGACCTCTTCTACCGGAATACTGCCATCCACAATGATCGTATTCCAGTGCTCTTTATTTTGATGATAGCCGGGGATAACTGCAGCATATGCATTTCTCCAGAAGTCACGCCATTCCGGCTTTACTTTTACATTCAGATTTAAAAAGCCGTCTTTTTCATACGTCCAGAGAAAGACCTTTTTGCTTCCCTTCACCCGGACAAGCTGCCAGTTTGGATCATGGAATGGAGCTTCCTGATAGGTACCTGGGAAAGACAGTCCGTATTGTAGTATGTCCTGCCTTGTCAGCAGATCCGCTGTGCTTCTTGTCTCTTTTGCTTCTTTCATATCTCTGCCTCCTCTTACAACTGCATTTTCCAAGTATCCAGCTTCTTTTCGTATGCTTCAAATTCCTGCAGCCGCTTCTGAAGTGCCAGTATTTCATGATTGATATGCCTGCCAGCATAAAAACGGCTTCCAGCTTTCCTTTTTCAAAAAGGAACTGCTCTTCATATTGCGAATACCAATATGCTGCATCCGTATCATACAGGGACTTTGTTTTATTCCACATATATCCTCCATAGTTAGCCGCCGTCAACTTTTCTATGCCATAGCGGCATTTCGCGTCTATACCGTAGCACTATAACCGTGCGACCTATCTTCCTGTTACAGCATATCATATGCATACTATGAAAAGCAAATATGTGCAGATTTTTTACGCTTCTGTCCTGCCTTCCAGCATATTCTCCAGTGTATGCCAGCCAAGCACCGCACATTTAACACGGGCAGGCATATGAGAAATATCGGCAAGTGCACCAGCTTCTTCCAAAAGCTCCATTTCCTCGTCTGTCGCCTCTCCCTTGATCATATGCAGAAAGCTTTCTTTCAGTCTTTCTGCTTCTTCTACCTCTCTGCCGATGATCAGATCCAGCATAATGTCCGCGGAAGCCTGCGAAATTGCACAGCCGTCGCCTGTGAAGGAGCCGTCCACGATCTTTCCATCCTCTACTTTAAGATTTAAAATAATATCATCTCCGCAGCTTGGATTCACGCCTTCGAGCTGCATATTGGCATCCGCAAGCTCATGCTTATGCATGGGATGCAGGTTGTGATCCGTTAATATTTCATTGTAAAAGCTTCTGTTATTCTCCATAGCCCATTCTCCTTCTGATCGTCTGCACGCTTGCAAGCAGCTTTTCTATATCCTCTTCCGTGTTATAAAAATACATGCTGGCACGAGTGGTTGACATAACGCCAATCTGTTGCATCAGAGGCTGTGCACAGTGATGTCCCGCACGGACTGCAATGCCATCTGCATCCAGAATGCTGCTGACATCATGCGGATGCACGCCATCTATGGTAAAGCTGACAATCCCACAATGCTCTTTCGGATCCGGTGATCCCTGGATCTGTACATGTAGCACCTTCTTAAGCCCATCCATCAGCTGCGTAGTCAGCAAAAGCTCCTGCTTCTGTATCTGCTCATAACCGACTTCCTGTAAATACCGGATCGCCGCCGCAAGTGCCCATGCCCCTGCACCATTGACAGTACCTGCCTCAAATTTATGTGGCAGCTCGGCATACACTACCTTATCTCTTGTCACCGTCTGGATCATTTCTCCGCCGGTCAAAAAAGGCGGCATTTCAGAAAGCAGTTCCTTCCTTCCATATAATACGCCAATTCCCATAGGTGCCATCAGCTTATGCCCGGAAAATGCCAGGAAATCCACGCCCAGTTTTTGTACATCCACTTCCATATGCGGCGTAGACTGCGCTGCATCCAGTACAACAACAGCTCCGCTTTTCCTTGCCAGTGCGACGATCTTTTCAATCGGTGTCCTGATACCAAGCACATTGGATACCTGCGTAACTGCGACCAGCTTTGTTTTTTCCGAAAAAGCAGCCTGCAGATCCGCATCCGAAATATGTCCCTGCCGGTCACATTCCAGATACTTGACGACCGCACCTGTTTTTTCAGCCACCATACGCCACGGAAGCTGATTGCTGTGATGCTCCAATATACTGACAACGATCTCATCGCCTTCCCGCAGATGCGATAAGCCGTAGCTATAGGCAATCAGATTCAGGCTTTCCGTTGCATTTCTTGTAAAGATGATCTCCTTTGCAGATGCTGCATGGATAAATTTTGCCACACATTCCCGCGCCTCTTCATAGCGATCTGTTGCTTCTATTCCCAGAGAATACAGACCACGCAAAGGATTAGCATTATAATTTCTGTAAAATTCCATTTCTGCTTCTATGACCACATCCGGACGCTGCGCCGTTGCTGCACTGTCCAGATATACGATCGGATTTTCCCGCAGAAGCGGAAAATCCTGTCTGTAATCACGTTTCATCGCCTGTTACCTCCCAAAGCCAGTTTTCAGCCTGTTCTGCAATTTTCTGCTCTCCGATCCGGTTACAGAGTGCTTCCAGCTTTGCTCTTGCCAGCAGATTGCAGGCATCCTCTTCCGAAAGTCCTCTGCTTGCCAGATAAAACAGTACCTCATCTGCCGGTCTTCCGATCGAAGCACCATGATTTCCTTCTACATCATCCTCTGCGCATAGGATCAGCGGAACTGTCTGGTTGATGGCATCCTCTCCTAAAATGAGGACATCCTCCATTTCATCTCCCTTTGCACCCACGCAGCCCAGCGGAAAGTCAATCGTTCCGCGGAATACCTTTTTAGACGCATCCTGCAGTACGCCGCCCACATTCATGTTGCTTTCCGTTTTCTTTCCGATATGCTGTGCCACATAGTTCATATCCAGAAGCTGCTGTTTTTCTCTGTAATAACCGACATCAAGCTGCAGATGGCTCTTTTCTCCTGTTAGCGTAGCATAACTTCCTGCCCAGATCTTCTCTGCGCCAAGAAACAACTGCACAACCTCTATCTGCGCCTGTTTGCCGCTTTCTACTCCGATATCATTGAAAAGCTGCATTCTATCGCCCAGCAGATCTACCTGCACAAGTCGGATCTTTGCATTTTCTTCTGCCTGCAGAAGTGTCCGCAGTACAGCTTTCCCTTCCGCATCCTTTTTGGATCTTACAACAGTCCAGACGGTTACACTTTCTCCTGCCCTCGCATAGATTTTTACATCCTGAAAACAGTTTTTCCGATCCGGATAGTCCAATACAAGTACCACCTCATCACGTCTCATACGCTCTCTTCTCTCATCGGATTCCCCGCCCTCTTCTACTGTCTCCACACAAATATCTGTTGCGTCTTCCGGTTTCAGGCGGCTTACTTCCGCGCCCATTCCGGTTCGGATCTGCTCCATCTTTTTATATACAGAAGATTCCTGTTCAGTCGTCAGTTCTCTTACAATTGGCTTTTCATCCTTTGGGTAGCGGACGGTAACAGCCGGTCTTTGCCAGCCATCAGCCGTCAGATCCTTGATTTCTGCCTGATTGACCGATAGTCTGTTCCAGGTTTTTGCAGGCAGTCTGTTTACGATCATATCTATTTTCTGTTCCATTTCGTTCCTCCTACAATGCCCATTCCTTTTAGCCTATGCTGCCTTTCATTTCGAGCTGTATCAGATTGTTCATTTCCACCGCATACTCAAGCGGAAGTTCCTTTGATACATTATCCGCAAATCCGCTGACGATCATTGCTCTCGCATCTTCCTCTGAAAGTCCTCTGGACATCAGATAAAAGACAGCTTCATCACTGATCCGTCCGATCTTTGCTTCATGTCCGATATCCGCATCTGCTGTCCGGATGTCCATTGCCGGGATCGTGTCAGATCTTGACTTATCATCCAGCATCAGGGACTGACAGGAAACAGCCGCTTTTGTATTCTTTGCAGACTTTTCTACCTGCACGCTGCTTCTGAATGTGCTGATACCGCCATCTTTGGAAATGGATCTTGTACCGATAAAGGAAGAAGTATTCTTTCCGATGTGCACGACTTTTGCTCCCGTGTCCAGATTCTGTCCTTTTCCGGCAAAGGTGATTCCCGTAAATTCCATCCGGGAATGATCTCCTTTCAGTATCGTCATCGGGTATAAGTAAGAAACATGGGATCCAAATGAACCGGAAACCCATTCCATCACGCCGCCGTCCTCCACCATGGCACGTTTTGTATTCAGGTTATACATGTTTTTAGACCAGTTTTCGATCGTCGAATAACGCAGTCTGGCATTTTTCTTTACAAAAAGCTCCACACAGCCTGCATGCAGATTTGCCACATTGTATTTTGGTGCGGAGCAGCCTTCAATAAAATGCAGGTCTGCGCCCTCATCTACAATGATCAGCGTATGTTCAAACTGTCCTGCGCCCGGCGCATTCAGACGGAAATATGACTGCAGCGGGATTTCCACGGAAACACCCGGTGGCACATACACAAAGGAACCGCCTGACCAGACTGCCCCATGCAGAGCAGCAAATTTATGGTCGTTCGGTCTTACAAGCTTCATAAAATATTTTCTGACCATATCTGCATATTCGCCTTTTAAGGCACTTTCCATATCCGTATACACAACGCCCTGTGCTGCCACTTCTTCCCTGACATTATGATAGACTAGCTCGGAATCATACTGTGCACCGACACCTGCCAGCGATTTTCTTTCAGCCTGCGGAATGCCAAGCTTTTCAAATGTATCCTTAATATCTTCCGGTACTTCAGACCATTTTGCACTCATTTTCGTGTTCGGACGTACATAAGTCGCAATATGGCTCATATCCAGTCCGTCAATGGATGGTCCCCAGTCAGGCACCTTCAGTTCATTATAAATCTGCAATGATTGCAGACGGAACATCGTCATCCAGGCAGGATCGTTCTTTTCCTTTGATATTTTTTCTACAATGGACGCATCCAGTCCTTCCTGCACACGATATACATCTTTTTCTTCATTACGAATATCGTAAATGCTTCTGTCCACATCATCGACATAGGTTTTTTCTTTCATCCGGCTTACCTCCCCGTCTCTGATTCCTGTTTTAAAAGATCCAGATATTTTTCAAATCCATGTTCATTGATCTCGTCGATCAGGGAAGCATCTCCTGTCTTTACAATATGCCCGTCTACCAGAACATGCGTATAATCCACATGTAAAGCTTCCAAAATCCTTGTGCTGTGCGTGATGATCAGAAGTGCTCCATCTCTTGTCTGTCTCTTATACACATCTCCGAGCCCACGAGACACTCGCTAATCTCGTA
>ENA-OYAI01000077-OYAI01000077.1-human-gut-metagenome-genome-assembly--contig:-NODE-77-length-9860-cov-3.775013_pt1 | contig 9860 bp, 8 predicted proteins | sample MGYA00244520_ERZ652825 | MGnify/ENA primary metagenome ERZ652825 (study PRJEB26926, sample SAMN06164483) | human gut metagenome | biome: ENVO:00009003; feature: ENVO:2100002; material: ENVO:00002003...
CCCCTGCCCCGAACAGACGGCTGCGGGCGGCTCCGTGCCGCAGATGCCTGCGCAGCACAGCGCCAGCGCGTTTACGCCGCCCTCCATATCGTCGGTGAGATAGCGGCTGTCGGTGCGGGGATAGGTGCAGAGCTTCTTTTCGTAGAGGCTTTGCAGATAGTCCAGCGTCTGCTGCGCCGTGTACCCAAGCAAGCGGTTCGCATCCCGCTGGAGCGTGGTCAGGTCGTAGAGCGCCGGGGCTTTCTCCGTCTTTTTTGTCTGCACGACGGAGGTAACAGCGGCGGCTTTGCCGTTGCAGTCCCCGGCAAGCCGCTCCGCCTCTGCCTGCTCCTTCATGCGCCCGCCTGCGGCGGAGAAGCCGTTAAAGTCCAGATGGACGGTGTAGAAGCTCTCCGGCTGAAAGGCATTGATCTCCGCTTCCCGCTGCACCAGCAGCGCAAGCGTGGGCGACACCACACGCCCCACGTTCAGGGTGCGGTGGTACATCACGGAAAACAGGCGGGTGGCGTTGATGCCCACCAGCCAGTCTGCCTTGCTGCGGCAGAGGGCGGAGGCGTAGAGGTTGTCGTACTCCGCGCCGTCGCGGAGATTGTCAAAGCCATCAAGGATCGCCGCATCCTCCATGGAGGAGATCCAGAGCCGCTTCACGCGCTTGCGGCAGTTGTTGAGATTATACGCCGTGCGGAAGATCAGCTCGCCCTCGCGCCCGGCGTCGCAGGCGTTGACCACTTCATACACATCGTCCCGGTGCATGAGGGCGCGGAGGGTGTTCATCTGCTTCTGCTTGTCCCGTGCCACGGTGTACTGCCAGCTATCCGGCAGGATGGGCAAGTCCTCCCTTCGCCATTTGCCGTACTTTTCATCGTAGGCGTCCGCATCCGAAAGCTCCGCAAGATGCCCGAAGCACCAGGAAACGAGATAGCCGCCGCCCGAAAGAAAACCGTCCTCGCGCCTGCCTGCGCCAAGAACGGCGGCGATGCTCCTTGCCACGGAGGGCTTTTCACACACAACCAATCGGTATTCGTTCATATTCCTTTATTCCTCCTCATCGTTGATATCGAAATCATCCGGCGCGTCCCAGCCCTTTGCCCGCAGGAACTCCTTGCGCAGGGTATTGTTCCCGCAGTCCTCGATGGCCTTCTCCACATACAGGTCGCAGTTTGCGTAGCTGTATTCGTCGAAATAGTATTTGAAGTCGTAGTAGATGGATTTGACGGGCTTGGGGGTGCGGAGCAGCGCCTCCGCGTCCCCGCAGCCCGCCTCCACGGCTTTTACGATCTTCTGCCGGATGAAGTATTCAAAGGCTTTCTTGCCGCCACGGTATCCGGGCTTTTGGGAGAGCGTCTGCCGGATGAAAAGCGCCTGCTCGCGCTTCATGATCTGAATAAGCCGCTCGCGGGGAGACAGCTCCATGGGCGATTCTGTGCTGACAGTCTGTGTCACTTTTCTTCATCCTCCCCGGCGTCCGTCTCGTCCTCGGCTTCAAACTCGTAGTCCTCATCTTCCTCGTCCTCGCCGTAGTCGTAATCGTCCAGATCGTCCGCCCCACGGGTGTCAGCCTTCGGCTTGCGGAGCTTGAACCAGTATAGCGCACCGCCGCCGCCCAGCAGCAGGAGCAGCAGAACGGCGATTATACCCGTGCCGCCGGACTTCTTTTCGGGCGCGGTCTCCGCAGGCTCGGCGGGCTGTGGCGTAATTTCTGCTGTTTGCTCCTTGCCCGCGCACTCACTCATATTGGTTCTGCACACCTTGCAGCCCGTGTTGATCTTGCCCACGGCGCATTTGTCCGTGCAGGAGCAGGCGGGGACGATGCTCTCGCCGTCCTTGGTCAGCGCCAGCAGGTCGGCCTCGTCCACAAGATTCAGGAAATGGACGTTCTCATTGCCCTTATCGTCCCGGTCGATGATGAGATAAAAGGTGTTGCCGCCCTTGGTCGTCACGGTGATGAACTGCTTGCCTGCGCCGAAAGCGGAGCCGATGTCGTCCATGAGCGTCAGGTTGCCGTCCGGGGTCAGGGGTGCGGAACCTCCGGCAGCGGCGTAGTATTGCAGCAGCAGCTCCGCAGTATCCGTGTCGTTCTCATAGCCTCCCGCAGAGGTGTTGAGAACCTCAAGGTATTTGCCGTATACATAGCCTGTCTGCTCCGGCACGACCACCTTGTACCAGCCGTTGCTTTCCTCCAGCACCTTCACCTCCGCGCCGTTGAGCAGACGCCCGATCACGGTGTAGTCCGTGCCGGGGCCGGTGCGCAGGTTCAAATAGGTGCGGACGTTGACCACCTTTCCGGCCTGCTCCCGTTTGGCGGGAAGCGTCCAGCTCCGATCCCCGATGGTCACGGTATGGCTTCCGTCCGCATTTTCGGTCACAAGCACGGTCAGGGTCTGTCCGTTTGGGGTCTGCTCACCGGTATTCGTATTCTCCGGCTGTGTAGTTGCAGTTGGGGTTTCCATGGTCGGGTCGCCCATTGTCGAATCGACCATATCGCCGCCTGCATAGGCCGTAACGGAAAAGACCGTCATGCAGAGCACGACGGCCAGCGTCACGGCAAAAAATCTCCATTTATTCTTCATCCATAAATTCCTCCGTTTTTCTGTATTCGTCGGGCAGCGCCGCCGTGGGACGCTTTTCCAGCATCTCCATTAGCGCCGCGAGCTGCTCGATGGTCAGCCCGTTCTCGCGGACGATGCCCACAATATCCGTGTTTTCCAGCTTCAGAATCTGCTCGTCCAGGGCTTTGAGCCGTGCGGTCAGCGATGTGAGCTTTTCCGCCAGCTTCTCGCGCTCCTGACGCAGCTTTTCAAGTCGCGGGTTCATAACATCCTCCTTTTTGCGTTGATATGGTTGTTGTTAAGGTAATCTGCCAAACTGGAGAAAATGGCTTCGCCAGTAGCTCGTGTCGATGGAAGCGTAGTGAATGGGGTCGCCGCAGTGGAGCATCCTGTTATTGCCCACATAGATGCCCACATGGGACGCGCCTGAGGTGTCGTAGGTCTTTTCAAAAAAGATCAGGTCGCCGGGACGGGCGCTTTCCGGGGAGACATAGGCGCACATGCCCCGCAGCCCCTCCGCGCCCAGCCTGCCGAAGCTCCAGTGCAGGCCGCAGTTGTTGTAGACATACGAAACGAAGCCGGAGCAGTCGAAGGAGGTGTCCGGCGTGCTGCCGCCCCAGATATAGGGGTAGCCCAGATACTTCTCCGCTTCCTTGATGATGGCGGCGAACTGCTCGTCCGCCAGCGCCTCCGGGGGTATCTCGTACTTCTCATACTGGGTGTGGTAGTACCGGTTCACATACGGGGAGCCGGGGAACAGGTCGGGGCGGTTGCCCAGCACGCTCATATACACGGCGTATATGGAGAGCTGATCGTAGGACATGATATGCACCGGCACATGGGAGAGGTTGAAGTTTTCCAGCTCCACATGGCAGATATAGCAGGTGTAGGGAACCTCCGCCTCGTACTCGTAGCTTTGCAGATTGCCGTTTTCGTCTGTGTAGTAGCCGATATGCGTTTCGGTGCGGTATCTGGTTTCCGTAGCGACGGTTTCCGTTAAGATATACTGCTTTTCAAACAGCGTCTCCAGAACCCCGCCTATTTCGTCAATCGTCCATTCTCCGCCCTTGAGGGCGGTAATCATGGAAATGAGCACATAGGGGTCGTGCTCAATCTCGTCCAGGTCGAAGTGGTACTCGTCGTAATCGTGGGTGCTTTCGTAGCTGTTCAGGTATTCCCGCAGCTCGTCCTCCATGGCGCAGTAGGCGGCTTCCGCCGCCAGCATATCCGCATCCTCCAGCGGATAGGTGGAGGACACAATACCGGAGACGCCGCCCTGAAACAGCGTGGAGCAGGAGGAAATGCAGGTCATGAGCAGCAGTATCGCGGCGGCGATACCGCCCGCGATGAGGAAGCCCTTCTTGTGCCGGACAAAAAAGCTGCCGGCCTTTTTGCTTCCCTCGGCGGCGCGCTTTGCCGCCTTTGCGGTGGTCTCGGACACTTTGACGGTATTCCCCGCGCCGTTCCCCGCTTTTGCGGCGGCGTATTCCTTTTTAATGGCCTGCTTCTGCTGCCAACGGGAATAGGGGTTGGAAGCCCTGCCGTATTCCTGCTCGTACTGTTTGTTCAGCGCCTTGAGATTGGCTTTGTCTGCGGCGGCTTCCGCCTTGTCCGTTTTGCGGTAGGGCTTTTCCGCATGGGAGCGGTGCGCCGATTCCGCAATGCGCCAGGTGCGCTCCGCCGTCTCGGTCAGGGTGTTCGCCGCCTCCGTGCCGGGGTTGTCATCGCCCTCCTCCCGCAGCTTGCGGTGGACTGCGCTGCGGACGGTATCCAGCGGCGCTTTCCTTGCGGCGTGCGCCAGCTTGGAGGGCGGACGCTTTTTGTCCGCCTCCTCAAAGAAAAGGCGCGTCGTGACCTTGCCGCTCTCACTGTCCACAACGCGCTTTTTGACCTTAACGGTTTTCTTGGGAATTTTCGCTTCGGCCTTCTCCAGCTTAACCGCCGCCCTGTCCGCCTTGCGGACAGCTCGTTCCAGCTCCGGCAGTGCGCGTTCTTCCTCGGTGAAAATCAGCCTTGGCGAGCGTTTTGCCATATTCATCACCTCGATTCTGTGGGGATTGGATCGTCATACGCACGCGGCAAAGACGGCCTGTTCGCTGGCGTCTTTGCCCTCTGTTACTTCACGGGGCTGCCAGACGCGGATTTTCTCCGCGATTTTCAGAAAATGCGCCTTTCCGGCAGGCGTGACGAGGGTGTATTCGCTTTTTGTGCCGTTGGGAAGGTAAAAATCTCTGGTCACAAACAGCGGGTCGTTGCGCTTGCCGGCTCTGACAAATACACGGTCGCTGCGGTGACGGTCTCTGAACACATACCCCTTTTCCAGCAGGTAGCCGATAAATTTCTTCTGCGGAACGCCCAGCTCCTTGGCGGTATAGCGGAGACAGGTCACGCTCTCAACGCCCACAAAGGAATCGTAGTAGCTGGCCTTCGGAGCCAGCCGCGCGTTCTCGGCTTCCGCCTTTTTCAGCGCCTCCCGCGCGGCGTTCGCCTTTGCGTTTTCCGCACGGAGCTTGCCGATATACTCCGAGATCAGCTCGGGGTGCTCATCCATCCGGCTAAGGAGTGCACCCGTCATATACGCGCCGTGCTTGCGGATGGAGGGCAGCACCTCGGCCGTCACCCAGCGCTTGAACTTCTTTGCGCGCTCCAGCTTGCTGGAGAGGATGAGACTGTAAAGGCCGGATTCGTTGATGATAATAACATTCTGCTTTCCGCCGGGGGTCATCATTTCAGTGACCCCTTTGTCCTCATCGTCAACGTGATTGGAAACAGCATTATTCAGAGACTTCCCCTTGCCATAGCCCAACGCCATCGCAACGTCTCTGCCCACGAACCACGGTTCGCCGTTCATGCGCAGGGAGCGCAGTTCACCGAACTCCGGGTTTTCAAAGATCATCAGGTTGTTATTCATATTCGCACATCCTTTCTCGTCTCTATTCTGACTGCACCTGCTCCGAGAGCTTGGTCGTAATGACTTTGTACAGTTCCATATCCTTGGGGAAGCGGTCTACGAAGGGCAGGATCACGCTGCCGTAGAACAAAAGCCCCTCGCCCTCGGCGGATTGGGTCACATACGAGAGCTGATGGGGCGAGATGTTGAGCTGCTTCGCCAGAATCTGCCGGTCGCCGGAAGCCTGGTTGAGCATATACACATAATCGGAGTTTTCAAAGATGTTCTCCACCTCGCGGGAGGAGAGCAGGTCTTTGACGTTCTGGGTGATGCCTGTGGGAACGCCGCCCCACTTGCGGAAGCGCTTCCATATCTCCACCGTATAGGCGGCGGTCTGCTCCTCCTTCAAAAGAAGGTGCATTTCGTCGATATAGTAGCGGGTGGACTTGCGCTGTTCCCGGTTGATCGTGACGCGGTTCCACACCGCGTCCTGCACCACCAGCATCCCGATCTTTTTGAGCTGCTTGCCCAGCTCCTTGATATCGAAGCTGACCACGCGGTTTTCGATATTCACGTTGCTGCGGTGGTTGAACACGTTGAGTGAGCCGGTGACGTAGATTTCCAGCGCCGTGGCGATATACTGCGCTTCCTTCTCATCCTGCCTGCGAAGCTCGTTGTACAAGTCCTCTAAAATAGGCATTTTTTCCGGGCGGGGGTCGCTCAGGTATTCCCGGTAGACAGAGCGCACACAGCGGTCGATGATGGTCTTTTCCACCGGCATGAGGCCGTCCTTGCCGCCCACGATCAGCTCGCACAGGGACAGGATGAAGTCGGATTTCAGGCTCAGCGGGTTTTCATCGTCGCTGTAATTCAGGTTCAAATCCATGGGGTTCAGGTAGTCGGTGGAGGTGGGCGAGATCTTCACTACCTGCCCGTGCAGGTGCTCCACCAGCGGCCCGTACTCCGCCTCCGGGTCGCAGATGATGATATCGTCATTCGTGACGAGGAACACGTTGGCGATCTCACGCTTGGCGGAGAAGGACTTGCCGCTTCCGGGCGTGCCTAAGATCAGCCCGTTGGGGTTTTTAAGCAGCTTTCTGTCTACCATGATGAGGTTGTTGGAAAGGGCGTTCAGCCCGCAGTAGAGGGCTTCCTTGCCGTCCTGAAACAGCTCTTGGGTGGTAAACGGCACGAAAATCGCCACGCTGGAGGTGGTCAGCCCCCGCTGGATCTCGATCTGGTTATACCCCAGCGGCAGCGCGGACATGAAGCCCTCCTCCTGCTGAAAGTCCAGCCGCGTGAGCTGGCAGTTGTACTTCTGGGCGATGGAGCCCGCCTGAAAGACGTTGTTGCCGAGGCGCTGCCTGTTGTCCGCCACGTTCACCACAAGGAAGGTCAAAAGGAACATACGCTCGTTGCGGCTTTGCAGCTCCTGCAAGAGCTTTTTCGCCTCCGTGCCGTAGGTGGCAAGGTCGGAGGGGATAATATCCATATCGTAGCCGCTTCGCACCGCCTTTTTCTGCTCCTCGATGGTCATTTTCTGCAAATCGGTGATCTTGCGCTTGATGGTCTTGATGGCCTTGACCTGATCCACGGACTGGACGTGCATACTGACGATGAGGGAGCTTTCCATGTCGAGGAAGTCCGCCAGCATCCGGTCGTTGAGTTCCGGCGCTAAAATCTGCAAGAAGGATACGCAGCCGGTCTTGCTGCCCACGCCGAAGCTGCTGCCGGTCTTGAACTCGAAGGCGCTGGGCGCGATGAAGTCCTTCACCGACAGCCCGGAGGGAGCCAGCCAGTCCCACGAAAAGCGGAAGGGCTGCGGCTCGTCCATGTGGAGCATCCCGTGCAGCAGGCGCAGTCGCTCCATCCCGTTCAGGCTCTCCGCCTGCACGCCCAGACGGCGGAAGTTGTTGAGGATATCCGTCTCGATGCGCTCCAATCGGGGCTTTGCCGCCTTCAGGCTGTCCGCCTCCACGCCGAAGGTCAGGTACTTGGTCTTAATAAGCCCGTTGTTGCCCCGTGCAAGCTGGCTTTGCAGCATCCCGGTGTATTCGGTGCGGAGCTTGTCGAAGCAGTCGCCCTGCAAGGGGATGGCGATGCGCCGGGCGTAGGTGTCCCGCGTGGCGGAGAGGTTGATGAAGGAGAGCTGGAAGCGGATGGAGGAATCGAAATAGTTGAGGAAGTCGCACCAGCCGTCGAAAATGGCGGTCTTGTCCTCGTTTTGGTTGAGCTGGTAGTTGATATCCTGAAACTGCACGGTTTTCGTGTAGTAATTGTCCGTCACGCGGCACACGCCGTCAGGGTACATCCGCTGAAAGGGGATGCTGTCCTGGGCGGACTTCTTTCGTTTATCCTGACGCCTGGCTCTTGCAATCGCCGCGTCGATCTGCTTTCGCTCGGCTCGTGTGAGCTTTCTTGCGGGGGTTTTGTTTGTGGACAATCGCGTAGACCTCCTTATCCAAAATATCCTGCCGGTTCAGCAGGTCGTAGAAATTGTTCGTCCTGTACGGGCGCTGCTTGGGGCGCAGGAAGCAGACCTGTACGATGTTGCGGATGAGCTTCTCCGGCGGCTGACCGTTCTTTTCATACATGGCCAGCAGGAAGAAGGGCAGCATGACCAGCATCATGCAAAGGGCCGCCGCGCTGCTGCCGATATGCCCCTTGAGCAGAAAGAAAAGCGGTACGCCGATGAGCGCGCCGCCGCCAAAGCACAGAATCTGCCGTTTTGTTAAATTGAACATGACCTTGGTTTTCACCGCGTTCAAGTCCTTGGGTACGGGAACGTATGCCAAATTTCATCACCTCCGTCAGTGAGCGTGGAACAGGCTCCTGGCAAGGGAGCTCGTCTTAAACAGCGTGAAGCACAGCAGCACCGTGTACCCCATGCACGTCCATATGGCCGCCGAGACGCTGCTCTCCACCACGATGTTCTGAATCAGCACCGCGTAGATCGCCACGCAGACGATGATGAGGAAGCCCTGAAACCCCAGCGCCAGCAGGCTTCTGAGGTAATTCTGGCTCATCTGCCCCCATTCCCGGTTGGCCATGGTCGCCATGGGGATGGGCGCGATGGAGGTAACGCAGTAGATCTCGATCATTCTGCCGTAGCAGATGATGAAGATGCAGATGGTCAGCGCCCACATGGAAAGATGCACGACCACGGACTCCAGCCACAGCCCCAGCAGCGACCAGACCTCCATTTCCGCGAGCGCAGCTTCAAATCCCGCGATATGCTCGTTAAACGTCAGAGACGTGTCCGATATGATGATGCCCGACGCGCTGTTTACGACGCTCTGAGCCGCTTCGAACACGCCCATGACGATGTTCCATGTGTTGGTGACGATGAGCACGGCGCAGGCGGTCTTGAATATCCACTTGAAGAACATCCAGGTGTCCACGTCGTGCATGTTGTTCTTTTCCGTAATGAGCTGAATCAGCTCCAGCGTCATGACAAAGGCGAGAATCACGCCCGCGATGGGCAAAATCACATTGTCCGACAGCGTTCGGATCATGCCGTAGACGCCGCTGTTCCAGCCCTGGGGCGTAGCGCCCACCTGTCCGGCGATGCCCGCCACGCGGCTGTTCACGTTGTCAAACAGTCCGTTCACGTTGTCCATGATGCCGCTGACCAGCAACTCCTTCAGCCATTCGGTGAATTTCTGCCATATCAAATCCAATGGGCTTTACCCTCCTTTCCCGCAGCGCCCGCCCAGAGGGGCGGACGCCGCGAAGGATTCGTGCGGGCGATTAACCGAACAGGCCGGAGAGCAGGGGAACGAGAATGACGCCGATGAGCGCCACGCCGCCGCCCGCCATGAGCTGTTTCATACCCTGACTTTTAGTTTGTGTTAGATAAAGAAGCAATAGAAGTGTAAAAATTTTTGCCGTTCCTATCCGGCACTTAGCTATTGTGCCGGACAGGTCGGGCGTTATTCGGGCAAGTCTACCTTGCCGACGAAAGAATAGTATATCTCGATTTCCTGTCTGCGGCTTTTGTTCTCGTCATAGCTGCACTCATGCACGACGATTTTCTCAATCATTTCCCGCAAGAGGGTGGGGGTCAATTCCTCAAAGGCAAGGTGCTTTCGGACGATACCCATAAACTTTTCCGCGTTGACGGTGGCGGCCTGCGACTTGGAAAGTTCCTCCTGCAAAGCGGCGGCGCGGTCTTTCAGTTCCCGCTGCTCCTGCTCATAGTCTGCCGACAGTTCCATGAAACGCTCGTCGCTGATTTTGCCGTTCACATTGTCCTCATACAGCCGCTTGATAATGCGGCTCACTTCGGAAATGCGCTCCTGCGCCTGTTCAAGCTGCTTGGTGGCTGCGGCGGTCTTTCTCTTGCCGCCGATCTCGTTCTGCTGGATAAGCAGCTTCACAAAGCGGCTCTCGTGCTTGGCGGCGTATTCGGTCACTTGCCG
>ENA-OYAI01000079-OYAI01000079.1-human-gut-metagenome-genome-assembly--contig:-NODE-79-length-9775-cov-3.867593_pt1 | contig 9775 bp, 8 predicted proteins | sample MGYA00244520_ERZ652825 | MGnify/ENA primary metagenome ERZ652825 (study PRJEB26926, sample SAMN06164483) | human gut metagenome | biome: ENVO:00009003; feature: ENVO:2100002; material: ENVO:00002003...
GCAAGTATCAAAAAGCTGGAAGGTCTGTCAGGCCATGCGGATAAAAACGGTCTGATCGGCTGGCTCCAGAAGTTTGAAAAAAAGCCGGACAGAGTGTTTATCGTACATGGTGAAGATGCAGTCTGTACTGCATTTGCCCAGTGCCTGAAGCACGAATACGGTTATAGCACGTATGCTCCGTACAGCGGAACAGAAGTAGATCTTATGACTGGTGATATTACCTACGAGGCAGAAGGTATTCCGGTTAAGAAACGTAAGATTGCATCCGATGTATTTAGCAGACTGCTTGCAGCAGGACAGAGACTTCTGGCAGTTATCCAGCATAATGAGGGCGGAACCAATAAAGATCTGGCAAAATTCACGGATCAGATCAATGCGCTGTGTGATAAATGGGACAGATAAAATAAAAGAAAGAGAAATGGCAGCATGACAAAAGCAGATAAGATATTTATTGATATGTGTCAGGATATTTTGACAAATGGAACGAGTACGGAAGGGGAAAAAGTAAGACCGCACTGGGAAGACGGAACAAGTGCCTATACGATCAAAAAGTTTGGCGTGGTAAATCGTTATGATCTGTCCGAAGAATTTCCCATTATGACATTGCGCCGGACCGCACTCAAAAGTGCTACAGATGAGATGCTCTGGATCTGGCAGAAGAAATCAAACAATATCCATGATCTTCACAGCCATGTCTGGGATGAATGGGCCGATGAAAACGGTTCTATTGGAAAGGCATATGGCTACCAGATGGGTGTCAGACATCAGTATAAAGAAGGCATGATGGATCAGGTGGACAGAGTAATCTATGATCTGAAAAACAACCCATTCAGCAGACGTATCATGACCAACATTTATGTACATCAGGATTTGCATGAAATGAACCTGTATCCATGTGCATACAGCATGACTTTTAACGTGACACAGAAGCCGGGCGATGACAAGCTGACATTGAACGCGATATTAAACCAACGTTCCCAGGATGTGCTTGCGGCTAACAACTGGAATGTCGTGCAGTATGCGGTGCTTATGCATATGCTGGCGCAGGTATGTGATATGAAGGTGGGAGAGCTTGTGCATGTGATCGCAGATGCACATATTTATGACAGACATGTACCGCTGATCAAAGAACTGATCTCTAGGGAGGGTTTTGCAGCACCGAAGTTCCATCTGAATCCGGATATTCATGATTTTTATCAGTTCACCAGAAATGATGTCAGTCTGGAAGGATACGAGACCGGTCCGCAGATCGCCGATATACCGATCGCCATCTAAGAGCACAAAAAGAAAAACAAGCACCTGCGAAGCAGGTATTTGTTTTTCTTGTGCTCTTAACGAGCAAACTGTCTGCGAAGCAGACGGAGAAGCGCCGCAGGCGCGGGTTTGCGAGTATGAGATAAGGACAGCAAAAAAGAAACGAAAAGAGGAGCAACATGAAATTAATTGTAGCAGTAGACAGCAACTGGGGGATCGGATTGAGAAATGCCCTTCTGGTACATATTCCAAGTGATATGAAGTTTTTCCGCAGTGAAACGATGGGCAAGACGATCATCATGGGAAGAAAGACACTGGAAAGCTTTCCGCAGGCACAGCCGCTTGCGGGCAGAAACAATATTGTGATCACAAAGGATCCGGCTTATCAGGTAAAGGGAGCGGTTGTGGTACACAGCATTGAGGAAGCAATAGAAGAAAGTAAAAAATATGATACAGATGTGTATTGTATTGGAGGAGAAAGTGTTTACCGCCAGCTTCTGCCATATTGTGACGAAGCCTTTATCACGAAGATTGATCACGCTTATGAAGCAGACAGCTTTTTCCCGAATCTGGATGAAATGCCGGAATGGGAAATGACGGAAACAAGTGATGAACAGACGTATTTTGATCTGGAATATACTTTCACCAAATACGAAAGAAAGCACTAAGCAACAATCTGATTTCTGCCGGAGGTTTTACCTCGGTATAATTTTTCATCAGCACGTGTAATGATGGCATCGATGGATTCGGTCATACTGTATTCTTCGATGCCGCCTGTTATTGTCAGGTGCAGACTCACATCTTTGAAAGTAAATTCCTGTTCGGCAATACGGGCTCTGATCTGATCGAGCAGCTTATATGCGCGATCCAGCTCTGTGTTTTCAAAAGTCAGCAGAAATTCTTCACCACCCCATCTTGCAACCTGTCCTCTTCCTTCCATACTGCTTTTTAATATATAAGAGAGTGATTTGAGAACATAATCGCCCATGCCATGTCCGTGTTCGTCATTGACATGCTTGAAAAAGTCGATATCCAGAATTGCCACGCAGAAGTTCATATGATGTTTGACATATTGCTGGGAAAGCATGGAAAGGTGCTGCGTCATGGCACGTCTGTTCCAAAGAGAAGTCAAAGCATCTGTAGATGCCATCTGCTCCAGCTTTTTGTTGTATTGCAGGATCTTGGCTTCGGAAGCCATGAATTTCTGGTAATAAGCATATGCCACATAAGAAAAAGCAAGCGTGGAAAAAAAGATGTTAAAAATAAGGATGAACATTGCAGCGTGACCGCTGATCTCAGCCTGCAGAGGCAGTTTCCCTTTCAAGATAGCCAGCGCGTTCAGATAAACAGACATAAAAACAGCGTAATGGATTTTTTTGCGGATCGGTATATTTAAACTGAAAAAATATACCATGATCGTAATAAAGGCAGTAGGTGCAAAGAAATATTTCCAGCCGACACGGATCGTCAGCAGGGTGAGCACTGCCAGGACAGAGAAGATATAAAGCAGTGTCCCAAGCCTGATATGTGCTTCATAAGTGCAGATCATGGCAGCAAGAATCAGACCAATGCAAAATACAACTTCGAGACAGCTGTAAATATATCCTGCATAAGCGAGTATGATCGTCAGCAATATATAATGAAGAATGCTGATGCAGGAAAGATAACGTACCAGAACAGCCAGATTATTGGATTCGGCACTTACTGCAGTCTCTTTTTCCATTATCTTTACAAAATTGTTCCATAGTTTTTTCATGTTGATCTCCCATTTATGTAAGCCGCACATGGTGGTAACCGGATAGAGGATATAACCTGCTGCGCGGACGGCTTGCTCGTTAATAAGCACAAAGCTCACGAATCCGCGCTACGCGCTTTGCATCCTGCTACGCAGGATATGTGACAGGACTCGTGAACCCCGTGCTACGCACTCTATTGTCTGCTGCGCAGACGGTTCACTCGTTAATAAGCACAGAAAAACAAATACCGCGAAGCGGTGCTTGTTTTTCTATGTGCTTATTATATCATAACACGGGGCTATGTTCTATATAAAATAGTGTTCTATCTGAAATGGTTGACAGTATAAAAAAAGCAGTGGTAAACTGTATTGGTAAAGGGCGGAGATATCGCCATGGCAGTGCCGTGTGGTGACTGCAGAGGAAAGGAAGCGTACTTATGGAAAAGAAAAATATCGATTGGTCAAATCTCGGATTCGGTTATGTACAGACAGACAAGAGATTTGTGGCAAACTTTAAAGACGGTGCATGGGATGAAGGTACATTAACAGAGGATCCCAATATCGTGCTGAATGAGTGTGCAGGTGTTCTGCAGTATGCACAGACAGTATTTGAAGGTATGAAGGCTTATACGACAGAAGATGGAAGAATCGTTACATTCCGTCCTGACTTAAACGCAGCCCGTATGGCAGATTCCGCAAGAAGATTGGAAATGCCTGTATATCCGGAAGATAAATTCGTAGAAGCAATTGTAAAGACAGTAAAGGCAAATGAAGCATATGTACCGCCTTACGGATCAGGTGCAACGCTTTATGTCCGTCCATATATGTTCGGCAGTAACCCGGTTATCGGTGTAAAACCTGCTGATGAATATCAGTTCAGAATATTAACAACTCCTGTTGGACCTTATTTTAAGGGCGGTGTAAAGCCTCTGACAATTAAGATAAGTGATTTCGACCGTGCAGCACCACATGGTACAGGTCATATCAAAGCAGGTCTTAACTATGCAATGAGCTTACATGCGATCGTAACGGCACATCAGGAAGGCTATGATGAAAATATGTATCTTGATGCAGCTACCAGAACAAAAGTAGAAGAGACAGGCGGTGCTAACTTTATTTTCGTGACAAAAGACAACAAGGTTGTTACACCGAAGTCAAGCAGCATCCTGCCATCTATCACACGTCGTTCTCTGATGTATGTTGCAAAAGAGTATCTCGGATTAGAGGCAGAAGAAAGAGAAATCTATCTGGATGAAGTAAAGGATTTCGCAGAATGTGGTCTTTGCGGTACAGCAGCAGTTATCTCACCGGTTGGTAAGATTGTTGATCATGGTAAAGAAATCTGCTTCCCAAGCGGTATGGAAAAGATGGGTCCTGTTACACAAAAATTATACGACACACTGACAGGTATCCAGATGGGCAGAATCGAAGCACCGGAAGGATGGTTAAAGGTAATCGAATAAACCGGTCTGTTTTGGAAAATAAAATACAAAGAAAAATGAGGAACCTTTGGCACTTTCGCCAAAGGTTCTTTTGCGTTATGTAAAAAAATATCTGATATCCTCTTGACAATTCGGAAAATTATTGTATGATTGTATTATATCAATAGTACAATAAGACAAAGAAAGGAGAATGCAATATGGCATGGAAACTGGATAATGACAGGCCAATCTATGCACAAATTGTGGAGAAGATCAAACTCAGGATCATATCAGGCTTTTATCAGCCGGGCAGTAAGCTGCCGAGTGTGAGAGATCTTGCCTTGGAAGCCGGTGTAAATCCTAACACAATGCAAAAAGCATTTGCGGAGCTGGAAAACAGTGGACTTCTGATTACAATGCGGACAAGCGGCAGGATGGTGACGGAAGATGAGGAGAGGATCAGTATGGTAAGAGAAACGATCGCACAGGAAAAGATAGATGCATTTTTGCAGGATATGAGGGAGCTGGGCTTTGGTCCGGAACAGTCATTTCTGCTGATCAAAAATAGTGTAGAGCAAAAGAGGGAGGAAGAGTAATGAGTGCTTTAGTACAATGCATGAATCTGACAAAATGCTATGTAAAAGGAAAGGCTCCGGCAGTATCAGACCTGAATCTGACGATTGAAAGAGGTCATATCGTAGGGCTGCTTGGACCCAACGGAAGTGGTAAAACAACGCTGATCAAAATGATGAATGGGCTTTTGAAGCCGACAGACGGTGTGGTGCTGATCGGAGGATCAGAGCCGGGCGTAGAGACAAAAAAGCATGTTTCTTATCTGCCGGAACGGACATATCTGGAGGCGCAGAGAACAGTGGAAGATCTGGTGGATTTTTTTGCTGATTTCTATGAGGATTTCAAAACAGACAGAGCGTATGAGATGCTGCAATCTTTAAATATCCAGCCGGGCGACAGGTTAAAAACGCTGTCAAAAGGTACCAAGGAAAAGATCCAGCTGATTCTTGTGATGAGCAGGGATGCGGATCTGTATATTCTGGATGAACCGATCGCAGGCGTAGACCCTGCAGCAAGAGATTACATTATGAAGACTATTTTGAATAATTATAATCCGGAAGCATCCCTGATCATCAGTACACATCTGATCTCCGATATTGAGAGTATTCTGGATGATGTGATCTTTATCAAAAACGGTCAGCTTGTTCTGCAGGCTTCTGTGGACGAGATCAGAGAAAAACAGGGTAAAACGGTTGATGCATATTTCAGGGAGGTGTTTGCATGTTAAAGAAATTATTTGTACATGAATGGAAAGACTGCTGGCGTCTGGTCGGGCTTATGAATCTGATCGTAATCGGACTGACATTGATCGGAACAGTTGTTATGCAGAGTGATACATGGAGTTTTGCATCTGAAAATGCAGTAATACGGCTGACAATGACCTTGTATGTCATGGCTTACATAGCATCGATAGCAGCCCTCAGTCTGGTAACGGTATTTTTCTTTTATAACAGATTTTATAAGAATCTTTATACGGATCAGGGGTATCTGATGCATACGCTTCCGGTTACACAGCATGAACTGATCTGGTCAAAAACATTTGTTGCACTGATCGGCGGACTGGTCATGGCAATTTCCATCTTCAGCTTCTTCTTCAGCATGCTTGATCCCGCAGATAAGAAGAACTTTTGGAGTGATATGTTTGAGGGATTGTCAGAAATCCCGTGGACTCCGAGTGTTGCAGTGATTATCATCCTTTTTGTACTGATCGCAATTGTATCTATGTTTATGAACGTTTTTATGGGATACGCGGCAATTAGTATAGGACAACTTTTCAAGAAGCAGAGGCTGCTTGGGGCGATTGGTATTTATATCGGACTTTATATGCTTCTGCAGATGGTATCTTCCTATTCAATGGTTTTTGTGAATTTTATTTCCATAGACACTTATTCCTATGAAAAGATGATACAGACGATACTGACACTCCTGCTTGTGGTTCTTTTGGTGGAAACAGCCGCAACGATAGCGTTCTACTTTATCAGTGCACATATCATGAAGAATCAGTTGAATTTGGAATAATGTAGCAGATAAGAAAGCCTTTGCATAAAATAAGAAAAAATGCAGAGGTTTTTTTATGCCCGAAAAGAAGGAAGGACCTATGCAGGATATGATAGACAGAGGTAATCTGTCACTGCAGGTAACAAGCACGATCGGACTTTTGCCGGTTGAAAATGCAAGGGTCAGTATCTCTTATACAGGTGAGGACAGTGTGGTAGAGGAAATTACAACGGACAACAGCGGACGGACAGAAGCCGTTTCTCTGCCTGCACCGCCGCTGGAATGGAGTCTGGATGCAGAGCAGACAAACCGCCCTTATGCAGAACTGAATCTGCAGATCACAGCACCCGGTTATCAGCCGGTAACGATAGAAGGCAGTGAACTTCTGGCAGATGCAACTGCACTGCAGCAGGTGAGAATGGAACCGACGGAAGAGATGCAGCAGACAGAAGATATCGTGATCCCGGATCATACATTATATGGAGAATATCCGCCCAAGATCCCGGAGGAAGAGATCAAACCGATGGCGGAAACAGGAGAGATCGTATTATCCAAAGTTGTGATCCCGGAATACGTTGTGGTACATGACGGACCACCGACGGACAGCCGCGCAACAAACTATTATGTGAAATATAAAGATTACATTAAAAATGTGGTGTCTTCCGAGATTTATGCGACATGGCCGGAGGCGACGATCTACGCCAATACGCTCTGTATCCTGTCGTTTACCTTAAACAGGGTTTTTACAGAGTGGTACAGAAACAAAGGGTACGATTTTACGATCACAAGCTCAACCGCATTTGACCAGAAATGGGTTTATGGAAGAAATATATATGAGAATGTAGACAGGATCGTGGACTCTGTTTTTGCAAATTACTTATCCAGACCGGGTGTAAAACAACCGATTTTTACTTCCTATTGTGACGGAAAACGCACAACCTGTAACGGACTGAAGCAATGGGGCAGTAAGTATCTGGGCGACGAAGGTTATTCTGCCATTGAGATCATCCGCTATTATTATGGGGAAGATATGTATATCAATACATCCGAAACGATTGCCGGTGTCCCGTATTCCTGGCCGGGGTATGATCTGACAATCGGTTCTTCCGGGGAAAAGGTAAGACAGCTGCAGCGGCAGCTGAACCGGATCGCTCAGAACTATCCGGCGATTCCCAAGATCGATGTAGATGGTATCTATGGCCCCAAAACGGTGGAAGCGGTCCGAACTTTCCAGAACATTTTTGATCTGCCAAAGACAGGTGTGACGGATTATGCCACCTGGTATGAAATATCGAATATCTATGTGGGCGTGACGCGGATCGCGGAATCGGTCTGACAGATACGGATGCGGGATGCGCTCTGATCGGCAGCTGTCAAATGCACCGCATAAGTGCGTGCATTTGACGCTGTTTTTTGCGGTTATTATATGGTATAATGAGCCTGAAATACAACACGATCGAAAGGAAGGGCTTCTGTGAACAGAATCGAAAAATATCTGAATCTGGAAAAGACAGGCTTTGCATGGGAAGATGATCTTTTGCTGTTTACGCCAAACAGATTGACAGGCGCGGTAGGAGAAAATGAAAAACAGGAAGATCATATACAGATCAGTTCCCGGAAAGGGAAAGAAATTTCCTGTGTATTTTATTCAAGCCATTACAGAGTCCAGTGTCTGGATCAGGGCTTTGTAGGCAGAGAGGGAAAGTTACCGTATTGCATCGATACGACAGGACTGAATGCAGGCGATGAGATCCGCGGCGAATTCAGTATTCTTTCAAATTTCGGTGAATACAGGGTACCGTATCAGATCACGGTAAAGCCTGTGATGATGACGGATGAGCTGGGGGAAATGCGGAATTTGTTTCATTTTGCCAATCTTGCCAGAGTTGACTTCGCGCAGGCGGTCCGCCTTTTTTATACAGAAGAGTTTCAGCGTCTCTTTGTGGGACATGACAGGCAGTATTACAACTTGTACAGAGGATTATCCGTATATCCGGGCAATGCTCACAATGTAGATGAATTCCTGATCGGAATCCATAAAAAAAGTGCCATGGTGTATGAGGTAGCCGAGGACAACCTTTTGTTTGGCAGAAATGCACAGGGAGAGGAGCAGATTGAGCTGCACCGGAAAGGCTGGGGCCATACGGATATTACCGTAACAGCCAAGGGGAAATTTATCCGCCCGGAAAAGGAGCATTTAACGGAAGAAGATTTTGAGAAAGATATCTGTGCATTTTCTTTCACGATTTTACCGGAGTATTTTATCGAAGGGGATAATTACGGCAGTATTACCTTTACAAGTGACAGTGGCAGTGTGACGGTACATATCATGATTCCAAAGCAGAAGCAGCAGGAGAATGAGAAGCAGACCGCGGACAGACAACGCAGGAAACTGCTTGCAAGGCTCATGCGTCTGTATCTGGCATATCGGATGCAGCCGCAAAACAGAACGGATATCCTGAAAGAGGCGGAGAAACTTGCGGAAAAGCTGAACAGCGGTTATGGCAGGAGCCTCGAAAACCGCCTGTATCAGGTGCTGATCTTATGGCTGCAGCAAAGAGAAAACGAAGCAAAATGGGTATTGAACCATGTGGCACAAAGCTATCTGCGCGGGGAGATCGATGCAGTGCCTTATGCGGCATATTTATATTTGCGCGGCCAGATCTGTCAGGAGGAAGATACTGCAGAAGAAGCCGGACAGGAACTTTTAATGCTGCAGGAGGAAAGGCCGGAGGCTTACCTGCCTGCCTGTCTGTATAGCAGGATCCAGCCGGATGCGGAAAGCAGAGACGTCTTTTCTGTACTGGAAGCGCATTTTTATAGGGGAGCGGACAGCCCGGTGCTTTTGCAGACTGCGTTTTCACTGGTGGAGAAAAGTCCTTCCTGCCTGATGAAACTGGAATCTTTTGAAATACATATTCTTTGGTTTGCGATCAAATACGGTGTTTATACGGAGTCACTTGCAGAAAGGACAGCATATCTGGCAATGCGCAGAAAAGAAATGGACAGACCGCTTTACTGTCTGTTGGCCAAAAGCTACCGACTGTACGAGAGAGAAGATACACTGAAAGCAATGTGTACCTTGCTGATCCGCAGCGGAAAAACAAAAGGATTTGGCAAGTGGTATGCATGTGCACTGGAGAAGGATCTTCGTATCACTTCTTTATACGAATACTATATGATGGCAACGGAGCCGGGTCAGCTGCCGCCTAAAAATGTACTCTTATATTTTGCATTCCAGTGTGATCTGCCGGAGGCTGTCTCTTATACACATCTGACGCTGCCGACGAAGCTA
>ENA-OYAI01000094-OYAI01000094.1-human-gut-metagenome-genome-assembly--contig:-NODE-94-length-9192-cov-3.805407_pt1 | contig 9192 bp, 7 predicted proteins | sample MGYA00244520_ERZ652825 | MGnify/ENA primary metagenome ERZ652825 (study PRJEB26926, sample SAMN06164483) | human gut metagenome | biome: ENVO:00009003; feature: ENVO:2100002; material: ENVO:00002003...
GGAGATGTGTATAAGAGACAGGAGGTAAGGCAGTGTACCATCCTTACGAACCTTTGTAAGCTGACGTGCCAGTTTGTGTGCCAGACTGATCGGGTATGGCATATATTCTTCTGTTTCATTTGTTGCATAACCGAACATCATACCCTGATCGCCTGCACCGATAGCTTCCAGCTCCTCGTCAGACATTTTGTTTTCCTTAGCTTCAAGTGCCTTGTCAACACCCATCGCGATATCTGCAGACTGCTGATCCAGTGCTACCATAACTGCGCAGGTATCTGCATCAAAACCAATCTTACCGCGGTTATAACCGATCTCATCTACAGTTTCACGTACGATCTTCTGTACATCCAGATGTGCCTTTGTTGTGATCTCACCTGTTACCAGTACAAAACCTGTACAGCAGCATGTTTCACATGCCACACGGCTCATTGGATCCTGCTCCATGCATGCATCCAGAATGGCATCGGAAATGGCATCGCAGACTTTGTCAGGATGTCCTTCTGTAACAGATTCTGAAGTAAATAAACGTTTGTCCATTTTGTCCTCCTTTGACATTAGAAAAGTCCGCTTGAAACAAGCGGACCAATAAACATAGAAGTCCTCTTATTGTTCGATAGCTCGCTCAGGTTGGCACCTTCCCGATAGGGGGTTGCCGTGGCTTCACAGGTCCTCTGTACCTCCACCACTCTGAATAAGAGAAATTTACCAATATGAAGTTCTACGTAACTACATTGCTATAGCTACTATACGGCAGAATACAGGCGCCGTCAAGTGGAATTTTTATCATCTTCTACTCGTTTGCAACTAAATACATACTTCGTATGTACCCGGTTTTCTTCCCTGCTATATGTAGTCTGAAATATATGGTATTTTATGAAAAAGGACATCATCGAGGCGGTCTACCGCTTCCGGCTTTCCCTCGATACGCTCCAGTGCATACAGACGCTCTGCGGTCTTATAGCCCAAAAGAAGTGTTGTCAGCGTTCCGATCTCCATACTGAGCTTATATTCCGGTTCTTCCTGCGTCAGATGACAGGCACCTTCCGAGAAGCAGAGCCTGAAGGAACGGTTATTCCATGGTAGAAGCTTATCCTCGATCTCCAGCTCCATATATAAAGTACCGCCATCCGGATCACATGGATAATCTTCCAGAAAACCTTCAATGTCGATCAGCCGTCCCATGGCATAGGGGCGGATTGTTTCCTTAATATCACCGTCATCCATTTCAAAAGCGATTGGTTCACTGAAATAGGTATTGCCATGTACCTCATCGATCATGGAATCGTGTGCATGGATATACTCCCAGAGTCCCTTCTTCGCTTCTCTGTTTAAATAGATCATTTCCTTGATATGCATGATATCATTTTTGATCAGATATACCATAAAACCACAAGGCTTGTCCTTCGTATTATAATAAACTGCGACATTAGTATCATCCTCATCCCAGCGCCAGTATTCTTCCCATGCAAGCGCATTCCGGAACAGACAGCCATGTGTGATCGACGCAAAATGGGAATGCAGTTCATGGAAATCCGTGCTTTCCCAGTCCACACGGCGTACATACCCAGGCGCCTTTACCTTGGTCGGGATCTGCCGGTCTTTGATATTAAAGGATATCTTGTTAGAAATGATCTCCCAGCCCAGATGATGATACAAAGGGATCGAATACGGATAGAGAAGGGCAAACGACCGTCCCTGTTTCTTCATATGGGAAAGGCTTTCAAACATCAGCTTCTTCATAATACCCTGTCCGGTGTATTCCGGATAGGTACAGACGCTCGTTACAAACCCTACCTGAAAAACCTCTCCGTAAATATTCATTTTCAGCGGATAGACCGCAAACTGCGAGATCAGGGAATTCCCGTCAAAACAGCCCAGTACATCTGCTCGCTCCAGTACCGGGAACTTTGACTGCTTGATCTCCTCGTCCTTCCAGCCTGTCGCCGTCAGCTCGTCCTCCGTTACCTGAAAGGTATAACGGAGCAGTGCATTATATTGATCCAGATCCTTTGTTTCCAAATAGCGCATTCCGTAATTTTCTACTGCGTTCACTTTCGTTCTCCTGCCTGCTTTGTTTGTGTTAAGTCTACCACATACCGGTTAAATTTTGTAGTGTATACATGGTGATTTTTAATGCAAAAATAAAACAGTCCTCTTCTGTTTTCTTTTCCACCCATGAATTGACAGATAAACGTACAAAACGTATAATTTAACTAATTTTAATTGTTTATGATCGAGGGCTGACAGGATGAAAAGAACTTTTATAGCCAATTTAATACCGGGCATGGTCACTGGAGAAGATGTCTATTCTTACAGCAATCAGTTAATTGTCTCAAAGGGCACTGTGTTGACCGATAAGATCATTACCCGGCTTGAATTTTATTCTGTTCCGAGCATCCGCATTATGGAAAACGAGGTACAGGAGCCAACTATATCCGATCCTTATTCTGCACGTATTCAGGCAAGCCCGGAGTTCCATAAATTTAAGGAAACTTTCGACACAACGATCGTCGATTTCAAGGATCAGATCAATGATATCGTGGAAAAAGGCGCTCCGATTGATGTTTCAGCCATGCTGGATGATACGCTGAAGCTCTTACAGGCAGATGGCGGAAGTGTGAATTTCTTTAACATGCTCCACAATATGCGCGCTTACGATGATCTTACCTACGCGCATTGTCTGAATGTTGCCCTGATCTGTAATGTTTTTGCCGGCTGGCTGCATTTTTCGCAGGAAGATATTGAGCTTGCGACACTTTGTGGTCTGTTTCACGATATCGGCAAGCTCTGCATTCCCGATTCGATCATCAAAAAACCGGATCGTCTGACCAATGAGGAATACGACGTGATCAAAACGCATACGATCGAGGGCTACAAAATCCTGCAGAACCAGCCTGTCAACGATCACATCAAAAATGCCGCCCTTATGCACCACGAGCGTTGTGACGGCAGTGGATATCCTTTCGGTCTGACCGGAAACCGCATCGACAAATTCGCCAAGATCGTCAGCATTGCAGATGTCTATGATGCTATGACAGCTGCGCGTGTGTATCGCGGACCGCTCTGCCCCTTTACCGTCATTGATATCTTTGAAAAAGAAGGGCTGCAGAAATATGAATCCGAGTACATTCTCTGCTTCCTAAAAAACGTTGTCCTTACCTACATTGGGCAGCGTGTCCGTTTAACGAATGGGCAGGAAGGTGACGTTGTTTTCATCAATCCACAGCAGTTATCCCGCCCTATGATCAAGTGCGGAGATACCTTTGTCGATCTTTCCAAGCAGAAGGATATTGCTATCGAACGGCTGCTGTAATTTCACTTATATAAAACAATAGGGACGTTCCTCGGAACGTCCCATTTCTTTTCTTTATCCAATTTTCAATTTCAGCTTCTGGACTTCTTTTTCATCTGCCGCTTTTTCAATCTGAGCTCCTAAGCCTCTGAGCTTGACATCAAAATCTTCATATCCGCGCTCAATATACAGGATATCATCGACAACCGTGATGCCCTCTGCCGCAAGACCGGCGATCACAAGCGCCGCGCCTGCACGGAGATCCGGTGCATCAATATGGGCTCCCGTATATTTCTTAACGCCCTCAATAATGGCTGTATTGCCTTCTACCTTAATATTAGCTCCCATCTTTGTCAGCTCGTCCACATAGCGGAAACGATTTTCAAAAATGCTTTCCGTTACAATGCTGGTTCCTTCTGAAAGTGCCAGCGTCACAGCAATCTGTGGCTGCATATCGGTCGGGAAGCCCGGATAGGCAAGTGTCTTGACATGTGTATGGGTCAGTGGCTTGGAAGATACCACACGGACTGCATCGTCAGACTCTTTGATCTCACAGCCAATCTCGATCAGCTTTGCACTGATGGACTCCAGATGCTTTGGAATGACATTCTTGACTGTCACATCACCCTTTGTGGCTGCTGCTGCAAACATGAATGTACCGGCTTCGATCTGATCCGGAATAACGGAGTATTCTGTTTTATGAAGCTTTTCCACACCGCGGATACGGATTACATCCGTTCCTGCGCCCTTAATATTAGCTCCCATGCTGTTTAAAAAGTTTGCCACATCTACTACGTGCGGCTCCTTCGCTGCATTCTCAATGATCGTCTGCCCTTCTGCAAGTGCTGCTGCCATAATGATATTAATGGTAGCACCTACCGTGACCACGTCCATATAAATATGATTTCCGACAAGCCTGTCTGTCTCCACACAGATATGACCATGCGAAATATCTGCCTTGGCACCAAGTGCACGGAATCCCTTCAAATGCTGGTCAATCGGTCTGCTGCCGATGTTGCATCCACCCGGAAGTGCCACCTCTGCCTTTTTATATTTGCCAAGCAAAGCCCCCAATAAATAATAAGAAGCTCTGATCTTTTTAATATATTCATTGTCTACAACCAGATCATTGATACTGCCTGCATTGATCTTAACGGTATGCCTGTCAATCCTGTCAATATGCACACCAATCTCTTCCATTGCCTGCATCAACACATTTGTATCTCTGACATCCGGTAAATTTTCTATCGTAACGGTCTCATCCGTCATAGTTGCTGCTGCCAGGATGGCAAGTGCTGCATTTTTCGCACCGCCGATCTCCACCTCACCAACCAGCGGATTTCCACCTTTAATCACATATTGTTCCATGTCACACCTCAAATTTAGTGTATCCTGTTTATCTACTAATTATATAACACAACAGATAGTTTTGTAAATTGTCTATTTTGATACAGATTTACGCATTTCTATCCTCAAAATTCAGTAAATCCATTGCATTCGCTTCCTTATATTGGATTATATTGAGTATTTGCTGCTATCCGACCGTTCTTATCAATTCAAATACTGCAGTGGATTTACCTGAGCACCACCGATCAGTATTTCAAAATGCAGATGTGCTCCTGTACTTCTTCCGGTATTTCCGGAAAGAGCAATCTTCTGTCCTTGCGAGACCTGATCTCCCACACGTACAAGCACCTTGCTTAAATGCCCGTATCTTGTCTGTCTTCCGTCCGCATGATTGATATAAACAACGTAACCATAGCCGCTACCCCAGCCTGCCCTGGCAACCGTTCCCGCGCTGGATGCCACAACCTTGGTACCAACCGGTGTCGCCCAGTCGACTCCCTTATGATAGGTAGATGCACCCTTTGTCGGGGCTTTTCTTCTTCCAAACTGTGAAGACAGACGCCCTCCGGAGATTGGTTTGATATACGTCGGAGGAATCTTCGTTCCTTTTTCAATGATCTTCGGAACTGCAGCAACCGTAACTTCTTCTTTCAGTATTTCCGTCTCTGTTTCCTTTTTGTTATGATAGGACTTCAGTGCTGCCACCTTACGATGTCCGGCTGATGGTTGCTGCAGGATCTGTGTATCCGTTGTATACCAGTCATCATTGTAAACATACTGGATATCTGCTTCATAATCTTCTTCGTAATAGACTTCTTCCTGCCTGTCAATGGAAAGTGCCGGCTCCGGTGAAGTAACGACCAGTTCTTCTCCGACACGTATCATGGAATTTTCATCCTCCAGACTGTCATTGAGCTCAATTATCTTATCCAGCGGAATGTCACAGTTGATTGCGATCTCGGAAAGGGTATCTCCCTGCTGTACCTCATAGATCTGCTGCTGATCCTGCTCTTTTGTCAGAAGATCTTTTGCATCGGACAACGACTGGATCTGATCTGCAGGAAGATAAGATTCTACGATCTCCACATTATCCGCATAGGAAAGCCGTGTCAACCCATAGTCAAAATCGTCAAAGGTCAGTTCCTTTGCAGCCTGTGTATCTTTTACCATATCGGCAAGTGCCCTTGTACAGCCTGCTACCAATGGCCTGTCCTGTTCTTCTTTTTCTTCTTCCTTCTTCTCTTCCGCACTCTTTGCCTCAACTGTCAGCACGTTCAGTTCTCTTGTCTGATCCGGCCCGAGCTGTGCGACAAACTGCTTCCCTTCCTGATACTGGTCAAGTGCAGCCTGCAGTGCTTCCGAAACCTCCTGTACGCTGGAAAGATTGATCATAAGCTGATTGATCTTGATCGTAAATGCCGGCCGGATCGTGCTGATCTGAGATGCTGTCAGCACCTCTTTCATATTGGCAATGATCTCATCCTCTCCGGTAAACTGTGCAAAATATGCCTCACGTCCTGTCACGGAAAGCTCTGCATCTGCCAGAAACAGTACATCTTCCTCCTTTGCGATTTCTTTTCTCGCCTGCCACAAAAGAGAATCTGCATCTTTTGTATCGGAAACAGTTCCAACCTGTTCCCCATTCAAGGTAATCTCATATACATTATTTCCCGTCTTTTCTATTTTTGTATAAGAAGGCAACAAAAAAAGACCTGCTAATGCAATCAGAAAAGCCGTCTTCCAATATGTGGTTTTCACATGCCTGTAGTATTTCGTGATTTTCATAACAGATCCATTTTATCAGTTATTTATGTAATTGTAAAGTCAGGACACCGTCATAACAACGCTCATCTGCGCCTGTCCGTCTCCCATATTCTGCCACGTATATTCCCCACCCGCACACAGACATGCAGAGTCTCCACACGCCAGCTTCAGCTCCTTATTTTCATGGCGTAGTATCAGTGTTCCCTGTGTAACCGTAATATATTCAGTCGTATGCGCTCCATGGGAAGGAAGCTGCATCTGTGCTCCGGCTTCAATACTGATCGTGTATATTTCAAAATTCCGTTCTTTGTCAAATGGAAAAACAAGTCTGACTGCATAACGGCTTTGGGCACTTCTTGTCACGCGGCATTGCTCTTTTTTAACCAGTGAGATCGGATCTTTTTCCCGGTAAAGCAAATCTTCAATTCCAATCCTTAACCCTTCGCATATTTTAGCAATTGTCGTGATTGTCGGATTGGATTCTCCTCTTTCAATCTGTCCGAGCATACTCTTGCTGACAAGCGTCCGCTCCGAAAGCATATCCAGACTCATGTTCTGTTCTTTCCGGATCTTTCTTAAATTAATGGAAATATTTTTATCGATTGTATCCATAAGCGTTTCCTTCCTCCGAAAAAAGAAAATAGCATCAGGAAAAATCCTGATGCTACATCTTCGTGGCAATTACTGTTTATTCTATTATACTAGTTATCTTGTGCTTTATTTTGTTCTTGTCATCATCATACTGATTTTCACATGCTTCGTCAAGACTTTTTTCTCACACTGTACCCAAAACGTCCCAGTTCTTTTCCCATGGCATAATAAGTACCATGCGAATAGACGATCGGCTCCGCCTGATCCAGATGGAAAGAATTCTTCTCATCCATATAAGCATCATCCACGCTGACTGCTACCACCTCGGCAAGAAACATATCATGCGAGCCAAGCTCCTTTACCTCTGTGACACGGCATTCAATATTGACCGGGCTCTCCGCAAGACGTGGTACTTTCACTTCCTTTCCCGGAAGCAGGTGCAGTCCCAGCTCTTTACATTTATCAACATCCCTGCCACTCTTCACACCACAATAATCAGTTGCATACACCAGCTTTTCTGTTGTCAGATTAATGACAAATTCTCCCGTCTCAAGCAACATAGCATGCGAAAAACGCTCTTTTCTGACAGAAATACTTACCATAGGCGGATTGGTACAGACCGTTCCTGCCCATGCAACTGTAAAAATATTGGCTTTTCCCTGTTTATCTGCCACAGTCACAAGCACTGCAGGCAGCGGATAAAGCATGTTACCCGGTTTAAAATCTATTTTAGCCATTACAAAATTCCCAGCATCTGCAGGATCTGGATCGTAAGAGACGCTGCGGAAAGCAGAATCGCAAATACGAGCAGAGGCTTTGTTCCTTTACTTTTTTGTACGGATTTTTCAAGTGCATCCATATGATCATTCAGATCTCTTGTTTTATTACTGAGCTGCTCCATTAAAACAGCCTGAACATTTCGATATACCTTGACATCTTCTTTATGCACATAATCTTCGACATGCTTCTGCACATCATCCAGATATAATCGAATATTGACGATCATTTCCTTGATCTGACCTGTCGCCTCGATCAGCTCTGCATTATCTGCCGGTTTTTGCTGTTCCAGCTTATTTTGCAGATTCTGGAGGGCATCTTCTGTTGTCCGTGTCAGATCCTGCAATGCATTTTCCGTATTGACTGCCATATCCTGCAAAAGACTGTGCTGTCTGATAGCATTGTCCGCAATATTACCGGAAAGATGCTCCAGCTTATCCTCTACTGCTCTGACCGTATCCAGTGTTTCTGTCTGGCTTCCTTGCTGCTTCTGCTCATTCCACTCCTTAAGCATTGCAAGACTCTGTGCATTTTCTGCCAGAAGCTTTTCTACCGCTCCGTCAACACCGGTGAGTTTCTCATCTACGCCGGAAAATCTGTCGCCTACGTCCGTAAGCTTCTCATCTACGTCGGAAAGTCTGTCACTTACACCCAGTAGCTTCTCATCTACGCCGGAAATCCTGTTGTCCACACCAAGAAGTTTCTCATCTGCTCCGGAAAGCTGCACACCCATGCTATCCTGCAGATTTTTCAGCTGTGCGTCCATCAGCTCCTGCATGCCTGCGATCTGCAGATCCAGCTCTTTTTTCTGCTGTGCAAGTTCCTGTGTTATCACCTGATTTATCTGCTGCGCATCCGCAGCAGCTTCTGTTTTATCCGTTTCTTCCTCTTTGATCAGCCCGTGAAGCTTTACCTCATACTCTTCCAGCTGCTCAATCCCGCAGGAAAGCATCTGGGATACCTGTTCGGAAACTTCGACCGTTTTTAAATTCAGACGCCGAATCTCCTGCATCATTTTTTCATATTCCGCAGTCTGTTTCCGCAGTCTCTCATTTTCGCGCGCTTCCGCTTCACCGTTTGCCTGTATCAGTTCACCAGCATTAAACCGCTTCGTCAGCCTGTCCATAAAATTATCCATGCTTACCCTCCGTCATCCTGATTTTCCGCACACTGATCCGTAAATCATCCGCCCCTGATCGCAAATCGCATCTCCGATGCCTTTCTTTTGCTTACGAGGCTTTCTCTCCATATAAATCCATAAAAATCTTCCCATAACGGTCAGTCAATTGCGGATCTGCATGGTTCTGAATATTTATCATTCTAACATTATTTCCGTCCTTTTACAACACTAGCAAAGCGTATTGTAATTGCACCTGTCTCTTATACACATCTCCGAGCCCACGAGACACTCGCTAATCTCG
>ENA-OYAI01000097-OYAI01000097.1-human-gut-metagenome-genome-assembly--contig:-NODE-97-length-9082-cov-4.062922_pt1 | contig 9082 bp, 9 predicted proteins | sample MGYA00244520_ERZ652825 | MGnify/ENA primary metagenome ERZ652825 (study PRJEB26926, sample SAMN06164483) | human gut metagenome | biome: ENVO:00009003; feature: ENVO:2100002; material: ENVO:00002003...
GCATACGAGATTAGCGAGTGTCTCGTGGGCTCGGAGATGTGTATAAGAGACAGACATAGATACCTTCCGGCATGTTGTACATCTGGGAGATCTGGGAAGTTACTTCCTGCAGGGAGATGCCGATGTAACCGACTTCATCCTCAGCTACTTTGGTTCTGGTCTGACGCTCCATCAGGTCTGCAATGATGGGACTTGCAGAAGTGATAGGGATTGCATAACCCATACCTTCTACACCCATACCTTCTACGGTAGTACCACCAATCTTGTTGGAGTTGATACCGATAACCTCACCGCCCATTGACTTGAGGGTTTCATTTAATTCGTTTAGTTTGGAAAGCTCCGCAACACATGGCTTACATCCGGTAAACCAGAAATTTATGACGGTTACTGCGTTTTGGGTAAAAAGACTGCCATCAGCAGTATTACCATCATAATCTGTTCCGGAGAAATTGCTGAAAGGTGATGCTGTATCTGAGCTGCTGCCTGTAGCTGCAGTATCATCTGAGGCAGTGCTGTTTTCAAGTGCGGCGATCTGATCCTCAATGCCGCGGATTGTTTCAATATCCTCATTCAGTGTCTGAAGTTCTTCATCTGTGAAGGAATCTTTGTTTGATGTAACAGTACCGGCAAGGTAATCGGCATAATTGTCGTTGGGGTCGGCGCTGCTCTTGTTCATCATACCGAATACTTTATCCCACACATCTTTATGATCTGCAAAGAGCTGGTTTTCCTGCTGATATAAATCATCCAGCTTTGCGTCTGCGCCATCAGCGGATTGTGCTGTATCAGCAGTGGCAGCTGCATTTGGCGTACTTTCCGGTTCTGTTGTTTCCTTTCCCGCACATGCAGTCAGAAGTAATGTGATGCAGAGTGCAAGGACTGTTGACAGTTTCTTTTTTGCTTTCATGTTAAAAATCTCCTTTGTTTTTGTTTGTATTATTTTTGACATGGGTATCGCTGCTTTTGCATGCTTTCCCCATAAATTGATAGTGAATGGCTGCTTTCGGACAGGCTTTCATACAGGCACCGCATCGTATACATTCCGGATGATCGGGAGTTTTCAGGACATTAACATCCATTTTGCATGCCTTTGTACATTGCTGGCATCCGATGCATTTGTCATCCTCAACCTTGATGCTGAGGAGTGATATCTTATTAAACAGAGAATAGATTGCACCAAGTGGGCATATCCATTTACAGAACGGTCTGTAAAACAGAATGCTCAGGACAATGACTGTTATCAGAATAAGACACTTAAAAGAAAACAGACTGCCAAGCGCCGAGCGTATGGCTGGGCTGCTGAGCGACAGCGGTATGGCACCTTCCAGAACACCCTGTGGGCAAATATATTTACAGAAAAAAGGATCTCCCATTCCGATTGTATTTGTTACAAGCATTGGCAGAAGGATAACAAAAACGATCAGGATCAGATATTTCAGATATCTGAAAGGCTTCAGCTTTGCGGTGGAAAATTTTTTTCCGGGAATTTTATGCAGCAGATCCTGAAACCATCCAAATGGACAGAGAAAGCCACATATAAATCGTCCCAGTGTTACGCCCAGCAAAATGAAAAAACCGGTTATGTAGTAGGAAAACTGAAATTTTGAGGAACCGACAACTGCCTGAAATGCACCGATCGGACAAGCTCCTGTCGCGGCCGGGCAGGAATAACAATTAAGTCCCGGTACGCATACGGTTTTTGCATTGCCCTGATATATTTTTCCTTTCCATAAATTGGGAAGATGGATATTGGTGAGTAATGTGGCAGCTGCCTGTATCCATCCGCGGGCTTTGGCTGTTTTGTTTGAAAAAGTATTTGTTTTTTTATCCAATTCCTACACACTCCAGACATAATTTAATTGCTTTACCGAGTACAATGGCAGCTTCGCCTCTGGCAGCACCAAAGGTAAGCATGCTCACACCGGTGATAAGAAAAAAACCTTGTAAAATCCTTTTGTATTTCAATTGCCTGTCACTCCCTTCGTCTGCGGTATCCGGCTTTGTTGACCGGCTGACTTTGTTATTATACAATAAGGAATGTAAAATTTCTGTTAAGAGGCTGAAAAAAATGAGAGTAATGATTGTAGAGGATGAGAAAGAAATATGTGATACCGTTGCAAAAAGGCTGTATGACATGGGATATGAGGTGGATACCTGCTATGACGGTAATGCGGCGCTTGAGTATGTTCTGGCAGAAAATTATGATCTGATCGTGCTGGATCTGAACCTGCCGGGCAGGGATGGAATGGATATTCTGAGAGAACTGAGACGGAAAGATGAAGAAACAAAGGTTTTGATTTTGTCTGCCAGAAGTCAGATTGCGGATAAAGTTGAGGGGCTGGATGCGGGAGCAAATGATTATATGGAAAAACCGTTTCATTTACAGGAACTGGAAGCAAGGATCAGAAGTCTGACAAGACGTAAATTTGTACAGAAGGATATCTGTCTGAAGTGTGGAGATATTTCATTTGACACAATGAAACGCGAAGCAGCTGCAAAAGGAAAACCTGTGCTCCTGACGCGGAAAGAAAACGGGATTTTAGAATATCTGCTTCTGAATCAGGGAAGGCCGGTAAGTCAGGAAGAGTTGATAGAGCATGTCTGGGATGCATCTGCGGACAGCTTCAGTGGTGCTGTCAGAGTGCATATGTCGTCTCTTAGAAAAAAGCTGAAGGCAGAACTGGGATATGACCCGATTCAGAATAAAGTCGGCGAAGGCTATACAATACGAACGGAGAATGCATTATGAAAAAAATATCGCTTCAATGGAGGCTTACTATTATCACAACGTTGTTTATTGCAATGATATGTGGCTTTCTTACTATGTTTCTGTATAAAAACGGTGTCTACTATATTGATACACTGCAGGATACTGTGGATGCGCAGGGTGGAGAAACGGCGGAAGGCGGCACGGATGAAATTTATATTGATATCCCGGATGACAAGTGGAATGATTTTGTAAATGATTTTTCTGTTCAAGTGTATAATAATAAGACGGATTATAAGAGGAGAAGCCTGCTTGTTTCTATATTGTCTGCGCTTCTGGGCGGTGTAGCCACATATTTTATATGTGGACGCGCGCTTAAGCCGCTCCGTGCATTTTCCGATCAGATAGAAAAGGTGCAGGCACAAAATCTGTCAGATGCAAGGATGGAAGAGAATGGGGTCAGGGAACTGAACCAGCTCAGTATCTCTTATAACAGGATGTTGGAAAGGCTGTCGGATGCATTTGAAGTACAGAGACAATTTACTGCGAATGCGGCACATGAGCTAAGGACTCCGTTATCCGTGATACAGGTACAGCTGGATCTGTATCATTCTGCCGAACATCCGGATAATGATGAGAGTACGGAGCGGATCATAAAAATGGTTACCGAACAGAATGAACGGCTTGGCAGAATGGTTAAGACGCTTCTTGATATGAGTGAGCTTCAGACGGTGGCACGTAACGAAAAAATTGCATTAAATGCACTTGTCGAGGAAGTGCTTGCAGATCTGGATCCTCTGGCGCGGGAAAAGAATATAGAGCTTTCCGGGAATTGTGAAAATCTGACCATGGAGGGCAGTGATATCCTTATTTACAGACTGGTGTATAATCTTGTGGAAAATGCGATAAAGTATAATCAGGCAGGGGGACAGGTTACGGTAACAGCCGCCGGGAAAGACCGACATATTTATCTTGCCGTGACAGATACCGGAAACGGAATTCCGCAGGAACTCAGAGAACGCATATTTGAACCGTTTTTCCGTGTGGATAAATCCAGAAGCAGGGCTTTGGGCGGTGTGGGACTTGGACTTGCCCTGGTCCGTGAAATTGTGAGAGTGCATGATGGCAGTATATCAGTCAGGGACAATCCGGCGGGCGGTACGGTCTTTGAGGTGATTTTCTGAACCGGCCGTTGCGAAAATTCACGTTGAAGTTTCTGTTGAGATTGAAAAAACAGAGTACTTATGCTATAGTATGTAGTTGCATCGGACTCTTATTTTGAGATGAAAAAAGGGTGTACAAGAAATCTGAAGAAAGGTGAAAACCTGTATAAATGATGGGTTTTCGGATAGGTAAATAACAAAATGAAACTCGGCATCGTTGGTCTTCCCAACGTAGGAAAAAGTACATTATTTAACTCCTTGACAAAAGCAGGTGCATTATCTGCAAATTACCCGTTTGCAACGATCGATCCGAATATCGGTATCGTATCTGTTCCGGATGAAAGAATCGTAAAGCTCGGTGAGCTTTATCATACAAAAAAGGTAACTCCTGCAACGATCGAATTCGTTGATATTGCAGGACTCGTAAAGGGTGCCAGCAAGGGAGAAGGTCTTGGCAACCAGTTTCTTGCCAATATCCGTGAAGTAGATGCGATCGTACATGTGGTACGCTGCTTTGAAGATACGAATATCATCCACGTAGACGGTAATATCGATCCGGCGCGTGATATTGAGACGATCAATCTGGAACTGATCTTTTCCGATATCGAGATTCTCGACAGACGAATCGCCAAAATTTCAAAACAGGCAAGAATGGACAAGACACTTGCCAAAGAGCTTGAGCTGGTAGAAAGTATCAAGGCGCATCTGGAAGCAGGTAAGATGGCAAGATCCTTTGAAGTACCGGATGATGACGATGCACAGCTTTGGTTTAAGGGCTACAATCTGCTGACTGCAAAGCCTACCATTTATGCGGCTAACGTGGCAGAAGATGACCTTGCAGATGACGGTGCTTCCAATCCGCACGTGGCAAAGGTACGTGAGATGGCAAAGGAAGAAGGCGCAGAGGTATTTGTGATCTGTGCACAGATCGAGCAGGAATTATCGGAGCTTTCCGATGAAGAAAAACAGGAATATCTGGATGATCTCGGTGTTTCCTCCAGCGGTCTGGATAAGCTGGTTGCAGCAAGCTACAGCTTACTCGGTCTGATCAGCTTTCTGACGGCAGGAGAGGATGAATGTCGTGCATGGACGATCAAGAAAGGCACAAAAGCACCACAGGCAGCAGGTAAGATCCATACAGATTTTGAGCGAGGCTTTATCAAGGCAGAAGTTGTCAACTACAAGGATCTGATGGAGCATGGTTCTCTTGCGGCAGCCAGAGAAAAAGGGCTTGTTGGTATGGAAGGAAAAGAATACGTGGTACAGGACGGAGATGTGATCCTGTTCCGCTTCAATGTATAGGATAAGAGGTGCATGCTATGATGGATAAATGGGACATTGCGTTTCCGCATCTGGGTATCTATCTGGAACATTTTCCGAAAAGCTTTACGGTTTTTGGCTTTACGATCGCACTTTATGGCGTGATCATTGCGCTTGGTGTGCTGTTGGGGTTTACTCTGGCAAATCATGTGGCAAATAAGCAGGGGCTTCCCAAAGATCTTTTGTGGGACTTTGCGGTTCCGGCGATTATTTTCTCGGTTTTAGGTGCGAGGATCTATTACGTGGTATTCAGCTGGGATTATTATAAGAATCATCTGAATGAGCTTCTGAACATCAGACAGGGAGGCATCGCGATTTACGGTGCAGTGATCGGTGGCTTCCTGACCCTTCTCGTTTTCTGTAAGATCCGGAAACAGAATTTCTTCCTGATTTCTGATATTGCAGTGCTGGGACTTCTGGTTGGACAGATCATGGGACGCTGGGGTAATTTCACAAACAGAGAAGTATTCGGACATTATACGGATTCCCTGTTTGCCATGCGGCTTCCGATCGAAGCGGTCAGAAGTGCGGATATCACATCGGATATCGCGGCGCATATTACAGATGGGATCAATTATATTCAGGTACATCCGACTTTTTTATATGAAAGTGTGCTGAATCTGCTTCTTTTGATCGTGCTTCTTCTTTATACGAAGCACAAGAAGTTTAACGGAGAGATCGCACTCGGTTATCTGGGTGGTTATGGCATCATCCGGTTCTTTGTGGAGGGCATCCGTACCGACCAGCTCAAGATCGGCTCCACCGGGATCGCGGTATCCCAGCTTCTGGGTATGGTGCTGTTCATTGTAGCGATACTGACGGATGTGATCGTAAGGATCTACCGCAGGAAAAAAGGACTGCAGGAATTGCCGCAAAAGGCAGCAGTAGTGCAAAATAAAGTCGAAAATGACGAAAAACAAGACGAATAATAAAAAACGGGAATAAAATGGAAATCCATGGCATTCGGTAATATTTACTGAATGTTATGGATTTTTTTTGTACAAATTTTTAACAAATAGAAAAGAAAATCTTAAGATACACACTTGTCAAATGAGAAAAAGTAGTCTAAAATTAGAACATAAGTGGTAGAAAGTGGAGTGAAGTGGTATGAAGTGGAGGGAATAACCCAAAACCGAGACCGAAAAGGGTAACGATTATGTTCATGGGAGAGTACAGTCATACAATCGATACAAAAGGCCGTCTGATTGTTCCTTCTAAGTTCCGGGAATCGCTTGGCGACAGCTTTGTGGTGACAAAGGGACTGGATGGATGTCTTTTTGTGTACGATATGACAGAATGGAAATCCTTTGAAGAAAAGCTGAAAGAACTCCCCATGAGCCACAGAGATACTCGTAAATTCGCCCGTTTCTTCCTTGCCGGAGCATCGCAGGTAGAAGTAGACAAGCAGGGCAGAATACTGATCCCGAATGTACTGCGCGAGTTTGCGGGACTGGAGAAGGATGTGGTATTCCTCGGTGTCGGCAGCAGAATTGAAATCTGGAGCAGGCAGGCATGGGATGGCGAAGGTAACTTCGATGATATGGATGATATCGCAGAGCGGATGGCGGATTTGGGACTGAGTATTTAGGATTGGTAAGAGGCAGAATGGAATTTTCACATAAATCGGTATTATTAGAGGAGACAATTGAAGGACTTGCCATAAAACCGGAAGGTATTTATGTGGATGGGACACTCGGCGGAGCCGGTCACTCCAGTGTGATCGCCGGCCGGCTGAGCGGACAGGGACATCTGATCGGGATCGATCAGGATGCTGCAGCGATCGCGGCTGCGACAGAACGTCTTCAGCCTTTTGCGGAGCATGTTACGATCGTTAGAAGCAATTACGAAAACATGTGTCAGATCATAAAGGATAACGGCTATGCAGGCGTAGACGGAATTTTACTGGATCTGGGTGTATCTTCCTATCAGCTCGATACTGTAGAACGGGGATTCTCATATAAATACGATACAAAGCTGGACATGCGTATGGATGAAAGACAGACGCTGACAGCAAGGGATATTGTGAACGGGTATTCGGAAACAGAGCTGTTTCACATCATCCGGGATTACGGAGAAGATAAATTTGCCAAGAATATTGCCAAACATATCGTTCTGGCAAGAGAAGAGAAACCGATAGAAACAACTTATGAACTGAATGAGATCATAAAGGCCGCAATACCGGCAAAAATGCGTGAGACGGGAGGACATCCTTCCAAACGTACTTATCAGGCGATCCGCATTGCCTTAAACAGAGAACTGGATGTACTCAGAGACAGTCTGGACGATATGATCAAAATTTTAAAACCGGGAGGCAGGATCTGCATTATTACGTTCCATTCATTAGAGGACCGGATTGTAAAGCTGGCATTCCGCAAGAATGAAAATCCCTGCATCTGTCCGCCGTCTTTTCCGGTATGTACCTGTGGCAGAAAACCGCTTGGCAGGGTGATCACTAGAAAACCGATCTTACCGGGCGAAAAGGAACTGGCAGAAAACAGCAGATCAAAAAGTGCAAAGCTTAGAATATTTGAAAGAAGCGAGGGGTAGTAACATGGCTGCAAATTATAATAGAAGAAGATATGCATCATACGAAAGAAGATCACACGGCGATTACTATGTAGACGGCAATGTGGTCAGAAAATATGATGTCGTCAGAGAAATTGAAAAGAAACCGGCAAAGAGACTGAGTGAGCAGACACGTAAAAACAGAGAACGTGCAACGCATATGAGTCTGGGATACGTGGCATTTTTATGTGTTTCCATGTGCGTAGCTGCCATCATTCTGTATAATTATCTGGCACTGCAGACAGCAAATACATCCGCTGTCACAGCAATTTCTGCGCTGGAAAGCGAGCTGAACACCATGAAGCTGGATAATGATGAAGAATACAGCCGCATCATGAGCAGTGTCGATATGGAAGAGATCAAAACAAGAGCGATCGAAGATCTGGGCATGCAGTATGCAGAGAAGGGACAGGTTGTAGAAGTTCCCGGTGTTGCGGATGATTACGTACGCCAGTACAAGGCGATGCCATAAACAGTGGAGAGGTGCGGAAGTTGGAACAGAGATCTTATCAGAACAGAAATGTACGCAGAAACAGAAGAAGAAAAGCAAATGCCAATCGGTTTCATATAAGGATGCAGAAAAAGCTGGTAGTATTATTCCTGATAATATTACTGGCTTTCATAGGTTTAAGTGTAAAACTGATTTATATTAATAAGGTGGATGGGGAAAGATATAAGAAGCAGATATTATCCCAGCAGGAATATGATTCCAAAACACTTCCTTACAAACGCGGAGAGATCGTGGATGTAAACGGGACAAAGCTGGCATACAGTGAAAAGGTTTATAATCTGATCATTGATGCCAAGGCGATCAACAACAGTAAGAAGGAAGATGCATTAAGTGCAACCTTACAGGCGCTGGATCAGTATTTTGATCTGGATATCAATGCGATCAGCAATTATATTTCCCAGAATGCAAACAGCCAGTATTATGTTGCTGCAAAGCAGCTGGAATATGAGACGGTGGCACCGTTTCAGGAAGCAAAGCAGGAAAACAGCTCCATTGTCGGTGTCTGGTTTGAGGAAGAGTACAAACGAAAATATCCGTATAATACGCTGGCATCTTCCGTGATCGGCTTTACAGGCTCGGATAATAACGGAACATACGGACTGGAAGAATATTACAATACAACACTGAATGGAACAAATGGCAGAGAGTATGGTTATCTGACGGAAGATTCCACGCTGGAGCGTACAACGATCGCTGCACAGGATGGCTGCACACTGGTTACTTCTTTGGATACAAATATTCAGAATATTGTTGAAAAATACATGAAGCCTGTCTCTTATACACATCTCCGAGCCCACGAGACACTCGCTAATCTCG
>ENA-OYAI01000114-OYAI01000114.1-human-gut-metagenome-genome-assembly--contig:-NODE-114-length-8662-cov-3.674335_pt1 | contig 8662 bp, 10 predicted proteins | sample MGYA00244520_ERZ652825 | MGnify/ENA primary metagenome ERZ652825 (study PRJEB26926, sample SAMN06164483) | human gut metagenome | biome: ENVO:00009003; feature: ENVO:2100002; material: ENVO:00002003...
CTATATCATTATTGCAAAGCATTGACAATTACTTAATAAGATTGTTTATTTTTTATACATACTCTCTATTTTCTAATATTTGCTCTTCAGCGTGATATCATGCAATCCACCTGCTCCATCAGAAGATAGCTCAGCCTGATCAAACGTTACCACCACTTTACCACCTTTTTTTTCTTAAAAACTTACTAAATTTCTGATTATCTTTTCATAAGTTGGTAAATGCCGATATATCCCGTATTTTAGGGCTTTATCGGTATTTTCTTTTTGGAAGATACCTTGCATAAGCTGGCATTTACCAGCATGAAAATGCAACCAAAAGTAGTAAATGAGTAGTAAATATAAGCTCCGATATTAGCAAGCCAGTCTTTCCAGTTCCGCTTTTGCAGATTGAAATGTACCGTGTGCGTAATAACCAAGTGTCATGGTTATGTTGGCGTGTCCCATGAGATATTGCAGAGTGTTTGGGTTCATTCCTTTATTTATCTTTGTAACAAGCAGAGATACAAATGCTGACGAATTGAAAAGTATTCAAGTGGGTGGGATTGATTTTATCACAAAGCCATATGATAAAGAACAGAGGAAAGGCACAACCGCTGATTGTAGGTGGTTACAGCAATTTCCTATTCTTAAACCGTGAGGGCTTGCCTAAAGTTGCAGGAAACTATGAGGGCATGGTGCGAGGACTAATTAAGAAGTATAACAAGTATCACACGGACAAGTTACCGAACATCACACCACATTCATTCCGACATACTTACTGTACGAATATGGCAAATCTAATTCGTTGAGCTGGTACACGCTTGTATGTTCGTGGACTTCATCAGCATAAGGCAACACCTTTTCGATAATACGGTAATCCCCACTTTCTGCACCGATACCTAACTTTTCTTCAAACTCGGCAACATCTATCGGCAGTTCAAACCAGTATGATATTGTTTCTTCGCCAGTTGTTCCTTTCGTTTCCACCAGCACCCTTGTTTCCTGCATTGTTCCTCACGTCCTTTCTGTTGTTTCATCACATCTTGTAAGGTCTGGTACGACATACCAAACACATATTTAGAAAAATCTTCTAACTGTCTTTCTTCATAATCGGCAGGGTTCAGTCGTTTCATTTCCTGCCACACCTTACGCTTGTAAGAGGGCAGGTCAGAAAGATAATCGCAACCGACTTTTACCTGCATATCCTTAAAAATATCGTTCATTTCATCACTCCAATCTGAAATTTAGGTACGAAAAAAGCAGTCAATCCTAAGACTAACTGCTTTTTGTGTAAATATTTTTTGTTAGCACTAGAGAAAAATTCTCCAGTTGAATAATAGAAATTCTCCTAAAACTGCAAGAGTTAAATATACAATAGGTTCTAGTTTAGAAAGAGAAATAGATTTATGGTTAATATTTTTAAATAACCTTTTTGTCAATTTCCAAATAAAATATCCAATAACTGCCCCTAGCGTATTCATCATTAAATCATCAATATCTGTATTTCTCCGATTGAATAACTGGCAAAGTTCAATGGATAATGAAAAACCGAAGCCTATCATAAAAATTTTCAAAGGATTTCTGTATCGTTTCCAAATTAAAGGAATTAAAAAGCCCAGAGGTAAAAACATTATAATATTTAAAACATAAGTCATTATCCCCTCAGACTGAAACGGTAATAAATTGATTTCCTCTAATCTTATAATCGTATCATAATGTCCAATATCCCAAATACTACCTATACCTGCAACAGAGAACGTCAAGTAGATATATAACAGAAAAATATATACCCATACAAAATGAATTGCTTTGTTTTCTTGTTTTTTGTTTTGACGCTTGCAAATGATAAGCTGGTATAAGGAACAAGGAACTATAATACATAGCAAAGCATAAATTGTAGATAACATAGTAATCGTCCTTTCACAGTAATTTCAAATAAAATGATACAGTAAAAATCTTAAAAAGCACGAAAGAATGTATTTTGTTTTTATGAAAGATTTTATGTTATCATATCATTTTTTGCTCTGCAATTAAAGATAATTTCAATATTTTATGCACCGATAATCTTATTGAACAGCTCTAACAGTACATCTTTCACACCGCCAGCATTGAATACCAAGCCGACAGCAATTAAGGCAACTACCAAGAAGCCGATAAGTTTGGAAAACTCACGCTTGAAACCTAAGTAGATACCGATAACCACGATCGACATAAGCACCAAGCTCTGTGCATTTGATAAAAACCATTGATACAAATTTTGTCCGAAATTCATTTAATTGTCCTCGCTTTCTTTTAATTGTTTCATTTCATAGTCAGCTTCTTTGCCGACATTCAAAATACACATCAAGACTACGCCGATACCCATTCCCATAGATACCAGCAGGAAGTCTTTTAATAATACCCACATTTTTTATCACTCCTAACTTTCCACCAAATCTTTTGCAGGGGTCGTCTGCTGTTTGATAATCATTTCATGCTTTTCTGTGAGCTTTGCCTGCTGTTCGATTGTTTCCATGTAGTCTGTACCGTTTCCTTTATCAATCTTTTTCAGCATTTTCAAGGTCGGTGCTACCTGCCGTTGTACCCACCGCAATGTACGGTCTAAGGTGTAAGGCTCTGGCTTTGTCGTCAGCTTCAAGCTCTGTCTGTTATCGCCGATAAACCAAGCCCAGCGGTCATTGAGTTTCCAGTCATTTTTTCGCTTGTCTGGTTCTTCATCAACAAACCTCACATACTGGTTGATGATAGAAAAGGCAGTCTGCTCTGCATCATAATACGTCAGCAAATCTCGTACTGCATAATAGGCACGTTCATTTCTAAGCCGTCAATGATAAGCTCGGCATTTTCTTCTTTTAACATCTGCCAGCCTTTGAGCTGATACTTTGTACCTTTTTTAAGCCCGTCTAATTTGACTGTATCAACGATTGTTACCTCTTTTCCTGCAAGGATAGTCTTTTCGCCGTCTTTGCTGGTCGCTGTGGTATGGATAGAGATTTCTTTTTCGTATTCATCAGTCAAAGTCCCTAAGTCAATCACAAGGTTATTTCTTGATACCACGATTTCAAAAGGTGGGATAAGTTCAAAACCTTTGTTGCTGTCAGAGCGTAATTCTTCAATGATGTAAGTATCATAAGGCAACGCCCCTTTGCTGTCGTCTGGTTCAGAAGTTCCAAACCACACACCGTCCTCGCTGGTCTTGCCTGCGTTGGTATTGTGCTTATGGGAAGCCCAGTCAGCAGAAGTGGAGAATTGCCCGTTATCATCAGTTACCACAACATGACTTTCGCCCGTCGTCTTGCTTGTGATCCTAAAGGGAACATCAGCAAGACGCTTATGTGTGCCTGCACCGATTTTCACGCCCTCAATATCTCCACGCTTAATCTGATTGTAGATAGAATGGGCTTCGTCGGTTAAGTCCACGATTTTTCCATTTTCTGTGATTACAAAATCAATCGGTTTTGCACCGTCAGTTAAGTAACCGTTGGGAGCTTCACTTTCAACGATACGGAATTTTCCATAAGGCAAGAGGTCAGCAGAAGTAGAAGCGATACCCTCAATATCTGTACGAATTGTCTTTACCACTTCATTTTTCTTGTATAGCTTGCCCTCAACCAAGACAGAATTATCATTTAAGGAAATGATGTCAAAAGCAGTATCTTTCAAAGTGGCACTTCCTTGTGGCTTCGTATCGCCCGTTTCTAAATCTCGTTTCTGAATTTTCACACCGCCACGGATAACCTTGTCTGATACAGAAAACTGGTTACTTCCAGATAGTACGGCAAGGTCGCCGTCCCCGGTAATCTGTGTTACATATAAGCCCTTAATCTGTTCGGACTTATCGCCAGCCTGCATATATGCACCGTCTAACAAGTAGCCGTTTGGAGCTTTCGTTTCCTCTACGGTTAGTGTTCCTAAAGGAAGAACGGCTTTACCATCCTGCATATAGAAACTGTCGCCAGATACCTTGTATGCGTCCGCTAATTTTGTGATGTAGTGGGTTATCCCGTCGCTGTCAGTTTCAGCGATTGTCTTTGTAACCCATGTACGAGTAGCTTCGGCAGGGAGATTGTCTTTGTTATAGAAGCCAGCATAATACTTCCATGTAAATTTCGCACCTGCTAGAGAAGCGTTCCCCTGCGGATTGTCTTTCTGTGTTTCCATGTCAATCTTGAAAAGCTCAATCAAAGTGTCCGTTACTTTTGGCGTATCTGATACTTTTAAGGTTGCTGTTTCGCCAGCTTTGATTGTCAATGGATAAACTGTTTTATCCACTTTATATCCTGCTGGTGCGGATAATTCCTTGATATAGACTGTGCCAGCCGTTACCTCTATAACATCTGTATTTCCATTTTCATCAGTCGTAAGGGTGGCAAGCTGTTTTGTGCAGTCCTTATCAGCAAAGACACCGTATGTTGCACCAGCGATTGAGTAATTCCCGTTACCGTCTGTAATGCTGGTATTACTGGAAACCTTTTGCAGTTTTGCATTTCCGACATTTAATTTCGCCCAGAATTGCCCCAATTCCTGCCCCTCGCCAGAGTAGATATAACCGCCACATTCATAGCGTCCTTTATTCTCTTTGACAAAGGCTTTTGCCCCAGCGAAAACCTCGTCCTGCGTAGCCTTTGGAATTTCATCATAAGAAGCTCGCACGTTATCACATTGCCAGCCAAGATGTACGCTCAATCTCTGCCAGACGACACATTGTTCCAACAGATAAACTTGTTTATAATTCAATTCCTTGTGAGCTTCGCCATACTGTTTGACATATTCTAAGGATAACGCCACATCTGAAATCTGGTCGGCACTCATACGGGTGCTTGCGTCAGTTCTGGTCTTGTAACCGTTCTTAAAATCTGTATTGATGTCAATACAATAGGCAGTTTCGCCCTCGACTTTCATATAGCCCTCATTGAATGTCGAACCGATAGAACCGTCATTCATTACTTTTTCAATGATACCGACACGCTCCGCACTTTCCGTCCAGTATTGCTTGCTTTCTGCATGAACGGGTGTACTCGGTAAAGCAGTAACGACAGTTGCAAGAGCTAAGAAGCCCGTACACAATCGCTTTAATATCTTTTTCATAAGTCTAATGCTCCTTTCGTTTTGAGTAATAAAATAGCCGTCCAATAAGAACGGCTGGAAATAGAAAAGGAACGTCATGTTAGGCGTTCCATAGTCTATGAAATATTAAATTTTTCTTGTTTCAATACTGATGTGCTGTACCATATCTTTGCATATCTAAGAAAACTAGCGTATCAAGGCTCATTCGTTAGTAGTAAATAAGTAGTAAATTGATGTGTTTGTTTCCTTGAAAATGCTGATAGATACTGTGTTTTAGCGGATAATCAGATTTTTATTGTGTTTTTCAAATAAAAATCACATTTTTCAGCAGAAATTGAGTCAAAACCACTTCCCCAAAATGCATCCCTGGTGTATTTTTTCACCAGCTTATCCTTTATCTTCTTGGTTAAAGCCCGATTGCTTCCCTTACATACATCCGTAAGTTTCAATTGTTTTCCGGTAGACAAATCAAACGTAAAGCAGTTGCATCCTCTATAGCCTACACCACCCTGATACCACTTATAATCAATTCTAATACTGATTATGCCTTTTTCATTATACATTACCTTGGAAGTATAAATGTTGTTATACGTTTCATCATACTGCCGATAATCTGCATCCTCTTTCGCCCACTCACCCGCAGGCATTGCTTTCAGAACCCCATCACATGTCTCTTTCAATACCTGATTGATCTTCTTCACCGCTTTGGACTTTCCCTTTATAATAACACGCCTATATTTTTCCACATCCCTAATCGTACAACTTTTTCCCCTATAAGTCTGGCTCTTATCATAGGTTTTGTAGGTATAACGTACTTTTGTCGCAGCATCTATTTCTGTATAATTACTCACCAACAGTACCATTACAAACATAAGTGCAAGGCTTAATCTTGCTATTTTTTTCATCATTGTCTTCATTTTATTTCTCCCTCATATATCTGTTCCCAGTTTCTTATTCAGATCTCACTTTTCCTATTCTCAGCGCATATTGCATTACTATATCAAACGTAAACTTTCTGAAATGACATAAAATGCAACAAATGACCTTTATCTATGACAACAATCAATCTTTTTTTAGTATAACATCCGCCAAACAGTCATGCAAGCAACAGTTTATCACTCCTCATCACTCCGCAAAGCGCTGTTATCTCCGTCTTATTCTGTCTCTCCAGACTGCCTGCTGCTCCATGACAAAGGAAATCCCAAGCGTCGCCAGCGGCAAAAGCAGCACCATGTAATAATAAATATAGCGCGATTTTGCTTCCCACAGAAGCTGAAACAAGAAGCCGCCGATCAAAAGAAGGGGCAGTATGCCAAACAGATACTGCTTTTCCGTTCCTTTTCCTTTCTTTCCGGCTTTTCCCATCTGGAGTCTGATACACCCCAAAAAGGCAAGCAGGTACAGTAAAAACTGATAGCTGTTCATATATGACAGATAGGGCTGATACCGGTTACCAAACATTAACTGGTATTTTCCATTGGATATCTGCTCGGTATCGACACTTGCCCGGAGTACCAGAAGAGATTCTGCCGTCGGCTCGTTCCACTGGCTGAGGGCCTTTCCTTTATAAAAGGCAAGACAGGCTTTGGGATTTTTCCCAAATTCCCGGATCCGCTCTGCCATATAAGCTTTAGCTTCCCGGTCTACTGCTTCTGCATCATAGCCGCACTCTGCATACAGCTCCGGTCCGTAACCGTTATACCAACCATTTCCCCGGATATCCTCCATCATGCCCATAGCGATCCATGCAGATACCGGAATTCCATCTGAAACCTTTTCTCCCGCCCGCTGTTCATACTGCCATGCCACAAGCCCTCTGCCGGCAAATACGGCTGCAAAGGTCACAAGGATAGCTGCAAGCAACCATTTATCCCATTTTCTGATCATCATCAGCAGCAAAACAATTGCCACTGCGATCAGTACGATCATGGCATTTGCCCGGCATATGACCATCAGGCAGGCAAAAACCGCCAGCCACAGCATACGAAGCTTTTTCCGGTCATCCAGAAAGGCTGCAAGCTGCCATAAAAAGGCAAAGGTAAAGCAGATTGCCAGAGCTTCTCCGTATAAAAAGGGCAAATACAGATAGATCGGCAGATACAACAGATAGCAGACAGAAAAGCTGCTGCTCTGCCGGATAGCATGCAGTTTTTTCAGAAAAAGTTGTCCGAAGACAAGTCCCGCCGTCATAGCAAGCAGATTGGCAAAAACAAGTGCCTTTACGTTCCATACACCGGTCAGACGAAAAACAAGCTCCGTATACAAGGTCAGTCCGAGCTGATAAGGATACTGGTCCAGATAACCGCCTGCCTGCAGCGGACTGTAATCTCCTTCTATGAACTTTGCCGCGCTGTCACAAATATACCATGGATCGCTTCCCGCCTGATAGACAGTTCCGTCCTGTATAAAGAGAAAGGCTGCCAGCACAAACATAAGGGCAAGCAGTGCCTGCAGCAGCTTCTGTTTCCGATAATTAACCTGTCTGATTCCATAAGAGACAAGTAACAGCAGAAAAAACAAAGCTGCTGCTCCCACCACCGTTTTCCAGACAGAATCCTTCTGCGGGGTTGCGATCTCCAGATATTCCACCGGGAAAAGATAGGAATAACGGAGCGCATACAAACTAAGCCCCAGCAGGATCAGACCTGCCAGAGCTATGATACATTTCATAAAAATGTCTGTTATTTTTTCTTTCATGCAGACTCCCTTTTCTTCACAACGGTACAAGTATATCGTATCTTAAGTAACCATTGCGGATACTTGTCCGGTTATTTACGGACGATATTTTAGCTTGTATACAGTTGTGCATAAAAGCCCTTCTTTGCCAGAAGCTGTTCATGGTTACCCTGTTCAATGATATTTCCGTCTTTCATCACAAGGATCAGATCCGCATCTTTGATCGTAGACAGTCTGTGCGCCACGATAAAGCTTGTTCTGCCTTCCATCAGACGTGTAAAGGCACTCTGGATCTTCAGCTCTGTTCTCGTGTCGATGGAAGAGGTTGCTTCATCCAGGATCAGCATAGGCGGAAGTGCCAGCATGATACGGGAAATACACAAAAGCTGCTTCTGTCCCTGTGAAAGCATACCGCCGTCTTCTCCGATCACCGTATCATACCCCTTTGGCATACGGCGGATAAACGGATCAGCATAGGCTGCCTTTGCCGCTTCTATCATTTCCTCATCAGTTGCCTCCGGCTTACCCATTTTGATATTGTCACGGATCGTACCGGATTTCAGCCATGTTTCCTGCAATACCATACCATAGGAAGAACGCAGGCTCTTTCTTGTCATATCACGGATATCTGTCTGATCGACGCAGATCTTACCGCTGTTTACATCATAAAAACGCATCAGCAGGTTGATGATCGTTGTCTTACCACAACCTGTGGGCCCTACGATCGCAATATTTTGTCCCGGCTGTACCTGAAGGTTGAAATCCTGAATCAGCTGCTGCTCCGGTGTGTAGGAGAAATATACATGTTCTGCCGTTACATTGCCCTTTGCATCTGACAGCACAGCTGCATCTTCCGCATCCGGGATCTGGGACTTCTCCTCGATCAGTTCAAAAATCCCTGTCTCTTATACACATCTGACGCTGCCGACGAAGCTAGAAG
>ENA-OYAI01000116-OYAI01000116.1-human-gut-metagenome-genome-assembly--contig:-NODE-116-length-8631-cov-2.880714_pt1 | contig 8631 bp, 4 predicted proteins | sample MGYA00244520_ERZ652825 | MGnify/ENA primary metagenome ERZ652825 (study PRJEB26926, sample SAMN06164483) | human gut metagenome | biome: ENVO:00009003; feature: ENVO:2100002; material: ENVO:00002003...
CGAGATTAGCGAGTGTCTCGTGGGCTCGGAGATGTGTATAAGAGACAGCCTCATAACAACTTTTGGTGGAAATTTCTTAGCAGATTGTCCTAATATCGAGGATTTTGTGCTATATACGGAAACTCCACCAACTTTGGGTTGGGGATCATTTGACAGAACGAATTCTGCGATGAAAATCTATGTACCGGATGATAGCGTATTAGCCTACCAAGCGGCGAACGGATGGAAAAATAGAGCTAATTATATTTATCCACTCTCATCTTATGAAGAATCATAGTTCTTCATAAGTTGATAGAGGTTGTATCTTTGCTGCTTGCAAACTCCATCCAGCAGCCGATTTATAGGCATCCACACTCGCATCAGGAACATATATAGCTTTCGGATCGCCATCGTATCCCCATCCTCCGAATATTGGTGGAGTAATTGCCCGGCATACGACAGTTACTTGATTTTTCATGGCCCAGAACAAACTTCCCCCATCCGAGATTGAAGTAACAGTGCTTGGAAAATCAACCAATATGAGGTTAGGACACCTTTGAAACGTTCCGCTTCCTATAATCTGATAACCTTCCGGAATTATTAGCTTTTCTATACCACTACTTCCAAATGCGCCATCCCCCATTTTGGTTAATACAGGTAGAGTTATTTCCCTCAGTGAACTGCAATTCTCGAATGAACCATTATTGATAGACTCCAAACCTGTGAAGAATCTAAATTCATTGAAAGTCTCAATAACAGTATTGCCAGAGAAAAGACTTTTATTACCATCACGTCGCTGCGTTAATGTTGGAAGTATTGCAATCTCCTCATAAGTTAACATTCCATCTCCATCGCTATCAATTTTATATTCCAAATAGGTTCCTACATTCTCAGTAAGCAGTAAACGGAAAACTTCCGGGTCTTCAAACCTAATTGCTGGTGTGCCGTCCATCACCAAATTTAGTTTGTTAAATATCTTTTTGAGCTCATCCACAGAGTCCTGATAGTACTTTGAGTGTACAGTTATCTTACCTTCCAATACCGGAATTTCATCCTTTCCGGCAATTCCTTCTGCAGATAAACCTTCGTAGGTTCCATCAGCAAGTTTTGCAAGCATATCAAGGGCGTCGGCGGTGTAATATTCTTCCTCGAAACCTACTGCACGGATATGTTTTAGTGCATGTTCAGTACCTTGTGATTGTTGCGCCTCTATAATATTAGATAACAATCGCATAGGCTCTAATTTAGGGCAGTTTTCAATTAGGAAGTCGGTTATTTTTTCAGCACATTGACCGATTCTCAAGCCCTCTGTTGTCAGCATCGGGAAGTTCTGGAAAGTTATGTATCTGTTGTTGGCCGGATATTCGATGATTTCAAGTCCGCCACCATTCGGAAGCTTTATCTGACTTAAGTTAGTTCCGTCGGCATATATCTCACGAATGTTGATAATTGTGCTTAAATCGAGTGTACCTTGTAATGTGGTGATATTGGATAGAAGTAGCTTCTGCATACTACTACAATCTGCAAGTGTAAGTCCTGTAATAGAGATGATTACGTTATCTTCCTTACTACCGAGTATGAGCTCGTTCAATCGCTTTCCGCGTACTACCATGGTACCGGAAACATTCTTTTTGTGCCAGTCTCCGATGCTTAATAACCAACTTGCTGCTTGTATGGCATTTTGCTGGTCAGCGCTACCACCAAGGTCAATGGTTATTTTACAAATATCTCCTGCTTTAGTGCGTTTCCCTTGTACAATGGATGTACCATTTGCAATGGCCGGATACATGTCGAAAGCCGGGGTTATATCGTAGTCTATCAGATCACCGGCAGCACGTACGATGATTGTATCTGTGCCATTGGCAGAGAACAAGCCATAATTATACTTCGACATGATGTACATGATACGTTTCTTCACCCATGCAGTTTCTGCGGAGTAGAAGTCACCGTGACTTTGGGTGATAGGGTCGGTATCGTTAGTGTAGGAACCATTATTGTATGCTATCTTTGCGAGTTCATATCGTTTGGCATCAGAATTCACCAACGTAGCGGGGAAATATTCTTTTATGCCAAGGAAATACTTCTTATAGAAAGCATAAACCTTGTCATAAGGCGTACCTGAAGACTGGCCGCACAATGTTTCCATTGCTGTGAACATTTTGCGCATTCCGGCTGTAATTTCAGCACTGAAAGCCTGCTCCAGCAGATTCCAGAAGACAGATGTCTCACCATTCCAAATAGGCTGGTCATTGTCGTAAGAGTCATGCATTTCGCAGTGATAGGGTTTCCGATCCTGTCCCTGATTGTCAATCGGAAATATAGTGTCGGCATCATCCAGTCTCCACCTCCATTTACTACCTTCCTGGCAGAAGCTATACGGATAAGTATTCTTGGCACGCTGGTCGGTTCCGGCAGTGAACTCCACAAAGTTATGATGGAATACTGCATCGTCAATATCGAATATAGCGGGTATGGTTGCATGGAATAAGCTTGTGCGAGCTGAAATAAACTTCTCATTCAACTGGTCAGCGGTGAATGTATTCAGATCTGATGGAAGATATGCACTTAACTGTGTTCTCAGATTTATTGCACCATCACCTATGTCGGAGGGTATGAACTTTCCTTCGGTAGCTTCATAATAGTAGAGATTGTACTGGTTAGCATCACCACTTTTGGCAATCCAGTACTCATAACCTGTACTGCGGTATTCAGTTACGGCTGCATTCAGTTCATCCAGAGTACCGGTGAATGGACGGATACGGTTGTTGCATACATACACGGCGTTGTAAGCGTCTATCCATTTCTGTGCAGAGAGTGGTTCTGTTTCATCGGCATTCAGTTCACCGGCATCGAAATCCCAGCAATTAGTGTTGTTATACTGAAAAGCCTCTTCCTCCGGATTATATGTCCAGTAAGGTTTATCGCTGTTCCAGGGAACGCGGAAAAGTGCACCCAACGGCGCATTGTCCGAACCTTCCACGGATAGCAAGGTCGGAAAAACTTCTGTGTTATAGCCGAAACAAAGATCATCTCCTTTATCCGGACCGAATGTAAATTCTCCCATACAGGTATATATGTCCTGGCCTTCTTCATTGACGGATTTTGAGAAACCGATGAAAGGCTCTTGGTACACCGCGACACGTATTTCGCTATCAGTGGCCATAGCCTCGTTTCTCATGCCTATTTCCTTGTATAAATCATTGAATGCAGCCACACATCCGGCCTTGTGGTCCTGCATGGAACTCGCCCAGTTCTTCTTGGCTGTCAGGCGCCCGGACTTAGGCACACCTTCAAACATAAGGACTTTGTTCTTGTCCGTCGTTCCATCGGCATACGTGGCAATGGAGTTTATCTTGTTACCCTCTGTATCTTTCAATCCCTTCATTTTGAAGCGGATGTTCCACTCCAGATATTTCTTTGATGAAGTTCCCTGACCTTCTATCAACAGGTTGGTGAGTGTGAAGTTCCGCTCCGGCTTGTTCTTGAAGAGTACTTCCAGATCACCTGCTACACCTGAAGGGTTGTTTAGGTTAGGGAAGGGCTTGTTCACTACAAATACATTATAGAGCAGCTTTGTGGCATTGAAGTCAATGTTTACACCTTCGCCGTCCAGTACCGAATTGATATTCTTTTCCATTTGCTTCTCGCTGGTCGTCACAAGCTGGTTTATGTAATTCTTCTGGACAGCCTCGGAAGTCAATGCACTGTCATACACACGCAATCCATATAAATAGAGATTGGCATAATCATTCCCTAACGTTATCTTGCCGATGTTGCGGAAGTAATCGTTGCTCTCGTAGGTATACTGGCGATTCTTCTTTCCGTTAATGTATATGGCAACAATGTTGAAGCCGGCATTACCATAAGTGTCAGGCATGATAACTGCTGTGAGGCGTAGACGTACCCCATTATCGGTAGGAACATCCTGTTTAGTACTTTCGTGTTCAGATTGTGAGAACAGAGAGATATTCTCACCGGATACCTTTAATCCAACGTAGTTGCCGTCCGGCTTATCTTCTGCGATGCTGATAATATTCTTTCCAGCATCCGAAGCATTCTCAACCTTGAAATCGATTTCGATTGTCTTACCTCTGCGGGCCGGTTCTGTGGCAAAGGGTTGGTAATCTATCACGGCCGAACTCCGTGCAAATATCTTCAGTGCTTTCACACCATTATCATCGGTCACCCAGCCGTCGTTACCCCAGTTGAGGTTATTCCAGGTCACGGGGATGACTGATTTATCCACTTCATTAACGATACTCTTGTAGTTTGTCTGCGAGTTGCTACGGGTGCGCGGATTGATATAGAGTACTGCACCTGCCGTAGCCGAATATCCCAGTGAGTTATTGACAGCTATCGTAATCGGATCTATCAGAGCGTCTTCTCCACTGGTTGCCTTTATAATGACTTCAAAGTTGCTGTCGTCATCTGTTTCCACCTCCATCGGATAAGTAAATGTGTTTTTGGAGTTTGCCACTATGGTGTCATTCTCAGAACTATACACTTCTGTTCCGTCTTTCGTAATGGTGAAGATGGCATCTGTAAGAGTAGCCTGTCCGTCATAAATCGCATAATCAAATACCACATTATCCTGCCAGTTGATGAGTTGTGAGGTCACGTTATTCACGCACATCAGTTTCACTATTTCCCCGGATGTGGCAATACACATGATATTTACTGATACAGATTTGGTCTGAATGGTATTATCCGAGTTGGACAGATAGAAATCCACATTGTATATTCCGGTTGCTTCGGGATGAGGAAGTACATAGTTATAAGGTGTATCCATATAGATGGCTGTTCCCAGATTTTGGGTATAGCCTTGATTGTAATTATCACCGATAACGGTGACGTGAAGCACTTTGTTTATATTACCGTTGATAATCATTGGAATTGAAATATCCCCGGCAAAGGCGGTCCACCAAGCGAAGTTAGGGGCACTGATTCCCAATGAAGTGAGTTGTACAACATAGGTGATCGGGGCCGTAGTCTGGTCGGTGTTCTCTCCCTTGATACTTATTTTGATATTGTTGCTGCCGCTTGTCAGCCACTCGGTTATGTCCTGTTTGATGGATACATTAGAAGAAACTTCCATTTGCTTCACTGTGGTGAAGTCTGCAAACTTCGAGTTCTTTATCATGATTGTACACAGTCCGAGTTCTCCCGTCGGCTTGTACGGTTCATTGATATTATCCCGATACTGGGAGACGAAGGTGAAATCCAAGACACATTCTTCTCCGTATTGTGCGGCAAAGCCCAATGAATTCAGATTATTCCTAACGTATACACTATACATGGTTCCTGCTCCGCCTGCCAGTTCTCTGACGGTTTGCTCCAGTGCCGCACCGGCGGCACCATCATAGGCAGTGCCTGCGGTGTCACCGATGACAAGCATCTTATTCTTTATACTTTGAATTGTCGCCTTGCTGGTCTCAACATCGTTGTCATTGATGCACGTGGCAAACTCATTCAGTTTAGTAACAATCTCGTTCAACTCCTCAGCTTTAAGCACATTGCCTTTGAGGAAATTCTTATTTAATTTGTCCATACAGTTTATCCTAATATATCGTTGTCCAATCTGCTCGAGTCCAATATGAATTCAAGCGTTTCAATTACTTTTCCCCCGCGGGCCGCAAGCGCATGCATTATTAAATTCGTCTCGAGCATGCTTGTATCAGCCATATCCGATTCGATACGGCTGATTCGGGCATAGGTGGCGTTGCCATCGGCATTCGTTTTACGGGTGCTCAATATGAATTTGATGTATCCCATCTTACTTGCTGTTTAGCTGATTTATTATTTCACGCTTTACGGCGGCGATAAGACGCGAGTTCTTCACGACAAGTTCAAGAGCTTTACAGTAGCGTTCCGGGATTTCTACTTCATCTTTTGAATAATAGATTCCCTTTGCAAGCTCTTCAAATCCAATATCCAGAAGAATACTGCCATTGTACATCATTTCATTGCCGACTGTCTCGGCAGTATCGAAGGTTTGCTTTCCACCTTCAAAAGAGGTCTGTGCCTCAATTTTTCTAAAATTGATTTTCATAATTTTTTCTATTAAATTTTATCTGTACGGTCAATATTTGCAATCTTTATATAACCATCATCTTCATATAAGAAATTCTTAAAAGGCATCCTACTAATTTCATTTTTGTTAGGTATACCTATCAGCTTTACCAAAAGTTGTCCCGCTCCAGTATTCCCATCAGATGAAATTGAAAAACCAACACTGGGAACTGCATTATTATTCCAAAATTGAAATATCAAATGACCATAACTGGCGCCGGCTCCCGTATGATCTCTATGCCCATAAAAGATGCTTTGAGAATCTATAACCATAGGGATTCCATATTTATCAATTAATTGCAGTTTATCAAATGTACCACTGACACCATCAAGCGTACCACTGTATACTCCATTCACTGCTGTAATATTATTAGCAGTTATATTATTTAATGTCAGATTTCCATCTTTATCCACAACGAAAGTATCATTCGCCACAATATTACCGTTGAATCGAATCTGATCAGCCGATATTACCGCATTTGAAATCAACCGTCCAGCATCATCTTCTGTGATAAAGGTACTAATCTCAGCACGTTTAACGTAGCCGTTATGATCTGCATGATCTGAAAACATCTGTGCAAAGCCGGCCTCAGTGACAAGACCGGAGGTACTGATATTGGTGATATGTCCGCCACTGTCGAAGTTGACCTTCTTCGAAAGCAGCACATTGAAATCATCCGTTGTAACCAGACCGGAAGTATCAATATTGGTGATTTTTCCGGAAGCATCAAAATGAATACCTTCCACAAGTGCAGCAATGGATTTTTCTGTCACTTGGATAGCGGCAGTATTCTTATCTGCTGCATTCTGAGCTCCTTGTGCGATACCCAATGCTTTCAAGGCATCCTGAGCAGCGTCGTATGCATCACTGATGCCTTGTCTGGCAATCTCTTTAGCGGCAGCAATCCCATCATCGGCATTACTCACAGCAAGTATAATCTGATCGCTAAGGTTTTCAAGATAGGCCGTTGTAGCAGTAGACGAAGGCTCCCAATGTGAAATGCTAAAAGCTGCTCCTGCTTTCTTTGCTGTCTTACAGACAAGTGAATCATTCTTATACTTAACTGTACCATCAGAATAAGTTGCATTTACCCACATGTCACCCATGTCATATTCTTGTGAATCAGTAGGCTGCTCCACAAAAACACGCCGCTTACCGTCGGCTGTATCTTGCGCTTTGGCAGCATCTTCCAGAGCCTTCAACGTCAGATGGTCGGTAATTTCATTCCAAACTCCTGATTCAAAGCGATAACCTTTCCCTGTCAAACGGTTATAAAACATGTCTTGGTCGTGCATCGTTTTTAGAGCTTCTGTTGTCCATTCTGAAGCTGGTATATTATTCAGTGTTGGAACGTAATCAAAAAACCAAAGTGTATATTCCTTGTCTGTTTGTTCCTTAACAAGGTCTACATCAGTTTTTAAGTCTTCAATGGTTTCGTCGATATCCTTTCCGGTTGCCTGATTTACGAACTTTGCCGCAATTTCACTCAGCACCGTATTGAAATCAATTTGCGGTTTCGGCATCGTGTAAGTTTTGTCAGCTCCAATTCCATTGTATATCCGCACATAAGGGCCTCCTGCAGTTACGCTGTCCCAGACAATTGCACCTTGACGACTTGTATCTGTCCGGTTGCCCAACTGTACGATATTGTCTCCCACCGCAGGCACATCACTTCCTGATGCGCAATCTGTCTTGGATAAGTCGATGTAGTCATCACCACAGCCACTCACGTAACGCCAATAAAAAGTTGTTCCGGTTTTTAAGGCAAAAGTCTCACTGATCGCCAGGTCGCCTACTGCAAAAGTATTTCTGACTGTTCTGCCCTCGGCATCTGTTGTGCTAAAATAGCATCTGTAACTTCCGCCTATATCCTCCACTTTCTTACAGATGATACCTGCAGCCGTGTTGTATTGTTTTCCACCGATATAGGTTGAACGTTGGACCTGGATCTCTTCGACATTTAATTTCTTCCTGATATCCACGAAGTCAATATCCAGATGATAGTTTCCATCCGCATCCTGATAGATGCCAAAACCACTACCACCGGCAGCAAAGTTCTTCGATACCATATTCTTTAGCAAAGTGATCTCTTCAAGTGTAGCAGTACCTTTTACGTTGATACCTTCCAAAAAGGTCATCAGCTTTTGAACTGTTTCTGCTACATCCCGACGTAGATAGCGGTCATCATTATCATTTTTGCTACCAATAAGAACCAGTTTAAAATGTTTCTTACCGTCAGTTTCCGGTATGCTGTCATCTTTCTCCAACTTATAAATCGTCCCATCTTCCACCACGGAAATAATCTGCCCGGCATAAGGCACATACGCTACACTATCTGTATTACGTGCATATACAAGAGCGTGATTGTATGTATCCCATATATCTGTAGTATCAATAGGGTAATCATTCACTCTTTTGTATCGACCTGCAAAGCTGTCTCCTTTTATCTCCATAACTAATTCATTTTAAAGGTAAATTTGTCCGTCTCGGTACTTGCTGTGGTAGTGGTGAATATATACATGGTGTATTCTCTGTCTCTTATACACATCTCCGAGCCCACGAGACACTCGCTAATCTCGTAT
>ENA-OYAI01000118-OYAI01000118.1-human-gut-metagenome-genome-assembly--contig:-NODE-118-length-8617-cov-3.963677_pt1 | contig 8617 bp, 7 predicted proteins | sample MGYA00244520_ERZ652825 | MGnify/ENA primary metagenome ERZ652825 (study PRJEB26926, sample SAMN06164483) | human gut metagenome | biome: ENVO:00009003; feature: ENVO:2100002; material: ENVO:00002003...
AAAACTGGCTACGGCAGACGATATGACGCTGCAATACATCCTCGATGAACGGGTACGTGAGTTATTCGGTGAAGAAAGAAGATGGGTAACTCTGCTCCGCATGGGCAATGACGGCATCGAAAGCCTCAACAGTCATGCCATGTACATAGCAGACCAGCCTTTCTGGGGCGGGTACTTCAAGTCGGACAAGGCCAAGGTTACGAAATGGAACCTATTCCCGATACCACAGACAGTAATCGATACGAATACAGGTGCGGTAATAGAGCAGAATGAGGGCTGGTAATGTTATCAGGTTCATATAAATAGCAGAAAGGTGTGCTTCGTTATCGTGAAGCACACCTTCTTTTTTATTCATCTGCGGACGGAAAGTCTTCCCTCTTCTCCCTGTAAGCCGTTGGCGACATCCCCGTATGGTGCTTGAAGTATCTTCCTAAATATGATTGATCCGGAAAATTAAACTGATTCGCTATCTCCTGTATGGAAAGCGCTGTAGAGTGAAGCGTCACTTTCAGCTCAAGTATCACGTAATCGTCTATCCATTCCTTCGCTGTGCACCCCACTGTCTGTTGTATCGTCTTACTCAGATGCCTGCCCGTGACGCAAAGCTTATCTGCATAATAATCTACCGACCGCTGTTCCCTGAAAGATTCTATTACCAACGCAATAAACCGGTCCTTCAACCGCCAGCGCAGATGATTCGGCTTCGTCTCCCGGTAAAGTCTTTCGGACTGATTACAAATCTCATAAAACAGCATCCGGCAACAATAAACAATCAGTTCGCGCTGGTACACATTCCCATCATCCGCAGACTTCCGGCGTAACAGTTCCAGATAGTGATTTCGCACTCCGTCCCACTCCTCACCCTGGAATGAACTGTAATTATGCTCGCGCATAAAAGACACTTTATCCGAAGGCAACGAATAGAAAATCTCATGCCTGAACTGACTGGAAAAGGCAAAGACCGTCAGTTCCAAATCTTCTGTAGCATCTTTATAAAGCGTAATCTGTCCGGGAAATACCAGTATCACACTTCCGGCAGACAACGCATACTTCTGTTGGTTTATATAAATCTGCACCTCTCCCTGCAGACAAAACAGAAATTCTCCCTTCTCCGCCCTGCAGGGATAGGAAAGAAGATCCGTCCGGCGACGGGTATGGAATAGGTATTCTTCACTCATAAAGTTCCGTTTTTGAAGTACAAAGATAGCATATGAAAAGCTCTGACACAAGAAAATCCCACATTTTGAACAACCTGCTTCGATTTTTGAACCGTGAAACGGTAGATAGTTGCCGTAACTTTGCAGCAGTTTAAAAAGAGAATTTTTACTTGTTGGAGGAATTTATTAAAAATGGCAAAAAGAGAATTAACAGCCCGTTATCTGTTTTTCATCGCGGGTTTATTTGTAAATGCATTCGGTATTAGTTTGATTATTAAAGCAAATCTGGGTTCCTCACCTATATCGAGCCTTCCCTATACGCTCAGTCTGAAATTCCCCATTACACTGGGGCAATTCACGCTGTTGCTGAATGCCGTGCTGATAGCCGGACAAATAGCACTGCTGAAAAAGGATTTCAGGAAAGAACAATTTCTGCAAATCCCCGTAGCGATACTTTTCAGTTTCTTCATAGACTGTTCGATGGCACTGCTGTCGGGTTTCACCCCTGCGGGATACGCTTCACAGATTCTATCACTGGTGACCGGCTGCGCCATACTCGGACTGGGAGTGAGTATGGAAGTGATAGCCAATGTAGTGATGCTGTCCGGTGAAGCCTTTGTAAAAGCCATCACCCTGCGCACCGGAAAAGAATTCGGAATTACCAAAATCGGCTTCGACACCACACTGGCACTTCTGGCCTGTGCAGCTTCCCTGCTATTAGCCGGAACCATAGAGGGCGTACGCGAAGGCACAATCATCGCCGCATTGATTGTCGGGCTTTTCGCACGCTTCTTCAACCGCCGGCTAGCGTTTGTGAATAAAATGATTACCTTTGCGCCGAATAAAACTCCTATTCAGCCCTATGAAGACAATCGCAATCACCGACGCAGCGGAGATTGAAGCAATCATCCGCAAATGTCCTTACTGTACGGTAGGTATCACCGATCCGGAAGGTAATCCCTACGTAGTCCCCATGAACTTTGCTTACCGGGACGGCATCATCTATCTGCATTCCGGTCCCGAAGGCGGCAAAGTAGCAATGGCAGAACGTCACCCGCGCGTTTGCATCACCTTCTGCGAAGGACACGAACTGGTATACATGCACCGCCAGGTGGCATGTAGCTACAGCATGAAGTCGCGTAGCGTGATGTGCCACGGAAACGTCCGTTTCATCGAAGATATGGACGAAAAGCGACGTATACTCGACATCATCATGCAACAATACACGAGCGATGAATTCAAATACAGCGAACCTGCCGTGCGCAACGTAAAAGTGTGGGAAGTAAAAGTCGAGAAGATGAGTTGCAGATCATTCGGATTGCGCCCAAGCGAGGTATAATCTTCCCTGCACCACACAAAACATTCCTTTTTCCCTTCTAAACTTATCGATGTAAATAAATCAGACTACATTGACACCTCATTGACATGCACTTACATATTTTCATAAAATTAATATCTAAAACCATTTGTTTGCTATATTAAAATCTAATATATTTGCAAAAGAAAAAACAATCGTTTTGTTTTTAAAACGCAAATAAACGCAATCAAATTATGAAAAGCCAATCTTTTAAACCAAAAAGTAGAGAGCCTCCATGTCAGGCATATAGATCCAATGTACAGGATATATAGATCCGACACACAGGACATAAAGATGCAACACATCAGGTATATAGATCCAGCACGACAGATATATAGATCCAAGAAACTAAATCAAATCATTTAAATCATACTCATTTATGGAACAGAAAAACAGAAAATCTCTCCGCACCTGCGGATGCTGCCTGAAGAAACTCCCACTTGAAGCCTTCTACATCAACAAACGTACACAGAATCCGGATAATTACTGCAAAGAATGCCGCAAGGCAACCTGTAGGAAGCGTTACCATCATACACAGATAGTAAATGATACACGCAACTACCCCGTGATAACCGAAACCAATGACTACAGTCTCCGTATGACCCTCATTCTCCACGCCCGCCAAGTGGTAAGAGAAAGTATAGCCCGGAAACGGAGGAGTCTTAGAGAAATAGCTATAGATTAATTCATTTTTCACTAAAAACTAAACACCCAAACACATGTGTAGAATAAAAAAACGGGGACTCGATTATTTCCCCATCGATATAGACTTCATGCAAAACCGCCTGGTACGCCGCATTATGAAGCGCGAAGGCGAAGGCTCACTTGCCACATTATTTGGCGCCCTCTCCTGCATCTACGGCGGAGAGGGTTACTACGTCCGTGCAGACGAACTCTTCTACGAAGACATTTCCACAAGCCTCTACAACCAAACAGCCGGTGACGTAAAACGCATCCTTACCCTTGCTGCCGAATACGGCATCTTCCATCCCGGGCTCTTCAACGAGTTCGGCATACTCACCAGCAGCGAGATACAAAGGCAATACCTTTTCAGCACCAAACGCCGGAAATCTTCCGCAATAGAAAAGCGGTATAATCTTATTGACGACGCTCCCGATTCATTCACAGAACAGAACACGGAGTCTGAAGTTGAAAATGTAACATCCAAGGGCGAAAGTGTAACAATTAAGCCCGAAAATGTAACATCCGGTACACATAGCATAGCACAGAATAGCATAGCACAGCATAGAATAGAAAAACCCCTCCTCAATAGTTCCCCCGCCGGGGGAACTCAGAACGCGGACGAAATGTCCGCGGAGGAAGAGGAGGAGGAATTAATTTCTTCCGGGGGAGCTCCCGGCGTTCACACACAAACTACATCCGGTATCGACAAGCCTCACCGGAGGGAATGGACCGATGAAGACGTGGCTCGCCTGCAACCACCGGCTGACGGCCTGGCTCGCAATCCGGACGGTCTTATTTTCAATCTCCGCCAGTTTCATATTCCTCCGGGGGAGCAATATGTCATTGTCCTGAAGAGTAACTTCGGCATTATCGGGCATCCCATATGGAAGGGATTCTTCGATCTGCGGGAAAGTCATGGCAAAATACGGCAGCCCGGAAGATATCTATTGAGTTTATGTATCAAGCAAAAGGAAGCCACGAAACGTGAATAGCACAGGCTGAAATTCATGAAGAAAAACGGCCTTTTTTATTTTTTAGTTCACACAATAAGGCTTATCTTTGCAATGTGGTTAAGCTTAAGACACAAACAATAAATCATTCATCAACACATTTAAAACTTTACTAAATTATGGCAGTACTTTACAAAACAGCCCAATCCATATTGGCAAATAAGGACGGCAAAAAACTATTCTATCCGCGCGTCGTGCTGAAAGGCAACGTGTCAACAGACCAGATTCCCAGGAGATTGCAGAATACTCTTCCCTCTCCAAAGGCGACACGAAAAATGTTATCGACAACCTGGTGAGGGTATTGACCACTCACCTGCAATCCTCGGAAAGTGTAACCCTGGACGGCTTCGGCACATTTCGCATGACCATGAAGTCGAACGGCAAAGGTGTGGAAAGCGCCGACAAGGTATCGGCTGCGCAAGCCACCATGACCGTGCGCTTCCTGCCTTGCTACACCAAGAATCCGGACCGTACCGTAGCTACCCGTTCGATGGTGACCGGAGTGAAATGTATTCCCTACGGAACAAGTCAGGCAGGCGGTTCCGGCGGCGGCTCCGGTAATGGTGGTTCCGGCGGTGACGGGGGCATAGAGGAGGATCCGCTGGGTTAAAGATACAACGCAAACACGTACACGGAACTAAACTATTACAGACTAACTAAACTATTTCTTTTTTTACCGGTAAGTTACTTATTTTTATCAACTAAACTATTTAATCAGAAACACATGAGAAGTATCAACTTAATTGTGGTGCATTGTAGCGCCACCAGGGCGGATCATGCTTGAAATCATCCAAAAAAGAACACGAAAGGAGGTGTGAAACATGGCAATCAAGAAATCAGTATGGGATATGATCCTCAAAGTGGTTATCGCGGTGGCTTCAGCTATTGCGGGAGCGTTGGGGGCAAATGCGATGACACTGTAAAGGGTGTTGTCATACAAGAGTCCTCTCAGTTACTCATTCAGCCGGATAAAATATCCGGCTGTCTCGACCAATACAAAGATATTCAATCCAGAGAGGTCTCTTTTAAACATCAGGATATTTATTAAAATCAAGAAATTATGAAGAATAAAATTTTACTTATTATTATTGCTTTGTTTTTGATATCTGCTACTGCAGTATCACAAAGTATAAATTATGCGTATGATAATGCAGGCAATCGTACATTTCGTATGCAATCATCGATTACACCGATTCCCCGTACTTTTAGTGGGGAGCGTTCCGCTGTTAATTCTAGCAGTATCGGAAATCTTGTATATACTACTCCCGGTAACTATGCACTTAATGAAAGTCTGCCTGTAGGAAGTACTCCTTATACCTTTAAAGTGAATGCCAACGGCTCTTCTGCTTTTACCATTCCGTTATCTTTACCTCAGGGGCAGGCAGGAATGACACCTGAACTAAGTATTACTTATAATAGTTTAGCCGGTGAGGGAGTCTTGGGGTATGGTATGAATCTGTCGTGCATCTCTTCTATTACAAGAAATGGAAAGCGCAGTTTCTACGATGGTTCAAACAGTGCTGTATCTTTTACTAACGCCATATTTGAACTGGATGGCATACGGTTGATAAAAAATGGCAGTTCCAACAATTATCTGAAAGAAATCGATGACTTTTCACGTATCACTCTGCACAATGGTACTACGGGTAACCCTCAATATTTTGTGGTACAACAGAAAAATGGAGGTCGGCTTTACTACGGTGATTATAATGGTACAAACGCTTTTCAGAAATCATCTTCAAATACTGCTTATATTGCTTGGTATCTGGCTGCACAAGAAGACGTACATGGAAATTATATCAGTTATCAATATGAGCAAGATTTGACCAACGGAGATGTTTGGCTTACTTCCATTACTTATACGCTTCATGCAAGCCATAATTTCGCGCATGAAAATAAAATCTTGCTCAACTACCAGCGATATGTGGACGCCCAGAGTGGGTATATTTCTGGCTGCCAAGTGAAGCGAGATAAGATTTTGAGAGAAATAACAGTAAAGACAGATGCTACAGTTATGCGTCGCTATACGTTTGATTACCTGAAACCAACAGATGAATACACAAATCAGTATCCACGGCTCTATACCATAACAGAGTATGGTGAAGGCGGTACTGAAGCACTGAATCCTATGCGCATTGAATGGGGAGATACGGGTAAACGCTTGTTTAATGCTTCCTATACTTATTCGCAGAACTCGGAGTTTGTGCAGGGCGACTTTAATGGCGACGGCTGTATGGACTTGCTGACTATTTATGATCTTTCTACAGAGAATAAATCAGCCGGAGCTCCCAGAGATTATCTGGTGGTTTATCGCTACGGCAATCCTAACGGGTTCTCCAATGAACTGACCATGGCGACTTTTTCCAATCAATATAAACCTCTGAAGGCTGTTGCGGGTGACTTTAATGGCGATGGGCTGGATGACCTTTTTTTTAGTACATCATCGGGGTACGAATACTGGCAAGCTTCCTTGAGTAATAACAATGTTCCTAATTTTACCAAACAGAGTTATAAACCATCCGTCAGTACTGTTGGCACTCCTAATATTGTGGCTATGGCCGATGTGAATGGTGATGGAAAGGACGAACTGGTGATAGACAATGTTTACTTTGAAGATGGATATACTACCGGAACAAGGTATGCGTTATCTCAGTTCAGTGTATTCTATACTTATATGATAGGTGATGTGGACGGCGACGGATGTCAGGACATCATTGTGTGCGACGATGGGGGCACGGTTAAAGTGTGCAGTCCGGCAAAGAATGCCGTGATACTGGAACGCAGTTTTGCCAGAAATTATATGCTTGGTCCCAATTGTGTGTTACTATGTGGTTATTTTAATGACGACCGGTATTTGGATTTTCTTCTGCTGGAAGGATATAATGAAGTTCAGCCTAACAATAGTCAGGCGAATATTTATTATAATACTGGTGATGGGAAGAATTTCACATATCAGTATATTTCCAATAAATTTACCAACAATAAATACAACTCATTTAGGACGGGAGATTTCAATGGTGATGGACTGACAGATGTCATCTGCGTGGGGAGTGACAATATAGCGTCATGTATAGAAAGCCAGACAGGCTACGTGTCGGGAGGAGACTGGGTGTATATAAACTATGCTCCTGATTTCAATACACGAAGTTCCAGCTTGGAGTATGATCTCTATCTCTCTCAGGAGACGGGCGGAACACCCGGGAAGGAAGGTGTATATACCCGTGATGGAAAGTACTATATATACCCATCTTACTTTTATCCAATTGCTGCCGATTTTTCAGGTGATGGCAAGTGTGATCTTGTGAATGTTTGTGAGTTCCGCTCTCATCCCTTTGATTCCAGTCATCCTTCCTGGCTGACAGGATCGACTTCCCTGAAGTTATTGTGCCCTTCCCATCAGAGTACTTCGGATGTGGTTACCGGAATAAAGAATGGTGACGGTACGAAGCGGGACATCGATTACCAGCTGGTAACCACTGCCTCACGTGACCCGAAATTCTACAATGGGAACTATGCAAGCTGGAATAAGGATATACCTACTTTCAATACGGTAAGTACTGTTAAGCTGGGGAGTCTCTTTGATGCTTCATTGGTGGAAAACAAGAAGTACACATATACCTCGCCGGTTTATGCGATGAAAGATCGTTGGGCATTTCAGGGTTTTAGGACGATTATCTGTCAAGATCTTATTTCAAGAGATAAGGTGACTGATGAATATAATCTGATTTATTATTCGGGATATCCGTATTATTATCAGTCATCTGATCGGCGCGAATCAGAGGCTGTGTATTTAGGTCGCAGCTATTGGCCGTCATTCAAAAGCACATATGGGAAATACGGTTTTTTTTATATCACAGTTTGCAGTGTGGCGGATAGATTGAAAGGGATAGATACGAATATAAGTTATGCTTACGATGCGTCGGGTAACCTGACTAGCCGTTCCACCTCTTATCGTGGAGGAACGGAAGCTTCTCGCGATGTTTCCGAAACCATGAGCTATGTGTCGTGTGCTAATGTTTCTTCATTCCCTTGCCGCATGAGCGGTTATAAGAAAACCTTCAGTTGCTCTGGCGTCTCTATTGTGGGTGAAGAGAAAACATTTGGCTACAACAGTTATGGCGATTTATTGACTGAAACCGAGCACGGCATGACGAAACGATATTCTTATGATGCCACTTTGGGGCTCTTGACTTCGGAAACCGTATCAGCCGACGGGAAAGCGCGTACTCATAGCTATGAATATGATGATGCCCGCTATGTGAAAAAGGATACCGATCCCGTAGGGTTGGTGACGCAGGTTGTGCAGGACTTTTATGGAAATCCGCTTTCGGAAACAGCTCCCGACGGGCGAACCGCTACTTATCAGTACGACACGTTCTGTCTCTTATACACATCTCCGAGCCCACGAG
>ENA-OYAI01000122-OYAI01000122.1-human-gut-metagenome-genome-assembly--contig:-NODE-122-length-8458-cov-2.915506_pt1 | contig 8458 bp, 4 predicted proteins | sample MGYA00244520_ERZ652825 | MGnify/ENA primary metagenome ERZ652825 (study PRJEB26926, sample SAMN06164483) | human gut metagenome | biome: ENVO:00009003; feature: ENVO:2100002; material: ENVO:00002003...
ACGAGATTAGCGAGTGTCTCGTGGGCTCGGAGATGTGTATAAGAGACAGATATTGAGAGCATGAATATTCTGAAAGGCCCTGCTGCTGCCGCTTTATACGGTAGTTCTGCCGCCAATGGTGTGGTGGTAATCACTACTAAGAAAGGAAAGGTAGGGCGTACTAATATAACTTTCAGTTCGAACACAACTTGGGATAATGCTGCCTATGGTATTCCTGAGTTCCAAAATTCTTATGGAGGTGTAACTTCCAGTTGGGGCGATCCTATAAACGGAAGTCCGGATTATACGAAAAACTTCTTTCAAACGGGGGTAACTACCATAAACTCTCTCTCTTTGAGTGCAGGCTCGGAAATGATGCAAACTTATTTCTCTTATGCCAATACTTATGGTAAGGGAATCATAGAAAACGGCAGTTTAAACAAACATAACTTTAACTTTCGCGAAACAGCTAATTTTTTCAATAACCGTTTGCAAGCGGATGCCAATGTCAATCTTATGTTTCAGGATGTGAAAAATCGTCCGTCACCGGGAGGATTCTATCTGAATCCGTTGGTAGGTCTTTATAAATTTCCGCGTGGTGGTGTGCAGGGGGGCGAGGCTTTTGAGTACTATCGTAACAACTACAAAGTGATGAATGCGGAGCGTAACATGTATCTACAGAATTGGTATACAGCCCCCACGAGTTTTGATCAGAATCCGTATTGGTTGACTAATATGTTGCCCAGCGATTCTAAGCGTTACAGGACTATTGCCAACTTAAGCTTGTCTTTCAAACTGAACGAATTCTTTACCATTCAGGCACGTGGAAATGCTGATTTCGTATCGGATGCTTATGAAATGAGTATGTTTGCAGGAACTGATACTTCCATTGCCGGTACCAACGGGCGTTATATTACGGATGAATCCCATGACCTGAATATATATGGTGATGTTATGGTGACTTATCAGCAACGGTTTAAGGACTTTTTTGTGAATGCTACTTTGGGTGCCAGTATTAAGGATGAAACGGGAAAGAACATCGGATTTGATTCTTTTGGTGGCGGATTGTATAATCCGAATATTTTCTCAGTTGGAAATATTGACCACAATAATGGTTCTCCTTCATTAAATAAATATCATGAGCAAGGTCAGGCGGTATTTTTTGCCGGACAGTTGGGTTTTAAGGATTTGTTATTCCTGGATGTTACGGCACGCAATGACTGGACCTCCACTTTAGCTTATACCAAATACCTGAATAAGGGTTTCTTCTATCCGTCAGTTGGTCTGACCTGGGTAATGAATGAAGCATTGAAGATGCCGGCGTGGATAAATCTCGGTAAAATTCGCGGCGCATGGTCCAAGGTGGGTAATGGTCTGCCAAGATACCGTAGCCACCCGTTGAATAGTGTAGGCCGTGGTGGAGTAGTCAGCTATAACACTACCGCTCCTTTTGATGAGTTGAAACCGGAAATGACTACTTCTTTGGAATTCGGTACGGAATGGCGTTTCTTTGGTAGTCGTCTGGAATTTGACTTTACTTACTATCAGACTCATACAAAGAACCAGTTATTCTCTTTAGATGCGCCGTCAGGCTCTAAGTATACCACTTATTATGTAAATGCAGGTGATATCAAGAATGAAGGTGTTGAAATTGTATTGGGCGGTACTCCGGTCATGACTAGTGATTTCCGTTGGAAGACTTCTGTGAATTTTGCACTCAACCGTAATACAGTAGAAGAGTTAGCGGAAGGACTGGGGTATTTCAGCTTTGGCGGGGGTGGCTCTAATAGCTATGGTATGCGTTTGGAAGTAGGTGGCTCTTTTGGTGATATTTACGGAAGAATGTTTTTGCGTGATGATCAAGGCAACTATAAATATGATGATGACGGTATGCCTATTGCTGATAAGTCTGATTTGAAAAAGATTGGTAACACCTCTCCTGATTTCAATTTGGGATGGCAAAATACCTTTACTTACAAAGGTTTTACGTTGTATTTTCTGATTGATGGACGCTTTGGTGGTAATGTTATTTCATTGACACAGGCCGAATTGGATAAATATGGTGTGAGTAAAGTAACTGGTGACGCACGTAAGCAGGGTGGTGTACGCTTCGATGGAAAGACGATTGAAGACGTTTCACGCTTCTATACCATTGTTGGCGGGCGTGATGGTATTACGGAAAACTACATTTATGATGCTACCAATATCCGTCTTCGCGAACTCTCTTTGGGATATACTTTACCGGCAAAGCTGTTTGTCCATGTGCCAGTTATCAAAGGTGCTGATATTTCCTTAATTGGCAGGAATCTATTCTTCTTCAAGAATGATGCTCCTTATGATCCCGATGGAACCCTTTCTGTAGGCAATGGATTGCAAGGTATAGATGTCTTCGGTATGCCAAGTACCCGTTCATTCGGTTTTAATGTTAAGGTTAACTTCTAAATAACGAATTGTATGAAAAAGAAAATAATATATACAGTATTAGTGCTTTTCTTTTTATATTTAACGCCTTCTTGTACAGGTAATTTTGAAGAGATGAATACACCTCCTTTCGGTGTAACAGATGAAGAGTTAGGGCAAGATAATAATTATATAGGCATGCACTTCCCAACATTGCAGAAGTCTATTTATTATAACCGGAATGGTTGGGGATGGGACTTTCAAACGATCCAGAACCTGACTTCTGATATTTGGTCAGGATATATGGCAACTCCCAGTAACTTTAAAGGAGGTATTAATAGCCAGACTTATGCAGTAACCAATGATTGGACCGATACCACATGGGATTATACTTATTCTGCTGTAATGACTAATCAATTGAAAGTCAAAGAAAAGTGTGAGCAACTTGGTATGGATACTTATGCACACTTTAATGCGATCAATTCTATACTGAGAGTTTTTGCTATGTCCCGTATTTGTGATGAATATGGTCCGTTGATTTATACCAGATATGGTGAGACTAAAACTGGTGGTATTTATGATTCTGCTCAAGATGCTTATAAAGCCTTTTTTACAGAGTTGACGGATGCCAGTAAAGTCTTGGATGAGTATATGCAGAAATCTTCATTTGCATCTATTGCTAAATTTGATATGGCATATGGTGGTAAGCTGGATAAATGGCTTCGACTTTGTAATACCTTGCGTTTACGACTGGCCATGCGTATTGTGAAGTACGACAAGGAATGGGCACGTAAAGAGGCTGAAGCAGCTATTGCCGCTCCGCAAGGCTTACTGAAAAGTGGAGAAAGTTTTATTATTTCGGGCTTTGGTTGGATGCATCCACTATATACCTGTTCCATAGAATATAATGATATATTTATCAGTGCTAATATAGAGTCTATTTTAGGTGGATATAATGATCCGCGTTTGGCCAAGTTCGGAATTGCAAAAGGAGATAAAGTTGTAGGTGTACGTTCCGGAATACCGGGTTTGGAAGAAACAGCCGATAAATATAAAGCATTAATTTCTAATATAAATGTGACCTCTTCTACTCCGGGTACTGTGATGGCGGCGGCGGAAGCCTACTTCTTACGGGCAGAGGCGGCTCTGCGCGGCTGGAATGCCGGTGGTGATGCCAAGGCGTTTTACGAGGAAGGTGTAACGGCTTCATTCAGTGACTTTGGTGTTTCATTAGGTGATTATTTAAACAGCTCCGATATTCCGGCACCGTGGGTAGATCCGTTGGTGGCTGACTTTAATTCTTCGGCTGTTTCAACTGTTAGCCCTAAATGGGAAGATGCACGAACGGATGAAGAACGTTTGGAGAAGATTATAACCCAGAAATGGATTGCCGGTTTTCCGGAAGGTAAGAATGCATGGGCAGAATGGCGTCGTACCGGTTATCCTAAATTGTTCCCGGTTCTGAAGAATGATAGTCAGGGAGTGATTACTACAGAGTTTGGTGTACGCCGTTTACCGTTTACATTGGAAGAATTATCAAACAATCCGGAAGGATATGCTGCAGCTGTCCAATTGTTAGGGGGTCCTGATAATGGAGGTACCCGTTTGTTCTGGGATCTGAACAAAGGAAATTTTGAATAGATCCTTTTTAGCTTAACACATGAGGGTGTATCAAAAAAATGTGCTTTATTTGTTTTGAATATGCAGAATATCTTTTGATGCACCCTTTATTAATCATTTGCTTGCTTCATTGCGGGTGTTTTATTTTTTATTAACTAACAGGAATCTCTATTGCATTAGGGATTGAGCTCGCTCATCTGTTTTTAATATAGGAGGAATATTAACTTAACATATTCAGGCGATTGAACCCCAATCTTTCGGTAACCTGAATTTAATCTTATATAAGTATTATGAAGAATATAATTAAACCTATCTGTTTGTTTACCGGTTTACTTTGTACTCCGACGATTCTGCTCCATGCACAGGTGGACGAAAAACTGAAGGCTGATATTATTAGTACCGGCTATGTACATAGTCCATTGCCGCTTGATGAAACAAAAACTTTCGAAACATTCGGTTTGAAAAAGAAAGTATTGGAATCAACCATGTTGTGTGATATGGAAGATTTTTCCGGGTGGTCGCACAAAGGAATCGGTAAAATCGGATTGACTTCCGAAAGAAGTAAAACGGGGAAGTATAGCTTGCGTCTGGAGGCTCCGACTGCTCCTGCTACAATGCTTGACTGGGGGCTGGGACGCGGCACCTGCATGGCTTCTTATGATGTTTCCGGAGCAAATTGGGAAGGTTATAATCGTCTGAAGTTTTATATTTATCCTACTTGCGAAGGCGCTCGTAGCATCTATCTCAATCTTTATATAGAAAATGACGGTAAAATCAAAGTGCCTGATATTTACGGGCGTGAAGGCTACCATGAAATCAATCTGAAGAACGATCAATGGAATGAATGTTTTGTTGAAATGTCGGGGTTAGCTCGCGATAAAGTGACCAAAATATCATTTGCTATCGAAGTATTCGGTAAAGAGCGTACAATGGGAGATTCTTTATGTTTTGATGTAGATGCGGTAGAACTTCAGAAAATCGAAAATCCGGAAACAGTGAAAGGGTGGATGCCAGCTCGGAATCGCATTATTTTCTCTACTACTGGTTACAGCATCGAAAGTCCTAAAAGTGCTATTGTCAACGTAGACGATCATAATGGACAATTTCAGTTGAAAGATGCTGATACACAGGTCATCGTTTTCACCGGACCTGTAAAGAAGGAAGAAACAGGTTTAGGAGAATTTGAAACTGCTGATTTCTCAAATTTTAAAATACAGGGAAGATATATTATTCAAGTGGGTAATGTTACTACGCTGCCTTTCTATATTCATAAGGATGTATGGGATGACTCTGCATGGCGCATGGTCAATTTCTTATTCTGTGAGCGTTGCGGTTATCCCGTTCCCGGAAAACATGGTACCTGCCATACTGATTTGCATGCCACCTATAACGAACAAATTATTCCACTAAACGGAGGTTGGCATGATGCTGCTGATATGTCTCAGCAGACTTTGCAGACCGGTGAAATCTCCTATTCCTTATTGGCAATGGCGAAACGGGCTAAGGAAAAAGGCAACAAGGAACTATACAACCGTTTGATGGAAGAGGCTTTGTGGGGATTGGATTATGTAATGAGAACTCGCTTGGGTGATGGTTATCGTGCACAGACTTGGGGAACGAATCTGTGGACTGACGGCATAGTTGGAACGATTGACGATGCCGGACGCCGGGAAGTTTTGGTTCATAACGGAGCATTAGAAAATTTTCTGCTTGCCGGAATAGAAGCTTATGCCTCTATGATGGTCGAAAATGACATAGCTTTGAGAAACAACTTGAAGAAGATTGCAAAGGAAGACTTCGGGTATGCTATGGAACGTTTTACAAAGTTGGGCTTTGCTGAGTTGATAAAGAAGGGGGGAGGACATGCTGCAATGGCGTCCGAAAGTCAATATCATGCCAATATTTCGTGGGCTGCAAGTATGCTCTATCAATTGACTGGTGAACAGCAATATGCTGATGAGGCAGTGAAAGCTATTCACTATACTTTGCAGTGCCAGCGTACCGAGCCTTTGAAAGACAAAAATAAAACTTGTGGTTTCTTTTATCGTGACCTGACTAAGAAATCTATTGTTCACTATACCCATCAATCACGTGATTATGCTTACATGGAAGCATTGGCTGCATTATGCGAGACACAGCCTCAACATGCCGAATACGAGCAATGGATTTATTCTATGAAACTTTATGGAGACTATCTGAAGAATATCATGCAGTATGTATATCCTTATGGAATGGTACCCAGTGGAGTCTATCACAAAGATGAGGTAAAAGATTCAGTAAACTTCTATGCTGTTCAGGTAGGTATCCGCAGTGGTGCAGAGAGGGATTTCAGGGAGCAATTGGAAAATGGTGTTCGCTTGGATAAGGATCATTACTTGCGTATATTCCCGGTCTGGTTTTCGTTTAAGGGAAATATAGCTGTACATTTGTCTACAGGAAAAGCTGCTGCTATTTGTGCCAAAGTTTTGAAAGATAAGGAACTGAAGGATATTGCTGAGCAACAATTGTTTTGGGTGGTAGGAAAGAATCCTTTCGGGCAATCCATGATTTATGGAGAAGGAAGTAATTATCCTCAACTCTATACTGCTTTACCGGGTGAAACGGTGGGTGAGATACCAGTAGGTATGCAGTCTTATTTCAATGAAGATTCACCTTATTGGCCACAGTTCAATACGGCCACTTATAAAGAAGTCTGGGGTTCGTCGGCTGCCAGATGGTTAATGTTGATTTCTGAATTTTAGGAATGGATATTATGGATGATAAAACAGTTTATTCGCATCGCAATCTGGCCATTGATATGTTAAGGGCCTTGACAATGTTCATTATGATTTTTGTCAATGACTTCTGGAAGGTGCATGATGTGCCTCACTGGCTGGAACATGCCACTTATGGTGAAGACTTTATGGGACTGGCAGACATTGTATTTCCTTGTTTCCTGTTTGCTGTTGGTATGTCCATACCGTACGCTATAGAACGTAGATATGCAAAAGGATTCTCCGCTGAGTCTACTTTGGGGCATATTCTCTCACGTACTTTTGCCTTATTGGTAATGGGAGCTTTTATTACTAACTCGGAGTACCGGCTTTCACCGGAAGCTCCTTATTCAATCGGAGTCTATTGGTTCTTGATGGCAATAGGATTTATTGGAGTCTGGAATCAATACCCGAAGCCTACTTCCGGTCTGCAGAAGAATTTGTTTTGTGTATTCAGGATAATCGGTGTACTTATTCTTCTCTATTTAGCTTTTACTTTCCGTAATCCCAAAGAAGGTGTATTTGGAGCATATTGGGGCATTCTGGGCTCTATAGGCTGGACCTATTTGATATGTGCTGTAATTTATTTCTTCAGTCGCGACCATTTAAAGTCTCTGATATTTATCTGGATAGCCTTTGTACTTATCTGTTTGCTGGACACACCGTTGCGTGAAGAGTTTGGAGGTACTGCTATTCTTGCCTTTCCGGAACGGAATTTCTATCACGGAATGTTGAGTATCCTGCACATTGGTAATGGGGCGTTACCTGCATTTACAATGGGAGGTATCATTTTGTCGGTTCTCAGTGCACGCTATGCTGATAAAAGCACTGGCTGGAAGTTGCGGAATGGAGGGATTGTTGCTGTTATATTCTTACTAATCGGGATATTAGCACATCATTTCTGGATTGTAGCTAAGATAGGGGCTACTCCTACGTGGATATTCTATGTGATAGCTATATCTGTGGCTGCTTATACGCTTCTTAGTTATCTGGTTAGCCATCATATTACAAGTTGGTTTAATCTGATACGCCCTGCCGGTACGGCTACACTCACCACTTATCTGGTACCCTATGTTTTTTATGGTTTTGCCGATGTTACAGGTATTGTCTTACCGGACTGGTTTACGCATGGCTTTATGGGACTGGTCAATTGTCTCTGTTTCGCTTTTGTGGTGATTGGGGTTACTTGGATAATGGAAAAAATGCATGTTAAACTTAAAATTTAGATATAATGAAGAAAAATCTGTTGCCAGCATTTCTGCTGTTGTTTTTAGCATTGGGTATGTTTGCGTGCCAAAAAGGTAAAGAAACTACCAAAGAGTATCCTATGTTCTGGACGTGGCTGGATTACCGCCCCGGAATGAATTTTGATTCTATCTGTCAGGTGATGAATGATATTGGTATGGATGGTATTATGCTGAATGCCCCCACTCCTGATGATTATCGGGTTGCAATACCTATCGCTCATAAGCACGGAATCGAAGTATATGCATGGCTTTGGACAATGAATCTGGAACATGATCGTGACAAGATTCTAAAGGAGCATCCCGAATGGTTCAGTGTGAACCGTAATGGTAAGAGTCTTGCTGACACTACGGCTTATGTGGGTTATTATAAATTTCTCTGTCCCGCATTGCCCGAAGTCCGCGAGTTTATTACTGTCTCTTATACACATCTCCGAGCCCACGAGACACTCGCTAATCTCG
>ENA-OYAI01000130-OYAI01000130.1-human-gut-metagenome-genome-assembly--contig:-NODE-130-length-8289-cov-2.860214_pt1 | contig 8289 bp, 4 predicted proteins | sample MGYA00244520_ERZ652825 | MGnify/ENA primary metagenome ERZ652825 (study PRJEB26926, sample SAMN06164483) | human gut metagenome | biome: ENVO:00009003; feature: ENVO:2100002; material: ENVO:00002003...
GATGAAGCGAATATATTAGCAATATTATCAGCTGAATATAATCTCAATTCTAATGATGCAAAATTCTATCTAAGCCAATATTCCCTATTTGAAGAAGCAACTACACAATACTCAATAGCTGAAAACTATAATGTGGAGTTGACTCCTCAGATGATAGAAACAACCTTAAGTAATTTGGAACAAATTACTTTTGAAGTAACTGATGCTTGCAACCTTAAATGCAAATATTGTGGATATGGTGACTTTTATGAAAACTATGACACGCGTACACACAAGAATTTACCAATAGAATATGCAAGAAGGTTAATAGAGTTTTTATCTAAGTATTGGGAAACAAAAGAGAATATATCAGAAGGAGAAGTTATTTATGTCAGTTTTTATGGCGGAGAACCTTTATTAAATATGCCTTTCATCAAAAGCATAGTACGCTTATTCGATAGCTACAATCTGAAACGGCCAATCAAATATACAATGACAACAAATGCCATCTTACTAAAGAAACATATCAGCTATCTGGCATCACATGATTTTCACTTACTTATCAGCTTAGATGGGAATAAATACAATAATAGCTATCGTGTGTGGCCAAACGGAAAGAGTTCTTATAATATTGTGTATGAGTGCATGAAATATATACAAGATAATTTACCCGCATATTTTAAAAATAACATAGAGTTCAATGCCGTTCTACATGACAAGAACTCTGTTGAAAAGATAATCAATTTCTTTAAAAAAGAATTCTCCAAGACCCCACTTATAGGAGAATTAAATCTTAATGGAATCAAAAAAGAAAAAAAAGACGAGTTTAAAACTCTATTTAGAGATACAGCACAAAGCATAAATGAATCCTCACAAAAAGGGAAATTAGAAAAAATAATGCAAGACAAAGACCCTTTTTTAAACTTGTTGACAGTATTTATACAACGTAATAGCATAATGTCTTATTCTGATTACAATTCTCTATTCTCTCTGAAAAGAAAAATACAGAGTTTACCAACAGGGACCTGCATTCCTTTTAGCAAAAAAATATTTATTACTGTAAATGGTAAATTATTGCCATGTGAGCGAATCGGACAAGAATATAGCCTAGGGCATGTAACAGATCAGAAAGTTGAACTTGACTTGAACGCCATATGCAAATATTACAATAAATGGCTAATGCCGATAAGCCAAAAATGTAGCACTTGCTATATGAGACATTCCTGTCAACATTGCATATTCAATTTCCCCAAATCTGATAAACCTTTCTGTATAGATTATCTAAATAAAGAAAATTTTAAAAGATTTTTAAAAAGGACAATAGATTATCTCGAAAGAAACCCGCAGAGTTTTCACCATATAATGAAAGACATCATAATGAGATAAATTATGGAAAAGCAAGAAGCACTTATTATTCACCCCTATACCTATATTACCTTGATTGGGGAAGATTACCTACTGTATAACACCATCAATGGGGAATATATAAGAGGAAATGATTTAAACATTGCAAAAATCATAAAAAGGCTTTTATCTACTAATAGCCAATGGATATATCATGTACCAACTGAAGATAAAGATATAGGCTTAAGCAATTTCATTCTTGAGGTTAAAGAAAAAAATATCGGTGATTACATAAAAAACTATAATAAGCAAGGAGCTATTCAATTCTATCCCATAAAGAACATTCAACATGATATAAAGAGGTATAAAGGATATAGCGAGTACAAGTCTGGTGACAATGTAGCAAAATATCTTCATGAATTATCTATTTACATAAACAACCAATGTACACAAAAATGCCAATCATGTAACCAAAGCTACAAACAGTATACATTCTGTCGCAAAGAAAAAGAGATTATTAACATAGACCTAAAAGCACTGTCTACCTTTATAGAAAAAACAGCACTCCCATCATTATATAGAATCAATATTTTGGGAGGAAACATTTGGAATTATCCTCAACTCAAAGAGTTACAACTAGAGCTATCTACTTTAAACGTAGACATATATTACCACACCTATATTTCCAACTTTAATCTGAAACAAATAGATTTAAACAGCTTTAAACATATTGTAATATTAGTAAATATCGCCGAATACAAAGAAACATATAACGAGGCTTTTCATGTAATAGAGAACATAGAATATAATTTCTTTATTACAAATGAGACAGAATTAAACATGGCTCATAGCCTTATTAAGAAGCATCAGCTAATACATTATCAGATAAGACCAGTTTACAACAAAAAAAATTATGAATTCTTTAAAGAATTCGTATTCATCAACGAGGAAGATATCTTTGAACGAACGCATACTTTCCAAGATATATTCAGAAATGACACATTAAACTGTAATTATTTCGGAAAAATGGTTATATTTGAAAATGGAGATGTTTTCACAGATGTCAACCAAAAGGCTACCGGAAATATTTATCAGAACTCTATTTCTGAATTGATATGGAAAGAGTTGGAAACAGGGAAGTCGTGGCTCAGAATAAGAAAACAACAAAAACCTTGCAATAAATGCATTTTCAGAGAATTCTGTCCACCTACTTCAAATATAGAAATGGCATTGAGAAAAAATGACCTTTGTTATAAATCAATGGAATGAACAATATAAAGAGACATATTATCTTTGTTTCTTTCATCCTTTTGTTTCGTCTTTGCTATGCCCAAACTACCATCGAAGGACAAGCCACAGATGAGAAAGGAAATTCTATCTCTGATATTAGTATAATTATCACCACTACAACAGCCTCCCCCGAAACCTTAGGCTATGCTTTTACTGATAAAAATGGATATTATAACATTCAATTCAGCTCAGAAGAAAAACAAATAAAAGTACAGTTTTCCGGATTCAATATACAGAAAATAGAAACAATACTCCCTAATCGTTCCACTACCTTTAACCCAACCGTAAAAGAGGAAGCTATCAATCTGAAAGAAGTTATTGTAAAAGCAGAGAAAATCTGGCAACAAGGAGATACATTGAACTATAATGTAAACTCCTTTATGTCCGATAATGACGCTTCTATCGGCGAAGTACTGAAAAAGATGCCAGGAATTAGCATAAAGCCATCAGGAACCATTGAATACAAAGGCAAAGCTATCAGTAAATTTTATATTGAAGGAATGGATTTGTTAAAAGGACGGTATGGAATTGCAACTAACAACATTCCCCCTTCTTCCATCTCTACCGTACAAATATTGGAAAACCACCAAGAAGTGAAAGCTCTGAAAAATCTGGAATTCCCGGATGCAGCCGCCATCAACCTGAAGTTAAAAGATTCTGCAAAAGGAATTTTCAACCTTATAGCACAATTAGGTTTAGGAACAGACAAAAATATGCTATGGGAGAATGAGCTGATAGGAACCTATTTTACCCGCAAACGCCAACATTTTATTACTTACAAGAATAACAACAACGGGGCTAATTTGGCAAAAGAACTGACATCACATGCTGATGACTCCCCATTAGTTATCAACCAGTTCATCCAAATGGAAATACCATCTCCTCCCGGTATTGAATTATCCAAATATAACTTTAACAACACAAATGCAACAAGTGCAAACAATATATGGAAATCATCCAAAGGAGATGAAATAAATATGAATATTGTCTACATGAACGACCATGAAAAACGTAATAGTTATGAGCAAACAATCTACATGATGCCTGATGGAAGTCCAAATACGATAGAAGAAGAAATGGCGTCTACCTCTACAATCAACAAATTGGAAGGGAATATATCATACAACCGCAATAAAGAAAATAATTACCTTGCCAATGACGTGAGCTTTTCGAGTGAATGGGAACGAGGGATTGGAAATATATTTAATGAACAGGATATCAACCAATCATTGAAGATGAAAACATTTCAAGTATCAAATGCATTACATTGGATTCGAAAAAAAGACGAATATAAAGGGATAGAATTAGAATCACATACACATTTCGGAATAAAACCACAAAAAATGTATGTACGTCCTTGCTTATTCGACGATTTATTTTCCGGAGAAGATATAACAGGAGTTCAACAGAATGTTACAAATACAGATTTCACCTCACGCAACTCAATTTCTTTACTGACAGCATGGATGATTGGCAATATACGCATCAGTCCTGCCGGGATATTCAATTTGAGATACAGTAGGCTAAGGAGTAAATTATTTCCTATTCAAACATTAGAAGACGCTTACAATAGGAAACTTCAGAACAACGCTCACTTTTATGAAATAGAAAGCGGAATCTCTGCTAATATTGATTACAAGATCAAACGCATTGAAATTACATTATTTCTCCCGATTAAGTTCAATTATAACCACTTGAAGCAGAAAAAGCAAGACTTTACAATAAATAAATCAGAAGTCGTTGCAGAGCCGTTCTCCTCCATCAGATATAGAATAAACTCTCATTGGGAAACGTCTGCAAGCTATAATCTCAACTATGGGAGATCTAGCATGCAAAATCTTTATGGTGGCTACATTTTAACTAACTACCGCAATCTGAACAGCTACCAAGCAAATCTTGATAAGTCAGTATACCAAAACACCAATCTTAAAATCAACTATAAGAATGTAGCTAATATGCTCTTTACAGGGATTAATATTACGCATAGTCAATATAAACCACGCATTCTGTATGGCTATAATCTGGACGGAGCTCTTTCACGAATGATAACCCATAAGACCAACAAGAGTGGGAATATTTGGTATATTGGTTTCCGAGTAAGTAAAGGCTTCTCTTGGAAAAATCTCAATTTAGAATTAGAAAGTGCATGGAGCAAAAATGAATCACCTCAATTAAGGCAAGAAGAAGTGGTTTACTATTTATCGCAAACTGCATTCGTAACAGGCAAGGCCAACATGACCCCCTTTAAATGGCTTTCATTCGATTATCAAGGAACTTGGCAATGGAATCAATCATGGATTAAGAATGGAGGAAACTTTCCAATCAGCCGAACTCTTACCAATAAAACTACTGCTAAAGCAACAATAGTATCGGGCTTGATTCTTTCGGGAACGTTAGATAACTATTATAACAATCAAATAGAAGGTAACAAGTCTTTCACCTTAGTGGATATGAATCTCAGTTATAAATGGAAAAGTACAGTATTCACTTTAGTGTGGAATAATATCTTCGACATAAAGAAATACACCTATTCCTATACCAGCAGTATGAATAAGTATTACTCTGAATATCGCATACGCCCGACATCGGTTATGTTTAAAATCAAATTCAAAATATTATAAACTTAAAAACAGTTACTATTATGAGAAAAATTATCTTTGCCTTGCTATTAGGCGCGTTCTCTACGGTACAGGCACAAATAGAATTTGCACCGGCACCTAAATTATTAAATAAATATGACATTATAGATACTTGTCTGTTCAAAATCACCTATAAGTTGAAAATTGTGCCTGACCCTCAAAAGAAAAGTTATACCTATAATGATGTGCAAATTCTGGAAATAGGGAAAAATGGCGCAAAAAGTTATAGCTATATGCTTTATGAAAAAGACTCTATTTGTACAAAACTAAATGCTAAAGGTGTGTCTAATACTCCTTTGTTACAAAAAGCTGTTCTGCCGATGGAGGTTTTTGTATCTGGAAAAGATAATCAAACGACTGTGGTTTACAGAACAATCTTAGGTGGCCCTATTTACATTTACACGGAACCCACAGAGAATATAAAATGGACTATAGTATCAGGCCGGAAAACAATATTGGGATATGACTGTCAGAAAGCTACCGCTACTTTTAAGGGACGAGACTATGAAGCTTGGTTTACGATGGATATACCAAGTAAATATGGTCCATACAAATTTGTAGGCCTTCCGGGACTCATCCTTTCAATTCAAGATAGTAATAAAGAATACAATTGGGAGTGTATCGGAATAAAGAAAGGTAACAACAAAACAACTATAAATAAGTATAAATGGGAGTACAACAATACTACTCCAGAGAAATTAGAACAGACCGTTTCACGAATGTATAAAGACCCCATTCATTTCATGCAATCATTAGGTGCTAAGGTCAGAAATGAAACTAATAGCGGACTAAGTATGTCTTATAATCCTCTTGAAAAATAATAATATAAATGAGAAGTATCCCATACTATCCACAGCACGACACCATGGATTGCGGCCCTACCTGCCTCCGCATGGTAGCCGCTTTCTATGGCAAACGTTATTCACTGGAAGGGTTAAGGGAAAAATCATTTATCACCCGTGAAGGAGTATCCATGCTCGGCATCAGCGAAGCGGCAGAAAAGATTGGTTTTCGCAGCATTTGCGTACAAGTGGGTTATGAAAAACTGAAAGAAGCTCCTTTACCTTGTATTATACATTGGAACCAGCAACACTTTGTCGTGGTATATAAGCTCAACGACAAGCATGTTTGGGTGGCCGATCCCGAAGCAGGAAAGCTAAAATACACCAAAGAAGAATTCTGCAATTGCTGGCTGAGTTCCCGAAAGAACGAAGAAGACACAGGAGTGGCGTTATTACTGGAACCCACACCGGAATTCTACACGATAGAGGACGAGGAGGACAAAGTGGAGCACAAAGGCTTTAGTTTCCTCTACTCCTATCTCCGCCCGTATCGGGGGCTGGTGGGACAACTCCTTTTAGGTCTGCTACTGGGCAGCATGATACAGCTCATGTTACCTTTCCTCACACAATCTGTAGTAGACTTCGGTATCAATAACCAGAATCTTGGTTTTATCTATCTGGTACTGATAGCTCAGTTGATGCTGTCTTTCAGCAGCAGTGCCGTAGAGTTCATACGGGGATGGATACTGCTACATCTGGGTACTCGCATTAACATCGCCCTCATATCAGACTTCCTCATCAAACTGATGAAGATGCCCATCAACTACTTTGACAGTAAGATGACAGGAGACATCTTGCAACGCATTAACGACCACAAGCGCATACAGGACTTTCTGACAGGAAGCAGCCTCAGCGTTATCTTCTCCGTGTTCAATATCATAATCTTCGGCATTGTATTGCTGGTATACAGCGGTATGATATTTCTCATTTTCATGTGTGGAAGTGCCTTGTACGTGGCATACGTCTGGCTATTCATGAAGAAACGCGCCGAACTGGATCATAAACGTTTCGCCCAGCAGAGTGCCAACCAAAGTACGGTAGTGCAACTGGTAAACGGCATGCAGGAAATAAAGCTCAGCGCCTGCGAACAGCAAAAACGCTGGGAATGGGAACGGATACAAGCTAAACTATTCAAAGTGAATATCAAGAGCCTTGCCCTGCGCCAATATCAAGACTCGGGAGCAGTGCTGATTAATCAAAGCAAAAACCTCCTGATAACCGCACTCGTGGCAAGCCTGGTGGTGAAAGGAGAAATGACGCTGGGTATGATGCTATCCGTGCAATACATTATCGGACAACTGAACAGTCCGGTGGAACAATTGATGAGCTTCCTTTATTCATTGCAAGATGTGAAAATCAGTCTGGAACGCATCAATGAAATTCATAAAATGAAGAATGAAGAGAATGAGCACAGGCTATTGAACGAAATACCCGGTATCTCCAATGACCTTTCTTTTGAGCATGTCGGCTTCAAATATGACCCCCACAGCCCGAAAATGACCATAGAAGATGTAAGCCTCACCATCCCCGAAACGAAAGTGACTGCCATAGTGGGTGCTTCGGGCAGTGGAAAAACCACCTTGCTGAAACTGTTGCTGGGGTATTATCCTGTAATGAAGGGAGAAATAAAAATAGGAGAAGCCAACCTGAACAGCTTCAACCTGAAATGGTGGCGCAGACAGTGCGGGGTAGTAATGCAAGACGGAGTGATATTCTCCGAATCCATTGCCCGAAACATCGCCGTAGACGACGGAGACATAGATGGAGAAAGACTGCTGCGCGCCGTAGAGATAGCCAATATAAAAGAATTCATCATGAGTCTGCCCATGCGGTTCAGCACCATGATAGGCAGAGACGGAATCGGATTGAGCCAGGGACAGAAACAACGTATACTGATAGCCCGTGCGGTCTATAAAGATCCGTTATATATCTTTCTGGACGAAGCCACCAATGCCTTGGATGCCAAGAACGAACGCACCATAGTCGAGAATCTGGATCAGTTCTATAAGGGAAGAACAGTCGTGGTGGTAGCCCACCGGCTCAGCACCGTAAAAAATGCCCATCAAATTATCGTGTTGGATAAAGGACGTATAGTGGAGACAGGTAATCATGCTTCACTGATAGAGGAAAAGGGGGCCTATTACAATCTTGTAAAAAACCAATTAGAACTGGGTAATTAGAAAAAGGAGAAAATT
>ENA-OYAI01000136-OYAI01000136.1-human-gut-metagenome-genome-assembly--contig:-NODE-136-length-8226-cov-3.673602_pt1 | contig 8226 bp, 8 predicted proteins | sample MGYA00244520_ERZ652825 | MGnify/ENA primary metagenome ERZ652825 (study PRJEB26926, sample SAMN06164483) | human gut metagenome | biome: ENVO:00009003; feature: ENVO:2100002; material: ENVO:00002003...
AATCAGAAACTGGCTGCTTTTCTGCCGCCGGGCATCTTCTTCCCGCAGAAGCTTATTCACTGCACGTTTCAGCTGCAGAGAAGGATGCTTTACCGCGATACTCATTCCGTTCTTTGCAAAAAACTGCATATTTTTCGTCTCACATCCCGGGATCGGCGCAATCTGGATATAAGGGACATGCAGCACCGCTGCTTCTGTCGAGGAAAGCCCGCCCGGCTTTGATAAAAACAGATCACATGCCCGCATATATAGTGCCATCTGCCTTGTCCGGTGCAAAAGCACCAGCTTTTCTCCGTAAGCTGCCTGCAGCCTGTCATACAGCTTATCATTGCTGCCACATACGGCAATTATCTTTCCCTGTTTTCCGCTCTTCTTCAGATAGCGCAGCAAACTTCTGATCGTTTCTTCGATATTGCCTGCTCCGATACTGCCACCGGTCAGGAGGATATAAACAAGGTCTTCCGAAAGCCCCAGTGCCTGTCTTGCCTGCTGCTTTGTCAGATCGGTATCGCATGCCATCGCGACCGGGATTCCAAACGGCAGCAGCTTTTCTGCCGGGATTCTCCGTTTCCGGAACTCGGCTATCTGCTTTTCTCCGGGGATCACATAGTAATCGCAGTCTGTTTCTTCCGTAAAAGGAATACAGGTATAATCCGTTGCGATAAATACCGACAAAGGCAGCTTATCTCCCTGCCCCTTCAGATAAGTGATCAGCTCCGCCGGATATAAATGCGGCATCAGGATCACATCGGTCGGATGCTGCTTCAAATATACACGCAATCTTTTCGCCACTCTGATATTGGCATAATAGACCGGTGACTTGCCGGGCACACGCCTGACCACGGAACCAAGCGAATATACCACACCAAACATACGTGGCATACGCTGCACCATTCTGACATACAGCGCACCGATCTCCTCTGCCAGCTTGCGGCTGACCAGCTCGTACGGATCCATCATTGTCACATGATGTCCTCTTTTTTCCAGTTCTCCCTTGACTGCCGCAGCCGCCGCATTATGCCCGCCTCCGGTGCTGCAGGATAAAATCAATGCTTCCATAATATATTTACCTTACATTCTTCCCTTACTTCCGTGCTCAGATGCATCCGCACGCATACAACAAGTGTGATCATGCTGCCGGCCAGCTTATAGACAGGATTTTTCTCCAAAACCAGCAGATAGAGCATTGTACAGACATATGTCAATATTGTTCTGTAATAATGCGGGCTGATCCGGATCACAAGGGAAAACAGAATAAAAAAAGCTGCCAGTACAAGTGCCGGTCTAAGATCCGGGAAAAGTCCGAGCAGACTGCCAAAGGATACCGCAATCCCTTTTCCGCCCTGAAATCTGTGATATACCGGAAATGCATGTCCGATCACAGGTGCCGTCATCACAAGTGCCAGTCCTGCCGTCATATAGATGCCCAGCCGCGATGTTGTCCATACACAACAAAATACCGGTAAAAAGCCCTTGGCAAGATCACCCAAAAGTGTCAACGTGCCGCATAAAAAGCCGCCTTCCATAAAGGCATTTGCCGTGCCCGGATTCTGATCCTTTGTTCCTTCCAGAATATCTTTATGCCTGAGCACACGCCCCCAGAAAGGTGCAAACAGAAAGCTTCCCGTCAAATATCCAATTATTGAAAATATAATATAAATCCGAATACTGATCTACTCCTTCATTTTCCGCCTGCATAGGTAAAACCGATTTTCATGTCTAATACCTATTGTTTTGTATCAGAAATGCTTTCCCGGCATATCTCATCTTTTGCCATTTGTATAAAAGATTCGACTGAATTCGATACAACCTGATTTTTCCGCCATACAAGCACAAATCCTGTTTCCAGCCTTGGAACAAGCGGAATAAATTTCAGATGCGCATAGGTCACACCGATCTGATAACAAAGAGCAGCTCCCATATGATGACGTACCATAGCTGCTGCGTTATTTAGCAGGTTATATGTTCCCGCGATCTGTATCTGTTCAAACAGATCTCCAAACCAGCTTTCCAGCTCACTTTTTACGATCGTTCTCTTTGTCATAAAAAGCGGTACGGGCAGAAGGTCCTCCGATGTTACCGCCTCTTTTTCCGCCAGCGGCATATCCTCTGCCACCAGAATCCCCCAGCGTTCCTTCTGCTTTAACCGGATAAAATTATATTTGGAAATATCCACCGGCTCCGATAAAAGCCCGATATCGACCAGTCCCTTATCCAGCCGTTCCTTGACATCATCCGCATTCGCCGTATACAGCTCATACTGTACCTGCGGATACATTTTCTGAAAGCGTTCCATATAGCCCGCAAGATCATCCATACATCTGGCTTCTCCGCAGCCAAATACAATTTCACCAGCAATTTCCTGCTGCTTTGCAAACTCCCGCTCTGTCCGATCTGCCAGCGTGACAATATCCTGTGCATGCTTTTTCAGTCGCATACCATCTTCTGTCAGCATGATATTGTGGCTGCTTCTGTCAAACAGCTTACACCCCAGCTCTTCTTCCAGCTGCTGCAGCTGTCTGGAAAGAGTTGGCTGCGTGATATGCAGATGTTCTGCCGCCCTTGTGATATTCTCTTCTCTTGCCACCATCAAAAAGTAGCGTAATACCCGAAGCTCCATCTGCTGCCCTCCACATCTGCCACCTTTTGCGTATCATAAATGATCTATGACACCTTTGATGCCTTCCTCATGATAAATATCCTTATAATATGCAACTTCATCCTGGATCAGCTGATCGATCACTTTCATGCCAAGCAGTTCAACCGGTGCTTTGTCATCCGTCATGATATAGCTGCCTGCTTCATAGGGCGTGCAGCCTGTGAGTTGTCTGAAGCAAACAGTTCTCTGTTGGTTGATCCCTTTACATCTGCTGTATAAACTGTTCCAAATACGGATGCGATCGTATCGGACAGATACTGGTTGATGTTTCCTTCGCCGCTTCCGCGCATACTCATATTAACGACCATGACCCCATTTTCATTCAGGTGATTCTTCACTAACTGAAAAAACTCTGTCGATGACATCTGAAACGGGATTGTGATATCCTGATAGGCATCTACCATGATCACATCGTATTTCTGATCTACCGTATGCAGAAAAGCTCTTCCGTCATACGTCGTTACTTTCACAGATTCGGGAAGAGAAAAGTATTTTCTGGACAGATCCGTGATCTTTTCATCGATCTCCACACCTTCTATGTTCTCGTTGCCAAAATATTTTTCACACTGCACAGCATATGTTCCTGTTCCCATGCCAAGGATCAGCATACTGGCATCCTTAGCTTCTTTACCGCTCACCATCAGCGGTGCTGCCATTGCATAATCATAATACATGCCTGTCAGTGCATCCTCCTTCATATATACGGACTGCACACCAAACAGCACATTGGTAGACAATACAACCCTTTTATCCGTTTCCGATACCTGCAGGTAATTATAGACGGATTCACCTTCATAGGTCAGATCCTTCTACCAGAAGGCAAAGGAATCCGAATAGCCCAGAATACAACATAAGATCAGGAATGTGATTGAAGTACCGACTGCTGGGATCGTCACAGAAGTCGGTACAAACGTTCCGATGATACTGCCAATCGTATTGCAGGCGCCAAGTGTTCCGACTGTCTTACCGCTGTCATCTAAGCTGTCCACAGAATATTTGACAAGAGACGGTGTTACCGTTCCAAGCAAAAACAGCGGAAATACAAAAATGACCATGCAGGCTGCAAATGCTGCCAGAATCAGGAAGTTATTGCTTACCGTAAAGATGAGAAGTGCCGATATACCAAGCACGATATACTTTCCTACAACCGGGATCAGTGCGATCCAGACTGCGGCAATTAAGATCTTGCCATACAGCTTATCCGGATCCGGTGACTTGTCCGCACTCTTTCCGCCGTAAATATTACCAAGTGCCATAGCGATCATGATCGTTCCGATAATGATCGTCCAGACGATCTGTGAAGAACTGAAATAAGGTGCCAGCAGTCTGCTCGCTCCCAGCTCCACCGCCATTACGGACATGCCTGCAAAAAATTCCGTTACATATAAAAACAATTTGTTTTTTTAGATTCCTTTTTCTGTTATCTTCGTTTCCATTCCCGTTTTAAATCCTTTCCATCATACATTTGGAATTTATTATAACATTAAAGTTGACTTTAGGGGCAAGAAGACATTTTCTTTATGCATCTCTCTATCCACAGCAGCACAAGTGCGATCAGCGTTCCGCTGATTGCACCGACTATTATATCCGAAGGATAATGCACCCCTACATACAACCTGGAAAAGCCGATCAAAAAAGCCAGCAGCAACAGGAAACTGCTCAAGCGTTTTGGCAGTCTGCAAAACAGTACCACCGCGGCTGCAAAAGAGCTTCCCGTATGGCCGGACGGGAAAGAATAATCCCGCTGTGCACCTATCAGCGTATGTAATCCGGCGATCACCTCATAAGGTCTCGTCCTTGCTATGAGATTTTTCAACAACAGATTGTTGATCAGATAGGAAAATGCCAGCGCAAGAAGTGCCAGCATTCCTGTTTTTCTTGTTTTTTTCGGAATCAGCAGTCCTACGGATAATAAAATCCATATCATACCGCCGTTTCCGAGTGTCGTAACTGCGATCCAGATCGGATCCAGCCAGTCTCTGCGCAGGTATTCCTGCACCCAGAGCATAATTTCACTTTCCATTGTTGTCATCGCCTGCAGCATAAGTGCTCCTTACTTATCGTATATTCATTGTCTGTTACAAAAGTGCGACGATCCCTGCTACCAGAAAACTGCCGATCAACCAGATCACGGTAAGAACGCCTCTCTTTTTAGCCATCTGCGCCCATGTCTGAACATATGGCAGATCTTCTGTTCCCGGTATTTTCCAGAAACTGCTTGTTCCTACCCATATCTTGTCGATCACGATTCCGTCATACCAGTTCATCACTTCCAAAAATATAACAGATTGCAAATAGGCTGTCCAGTAATCCGTTACATGATTCCAAACCCGCACGATCAATACAAGTGCTACCAGCATCACAACATAAAATGCTGTCATAAATATCTTTCTTCTGCGTTCTACAGCTTCTCTTGTGATCAATCCGTTTTCAATGACTCTGTCCTGTACCTCTTTTGGATAAAAATACAATCCATTCACAGCACCGCCGATCACTGCCACTTTTACGATCAGGGTAAAGATCAGGCAGAATAAAAGTAACTGTACAATAAGTAATCCGTTTAACATAATAAACCATTCCTCTCTTTTGTTAGTTTCTTCTAACCAAGATTATTTTACCATATATGGTTCATAATGCAATTCTTTTTAGGATATCACTTACTTATCCGCTTCTTTCATTTTGTCATAATATGCCTTATATCTGTAAATCGTCCGCTCGCTTACATGATTTCTTTTAGCAATATCCACCATGGCCATCCCATCCTCATAGCCCTCTACAAAATCTTTATAAATAGCCTGCCACTTGGCATTATGCTTCCGGCGTCCGCTCATCTTTCTGTTTTTGTAATATGCCAGTTCTTCCCGGAGTGCCTCATTTTCTCTTTCCAGCTCTGCGATCCTGATAAATGCATCGTCCAGTGTTTCTATCTTTTTCATGATGAAAGCTCCCTATATGCCTTTTTCATTTTGTCTGTATTATAAATAATCCTGCCGGTTTAGTCAATCTGATTTTGTCATTTTTGGCCATTTTTCAAACCAAACAGCTTATATTTACAGCCTCTCTTCCATATGATTTTATTCCTTTGCATCCACCTTTAACATTCGATATCCGATGCCAACATGTGTCTGAATATACGCTACAGAAGCATTTTCGTCCTCGAGCTTTTTTCGAAGAGTCGCCATAAAGACACGAAGTGATGCAACATTGCTGTCCCATGCACTTCCCCAGATTTTCTGCGTTATATATTTATGGGTCAATACCTTTCCCGTATTCTGCGCCAAAAGGCACAAAAGTTTATACTCAATCGGTGTAAGTTTCAGTTCTGCATCCTCTATATACGCACACCCGGCAGCATAGTCAATCTTAAGCCTGCCATTGGTATATACAGACTTCTCATTTATTTCGCTATCGGATTTCAGAAGTGCGATTCTCCGCTGCATGACACGCAATCTGGCAAGAAGCTCTTCTACCGAAAATGGTTTTGTAAGATAATCGTCTGCCCCTGCATCAAGTGCTTCTATTTTATCTTCATCCTCGCTTCTTGCACTTATCACAATAATAGGCATATTAGACCATTCTCTAATCCTTTTGATAATTTCAATGCCATCAATATCAGGAAGTCCCAGATCGAGAAAAACAACATCCGGAGCATAGCTTGAAGCCTGTAAAATGGCTTCCTCTCCGTTTTTTGCAAGTAAATATTTATATTCGTGTGTTTTCAAGGTTGTCGCGATCAGGTTTCTGATCGGCGGATCATCCTCTACAACCAAAATCTGAAATTTATTCATTTATTTCAACATCTCCCTTTTTCAGACAGAAGGTAAATATACAGCCATGTGGCGTATTATCCGTTATATCTATCTTGCCTCCGTGCGCCTCTACTACTGACTTACATAAAGCCAGTCCCAGCCCCATGCTGCGCTTTCCGTCTGCGGCCATATTCTGCCCGGTATAAAACATATCGAAGGCATGTTCCTTAGCGTTTTCATCCATGCCCGGGCCATTATCTGCAATACTTACATATATCATTTCGCCCCCATCTCCGTAGCTGATCCGTATCATCGAGTCTTTCTGTGTATACTTTATCGCATTATTCACAAGATTGATCATAACCTGGATAATCAGTTTAGCATCCATATTGGCAACAATAATATCTTCAGGCTGAATTACCCTGATATCATGAGCAGACTTATTTCTGTCAACATGCTTTAATGCTTCCTCCACTACATCTCCCACTACTTCCGGAGATTTATTTAACTGCATCTCTCCGTTTTCAATTCTTGTAACGGAAAGAAGATTTTCCACAAGCTGGATCAGCCATTCAGAGTCATCATAAATGTCCGAAAACATCTGTTCTCTTGTCGCGTCATCCAGCATTTTATAATGGCTATAAAGATTACTTGCATTCCCGGATATAGCGGTTAAAGGAGTACGGAGATCATGTGAAATGGTGCGCAGCAAGTTTGCTCTCAGTTTCTCATTTTGAGCCATATTTGCCGCTTCTTCTTTCGCTTTTTCATTATTTAGGTTTTCCAGTGCCAGTGCGCACTCACCAAGAATAGACAACAGAATACTGTATTCAAAAGAACTGACTGTTTTTTTCTCCACGTAGATTCCCATGATCCCATATACGGTTTCATTGATCCGCACAGCAAGATATAAGCACTTCGCATTTGGAAATACTTTTGTGGTTGCACCTGCTCTCTTTTTATTTTCAAATACCCATTTGACGACCTCTTCCTCGGAATCCTCCATGAAAAGACTGCTATTTTCCTCTGAGTCCTTTGCATAAACATATCCTTTTCCCACTTTATTATTTTCTACCGGATATATGATAATGTCCTTATCCAGCAATAAAATCGCCTGATTTGCCATCACCTGTAATACATCATTATAGCTCCTGCTTTTCTGAAGTAACTGATTGGTATCAAATAATACCTTTGTCCGATATGCTCCTCTGGCTGATTCTCTTGCATTGTCTTTTAACCGATAGGCCAAAGATCCGGTAAGGAGAGACGCGATCAACATGATAACAAAAGTAACAGAATACCCAGGCTCATAGGCATGAAATGTAAACCGTGGTTCCGTAAAGTAATAATTAAAGAAAAGCACACTGCAAAAAGAGCTGATCAGGCTGCAGAAATGGCTTCTGGTCAATATTGCATTTAACAATACACCAAGTATATATACTGTTATAATGTTAGACTCCGTAAACCCAAGTCTGCTAAATGCTAAACTGAGCAAAGTCATCGCAAATAACATACCTGCAGTAATCAATATATCCTTCCCTGTCGGAATAATCTGCTGTGCAAAGCGTTTTCTTTGATTTTCTTTTATATTTGCTTTGGAATCCGGAATAATATAAATATCTATATTAGGTGCAATAGAGATCAGCTGCTCTGTTACGGTCTGTTTATCCCAGAAATGATATCTCCTCGTATTACTTCTGCCAATAACAATCTTTGTCACACCTGATATTCTTGCAAATTCTGCTATCTGAAAGGATATATTCTCCCCAATTACAGTTGTAATTGCCGCACCCAGATCTTCTGCATATCGAATATTGT
>ENA-OYAI01000138-OYAI01000138.1-human-gut-metagenome-genome-assembly--contig:-NODE-138-length-8198-cov-8.658357_pt1 | contig 8198 bp, 15 predicted proteins | sample MGYA00244520_ERZ652825 | MGnify/ENA primary metagenome ERZ652825 (study PRJEB26926, sample SAMN06164483) | human gut metagenome | biome: ENVO:00009003; feature: ENVO:2100002; material: ENVO:00002003...
CATATATACACCTCGTAAGAGCTATTAAATAATTTATAATATGATTATATATTATCAGACACTAAAAAGCAACTTTTTTTTATTTTTTTTCAAAAAATAGTTGACTTAGAGTGAACGATATGATATAACTATCATAGACACTTGAAGTGAACGAAATTAAGAAAGGAGAATTTTTATAATGGTAAATACTAAGTTATTAGAAGATTATATTCAAAAAAGTGGATACAGAAAAAAGTTTCTGGCAGAAAAATTAGGAATTACTGCATATGCTTTTTCATTGAAAATATCTGGAATAAATGAGTTTAAAGGTTCAGAGATAAAAATATTAATGAATTTATTAAAATTAGATTTAGAAAATATGCAGTCAATTTTTTTTAACTAATTCAGACACTTAAAGTGAACGAAATTAAGAAAGGAGAATTTAAAAATGAATAATTTACAAGTAGTAGAACAAAGAGAAGTTCTTGGAAAAGAATTTAAAATTTATGGAGATTTTGAAAATCCACTATTTTTAGCAAAAGATGTAGCGGAGTGGATAGAGTATGAAATAAGTAATGTTTCTAAAATGGTAAAAAGTATAGATGAAAACGAGAAAATAATCACTCGTACAAATAATACGAGTGCAACTTTCTTAACAGAAGATGGACTATACGAAGTATTAATGCAAAGTAGAAAACCAATAGCCAAGGAATTTAAAAAGGAAGTTAAGAAGATTTTAAAAACTATTAGACAAAATGGAATGTATGCCACAGAAAAATTACTAGATAATCCAGATTTAGCTATTCAAGCTTTTACAAGATTGAAAGAAGAAAGAGAAAAAAGAAAAGCTCTTGAAATAAAAATGGAGAGTGATAAACTTAAAGTTTTATTTGCAGATGCAGTGGAGACATCAAAGACAACTATTTTAATTGGAGATTTAGCAAAGATAATAAAGCAAAATGGTGTTGATATGGGGCAAAAGAGATTGTTTGCTTGGTTAAGAGAGAATGGATACTTAATTAAAAGAAATGGAGCAGACTATAATATGCCTACTCAAAAATCTATGGAAATGAAATTGTTTGAGATAAAGGAAACAGCAATAACTCATTCAGATGGGCATATCTCAGTAAGTAAAACTCCAAAGGTAACAGGTAAAGGACAACAATATTTTATAAATTTATTTTTAAATCAAGGAGAGGAGGAAAAGTAAATGAGATTTATAAAAGTAGAATTTGCAAGTGAACAGTATTTAGTAAACTCACTAAAAATAACAAAACTTTGTTTAGATGAAAAATCTATAACGATATGGTTTGGGGATAATGACCCTATGGAAATCTTTAATTATGAGTGTATTAATTTCAAAGAGGTAAAAGAGCAAATACTAAAAAAATTATAGGAGAGTGCAAAATGAATATTAATGGAGTGAAATTAAATGTTGATGTAGTAGATATTTTAGATGTACATGCTGAGGCTTTACATGAGAAAAATTGCTTGATTAGTGCTAAAGATAAATTGATAACTAAACTTGAAGAAGAGTTAGCAGAAGAAAGAAGAATATCAGATTGTAGATTGAGAGCATCAAAAGAATTAGAGAAAGAGCTAGAAAAACTTGAAGAAGAAAATAAAAGGTTAAAAAAATACAATAAAAAATTGAAAAGAAAGTTAGGAGATAGGAAATGTTAATTTTAATTTTGTTGATAGTTATGTTAATACTTGGAGAAATCATATATGGCTGGGAGGAAAACAGAAATGGGAAGAGGAAAAAGTAGCAAAAAGAAAAAAGCTAAAAGATTGAAAGAAAAGAATGAAGCTAATCTATTAAAGATGAAAGAGATAGGGGTCCAAGTCAAGCAAGAGAAAGAAATAAGAGAGTGGAAGACAACTTTAGTTACTAGAGCTCCAAGATATGTATGAGGTGGAAGTTATGAAAGAAAAAACTTACTTATGTGATTATTGTAATTCAGAAGTCATCATAACAGAAAATATTATATGTTGTGGCAATTGTGGATGTATCTATGATGATGTGGTAGGACTATCTACACTTGAAGGAGATGAGGTAGATGGTAGTGATTGATTCTTTAGATAAGTTAAGAATGAAACCAGAGCAAGCTTCTAAATGGTTAGGCTTAGGAGTAGAAACAATAAGGTTAAGACTTCAAAAAGGAATAGTTCCTTGGGGAGATGCAGTATATACAGGAAAGTCTTGGAGTTACAACATCTATACAGCAAAGTTATTTGATACCTTAGGAATACCTTATAAAGTGGATATAAAAGAAAAGACTCTATAGCTGGCAACTATAAAGTCTCAAAGGTATAATACCTCAAACAGATGATGTATTATACCACATCCAGTAAAAAAAATCAATGGAGAGGATAATATGAAAAATAAAACAAGAGTATTGGTATATGTAATTTCTATAATTTTAACACTGTTAGCTATGCACCTAGCATACATTCAAAGAGGGTATCTAGCAATAGGTGGAGAGGTATTAATACTTCTAGTTCCTGTGTTTATAGATATATGGGTGGAGGGAACAGAAGATGAGGAAAAGTAAAAGAGATAAAAAGGTTAAAAAAGTATTTAATGCTACCACTGAAAAAATGAAACTTCTTATTACTAATGAAAATGATTTAAAGATTTTCACATATTACTTTAATGCTGAACATAATCAATTTTCAGAAAGAGTAGCTGGGATAATGGCAAGTGTTTCACTGAGTCTTTTATCTAAAAATCTAGAGGAGAGAAGATTATTATTAGCATTAGCTAAAAAACAAATTGATGAAATTTTACCAGAAATGAGAGAAGCAACTAAACCACCATCAAGTCTAGTAGTATTGATGAGTTTATTTGAATTAAATGAGATGTTAATAAATTATTTAAAATATGAAAATAGACTTATTAAAGCTTTAAAAGATGATAAGTTAGTTCAAAATAATTTTGATTTTAGAGATGCTCTAGTAAAAAATATTGGCAATATTACAGCAGGGGATATGTGGGAAGATTTAGGTTATGACATGGTATATGCTGGAAAACTCAAAGTAAAATTTGAAGAGATTTTGGCATGGATACCTAAAGGTGTAGCAAGACTAGTTAAATATAACAAACCTTTTGTTGATATAAAACAACTGGAGATACTAGAAGAGAAAAGAGTAAGAGTATTAGAATCATTAAAAATGACAGTAGATTTTTGTGAGGAAGTAAAAGAAAAAGAGCCAGTACAAGTAAATATATTTAGAGAGATGATGAGTAGAATCTTGATGGTTAGATACGAGCTTAGGCACTCTTTAGAAAATGAAATAAAAGATAAAAGTGATATAAAGTATCTTAAAACTTTAGTAACTAAATTAGAGAAATTATTTAGCTGGCAATATAACTTAATAGAAACAGGAGATGATGGTTGTGAATGAATTAACATTATATGGGATAAGTAAAGAAATGATGGCTATGGAAGAGTTATGGGAGATGGCTATTGATGAAGAGACAGGAGAGATAAAAGATGTAGCTTTATTGGAAGAGTTACAACAAGGGATTGAAACAACTCTAAAGGAAAAAAGTGCTGATATAGTCAAATATTATAAGAATAGAGATAGTTTGGTAGAGAGCATAGATAAAGAGATAAAAAGACTTCAAGAGTTAAAAAAAATAGGAGAAAAGAAGCAAGATAGTTTTAAGAACTATATAAAAATGTGTATGGAGAAAATGGGAGTTAAGAAGATAGAAACTTCTAATGGAAACATTTCATTAAGAAAGACTCCAGAGAGTGTAGAGCTAATAGATGAGAAGATTATTCCAGAGAAATTTAAAACGACAGTACAATTGGAAAAAATATCTAAAACAGATATAAAGAAAGCTTTGCAAGAGGGAGAAGAAGTTCCAGGAGCAACTCTAAAAAGAGGAATGTCAATAAGCATAAAATAAGAGGTGGAGAATGAAGATTTTGTTTTTAGATACAGAAACAGGTGGAGTAAATTCCAAAGAGTCAGCACTCATCCAATTGAGTGGAATAGTAAGGATAGATAAAAAAGATGTAGAGGAATTTAACTTTTTTATAAAACCTTTTGAGGGGAGTGAAGTTAATCCAAAAGCTTTAGAGGTTCAAGGAAGAACATTGGAAGAGTTAGATAGTGAAAAGTATAAATCAGAGGCAGAAGCTTATTTTTACTTTAAGAAAATATTGGATAAACATATAAATAAGTATGATAAAGAAGATAAGTTTATAGTGGCAGGATACAATGTAAAGTTTGATATAGAAATGTTACAAGCTTTGTTTAAAAGGCAAAATGATAATTACCTTTTCAGCTACATAAGTTCAGCAACTATAGACCCTCTACCTTGTATAGGATTTTTACAACTATGTGGAATACTTCCAGTACTAGAAAATAATAAACTAGAAACTTGGTGTAATTATTTTGGAATTGAATTTAAAGCTCATGACAGCTTGGAAGATATAAGAGCTACTAAGGAACTTATTTTCAAAATAGCAAGTTTGATAAGGAAGTGATGAGATGGCGCAAAAAGTATTGATTTTAGGAAGTAGTGGAAGTGGTAAATCTACTTCCATTAGAAACCTAAAACCAGAGGAAACCTTTATAATAAAGACTGTAGAAAAACCATTACCTTTTAAGAAGTCTGAATCTCTTTATAATTTAGAGAAGAAAAATCTATTTGTTACAAAAAAGATAGATAGTGTAATAAAAGCTTTAGATAAAATAGAAAAAAACAAATCTATCAAAACTTTGATAATAGATGATTTTAACTACTTATTGACTTATGGATATAAAGAGAGAGCAAAAGAGACAGGTTATACAAAGTTTGAGACTTTAGCCTTTGGAATAATGGATATTTTCAATAAGTTAGATGAGATGAGAAATGACCTTATAATCTATATAATGGCTCATACACAAAAGGACCAAGATGGAAAATTATCCATGAAAACAATAGGAAGATTTTTAGATGAAAAAGTGGTAATAGAAGGTTTGTTCTCTATGGTTATATTGGCTCTTGGTAGTGAAAGTGAATATAAATTTACAGTTAATGGACTAGACCCTGCTAAGACTCCAATAGATATGTTTGCAGAAAATGAGATAGAGAATGACTTAGTATTAATAAATAAGGCAATAAAAGAATATTTTAATTAGGAGATGATGAGAATGAATTTATGGAACAGTAATCAAGAGGACTTAACAACAGGTATTGGAAGAGGAGAAAAAATAACTAAAAATGGAGTATATGAATTTGAAATAAAGGAAGCATATTTAACTAATTCAAGTTCTAGTAAAGCTGTAGGAATAACATTAAATTTGGAAAATAATGAAGGATATGCAAGAGTTACACTTTGGCATAAAAAAGGGGATGGAACAGATAATAAGTTTGCTCAGAAGTTTTTAAATAGAATGGTTTATCTATTAAAGTTGAAAGTAGAGAATCTAAAAACAGAAGTTAAGAAAGTAAAAGCTTATTCAGGAGAAGAGATAAGTAGAACATTTATTACTAATTTAGCTGGAAAAGAGATAGGAGTAATTCTACAAGCTAAAAAAGATGGAGATAACATTAACTATGAGATAAAAGACTTCTTTGATATAAAGACTGAAAAAACTACTGATGAGATTTTAAATAAAACAGAAGCAAGTACAGTAAAATTCTATAGAGATAAATTTGGAGCCTCTACTCAACCAGAAGTAGAAGAGCATGAAGATACAGTTGAAGATGATGAAGAGTTTCCATTTTAATAACAGGAAGTAGGAGGTGTACAGATGGATAAGTACACACATAAAGTGTATGGAGATGAACTGAGATTCTACTATTGTCCTATCTGTGATAAGTATGATGAGAGTAATCCTGATTTCTCTGTAAATGTTAAAACTGGTATGTATACTTGCCACAAAAGTGGAAAAGGTGGAAATATTAAAGATTTAGAGAATTGGGATTACAGACTTCCTGAGGTAAAAGAGATAAAAGAAAAGAAGAAAAATAAGATAAATTTTTCAGACTTTTTTCAAGCAAGAGCCGATAAGCATCTAGGTGCTGATTGGCTCTCTTACTTAAAAGGAAGAGGTATATCAGAAAAAGGATTAGGAAGATTATGTAGGCTTGGTAAAAATAATAGTATGATGATACCTCTTACTAATGGTAAAGAGGTTGTAGGAATAAAATATAGAACCTTAGATAAAAAGTGTAGTGCTGAAAAAGATAGTGCAACAGACTTTTTTCTTAACTGGCAAAATATTAAAGATAAATCTTATCTAATTATAGTAGAAGGGGAGATAGACCTTTTGAGTGCTATTGAGGTAGGTTATGATAATGTAGTAAGCTTACCTTTTGGAGCTAAGAATCTGAAATGTATAGAAAATCAAAAAGAATGGATAAGTAAATTTTCTAAAATAATAATAGCAGTAGATAATGATGAAGCAGGAGAAGATGCTAAGGAACATATTTTAGAAAAGTTAGCAGGATTTGAAAGAAAGCTTTTTGAAGTAGATATGAGGGAATTTAAAGATTTCAATGAGATACTTCAAGGAGCAGGACCAGAAGCTCTAATAGAAGTTATAAAAGGAGCAAATAGAGTAGGAAGTGTATATATTCCATTCCATGAGGAAGAGGATGGATATTATATATGGCAAAAGGAAAACTATGTGAGAGTAACAGATTTTACAGTAAAAATTACAGGATATTCAGATACTTATATAGTAGGAATAGTTAGGAGTAATGGAAGAGAAAGAGAGTTTAAAGCAACTAAGACAGACCTTTTAACTAAAAATGGAATCCTTGAAAATTTAGGATATTTTTTAGGGAGTGCTCAAAGTATTCCAAAATTTTGGAGCTGGTTATTAGATGAAAGCAAAGAGGAGTATTTATTGGAGATACCACACTATGGAATTATAGATGATATTTACTATGATGAGAGTTCTAGAGTAATTTGTACTAAGCAAGATTTAAAGATTCATTCTATAAGTTCATTAGAAGCATTAACAGAGGAACAGTTAGAGTGGTTAAATAAAAATCTTATCAATTTAAGGAATGATAGTAATCAAAGTCTTTTAGGGATTTGTTGGGCATTAGGAAGATTTCATATAAGTGAGAGTTATCCAATACTGGAAGTTAGTGGAACTACATCCATAGGAAAGACTGAGTATGTAGAGTTTATATCCAGGATATTATTTGGAAATAAAGAGAATATAAAATCCTTTACTACTCTTTCAAACCATCAAATTAGAAGTTTAAGTAGCTGTTCCAATATAACTCCTTGGGTAATAGATGAGGTTAAGATAACAGGGAAAAATTTAAAGGAGAAGGCAATAGAGCTTTACTCAATACTTAGAGCTGTATATGATAACAAAACTATTAACCAAGGGAATATTACAGCTAAATTGACAGAATTCAAGCTCTGTACCCCTCTTATAATCTCTGGAGAGACAGAATTAAGTGATGTTTCTATAAAAAATAGAATGATTAGTACTAGCTTAAATAAAAAGAATAAAAGTTCTGACGAGATTTTTTTCACTTTGAAACATACAGATTTATTAGAGAAGTTTGGGAAATTAGCTCTACAAAGAAGATTAGATAAGGGAGCTATAGATATTTCACTCCAGGAAGTGAAAGAGTTTTTAAAAGATGTGAAAGATGAGAGACAACTTTATAATGGAAGATGTATGTTGACAGGGTTAAAAGCTCTTACAGAACTAATAAAGATAGACTCAAAAATAATTACAGAGTTTGTAGAATTTTTAAATAGAAGATTGGCAAATGAATATAATGTTGTTAGTAATTTTTTAGAGTTATTAGAATTAGTAGCTGACTCTGGTCAAGACATGAAATATTTTTATAAGGTTGATAATGGAAGGCATCTAGTAAGATTTAATCTACTATATAAAGCTATAGCTGAAGAGCATAACAAAACTAATAGTACTTTGGAACTATTGGATATGAGAACTTTAAAAAAACAGTTATTAGAAGAAAGGTTTATAACTAATACAAGAGTATCAACAAGGTTTCCAAAGGATAGTTTTTCATTAGAGACTATTGTTGTAAAAGCTGATGAATTTAAAGCAGTGGATTTTATCTCATGACCACTGTGGTCAAATTTGTGGTCAAATAAATTTCTCTGAAAGTATCTATAATTCTAGCTTAGAGCCGTTTGTGGTCAATGTAGTCACTTTTTACGTGTGTGTTATATAAAAGCTGTCTCTTATACACATCTCCGAGCCCACGAGACACTCGC
>ENA-OYAI01000155-OYAI01000155.1-human-gut-metagenome-genome-assembly--contig:-NODE-155-length-7742-cov-3.609340_pt1 | contig 7742 bp, 6 predicted proteins | sample MGYA00244520_ERZ652825 | MGnify/ENA primary metagenome ERZ652825 (study PRJEB26926, sample SAMN06164483) | human gut metagenome | biome: ENVO:00009003; feature: ENVO:2100002; material: ENVO:00002003...
GCCGGATTGAACGCAAAGAAAGCAGCGATCGAATCAGCTTTCAGGATTGCGGACGAAGCCGCAAGAAAGGCAGCACATGATGTAACAGAAAGTACTTCTTCCGAGAAAGATCCGGCAAGAAGAGCGCTGGAGGAGGAGACGATCCGTAAAGCAGCCAGTGAGCATACAAGAAAGATTGCGGAGGAAACAGCCAGAAAACTTTCAGAAGAGAATATCAAGAAAGCGCAGGAGTTTGCAAAGCAGTCTGATGAGCGCATAAAGCAGCTGAAGGAAGAAGTTGCAAAAAAGACGGAAGCTGAAGGCAAACAGGCTGTGGAAGCAACAGTCAAAGCTGCGGATCTGAAAGCAAAGCAGGCAGTAACAGAGAAGGTACAGCAGGCAGAAGCCGAAGCCAAGAAGATGGTAGATGAGGCGCTTCGTAAAGCACAGGAAGAAGCCAAAAAGATGGTAGAAACTGCAAAAGCCAAGGCTGAGGAAGAAGCACAGAGGCAGGTCGCTGAGATGCGTAAGAAGGCAGAAGAGCAGGCAGCAGCTGCAGTAGAAGCAGCAGTGACAAAGGTTGGTACGGATGCAAGAGCAAAAGAAGTGGAAGCAGCCAAGGCTGAAGATGCCAAGAATGTACGTGCGGTAGAAGAATATGTACAGAAAGAAGCTGCAGCTGCAGCCATGAAGTTTGCCAAGGATGCCATTGTGAAGATGGAAGAAGAGAAGATCCGTCGTGCAGAGGAAGAAAAGGCAAGACTTGCTGCAGAAGAAAAAGCACGTAAAGAAGCGGAAGAACGTGCAAAGAGAGAAGCAGAAGAGGCTGAAAAGCGTAGAATAGAAGAAGAGAAACGCCGTAAGGAACAGGAAGCAAGAGAAAAGGCAGAAGCTGCTGAGAAGGCAAGAAAAGCAGCAGAAGCTCTTCAGTTCCGCAAGTATGAAGAAGAAGCAAAGAGACAGCAGGCTGCAGCTGCAAAGGCAGCAGTACAGGGGCAGTCTCAGGAACCGGTTAAGACAGTTGATGCGGCCGCAGCCGCAGCTGTAGCCGCTATGAAGCAGCAGAGCCAGCCACAACCGGTTCCTGCACCGGCTCCTGCCGAGAAATCACAGCAGACCGCAGCCAAGAGTGCACCTGCTGCATCTGATGGCGCAGGAAAGACAATGTCACTGGATGAATTCCAGAAGGCAGCCATGAAGCTGAAGATCTTACTGGACAACGGTATTATTTCTCAGGCAGAGTTCGATGAGGAGAAGAAGCGTCTTGTAGATTCCATGCAGCTTTAAAATGTAAAACAAAAAACATAAAGTAAGAAGTGTTTGGGAGCACCTGTCGATAGACAGGTGCTCCTTATTTATTTTTGGAAAATATATAATGAAGCCAGAGTCAAAAGGTCTAACCCCGTGTGAGCTTTCTCATAGGTGGGTGAAAGACCTTGGGACCCACCCCGATATGAGCATCAAATTCTGGCTTTTGATCCTTACATCATATAATATAGTATTGACAAATAATATTATATGACGTATAGTATTACAAAAGATATAATACTACACGGAAAGGAGTAATGTATATGGTATTCAATACAGGAGCAGCGCTTTTAGATGCGATCGTGCTTGCTGTTGTAGATAAAGAAGAGATCGGTACTTATGGTTACCGGATCACACAGGATGTCCGGCAGGTGCTCGAGATTTCGGAATCCACACTGTATCCGGTTCTGAGGCGGCTGCAGAAAAGTGGCTTTCTGGAAGTCTATGACAGAGAATGTGCGGGCAGGAACAGGCGTTATTATAAGACGACAGCGCTTGGTAAGGCGCAGCTTTCCGAGTACAGGAAAGAATGGCTGGGATATGCCGAAAAAATAACTTCGATTTTTGAGGGAGGCAAGAAGGATGAATAAAGACCAATATTTACGAAAATTAGAATACTTGCTATCGGATCTGCCGGAAGAGGAACGCCGGGAAGCAATGGAGTATTATGTGGAATATTTTGAAGAGGCAGGACCGGAGCGGGAAGCAGAAGTGATGCGCGAACTTGGAACGCCTGAGACGGTAGCAGAGACGATCCATAAGGAACTGGCTGACAAAGGCATTGTGCCTTATCGGGCAGAGAAGAAGCAGAAAAAGGAAAGAAACGGCTGGCAGATCGCATTTATCGTGCTCGTATGTGTGCTTGTGTCACCGGTGGTGATCCCGCTCGCTATTGCACTGTTTGGAGTTGTGATCGCGGTTCTGGCATGCGTGGTTGCACTGATCGTAAGCGCTGTCGTACTGGTTGTCAGTATTGTAGCAGCCTTCCTTGTAGCAGCAATTCTTTTGTTTGTAGTTGGAATATCCAATATGGGACTTCCACTTGTCGGACTGATGATGATCGGCATCTCCTTCCTATGCGCGGGACTGTTCCTGCTCTGTGGCTGGGGACTCATCAAGCTCTGTGCAGTTGTTGTACCGGAAGTGATCAAAGGCTGTATTCATTTGATCGGTATGCCATTTCGCGGAAAGGAGGCACATAAAGCATGAAAAAATCAACGAAAATTGTTTTGATCACAGCAGCGGTTTTAACCGCTGTAGGAATGATCCTGATCCTGATCAGTGTCGCACTTGGCGGCAATAAGCAGTACAGGGAATATGTCAGGGAAAACGGAGAGGTATCGGTCGTACTGTTTCCGCACAGCTTAAGGCTTCGCCTGAGTGCAGGAACAGACGGGCTCAATATGAACGTGGTAAGTGATGACGCTGATTGGGAAGATACGGATGAAGAGGATGACTGGAGTGATGTCGATACAGATCCGGATTTAGGTGTTTCTGAAAATGCTGCGGCTATTACGGATGACCGGTATGAAGAAGAGATGGACGATGACTCAGATGACGATGACTCGGATGATGATTCGGACGAAGCCACTGATGATGCATGGGATGATGCAGAAGAATCGGGAAAAACAATGATAGCATCCGAAAGCGATCAGATCAAAAAAATCGATCTGGCACTTGGTGCAGGAGAGTTTACGATTAAGCCAAGCGGGGACGATTCCTTTTATGCAAGCTATGACGGCAAAAGCAGACTACAGTTCCAAAAACAGAACGGAACGCTCAGTATCCGGACAAAAACACAGACGATAACGTTGTTTGGCGTACATGACACAAATGCAGGCACTGCAACGGTCTATCTGCCGGAAAAGGCGTACAAAAAGATCTCACTTTCTATCGGAGCCGGAACTGCCGTATCGGAAATGACGCTGCAGGCTGAAAAGGTGGAGCTGGAAGTTGGTATGGGAACGCTTGAAACAGCAGTGGATGCTTCCAAAAAGCTGACAGTGGATGTCGGTATGGGAGAAGCAGACCTGATCGTGGCAGGCAGCGAGACAGACTTTGATACAGATATATCTGTCGGAGCCGGATCTGTAGAGTGCGGATCCCATGATTTCAGCGGTCTGTCACAGGAATATACGACGGACAAGGGAGCAGGAAAGAAGCTGGAAATCGATTGTGGCATGGGAAGTGTCAATGTGGATTTCCTCAGATAGTAGCAGGTAACCAATTCTGGGCTTATGCCCCTGACATCATAATATGTATCATGAATGAATAGGCGGAAGAAAAGGAGTGTATCAATATGAACGATAATAATATGAAGAAACTGACAAGATCAAGAGAACACAGAATGATCTGTGGAGTATGCGGCGGACTTGGCGAGTATTTCGGCGTGGATCCGACGATCATCCGTCTGCTGTTTGCCATATTCGGCTGCACAGGAACCGGGCTGCTTGTTTACTTTATTGCAGCAGCGATCATTCCAAATGCAGATGAAATTTAAGTGTTGCGGTTTACTGTCCGCAATTATTTGCCCAGAACAAGGATAGCGGTGTCGGAGTGGATTCGCCGGAAGCACCAAAAACAGATAAGAATGGATTACTTTTCCGGATGGGAAAAAACCAGTATGTATCAATGGAGACGATTGAGAAGATCTGCAAGAAGCTGGACTGCACCGTTGATGAGATGATGGAATTTACAGATGATGAATAATATGAGCAGACATGTTAAATTATCAGAACTGACAGAATGCTTCAGAAATTGAAAAAGATAACACGCAGGATATGGCATAAATCTCTTAGCAAAGCTAAGAGCGCACTTCTATACAGGCAATTCCATCTGCCTGTATCGTGCGACCTGTGGTGCCATTCCCGGTTTTGAGAAATCTCAATTCGGGAAATATAACGAAATCAGATAATTCGTATAAGGGGCTATTTCCCCTTGCGGCACAGGTGCCTATCCCCGAAGTTTGTGACTGAATACCTCAGATACAAACATATAGGGTGAAAGAAAGCGTGAAATATAAATTTGAAGGGTAACAATATATGAAGTATTTATATTTGCATGGACTAGGGCAAAAACCAGACAGTTGGAATAGAGTAATAAAAGAAACGAAAGTATCGAAAAGCAGTGTCAGTTTGAGTTTATCAGATATGTTAGAAGGTAAATCTGCTACATATAAGGAATTATATTTAGCATTCTCATCAGAATGCGACAAGGAGAACGATGGAATTGCCTTATGTGGGCTTTCTCTAGGAGCTGTTTTGGCACTTAATTATGCGATAGACCACCCAGATAAAGTAAAGGCACTCGTATTAATTGCAGCACAATATAAAATGCCAAAAAAATTATTGAAGATTCAGAATATGTTGTTTCACCTTATGCTGAATTCGGCATTCACTAAAATGGGCTTCAAAAAAGCAGATGTTATCAGCCTATGCGGTACGATGGCTGAATTGGATTTCAGTGACTCACTACATAAGGTGTCTTGTCCGGTATTGATTGTTTGTGGAGAGAAGGACAAAGCAAACATAAAAACTTCAAAAGAGCTTTGCCATTATTTGAATAATTCCTGCTTCCATGAACTTATGAAAACAGGTCATGAAGCAAACATAGAATCGCCAGAAGATTTGGCGATCGTGTTGCAAAGATTTTATGATAGTATCAGTTAAATTCAAGTTTTATTGACCAAGAAATTACTGAATTTTTGCAAAGAAAGGGGATAGAGATTAGTGATTGAGTTAAAAGATGGATTTGTTCTCTATCATGGAAGTTATTGTGAAGTAAAAGAGCCAGATCTTGCCAAATGCGCAAAGAGAAAAGAATTTGGGCAGGGATTTAATTTAACCACATCAAAGGAGCAGGCAGAAAGTTTTCTGAGAACCTCAATAGCAAAAGCTATCGCAACTGGAACAATTGAAATAAGGCTACCGCAATCCCGCTGGCTTTAGAGCCCCGCCTGACCAAGCGGCAATCTTGACAAATAAAAGCTGCAATACTATTATATAAATACGTATGCAGTAGCATAAAATGCCCTTTACTGACAGACGCAGTAGAGGGCTTTTTATATGACAGGAAATTTGTACAGCAAAAGGAGACAGATCATGAGTAAAGAGTTAGCGAAAACCTATGATCCCCACGGAATGGAAGACCGGATCTACCAGAAGTGGCTGGATAAAAAATATTTTCATGCGGAGGTAGACCACAGTAAAACACCTTTTACCATTGTCATTCCGCCGCCAAATATCACAGGACAGCTCCACATGGGACATGCGCTCGACAATACCATGCAGGATATTCTGATCCGTTTTAAGAGAATGCAGGGATATAATGCATTATGGCAGCCCGGTACAGATCATGCCTCCATTGCAACAGAGGTTAAGATCATTGAAAAGCTGAAAGAAGAAGGCATTGATAAAGAAGACCTCGGACGTGAAGGCTTTCTGGCACGTGCCTGGGACTGGAAAAAGGAATACGGCGGACGTATCATTGAACAGCTGAAGAAGATGGGTTCTTCCTGTGACTGGGACAGAGAAAGATTTACCATGGATGAAGGCTGTAATAAAGCAGTTACGGAAGTTTTCTGTAAGATGCATGAAAAAGGCTGGATCTACAAGGGTTCCCGTATCGTAAACTGGTGTCCGGTCTGCAATACTTCCATTTCCGATGCGGAAGTACAGTATGAAGAGCAACAGGGACATTTCTGGCATATTAAATATCCGCTCGTAGATGAAAACGGACAGCCGAGTAAGACAGAATTCCTTGAGTTCGCAACGACAAGACCGGAGACAATGCTGGGCGATACAGCAGTTGCTGTCAATCCGGCTGATGAAAGATATACGTATCTGCATGGCAGACAGGTCTGGCTTCCGATCGTGAATAAACCGATCCCGGTTGTAGAAGACAGCTATGTTGATATGGAATTCGGAACAGGTGTTGTAAAGATCACACCTGCACATGACCCGAATGACTTTGAAGTAGGAAAGCGTCATAACCTGCCTGAGATCAATATCTTAAACGATGATGCCACGATCAACAAAAACGGTGGTATTTACGAAGGTATGGATCGCTATGAAGCAAGAGAAGCGATCGTGAAAGAACTGGATAAAGAAGGCTTACTTGTCCGTATTGAAGATTATAGCCACAATGTTGGTACACACGACCGTTGTAAGACAACGGTAGAGCCAATGATCAAAAAGCAGTGGTTCGTTAAGATGGACGAGCTGATCAAACCGGCAGTAAAAGCTGTCAAAGAGGGCGAGATCAAGCTGGTTCCGGAGCGTATGGAAAAGACATACTTTAACTGGACAGACAATATCAGAGACTGGTGTATTTCCAGACAGCTCTGGTGGGGACACAGAATCCCGGCTTATTATTGTGATGACTGTGGTGAAACAGTTGTTGCAAAAGAAATGCCGAAGATCTGCCCGAAATGCGGTGGCAGTCATTTCACACAGGATCCGGACACACTCGATACATGGTTCTCATCCGCACTCTGGCCGTTCTCTACACTGGGCTGGCCACAGCAGACAGAAGATCTGAAATATTTCTATCCGACAGACGTACTTGTAACCGGATATGATATCATTTTCTTCTGGGTTATCCGTATGATCTTCTCAGGTTATGAGCAGATGGGCGAGAAACCGTTCAAGACAGTATTGTTCCATGGTCTGGTACGTGATTCACAGGGCAGAAAGATGAGTAAATCTCTGGGTAACGGTATCGATCCGCTGGAGATCATCGATAAATACGGTGCAGATGCACTTCGTCTGACACTCATCACCGGTAATGCGCCGGGTAATGATATGCGTTTCTACATTGAACGTGTAGAGGCAAGCAGAAACTTTGCCAATAAGGTATGGAATGCTTCCCGTTTCATTATGATGAATATGGAAGGCAAGGAGATCACAGAGCAGCCAGCCCTTGAGCCGGTTGATAAATGGATCTTATCAAAGCTCAACAGCCTGATCAAAGAAGTGACAGACAATATGGAAAACTTCGAGCTTGGTATCGCTGTTCAGAAGGTATATGACTTCATCTGGGATGAATTCTGTGACTGGTATATTGAAATGGTAAAACCGCGTCTGTACAATTCAGACAATGCAGACAGTCAGAATGCAGCACTCTGGACACTCAAGCATGTCCTGATCGATGCATTGAAGCTGCTGCATCCATACATGCCATTTATCACAGAAGAGATCTTCTGTACGCTGCAGAGCGAGGAAGAATCCATTATGATCTCTGCATGGCCTGTATATAAAGAAGAATATGCATTTGCAAAGGAAGAAAAAGAGATCGAGACAATGAAGGAAGCCATCCGTGGCATCCGTAATGTCAGAACATCCATGAATGTAGCACCTTCCCGCAAGGCATCCGTATATGTTGTATCAGAAAATGCAGATATCAGAGCCTGTCTCTTATACACATCTCCGAGCCCACGAGACACTCGCTAATCTCGT
>ENA-OYAI01000164-OYAI01000164.1-human-gut-metagenome-genome-assembly--contig:-NODE-164-length-7493-cov-2.973649_pt1 | contig 7493 bp, 7 predicted proteins | sample MGYA00244520_ERZ652825 | MGnify/ENA primary metagenome ERZ652825 (study PRJEB26926, sample SAMN06164483) | human gut metagenome | biome: ENVO:00009003; feature: ENVO:2100002; material: ENVO:00002003...
GTATAAGAGACAGTATTTACAGACTTACATATTCCTCTTCCTCCTTTTGCTGAGCAGCAACGCATCGTTGAAGAAATCGAGTATTGGTTTGCCTTAATAGACCAGATAGAACAAGACAAATCTGACTTACAAACAGCAATTAGACAAACCAAAAGCAAAATTCTTGACCTTGCCATTCACGGCAAGCTCGTTCCGCAAAACCCGAATGACGAGCCAGCATCGGAACTGCTAAAACGCATCAACCCGAAAGCCGAAATCACTTGTGATAACGGGCATTATCCGCAGTTACCCAAAGGATGGTGCAAATGTCGATTAGAAAATATCGTTGAATATGAACAGCCACAAGCCTATATTGTCAACTCAACTGATTATGATGACAGATATTTAACCCCTGTTTTAACGGCAGGGAAGTCTTTTGTAATAGGATATACCAACGAAACAGAAGGCATTTATCAGAATACGCCCTGTATCATTTTTGATGATTTTACCACAGATTCAAAGCTCGTTAACTTCTCATTCAAGGTAAAATCATCCGCCATGAAAATCTTAAAAGTGGCAGAGGATATAGAAATTGAATATGTTGCTATGTTTATGAGCATAACACGGCTCATTGGTGATACTCATAAGCGTTATTGGATTTCAGAATACTCTAAACTTTGCATATCAATACCACCAAAAGAAGAACAAAAGCGTATAATCAATGCTGTAAATGCGATGCTTGAAAAACTTGACGCAATAATGGAGGACTTATAAATTCTCCATTATTGCATCTAATCTACTTAGGGCAGAATTTATTGCAGCCACAATTCTTACTTGCTCGTTATAAGGCGGTACGGGAACTTTTATTGCCTTAAATAGTTTTTTGTTCAAATGAGGTATCGCCGAACCTACTTTGTTCTCACGTAAAGCCTTACGATGTAAGTTTATAACGTGTAAGAGGTAGTCAGCACACATGTTTTCATTGATGTTTAGTTGCTTAAATGTGCTACCTTGATAACCTTCAATCGGTGTTCTGAACACTTCACCGGAGTTTTCTCCATCAACTAAAATCAAAATACTATTTGCTGCTACATATTTTCCGTTTTCAAAAAGCTTAAACTCACGCTCTCCTCTTAGAAATTTCACGTCAAGGTTTGGCATTTCTTTGCCATCAACTTTCTCTCCATCCGCCAAAGAACATAGCATTTGCATGGGAACTACAGCCCAACTATCAGACAACTGCGGATAATGCCCGTTAGGTTGCGCTTTATATTGTTATCGTATTCATCAAAAAATTAATGTATATGATAACAAGATTCAAAGATTATCTTGCCAAAACGAATTTGGCAAAGAACACCGTAGCATCGTATGTGTGGACGGTGAACTACTTTCTCAGTCACTATGGAGAAGTGAACAAGAAAAACCTGTTGGCCTATAAGGGCTATCTGGTGGAAAACTTCAAACCGCAGACCGTCAATCTCCGTTTGCAAGGCATCAACAAGTATCTGGAGTTTACCAAGCACGACAGGCTGAAAGTGAAGTTTGTCAAAGTGCAACAAAAGAACTTCTTAGAGAATGTCATCAGCGATGCCGATTACAAGTTTCTGAAAGCTCAGTTGAAGGCTGACGGTTACGAGGATTGGTATTTCGTAGTATGGTTCATGGCGGCGACAGGTGCACGGGTAAGCGAGTTGTTGCACATAAAGGTTGAACACGTGAAAGTGGGTTATCTCGACCTTTACAGCAAAGGTGGCAAAGTGCGCCGTTTATACATTCCTAAAAACTTGCGGAGTGAAGCTTCATTATGGCTGAAAAGAAAGGGTATCACGAGCGGCTATCTCTTTCTCAACCGTTTTGGGCAGCGCATAACGACACGCGGTATTGCCCAACAGTTAAAGCATTTTGCCGATAAATATGGATTGAACCGTGATGTTGTTTATCCTCATTCTTTTCGTCACCGTTTCGCCAAGAATTTCCTTGACCGTTTCAACGACCTTGCTTTATTGGCCGACCTTATGGGACATGAAAGCATAGAAACCACTCGCATCTACCTGCGCCGCACCGCCAGCGAACAGCAGAAAATTGTCGATAAGGTAGTAAATTGGTAATAACGTAGCCTTAGAAGCGCATCTTATCACGCTTCTAAGGCATTTTGAATGTTATCAAGAACGGAAAACAGCTCTTCAATCTTTAACACTATTCTATCTTGTTCTTTTCGTGGCGGTAATGGCATTCCTATTTTATGCAATTCATTGGACGACAGCCCTAGCAATCCAATGCCTTTACCTCCTATTCGATTATGTTCTTTCAAGAACCGTAAAACATAATAATAAAATGAGACATTCAAGTCTCCTTTAGGACGCAATCTATGAATGTGATTCTGAATGCAGATATTATAATCAAAATTCCATATTGCAGAACGGCCAACATCTCCGCCTTCACATACAAGTAAGTCACCCTTTTGAACAGTACATTTTTCTAACTCATTATCCCTAAAAGGCATTTGTTTAACAAGAGACAAGTCAAACTGATTCCAATACACATTGGATGTTGTAAGATAGTTTCTCAATACACCTTCTTTGTTTGATGAGTTAAGAGCCTTTCCTGTATTATGATAGAATATATCTCCTAGAATTACATCAATCCAACCAACGGGATAATGCCCGTTATCACAAGGTGTGAAGTCAGGATTTATACGCTTCAATAGCTTAATAGCGGGCTCATCATTGGGGTTTTGTGGCACTAACTTTCCATGAATAGCGAGGTAGAGGACCCTGCTTTTGGCCTGTTTGATAACTGTTTGCAAGTCCGATTTCCCCTGTTCTAATTGGTCAATTAAGGTAAACCAACGCTCAATTTCTGTTACTATCCTTTCTTGCTCAGCGAGTGGTGGTAGAGGTATAGCGGTATTGACAATTATTTCTTTTGAAATATTTGGTTGTGCTCCACCACCACCTTTTGCTATAAACATATCTCTATGAGATAAAAGGAAATAGAATAGGTACTTTTGAGTTATTGCAAAATACTCAATACATGCGCAACATGCTTGATTTGTTGTCGCAGGAAAGGTGAGTATTCCTAATTTACCTATTGTTGCCCCATACATTGCGATAAGGACACTTCCCGTAGGATTAATTTTGGCTGAAGAATTGGCAACTGCATCTTCTGTTATCTTTTCTGGAATATTAGTAATCAACCCATCATTTAAATCACCAGTCTTTAGCCACGGAATATTTCCACCATAATAAGATTTGTTGGAACGACTTGGTGTTCCTCCAGCTTGCCACGTTCCAATGTTTCCTAATGTTGTCCACGCCCAATTATCAGGTACTTCAAACGGCATATTCCCATAATGGGGCGTATCAGAAGCCTTTGCAGACTTTTTACTTCCTTTTATCTTCCCCTCTTTTATCAACCGTTCTTTCTCTGCCTTGATGCGCTCAAGCAGGACAGATGCAGGTTCATCATTCGGGTCTTGCGGTACGAGTTTACCATGAATGGCAAGGTCTAATATCTTTTGACGTAATTTCTTAGTATCCATAGCAATCAGTCTTTATTCAGAAACAGGTTGCAAAATTCATTCAGTTTCTCTTGCATACGTTCCTGTGGAATAAGGATACGCTTGTATTCAGCTATCATTGTCGGGCTCATGCTACGGCTCATGGCATATTCCACCACTACCCGGTCTGCTTCAGGACAGAGAATTATGCCTATGGACGGATTCTCGTTGGAGCGTTTCGCATCCCGGTCAAGCGCCTCCAAATAAAATTCCAGCTGACCGAGATCGCGAGGATGGAACTTCGTCTTTTTCAGTTCCACGGCGACCAATGCTTGCAATCCACGATGAAAGAACAGCAAATCAGCCTTGAAGGTGGACGCTCCGATATTGAGACGGTATTCCTGATCCATGAATATAAAATCTTTGCCCAATTCAAGGATAAACTGCTTCATGTGCTCCAGCAAACCATTTCTCAAACGAGATTCGCTATGCTTCTTCGGCAAATCAAGAAAATCAACAAATAGAGTATCTTTAAACATGACCGGAGCTTCAGGATATGTTTTAAGCAATCCTTTTGACATATTGTCCTTATTACCTAATAAAGCCGTATATGTCTGATTTGAGATACAACGCTGAAGTTCCCGTTTTACCAGATGCTCTTTATGGGCATAGAGTATATAGAACATCCGTTCTTCGTTACTTTTACAACGGCATAATATCTCTATATGATTGGTCAATGTTGTTAATTCCAGAATCTTCGGCATTTGTCCAATTTCTGGCTGGACGATTTGTGCAGTTTTTGGATGCACTATTATTGCGTGTTCTGAAGATGGCTCTGAATGTGATGTTTCTATTTGTCCAATTCTTGGCTGGACAAATTCAGAGTTCAGGTATTTCTCAACTGTAGTAGCAAATGCCGCAGAAGAATATTCGTCATAAAATAGCACCATATTATAAATGCTGCTTCGCCCAAATCCTTTGATGTCCGGTCGTTGTGAACGAATATATTCAGACAACTGTGTTACGACCTTGCTTCCCCATTCTTCGCTTTTCAATTTAGCTGAAACATAACCTCCCACATGCCATGCTGTTTGAAGCAACTCTTCATTAACAGCTTTGGAAGCACGACTCTTATGTTGGAGAATGATGTCTATGACTTCTCCGAACTGTTGTTCGACTGATATGGCTATTTTATTGTTTTCCATGCACTCAATCCTCATTTATATTTGCCAGTAACTTTTCAAGTTCGGCTACAGCGGTACTTATTCTTTGGCTTTTCTCTTTTATATCGGCCATTAGTTCGGAAAGCAACCGATCATCAGCGTCCCCACTTTGTTTTATCCATGTGATGTCAAGGCTTGTTTTGTCACGGGCAAGAATTTCCTCTACCGGATATTTCCGCCATCGTCCTTGTGGATTATTTTCTGCATCGAAGGTTTCTACCCGGTTATTATAGCAAGAGACAAAATCATCCAGATGATGGCGTTCGAGTTTGTTGGTGGCAAGAGTATGCTTGACATCTGTACGATAATCATAAAACCAGATCTCTTTTGTCGGCTGTCCTTTCGTAAAGAACAAGACATTGGCTTTTACGCCTTGGGCATAGAATATACCTGTAGGCAAGCGTAGAATGGTGTGTAGATTGAAATCCGTCAGCAACTTTTTTCGTATTGTTTCACCGGCACCCCCTTCAAAAAGAACATTGTCCGGCAATACTACAGCTGCACGGCCTCCGGTTTTAAGCATCAGCATCATATGCTGTAGGAAGTTCAACTGATTATTCTTTGTCTCTACATAGAAATCCGGACGGTTGATATCGACAGAACCAGCTGGGCGTGTTCCGAAAGGAGGATTTGCAAGTATCACATCTACAAGCGTTGACGGCTCTTTCTCCAGCGAATCTTCACATACAATCGGACTTCGGTCTGTGCCTACGCCATGCAAATATAGATTCATTGAGGCAAGTGTTACCACCAATGGAGTGTTATCCACACCATGTAAGGCATTGTTACGCAGAAAATCCCGTTTTTCCTTACTTGCTGACTGGCCTTTCATGTAATCGTAAGCCGTCAACAGAAAACCGCCTGTTCCGCAAGCCGGGTCGCAAACCGTTTCTCCTATTTGAGGAGCGATACAATCCACCATTGCTTTGATAAGTGGACGGGGAGTGAAGTATTGCCCCGCACCGCTTTTCTTGTCTTGTCCGTTCTTTTCGAGGATACTTTCGTAGATAGCACCTTTCACATCACCGTCCATGATGAGCCATTGTTCCTCATCAATCATGGAAATGACCTTTTTCAGATAAACGGGCTTGTCAATCTTGTTTTGTGCCTTTGTATAGATAGTACCAATCAGATTATCCTGTTCGCTAAGCAGTTTAAGCGTTTCTTCATACTGTCTGACTAAATCCAAGCCGTCAAGAGAAATCAGATCTGCCCACTGATAACCATCTGGGATAGCGGATTCTTCTCCAAACATTTCTACATTCTCAGCATCCATCTTCAAAAACAGGAGATAGGTGAGCTGAGTTATATAATCGGTAAACCCAATCCCTTGCCCAGCAAGAGTGGTAGCCAGATTCCATACCTTTTTGGTGAGTGATTGCTCTGTTGTGTTATTTGTTGCCATTATTTATTATGCTGCTTTTCTTAAAACTACAAATGTATAAAGAGAACGAAGTGCATCGTCTGCTTTCTGCATATTACCAAACGCCCGTATCATTTGTGCCGCATGGGTTGCATCGTCTTCACGAATATCCCTCACAGTACAAGCACCGTTGGAGGCGATGTAGTCCACTATGCGACTTATCACTTCGCGCTGTTTATCTGTTATTTCTCGCTGGTTTTGTCCTAGCCATAGATTGAAGTACTGTTTGGAGGTAGTGATTACACTGTCCAACCGTTCGATTTGCCGGAAAGCATAGCGCACAAGCTGAATGATATTTGTAAGTGCATCGCTTTCTTCTTTGGTGGTAGAGCGTCGCACACTGTTTGGATTCAGGATGGCATACGAGTTCCAAAGCTGCTTGGATGAGAAATGATTGTTTGCCATTTTGAGCTTGTTCTCCAAATCTTTTAACATTGAATAAGTAATCGGCTCTCCTTCATTATTGTAAATGATTCGCAATGCTTCAATTTCGTCAGTGTGTTCTCTGCAAAACTCTTCGAAAGCCTCGGTTGTGTTTTGTGCTTCCTCAATAGAAAACCCTTTAGAGATAAGTGTATCTTCTCCCGGCATCAGCGTATTGACAAATCCTGCGGCAAGAATAAGCAAGTATCGTCTTGCATCTGCATGATTGGCAAGTGGGGAAACCAATCCTTTCCGCTCGTTATTTGGCTCGTTTATGCTGACAAACGGTGGGAGTGTGCTATTGTTAAGTGCATCATAAATTCTGGAAGCAAGTCCCTTCATGTCATCATGAGCCAAGCGGGCGAACTCATTTCTCTGCGAATTGTCCGCCTTGTTATATATTCGAGAAAGCATTGCTGCAAGACGTTGCAAATATTCATCGGGGAGATAGCCATGACTGATCCGCTCCAATAACTCTTTAAGAGTAATTGTCTTTGTTGTCGGCTCATCTGCTGTCGTCGGTATTATCTTTTCGTGTTCAGTTACACCTACGGCATCAACCAAGTAGAAGTAATCTTTACTGAATGCATTCGGGGTGACATTGCGCAGTTGCTCGTCTCCAATGGTGCGCACGCCGCGACCTTTCATCTGTATATATAGGGGCAACGATTCCACATCGCGCATAAACATCACAACTTCCAACGGCTTTATGTCCGTCCCGGTGGCAACCAATGTACAGGTCACTGCAATACGGAAATCCTTGTCATTGCGGAACTGGCGTATCAGTTCGTTGCTGTCACCTGCAGAATATGTGATTTTTTGTACAAATCGATTGTCGGTACGCCCGAATACCTCTTTCGCTATCTGTACGATATCTGTCTCTTATACACGTCTCCGAGCCCACGAGACACTCGCTAATCTCGTATGCCGTCTTCTGCTTGAAAAA
>ENA-OYAI01000170-OYAI01000170.1-human-gut-metagenome-genome-assembly--contig:-NODE-170-length-7408-cov-3.856521_pt1 | contig 7408 bp, 10 predicted proteins | sample MGYA00244520_ERZ652825 | MGnify/ENA primary metagenome ERZ652825 (study PRJEB26926, sample SAMN06164483) | human gut metagenome | biome: ENVO:00009003; feature: ENVO:2100002; material: ENVO:00002003...
TTGGCAAAGATGATGACCAACAGCGTGAGAGCAATTCCATTTCCAATCAAAAGGCAATGTTGGAGGAGTTCGCCGCACGGCAGGGGTTTACGAACATTGTCCATTTCACGGACGAGGCTGTAATAATAGGACTAAAAACATTAAGGCTCAAAAAGTGCTGAAAATACGGCGTTTTTGAGCCTTATCACATAAATAAGCGCAAATAGTACATAGCGCGTCTGTTACCCAAAGTGGCGCTTGGGTCGGCAGGCGCGCTATTTTTATGCCCAGATGCGGGCGAAGGAGGTGTTATTGTGAAAGCATATGGGAAGTCGTGGGGCTACAACGTATATGACTGCCGGTACTGCCTGTACCGAAAAGGAAAAATACAGGGCTGCGTCTATCCGGACGGCTGCTGCTGTCCCGTCCCGCAGAAGCCCGAAAGACGGAACGGCATAGAACAAGTTTACGAAGCAAATGCGGACAGCGCCGCTCCCGTTTCGGAGTGCGAGGGCTGTCCCTACGGAAAGGCTGCCCCCTGCATTGGATGGTGTACCAAAGAGGTCATGCGCGCCGCAGGGCTTCCAAAGGAGCGTGACAGAAGCCATGTATGACTATTTCTACGGTGCGGAAGCGGAACAGTTCTCCTTTTACCGTATCCCCAAGGTGCTGTTCACGGAGGAACGGTTCAGAAGCGTTTCCGCAGAAGCCAAGGTGCTCTACGGTCTGCTCCTTGACCGCATGAGCCTGAGCTGCAAGAACGGCTGGCTGGATCAGGCGGGGCGTGTGTATATCATCTTCACCATCGAGGAGGTCATGACCGCCCTGGGCTGCGCCGACCAGAAGGCCGGAAAGCTGCTGCATGAGCTGGAGAGCAAATGCCGCCTCATCGAGCGCAAGCGGCAGGGGCTGGGCAAGCCCAACCTCATCTACGTCAAGAACTTTGTGGAGAAGGATGTGGATAACCCTGCGGGCAACACACTGCCCTCCCCAGAATCACGATTCCAGAACCGTGAAAATCACGATTCAGGAGCAGTGAAAATCACGGATCAAGAATCGTTAAAATCACGAGGTAGTTATACTGATAAGAATGATACTGATTTTAGTGATACTGATTCCTTTCCCTTCACTTCGTTCAGGAGGGATCACGGGCGGGAAGCGAAAGGAAACGAAGCGGCTCTGAGAGAGCGGTACAGAGAGCTTATTGCGGAGAACATCGCCTACGACGCACTCCTGACAGACTATCCATACGAGCAGGACACGCTGGAAGAAATCCTGGAGCTGCTGGTGGATGTTGTCTGTACGACAAAAAGCTCCGTCCGCATTTCCGGCGACGATAAGCCCGCCGAGGTGGTCAGGAGCCAGTTTTTGAAGCTGAACAGCGAGCACATCCGCTTTGTGGTGGGCGGGCTGAAGGAAAACACCACCCGCATCCGCAATATGCGCCAGTATCTTTTAGCCACGCTGTATAACGCCCCTCTGACCATCGGGAACTACTACCGAAGCCTTGTCAGTCACGATATGTCGGAGGGCTTCATCTGAGCCGTAGGCCGCCGCCTGCGGCTTTGGCATTTTCAGGAGGTGATGCGACCGTGCCGAAACAGAAACCCAACGAACAGGTACAGCAGATACCGCTTTCAGAGATTCGTCCCTTCAAGAACCACCCCTTCAAGGTGACGGACGACGAGCTCATGCAGCAGACCATCGACAGCATCATGCAGGTGGGCGTTCTCAACCCCGCCATCATCCGCCCCGCACCGGAGGGCGGATACGAGATGGTAGCCGGACACAGGCGGCTCCATGCCGCAGACCTTGCGGGGCTGAAAACCATACCGGCCATCGTCCGCAATCTTGACGACGACGAGGCGGTGATCCTCATGGTGGACAGCAATTTGCAGCGGGAAACCATCAGCCCCATGGAGCGGGCGCAGGCGTACAAAATGAAGCTGGAAGCGTTGAAGCATCAGGGAAAACGGGTGGATTTGGAGGGAAAATCAACTTCCCGACAACTCGTCGGGAAGTTGGAAACAGCAGATAAAGTAGGCGAATTAGCTGGCGATAGCGGTCGCCAAGTGCAACGCTATATCCGTCTCACCGAGCTTCTGCCGGAGGTGCAGAAAAAGGTGGACAGCAAGGAGATCGCGTTCAGCCCCGCCGTGGAGCTGTCGTATCTCACCCATGACGAGCAGAAGCAGTTTCTGGACGCAATGGACTATTCCCAGAACACGCCCTCGCTTTCCCAGGCGCAGCGGCTCAAGAAGCTCAGCCGGGAGGGAAAATGCACGAAGGAGGCCATGCGCTCCATCATGTCCGAGGAAAAGAAGGAGGAACAGGAGCGCATCACGCTGAGCAGCGATACCCTCCGCAAATACTTTCCCCGAAGCTACACACCCCTGCAAATGCAGCAGACCATCATCAAGCTGCTGGAGCAGTGGCAGAAAAAACAGCAGCGCCAAAACGAGCGCTGAGAAAGGCAGGTTTATCCATGAACGTAACCATCAACATCTACGGCGACGTACACATCCGCTGCGACTGCTGCGACGGGTGCGGCGAATATGACGACAATTTCGACGACGCCCTCGAAGCGCCGCATGAGGCTGCGCCGGATGCGGAGGACGGCGGCGAGCAGACCGGCCCGACCGCCGAAGAAGCGGAGGCGGCGGTAAAGGCATTGGCGGCGTTTTTTCTTCCGCTTTTTTCGGAGGAGCCCGGCGAGGGAGGCGGCGCGCATGAAGGAATTTGACGTGACCATCACCGAAACGCTGAAGCTCACCGTGTCCGTGGAGGCTTCTTCCAAAGAGGAAGCACAGCAGATGGTAAGCGACCAGTGGCACGCCGGGGATCATATTCTGGATGCTGACAATTTCGTGGAGGTGGAGTTTGAGAGCAATGACGGCAAGGAAATATCCGCCGAAAGAGCGCAGAACGACACCATCGAGGTGCTCATGGTGGAGCCGGGACAGTACCCGCGCGTGGAGCGCATCGGCTCCGACCTTGCCTCCTTGCAGAAGGCGGTGGACGGCTATATCGAAGCGATTTACCCATATGACGACCCCGTGGCTCTGATCTGCGGGGAGGAAGCCAAGCTGGAGGGCAAGCCCCTGAACCGCGCCCTGCGGGACGAGGACGGCGATATCTACGATATTGTGGCCGGTAAGTTCTTCCTCTGCGGTCTGGGGGATGAGAACTTTGCGTCTCTGCCGAAGGAGCTGCAACAGAAATACGAGGAAAAGTTCCGTCAGCCGGAAGCCTTTTTGAAGATGGGCAGCAAGATCATGGCGATCCCCACCGAGCCCGCCAAGGCTGCGGGCAAAGGCAAGGCTGCTCCGGTGACAGAGCGATGACGGCGCTTTGAGGAGTATGCGGGAAAGGAGGAATGACCCATGCAGGAGGAAGTGGAAAACAGAGCGGTCACGCTGGTCATCAGCGCAACCAAGCTCACGGCACGGCTGTTAAAGGCCGTCATCCTCAAATACCTCGCCAGCCGCAAGGAGAAGAAGCTGGCAAAGGCGCGCGGTGCGCCTGAAAAGCCCACAGGCAAGCAGACGGTGAAGCAGCTTGTCGGTCAGAACCAGGGCGTGTCCAACATCGAGGTCACGGAGCGGAACATCAAGGGCTTTGACCGTGTGGCGCGCAAGTACGGCGTGGACTACGCCATCAAGAAGGACAAAACCGGCGAGATTCCCAGATATCTCGTCTTTTTCAAGGCGCGGGATGCGGATGCGCTCACCGCCGCCTTTACCGAGTACACCGGGAAGAAGGCAAAAGCAAAGGAGAAGCCGTCCGTCATCCAGATGCTCAGAGCGCTCCGTGCGCCGGAGATCGCAAAGGACGTGACCAGGGTGCGTAACAAGGACAAGGGGCTGGAGCTATGAAAAAGCCGCTGCATATCAAAAAGCTGGCGCTGCCCAATATCCCGTATGTCTTTATCGCCCTCTTTGCCACCAAGCTGGGGCAGGCGTGGAGGCTTGCCCCCGGCATGGACTTCTCGGGGAAGGCGCTGCACCTCATGGAGGGCTTCGCCGCCGCGTTCCAATCGGCGCTGCCCAGCTTCCACCCCATCGACCTGTGCGTGGGCGTTGCAGCCGCTCTGCTCATTCGGCTTATCGTGTACGTCAAGGGCAAAAACGCCAAGAAATTCCGCAAGAATCTGGAATACGGCTCTGCCCGTTGGGGCAAGCCCGAGGATATCGCCCCTTACGTCGATCCGAAGTTTGAGAACAACGTCATTCTCACCCAGACTGAGCGGCTCATGATGTCCAACCGTCCCAAAGACCCCAAGACGGCGCGGAACAAAAACGTGCTGGTGGTAGGCGGCTCCGGCAGCGGCAAGACGAGGTTTTTCATTAAGCCAAATCTCATGCAATTACACAGTTCATACGTTGTCACCGACCCCAAGGGCAGCATCGCCGTGGAGTGCGGAAAGCTCATGCTCCGTAATGGCTACAAGGTGAAGATATTCAATTCCATCAACTTCAAGAAGTCCCACCACTACAACCCCTTTGCGTATATCCACAGTGAGAAGGATATTTTGAAGCTGGTCACGACCCTCATCGCCAACACCAAGGGGGACGGGAAATCCGGGGACGACTTCTGGCAGAAGGCCGAGACGCTGCTCTACACAGCGCTCATCGGCTATATCCACTACGAAGCCCCGGAGGAGGAACAGAACTTCGCCACGCTCATCGAGTTCATCAACGCCATGGAGGTGCGCGAGGACGATGAGACCTTTGAGAACAACGTGGATCTGGCCTTTAAGGAGCTGGCAAGCCGGGAGCCGAATCACTTTGCCGTGCGGCAATATAAAAAATACAAATTAGCGGCGGGCAAAACAGCCAAGTCGATCAATATTTCCTGCGGCGCGCGCCTTGCGCCCTTCGATATCCAGGAGCTGCGGGAGATCACCATGTACGACGAGCTGGAGCTGGACACCCTGGGCGACCGGAAAACGGCGCTGTTTCTCATCATGAGCGACACCGACAGCACCTTCAACTTCCTCATTTCCATGATTTACAGCCAGTTATTTAACCTGCTGTGCGAAAAGGCCGACGACGTGTACGGCGGCAGGCTCCCCGTCCATGTGCGCTGCCTCATCGACGAGTGCGCCAACATCGGGCAGATACCGAATCTGGAGAAGCTCATGGCTACCATCCGCAGCCGCGAGATTTCCGCCTGTCTGGTGCTGCAAGCCCAAAGCCAGCTAAAGGCGCTGTACAAGGACAACGCCGACACCATCATCGGCAACTGCGACAGCTCCATCTTTTTAGGCGGTAAGGAGCCCGGTACGCTGAAGGAGCTGAATCAGGCGCTGGGGAAAGAGACCATCGACACCTTCAACACCGGCGAGAGCCGTGGACGGGAGGTGTCCCACAGCCTGAACTATCAGAAGCTGGGCAAAGACCTTGCCACGATAGATGAGCTGGCGGTGCTGGACGGCGGCAAGTGCATCTTGCAGCTTCGGGGCGTGCGCCCCTTCCTCTCGGATAAGTACGACATCACCCGTCACCCCAATTATAAGTATCTGTCGGACGCGAACCCAAGGAACGCCTTTGATATCGAGAAATACCTCTCCACAAGGCTGGTGCCGAAAGCGGATGAGGTCTATGAGGTGTTCGACGCGGGCCGCGTCTGAGCGCACAAGCCCGCCGCCCTCATGCGGCGGCTTTTCATATAGATACGGATGAGAAAAGACGCCTCCTCGCTTGCAGGGTCGGAACGAATCCACGAACTAAAATTTGAAAGGAGAAGCCGGAATCGGGGCTGCATCGCAGCTTTCGCTCCGGCTCCTGCTGTATCCGCGAGATTTCAACACAACCAACACCCAATGATTCCGGCAACACAAATATGGAATTTTTCAACTCTGCTGTCGGCGTTCTTCAAACTTTGGTTATTGCCCTTGGCGCAGGTCTCGGCATTTGGGGAGCCATTAACCTGCTGGAAGGCTACGGAAACGACAACCCCGGCGCTAATGCCCATGACTGATAAAGAAGCAGACCACAAAACATCACATAAAGACAGCCTCCGCCCCGCTATTCCGAGATATTGAGAAAAGACATGAACGGAGCCAGTGATGGTTATAGAGGAAACCAGTATGAGCTAAGTCCTCAAAATGAGGACTTAGCAACTGAGCACAAAAAGACAGCCCAGCGGCTTGCGGAGGAACACAGTATCAGCCGTGCCTCTGTTGAACGCTGCGCTCGTAGCGGGCGGCCTGCGTCAGTGACTCCGCCTCTTGTTCCAACAGCTCGTTCAGCGTTTCCTCCACGCTGCCGCGGACCAATTCCTTGATTTGCCCCCTGATAATTTTCCTCATTCAGCTGTAAAATTTTCTCGGACATAGTTTGCTGTCTCCTTTCAGAATGGTGTGTCGTGACTTCATTCTACCAGAGCCTGCAAGCTATGTCTTCGTTTATCCTCTTTTCAATTTGCGCAACTTATTGTACATTATCTTTATGCGATTTTCAATTTGCGCAAGTTATTGTACATTATCTCTGCCCGTTGGCAGAACTGCACTTACAGCACATTTAATTTCGTGCAATTTGCAAGTTCGTATAATGACATGAAATGTGCCGCAGCCCATATCGACTGCGGCACAAAACTTTCCGAACACTTTTGACTTTGATTTAATTCTTTGTAATTACACCGTTATGGTCGCAATAAATGACAATGGTATCGGTGTTGTTAATGTTTCCATTGTAATATAGAGAATAATCACCTCGTCCGGCACCTAATGCAGAAGTAACATTATCTACACAACTTGCCCCAGAAACCGTCCACTTATTTACAACAGAATTTGCAGTATACGATGTTGAACGACACTCTGCTAACTCATTATCCTTATCATATCTAAAGTTTGCGGTTAGAGTATATTCAGCAACTTTCTCTCCAGAGGAGATAATATAAAAATATTTGGAATGAGTGGCACTTTTATATACATATCCACTACCTCTAACCCTAACATCCAGCACAGATACTTCTAACACTGAAACAGAGTATATCCCTGATTCATAGTCGTAATCAACTTCGGTCACGCAAGATTCCGTCTGCCATAATGGAGATTTGCTATTTTCTATGCTTTCAATATCAAGAGCACTTGCATTTGTAACAGGTGCTATTACCAGCAATAGCATGACCATAGTTAGTATAAACGCAGAAAGCTTTTTCATAATTTTATCCTTTCGTTATTTATCAATCATCAACTCCAAGGATAGTGCTTTGTGATATTTCCATTTTTATCACAACTCATATCCATATAACCATTTGCATTTTGATTGCCATTGTAATAGAGAACATAAGTAGCTGACACATACATATCACCACTGGAATCTCTTGAATGAGAAGCATCAGCAGTACAAGTCCAGTCGGGTATAGCATCGGCTGTTGCACGATAATCAGAAGATGAAATAGATACGGTAGACCCATTATAAGT